>Ga0302314_10002914_pt1 | contig 31724 bp, 29 predicted proteins | sample III_Palsa_N2_3_FD_200533 | JGI IMG/M metagenome (GOLD analysis project Ga0302314, IMG submission 200533) | Peat permafrost microbial communities from Stordalen Mire near Abisko, Sweden - III_Palsa_N2_3 | ecosystem: Environmental > Terrestrial > Soil > Palsa > Peat permafrost | place: Sweden... | reverse complement strand
CCTGAAGCAGGCGATGCAGAACCCGTGGGAAGAGTTCCTCGAGAAGCACCCGATCGGCACCGCCGTCGAGGGCGAGGTGAAGAACGCCACCGAGTTCGGCCTCTTCCTCGGGCTCGACAACGACATCGACGGGATGGTCCACCTCTCCGACATCGACTGGAACATGCCGGGCGAAGAGGCGATCCTGAAGTACAAGAAGGGCGAGCCCGTGCGCGCCCGGGTGCTCGACGTCGATGTCGAGAAGGAGCGCATCTCGCTGGGGATCAAGCAGCTGGCGGGCGACCCGCTGGCCGGCGACGTCTACCGCAAGGGCCAGACCGTCACCGTCACCGTCACCGAGATCACCTCGGGCGGCATCGAGGTGAAGTTCGGCGACGACGAAGCCCCGGTCAGCGCCTTCATCCGCAAGACCGACCTCTCGCGCGACCGCTCCGAGCAGCGGCCGGAGCGTTTCGCCGTCGGCGACCGTATCGACGCCCAGATCACCAACGTCGACAAGGCCGCCCGCCGCCTTTCGCTTTCGGTCAAGGCTCTCGAGCAGGCCGAGGAGAAGGAAGCCATCGAACAGTTCGGTTCGTCGGACTCCGGCGCGTCGCTGGGCGACATCCTGGGCGCGGCGCTGCGCGAAAAGGCGTCGAAAGAATAGTCGCTTAGGGCCCAAATCGTCCGGCGCCGTCTTCGAGCCCTTGAAGACGGCGCCGCGATTGGGCAAAGCTCGGCCCTGGGCGGCAAAGGGGCGCGCGTGGATGATAAAATCCGAGTTGATCGCCGCCTTGGCGAGCGAGAACCCGCACCTCACGCAAAAAGACATTGAGCGCGTCGTCGGCGTGATCCTCGAGCAGATGATCGAGGCGCTGGAGACTGGTGGTCGCGTCGAGCTGCGCGGCTTCGGGGCGTTCTCGGTCCGCGCCCGTCCGGCCCGCGCCGGCCGCAACCCCCGCACCGGGGAATCGGTCAAGGTGCGCGCCAAGAACGTCCCCTTCTTCAAGGCGGGTAAGGAGTTGCGCGTTCGGTTGAACGGCGACTAGGCTCCCTGCTGGCGCGGGGTGACTGCGCCGACGATCGGCTGTCAGGGAGCCCAAGGGCATGATCAAGGAATTCCGCGACTTCATCGCGCGCGGCAACGTCATCGATCTCGCCGTCGGCGTGATCATCGGCGCGGCCTTCGGCAAGATCGTCACCAGCCTCGTCGACCAGATCATCATGCCGCCGATCGGCCTGCTGCTCGGCAAGGTGGACTTCTCGCAGCTGAAGCTGGTGCTGCAGCCCGCCGACCCGGTGAAGAAATCCGCCGAGGTCGCCCTCGGCTACGGCGCCTTCGCCAACACCGTCATCCAGTTCCTGATCGTGGCGGTGGTGATCTTCCTGATGGTCAAGCTGCTCAGCATGACCCGCAAGCAGGAAGCCGCCGAACCGGCGCCGCCGCCCGCGCCGTCGCCCACCGAGGTGCTACTCACCGAAATCCGCGACGCGCTGAAGTCGCGCGCCTAGTGAAGCAGATCGACCTCGACGACCTGCCACCGCGCATCGCCCAGACCCTGGCCGCCCTGGCCGAGGGCGAGGAGCTGGTGCTGGCGCGGGGCGGCGCGGTCGTCGCCCGCCTCATCGTCGCCGAACCCGCCCCGCCGCCGGCGCCGGACGATCTGCTGGCCGACCTCTCGCCCGAGCAACAGGTCTCCGAAGTGCTCGGCCACTTCAACTCGATGATCAACGACGAGTTCTGAACTCCCTTCTCCCCTTGCGGGAGAAGGTGGGCCGCGAAGCGGGTCGGATGAGGGGTGTCGGCTCGCAGTTCGAGACGACCCGCCAATCAGCGTCCCGCCGCGCCGACACCCCTCATCCGTCGCCTGCGGCGACACCTTCTCCCGCAAGGGGAGAAGGGGGACTCACCCCGCCGCATCGCGTTCCTTCACCAGCTTCTTCGGGGCGATCTTGCGCCAGCGGCGGTCGAGGAAGTTTTGGAACGAGCCGGGATGCAGGCTCGCCATCCGCGCCAACACGGCGGGGTAGTCCTTGTAGTGATGGGTGACGTGAAAGGTCTCGGGCTCGGCCTCGATCAGCATCTCGCGCTCGTCGAACGAGACCTCCAGCAGCACCAGGCTCTGGTCCTCGCGGCGCAGGCGGGTGAGGAACTTCTTGCTCACCACGAACGCCGGCTGGCCGTAGGACGTCCCCTCGACCACGCCCGGAAAGCCCAGCGCGATCTCGCGCATCTCGTCCAGCGTCACGGGATCCTCCTCAGTAGGCCAGCGCGGCCCCATCCTTGCGCATTTCGCTGGCCGCCGCATAGCGCCCCGGCAGGCGCTCGATCGCCTGGTAGCCGCCGAACGCGCCGGGCGAGCGGCCGGGCGCCCAGCCGAGCGCCGTCAGCCCCGCCCGCGCCGCCTCGGGCACGCCGCTTTCGAGGAAAAGCTCGCCATGGCCCCGCGCCGCCTCGCCGTTGGGCTCAGCTGAGCCTTCGTGCAGCCAGCGCGGCGCGTCGCCGGCCTCCTGCAACCCCAGGCCATAGTCGACCAGGTCGGTGATGATCTGGGTCTGGCCCTGCGGCTGCATGTTGCCGCCCATCACCCCGAACGCCAGCCAGGGCTCGCCGCCACGGGTCGCGAAGCCGGGAATGATGGTGTGGAAGGGCCGCTTGCCCGGCGCGTAGACGTTGGGATGGCCGTCCTCGAGCGTGAAGCCCTTCCCGCGGTTCTGCAGCATGAAACCCAGCCCGTCCGGCATCAGCCCCGAGCCCATGCCCTGGTAGTTGGACTGGATCAGCGAGACCATCATGCCGTCGCTATCGGCCGCGCAGAGATAGGTGGTGTCACCCTGGCCCGGCGCCTCGCCGGCATGGGCCGGGGTCAGGATCCGATCCGGCCGGATCAACGCCGCGCGTTCGGCCGCGTAGTCCTTGGAGATCAACCAGGCGATCGGGATCTCGGCGAAGGCCGGGTCGGCGTAGTAGCGGGCGCGGTCCTCGAAGGCGAGGCGCTTGGCCTCGATCTGGTGGTGCAGGCTGGCGGCCGAGAGGAAGCCCATTCCGGCGAGGTCGAACCGCTCCAGCATGTTCAGCATCTGCAGGGTGGCGAGGCCCTGGCCGTTCGGCGGCAGGCCCCAGACCTCGGCGCCGCGATAGCTGATCTGCGCCGGCGTCACCCACTCGCCATGGTGCGCCGCCAGATCGGCCTTCGACAGCCAGCCGCCGATGCGGGCGAAGTAGCGGTCGATGGTGTCGGCGACCTCGCCTTCGTAGAAGCCCTCGCGGCCGCCCTCGGCGATCCGCCGGAACGTGCGCCCGAGCCCGGGATTGGCGAACAACTCGCCCTCCGCCGGCGTGCGGCCCTCCGGCGCCCAGACATCGAGGAAGTTCTCGGTCTCGCCCACGCCCAGGCGCGGATTGGTGAAGGCCCGGTGCGAGGTCGCCAGATAGTGGGCCACGGTCTGCGCCACCGGCGTCCCGGCCTCGGCCAGCGCGATCGAGGGCGCGAACAGGTCGGCCCACTTCAGCCGTCCGTAGCGCTGATGCAGCATCCACCAGGCGTCCACCGCGCCCGGAGTCGAGACCGAGAGCACGCCGTGGCTCGCGATCACGCCGCTCCTGGCCCGCGCCCGGTGGGTCTCGAGCGGGAGCGCGCGCGGCGAGCGGCCGGAGCCGTTCAACCCCACCACCTCGCCGGCCTTTGGGTCCCAGAGCAGGGCGAAGGCGTCGCCGCCGACCCCGCAGGCGATCGGCTCCAGCAGGCCCAGCGCGATGTTTGCGGCGATCGCCGCGTCGACCGCCGAGCCGCCGGCGCGCAGCATGTCGATGGCGATCAAGCTCGCCAGCGGATGCGCCGTCGCCGCCGCGCCGTGCGCGCCCCAGACGGACGATCGGGTCGCGAACGGCGCCCCGGCGACGCGGTCGCCGCCGCGGATGGACTTGAAGCTCTCGGACATGACCGGCGTTATAGGCGAGCCGGATTGGCGCGGCGAGAGCCCCCTCCACCCCGCGGCGGCGAAGGAAACCCTCCGCGCCTAGCCCGCGACGGCTACTTGCGCGTCGTTTTCCGCCTCGGGCGCCACCACCGCGTCCTCGATAGCCCGGTAGAGCGCCGCCGCGTCGATCGGCTTGGCGACGTGGGCGGTCATTCCGGCGGCCAGATAGGCGTCCACCTGGTGGCTCATGGCGTTGGCCGAGAGCGCCACGATCGGGATGCGTGGCAGGCCGCGCGCCCGCTCCTCGGCGCGGATCGTCTCGCAGGCCGCCACGCCGCTGACGCCCGGCATCTGGATGTCCATCAGGATCAGGTCGAACGGCTGGGCGCGCCACGCCTCCACCGCCGCCTGGCCGTCGCCCACCAGCGACAGCTCGACGCGCAGCGGGGCCAAGAGCGCGTCCAGCACCTTCTGATTGATGGCGTTGTCCTCGGCGGCGAGGATGCGCAACGGCCGTTCCTGGGCCGGCGCGGGCGTGGGCGGCGAGGCGGCGCTCGGCGCTTCGACCGCCGGCGCGGCGCGGCCCATGAACCGCAGCGGCAGAGTCACCCGGAACGCCGATCCGACCCCCGGCGTGCTCTCCACCTCGATGTCGCCCTTCATCAGCTGGGCGAGCTCGCGGCTGATGGCGAGGCCGAGGCCGGTGCCGCCGAACCGGCGGGTGTTGGACTCGTCGACCTGGCTGAACTTGCCGAACAGCTTCGGCAGGGCGTCGGGGGCGATGCCGATACCGGTGTCGCGCACCACGAAGCTCAGCGCCCCGCGCCGCTGCTCGACCTCCAGCGTCACCCCGCCGATGTCGGTGAACTTCAACGCGTTGGAGAGCAGGTTGGAGAGGATCTGCCGCACCCGCTGGGCGTCGCCGACCCAGACTCCGGCGGCGTCGGAATCGATTCGCAGGCCGACCCTGAGCTGCTTGGCCGCCGCGGCGCCGGAGAAGGCCGCGCAGGTCCGCGCCGCCAGGTCGCCGACATCGAACTCGGTCTGGTGCAGATCGAACTCGCCGGCCTCGATCTTGGACAGGTCGAGCACGTCGTTCAGCACCTGCAGCAGCGCCTGGCCCGAATCGCGGATGGTCCTCAGCCGCTCGGCCTGCAGCGGGGTGCGCGTCTCCAGCTCCATCACCTGGACCATGCCGAGGACGCCGTTCAGCGGCGTGCGGATCTCGTGGCTCATATTGGCGAGGAACTGCGACTTCAGGCGGCTGGCGGCCTCGGCGGCCTCCATGGCCACCCGGCTGCGGCCGAGCTCGTCCTCCACCCGGCGCTTCTCCAGCGCGGTGCGGCGGAAGACGTCGAGGGCGCGCGCGAGCCGGCCGATCTCGTCGCCGCGGGTCTGGTAGGGGATGTCGAAGGCGAGGTCGCCGGCCGCCACCGTGCCCATGGCGCCGGTGATGCGGGCGATCGGCCCCACGATCCGCCCCGAGATGAACAGCGGGGTGAACACGCCCAGCGCCACCACCGCCAGCATCACCGCCGCGGCGATCGCGGCGTCGCGGTTGGCGTCGGCGAGCTCGGCCCTGGCGCGCGCCTCGCTGAGGTCGAAAGCCGCCGAGGCGACGCCCATCAGGCTCTCCAGCCCCACCCGCGCGATGCTCATCTCGATCGGCTCGGGCACCGTGGACGGCTGGCCCGCCGCCAGCTCGGCGAGGATGGTCTGGCGCATCCGGGCCTGGTCGACGAAGTAGAGCTTGTCGGCGCGGGCGACCGCCGCCTTGAGGCTGGGCGGGGTGTCGGCGGCGCGGATCTCGTAGCGCAGGATCGCCCATGGCTGCTCGGCGCGGCCAGCCTGCTCGGAGATAGCCTGCAGGTCGGTGGGCGTCAGCTTGGCCCCCAGCGCGTTGGCGCGGCCGATCAGCTCGTCGTCGGCGCCGCCGGCGTCGCGCGTCCACCAAACCAGCTGGGCGACCTTGGTCATCTCGGCGATAAACGGGTCGTCGCGGCTCGCCTCGGCGTTCAGGCGGTGGTCCACCAGGCCGGTGGCGTCGACCATGGCGTTGTCGGCGGCGATCCAGCGACCCACCATATCCGCCGGCCGCTGCGCTTTCGTCTCGTGCACGGCGGCGATCGCCTGGCTGCGCACGGCGAGAAAGGCGAGGTGGGCGGCGCGGATGTCACGCAGCTCGGCGCGGGTCTGCGGCGACGCGTCCCGATCCAGCTTGGCCAGGACGTCCGCGTAGACCTTCTCGCTTTGGGCGAACCTGGCGCGGAAGCCGGGATTTCCCGCGGGCGGAATCACCGCCGGCGAGCTGATCGCATCGGCCAGGCCGCCGCGCTCGATGCGCACGTCCTGCAGCACCCGGAAGAGGTCGCGCGAGACGCTCTCGATCTGCAGCACCCGATCGGCGGTGCGACGATGCTCGAGCGCCTTCTGCAGGCCGACGCCGCAGACGGCGATCGATGCGACCGCCGCCACCGCGGCGATCGAGTGCATCAGCCAGCTGATCGAGAATAATCGCTTCATCCGATGGTTCTTGCGGGGCCCCTGCCCCGGCTTAGTCCCTCGCGGGGTAATGAAGGTTTAATCGCCAGCACAACCTGGGCTTGGTGCTACGGAATCTTCCACACCGCGGTGCGCTTGACCTCGGCGTCCTCCAGTTCGCGGGTGGTCGGCACGCGGTATTCGGCCAGTTTGACAAGGCCGGACCTCGGGAAATAGCTGCGGCCGGGATCGCCGATCAGCACCCGCGCGCCGGCCGCCCGCGCCGCCGTCAGCCAGGCCATCACCCGATCCGCCAGCGGCTGTTCATAGCAGATGTCGGCCGCCAGGATCAGGCCGGCGGCCGGCGGCGCGGCGTCCAGCAGGTCGGCGTCGGTGAAGTCCAGCCGGGCGCCGTTGGCCGCCGCGTTGAGCGCCACCGCGGCGGCGCAGAAGGGGTCGATGTCGGCCGCCAGCACCGACGCCGCGCCCGCCCTCGCCGCCGCGATCGCGACGATCCCCGAGCCGGTGGCGAAGTCGACCACGCGCTCGCCGGCGACCTCGCCCGGATGATCCAGGATGTAGCGCGCCAGCGCCTGTCCCCCCGCCCAGGCGAAGGCCCAGAACGGCGGCGGCAGGCCGATCGCGCCCAGCTCGTCCTCGGTCATCCGCCAGATCGGCGTCACCTCGTCGGCCAAGTACAGCCGCAGCTCCGGCGTGTGCGGCGGCGCCTGCAGACGGGTGTTGGCGAGGATGAAGGCTCGGCGCGCCTCCGGGTCGGGCCCGATCAAGCCTTCGCCGACGCCGCCGTCAGCACGCTCCAATAGCCGGGCGCGGTGAGCATGCCGTCCAGCACGCCCTTGCGGCGCAGCAGGCGCTGGACGCGCGGCAGGTTCCAGCACGGCACATGCATGAACATGTGATGCTCGCAGTGGTAGTTCACATAGTAGGGCGCGATCAGCGCGCGCTCGATCCAGTTGGCGCGGGTCGAGCGGGCGTGGCGGAGCGGGTCTGGCTCGTTCTTCGCCACCAGCGCGTGCTCGGCGATGTTGCGGAAGCGGGTGATCATCATCTGCCATGTCGCCCTGGGCAGCAGCCAGAGCAGGAACCAGGCCCACCCGTAGCCGGCGAGGCTGGTCGCCAGGATCACCGCGCCGTTGACCAGCAGCCAGCGCCGCTGCTTGACGATTTCCTTGCCGATGATCGGCAGCAGCGGCTCGCCGGCCTTGCGCGCCTTCAGCCGCTTGCCGAAATCGCCGAAACGCTGCTTGAACCAGGTCTGGCCGGTCAGATCGCGGACGATCTTGCGCCGCAGCGAGACGCGGGTGATCGGGAACGGCGCCGACAAGCCCAAGTCCGGGTCCTCCACCTGCTGGGCGAACTTGTGATGCTGCAGGTGATACTTCCGATATCGCTCGACGCCGCTGAGACAGAGCACGTCGGAGACCCAGTCGCCGACTTTCGGGTCCGGGTGCAGGGCCCCGTGGGCGGCGTCGTGCTGCAGGATGCCGAGGCCAAGCTGGCGGCCGCCGATGATCGGCACGGCGAGGATCAGCGTCAGCGGCCAGAACCAGCCCAACTCTTGCGAGGCGACGATGACCCCGACCCAGCAGAGCCCGATCACCGCCCAGCAGTGCGCCACCAGCGCCAGCCCCATCCACGCCGACCGGCGCGCCAGCGGCGCCCACTCCTCGGCGGTGAAATAGCTCTTCGGATCCACGCGGGCGGCGACGGCCATGGACCAACCATATCACGAACCGCGACCTCAGCCTCGCGGCTGATTGATCTCCGCCGGCGTCATCCCGAAGATCTCCGCGAACGGTGATCCCGCCGCCGGATCCCACGAATGCCGGCCGCCGACAGTGATGCCGCCGTCGACCACGATATGGGTTCCGGTCACGAACGCCGAGTCGTCGCTGGCGAGGTAGAGGGCGGCGCGGGCGATGTCCTCGGGCAGGCCGGGCTTCTTCACCGGCTGGGCGGCGGCGGCGTTCTCGACCACTCGCGCGGCCATCTGGTCGGCCGCCTCGCGCGGCAGGCCCATGGCGGCGCCGAAGATCGAGGTGGCGATCAGGCCGGGGCAGATGGCGTTGACCCGGATGCCCTGTGGCGACAGCTCGGCGGCGGCGCAGCGGCTCATGTGGATCACCGCGGCCTTGGCGCTGGAATAGGCCAGCGGCCCCCAGCCGGCCTGCAGGCCGGCGATCGAGGCGGTGTTGATGATCGAGCCGCCGCCACGCGCCAGCATCAGCGGCAGGGCGTGGCGGATGCCCAGCGCCGGACCGCGCACCAGCATGGCGAAGGTCGCGTCCCAGCCCGCGGCGGTGAGATCGCCGATCTGGCCCAGCATGCCCACCGCGCCGGCGTTGTTGAACATCACGTCGAGCCCGCCGAACTCGCTGGCCGCCTTGGCGCAGGCCGCCGCGATGTCGGCCTCCTGGGTGACGTCGCAGTGGATGTAGGCGAGGCGGCCGGCGAAGCGCTGTTCGAGGATGGCGCCCTTCGCGTCCTGCAGGTCGGCGCAGACCACCTTGGCGCCCTCGGCCAGGAACAGCTCGACCGTCCCCAGCCCGATCCCCGACGCGCCGCCGGTGATCAGCGCGACCTTGTTCTCCAGCCGTCCGGGCATCGCTCGCGTCCTTTGGTTGCGGCCCTCAGGTTCGGGACGTCATCCCGCCGAGTCCGGCTCGAATTCCTGTTTGAGCTCAAGATAGTCTCGATAGCGCAGGTCGCGGATCTCGTCCTCGGTAAGGGACGGTTCCTCCTGCTCGTGGTCCGCACGGTGACGGTGGCGCGGCGGATCGACAGTGTCAGTATCGAGGATGCGGACCGTGAGTTCGTTGCCGACCGCCAGCTCCCGCAGTGGATCGTTCCAGCGGAGGTGATGGTTCACACCCTCGCTGTCCGACTCGGTCATCCCGCCGAGATGCAGGTGAACCTCGCCGGCTGCTTGTTCATACCGATTTCGTGTTGCGGAGACGATCAACGACAGAACCGACCAGTCATCGGCGCCAGCGCAGGCCAGCCGCTCGCCATCGACGTAGACCTCAAACGCCAGCATGAGACTTCCTGCTCGATACCGCGACGCGGCTTGCGACTGCGGTCCTCAGTCCACCATCACCACCACCTTGCCCATGGCCTTGCGGCTGGCGAGGTGGCTGATCGCTTCGGCGGCGCGGCCCAGCGGGAAGTGTTCGGAGACGTATGGCTTGATCTTGCCCTCGGCGTAGAGCGCCAGCAGCTCTTTGACGTTTTGCTGGTGCGCCGCCGGATCGCGCGATACCGCGCTGCCCCAGAACACGCCGACGATGTCGCAGCCCTTCAGCAGCATCAGGTTGAACGGCACCCGCGGAATGCCGGCCGGAAAGCCGATCACCAGGAAGCGGCCTTCCCAGGCCATTGAGCGCACCGCCGCCTCGGCGTAGTCGCCGCCGACGCCGTCATAGACCAGGTCGACGCCGTTCGGCCCCACCGCCTGCTTGAACTGGTCCGCCAGCGCCTTCTGGCCATCGCGGTCGAAGGGACCCAGCGGATAGACGACGCCGGATTCGGCGCCGCGCGAGATGGCGAGGTCGACCTTCTCCTGCGACGAGGCCGCGGCGATCACCCGCCCGCCCATCGCCTTGCCGAGCTCCACCGCCGCCAGGCCGACGCCGCCGGCCGCGCCCAGCACCAGCAGGCTTTCGCCCGGCTTCATGTGGCCGCGATCCTTCAGCGCGTAGTACGAGGTGCCGTAGGTCATGATGAACGCGGCCGCCTCGTCGAACGGCATCGCATCCGGGATCTTGATCAGCCGCGCGGCCTCCAGCGACAGCTCCTCGGCCATGCCGCCCCAGCCGGTGTTGCCCAGCACCCGGTCGCCCGGCTTCACATGGGTGACGCCTTCGCCGACTTCCTTGACCACGCCGGAGACCTCGCCGCCGGGCGCGAACGGACGGGCCGGCTTGAACTGGTACTTGTCCTCGATGATCAGCACGTCGGGATAGTTGACGCCGATCGCCTTGACCGAGATTACCGCGAAGCCCGGCTTCGCCTTCGGGCTGGGCAAGTCCTCGAGCACCAGCGTCTCGGGTCCACCGACTTGCTTGCTGAGCAGCGCTTTCATCGAACTCCTCCGGAAGTCTTTTCTTTCGAGCGCCGGACGCTATCGGATGGGCCGGACGCAAGGAAGGGCAAGGAGCCGCCGTGACGAACAAATGTTTGAGCCTCGTCCTGCACGGCGGCGCGGGTGCGCTGACCGGTCAGGACTACTCGGCCGAGCTCGCCCACATGCGCGGCCTGATCGAGGCCGGGCGCGATCAGCTGCGCGCCGGAGCGTCGGCGCTGGACGTGGCGATGGAGACGGCGGCGGGCCTCGAGGCCTCCGGGCTTTACGTCGCCGGCCGCGGCGCCTCGCCGAACAGCGCCGGGCGCTACGAGCTCGACGCCAGCCTGATGGAGGGCGCCACCCGCCGCGCCGGCGCGGTGGCGGCGCTGGAGGGCTTCGCCTCGCCGATCCGGGCGGCGCGGGCGGTGATGGAGCGCACGCCGCACGTGCTGCTGGCCGGCGAAGGCGCGGCGGCGTTCGCGGCGACGCAAGGGCTGGAGCGGGTCGGGCCTGACTGGTTCACACCGGCGCGGGCGGCCGAGACGAAATCGGCCAGGGCCGGGAGCGTCGGCACCGTCGGCTGCGTCGCCCTCGACGAGAGCGGGGCCCTGGCCGCCGCCACTTCCACCGGCGGCACGCAAGGCAAGCTCCTCGGCCGCGTCGGCGATTCGCCCATCGTCGGCGCCGGCGTCTGGGCCGACACCCAAGTCGCCATCTCCTGCACCGGCACGGGCGAGATGTTCGTGCGCACCGCCGCCGCCGCTCAGATCGCCTTGCGCCTCCGCTTCGCCGGCCAGGGCCTCGCCGAGGCCGCCGACGCCGCCCTTGCGGAGGTCGAGGCGCTGAACGGCTGGGGCGGCTTGATCGCCCTCTCTGCCAGCGGCGAGATCGCCATGCCGTTCAACAGCCAGGGCATGAAACGCGCGGCGCTGCACGCTGATGGGACCATTACCTCGGAAGTGTTCTAGGCGCCGGGGGGTGGCCCTCTCTCCCAAAGGGGAGGAGATTCAGCAGCTTAGTTCTCCTCCCCAACAGGGGGAGGGGGCTCTCGCGACTAGCCCCGATACCGCCGGTTCAGCTTCCGCATGCCGCCCAGCCAGCGGTCGTAGTTCTCGGTCTTGCGGCGCATGTAGTCGAGCACCTGCGGGTGCGGCAGCACCAGGAAGGTCTCGGCCTCGATGGCGCGCACGCAGGCTTCGGCCGCGTCCTCGGGCTCGAGCATGCCGTCCACCGAGGCGACGCCGTCGGGATTGCCGGCCGTCATCGCCGTGCGCACCGCCTGCGGGCACAGCACAGAGACCTTGATACCGTCGTCGCCGTGGGTGATCGACAGCCACTCGGCCAGCGCCACCGCCGCGTGCTTGGTCACCGCATAGGGCGCCGAGCCCACCTGGGAGAGCAGGCCCGCCGCCGAGGCGGTGTTGAGCAGGTAGCCGCCGCCGCGCGCGATCATCCTGGGCGCCAGATGCCGCGCCGCCCAGACGTGGGCCATGACGTTGATCTCCCAGATCTTCTGCCAGCGATCGTCGGGCGCCTCGGCGCCGCCGCCGTAGCCGACACCGGCGTTGGAGCAGAAAAGGTCGATCGGTCCGTGCTGGGTCTCGACCGCTTCGATCATGCTGGCGATGTCGGCTTCCTTGGCGACGTTGGTGACGAAGGCGATCCCGCCGACCTCGGCGGCCGTGGCGCGCACGCCCTCGGCGTTGATGTCCGAGCAGACCACCAGCTTGGCGCCTTCCTTGGCGAAGCGCTGCGCCAGCGCCCGCCCGATCCCGCTCGCCGCGCCGGTGACGACGACGATCCTGTCCTTGATTTCCATGGTGTGCTTCCTCCGGACGGCCGCTGCTGGGCCTTAGCCGCTGTGTGCCTTAGCATAGGGTGAGGGATGGAGCGCCAGATGCCGGAATTCCGCACGATCGACGTCGGCGAGGCGCGCCTGCGCGTCGCCATCCAAGGCTCCGGACCGCTGGTGCTGATGGTGCATGGCTTTCCCGAGTCCTGGTACTCGTGGCGCCATCAGATGGCGTCGATCGCCGAAGCCGGCTTCACCGCCGCGGCCATCGACGTGCGCGGCTACGGCGGCTCAGAGAAGCCGCCGGCCGTCGGCGACTATGCGATGCAGCATATGGTCGCCGACGTCGCCGGCGCGATCGCCGCGCTCAGTCCCGGCCAGCCCGCGGTAATCATCGGCCACGACTGGGGCGCGCCGATCGTCTGGAACACGGCGCTGACCCGCCCCGAAGCGGTGCGCGCCGTCGCCGGACTGTCAGTGCCCTACACCGGCGTGCCGGTCCGTTCGATCCGCGAGGCCTGGGAACATGTATTCACCCGGAACGGCAAGTTCTTCTACCAGCACTATTTCCAGACCGAGGGCGTCGCCGAGGCCGAGTTCGAGACCGACGTACGCCGCTCGCTGCGCCTGTTCTATTACGCGATCAGCGGTGATGCGCCCGACGGGACCTGGCCCACCGACAAGCCGATCGGCGATGCGCTGCTGCACCGGCTGCCGGACCCGGATCCGTTCCCCGCGTGGCTCGCCCCCGCCGATCTCGATTATTTCACGGACGAGTTCGAGCGCTCCGGCTTCCGCGGCGCGTTGAACCGCTATCGCAACCCCGACGTCGACTTCGCCTGGCTGCAACAGTTCAAAGGCCGCAGGATCGAGCAGCCGGCGCTCTTCATCGGCGGCGAGCGCGACCTGGTGCTGACCATGTTCGGCCGCACGGACTTCGTCCCGCTGATGCGCGCGCACATGACGGATTTGCGCGGCCACGACATCCTCTCCGGCTGCGGCCACTGGACCCAGCAGGAACGCCCGGCGGAGGTGAACGAGCGGCTGGTTGCGTGGCTGAAGGGGCTGTGAGGCCGGATGAAGCTCTACCACTGCCACAATGCCCGCTCGCTGCGGCCGCTCTGGGCGCTGGAGGAGTTGGGGCTGGACTATGAGCTGGTGACGATGCCGTTTCCGCCGCGCGCGGGATACCCGAACTATCTGTCGATCAATCCGCTCGGCACCGTGCCGACCTTCGTCGATGGCGACCTGACGATGACCGAGTCGGCCGGCATCTGCCATTTCCTCGCCGAGCGCCATGCGCCCAACCGGCTCAGGGTCGATCCCTCGGAGCGGGCGTACGGCGACTATCTGAACTGGCTCTATCGCAGCGACGCCACCCTCACCTTTCCGCAGACGATCGTGCTGCGCTACTCGCAGCTGGAGCCGGAAGAGCGGCGGCTGCCGCAGGCGGTGGAGGACTATTCGATCTGGTATCTGTCGCGGCTGCGCTGCGTTGAGACGGCGCTGGAGGGCCGCGAGTTCCTCTGCGCCGACCGCTTCACCGTCGCCGACATCACCGTGCACTACGCCCTGTTCCTCGGCCGCTCGCTGGGGCTCGACGCGCGCTACAAGCCGAACTGCCAGCGCTACCTGGCCGACCTGATGCAGCGCCCCGCATTCCAGCGGGCGATGGCGCGGCAGGAGGCCCCGACGGCGGCCTGATCGCCGATGTCCCCATATCGGCGCGTTTCTGCTAAGCAGCACGCTTGTCCACCACCCTCGATCTTTCCCAGGCGGCCAGACCGCCGGCGTCGGCGCCGAATCTGACCGGCCTGACCCGTGAGGCGCTGCGCCAGGCGTTGATCGCCGCCGGCGTCGCCGCGCCGGAGAAGGCGCGGATGCGCGCCGTGCAGGTCTGGCGCTGGATCCACCACTACGGCCTCACCGACTTCGCCGCGATGACCGACATCGCCAAGGACACCCGCGCCGCGCTGGCGGAAAACTTCAGTCTCGCGCGCCCCGAGATCACCTCGCGCCAGGAAAGCTCCGACGGGACGATCAAGTGGCTGATCCGCTTCGCGCCCGGCGTCGAGGTGGAGACGGTGTTCATCCCCGACGTCGCCCACTCCGGAGCGCTTTGCGTTTCCAGCCAGGTCGGCTGCACGCTGAACTGCACCTTCTGCCACACCGGCACCCAAGGGCTGGTGCGCAACCTGACCGCGGCCGAGATCGTCGCCCAGGTGCAGATCGCCCGCGACGACCTCGGCGAGTGGCCGACCTCGATGGAGAACCGCAAGCTCTCCAATATCGTCTTCATGGGCATGGGCGAGCCGCTCTACAATCTGGAGAACGTCGCCGCCGCGCTCGACATCATTTCCGACAACGAGGGCATCGGCATCTCGCGCCGGCGGATCACGGTCTCGACCTCGGGCGTCGTGCCGCAGCTGAAGGCGCTGGGCGAGACCACCGGGGCCATGCTGGCGATCTCGCTGCACGCCACCCGCGATGTGCTGCGCGACGTGCTGGTGCCGATCAACCGGCGCTATCCGCTCAGCGAGCTGATGGCGGCGATCCGCGCCTATCCGGGCCTTTCGAACGCCAAGCGGGTGACCTTCGAATATGTGATGCTGAAGGGCGTCAACGACACGCCCGCCGACGCCCTGGCGCTGGTCAAGCTGATCGCCGGCGTGCCGGCCAAGATCAACCTGATCCCGTTCAATCCCTGGCCCGGCGCGCCCTACGAGTGCTCCGAGCCGGCGACCATCGACGCCTTCGCGTCGATCCTGAAGCGCGCCGGCTATGCCTCGCCGGTGCGCCGCCCGCGTGGCCGCGACATCCTCGCCGCCTGCGGACAGCTGCGATCGGAGAGCGAGAAGCTGCGCGCCAGCGAGCGGCGGCGGCTGGCGACCCCGGCGGCGTGATGACCTTTCCCATGCAGCCCCCCGAGCTGGACGCCTGGGCGGCCGGTTTCCCGGTCGTGCTGCTGCACGCCGGCCTGATGCTGGTCATCCTGTTCCTCGGCGCGGCGCTCTATGGCGCGCTCACGCCCTATCGCGAGATCCAGCTCATCCGCGAGGGCAACTCCGCCGCCGCGATCTCGTTCGGCGGCGTGCTAGCGGGGTTGGCGCTGCCGCTGGCCTTCGCCCTGGCCTCCTCGAAGTCCTGGCTCGACGTGCTGCTCTGGGGCGTCACCACGACCTTGGTGCAGCTCTTCCTGTTCTGGCTCACCGACCTGATCTTCCACGGCCTGCCGCAGCGGGTGCGCGAGGGCGACGTCGCGGCCGCCGCGCTGATGACCGCGGCCAAGCTGGCGACGGCGGCGATCCTCGCCGGCGCGGTCGTGGGCTGAGGCGCGCCGCCGGCGTCATGAGCTCGCTGCGGGCGCCCGACTGGCTCGTCTACATCTCGGCGATGCTGCTGCTGCTCACCGCCGCGTTCGGACGCCGCGAGAACGCCGACGCGCCGCCACCCCCGCCGCCGCTGGCCATCGGCGAAGGCGCCGCGCTGGACCGCGCCTCGCCCATCGACCCCGCCGTCCTGGTCCATGTCCGACCCCGCGCCGGCCCGGACGTCGGCGTCGCCTTCTCGGTCGCCGACAGCGGCGTCTGGCTCACCGCCGGCCAGAGCCTCGCCGGCTGCGCCCATCCGGCGGTGATGGTCGGCGACACCGAGGGCGAGGTGACGCGGGTGGCGGCCGGCCCCGCCGGCCCGGTCGCGGTGCTGACCACGCCCGCCGGCGCGCCGGCGCTGCCCCTGGCGAGCGGACCGTTGCGCGCCGGCGAGTTAGCCTACGCGGCCGGCTTTCCACGCGGGCTGCCGGGTGAGCTGGCGCTGCGGCTGCTCGGCCGAACGACCCTGGGCCAGCGCGGGCGCTGGGCGCCCGGCTTGCCGGTGCTGGCCTGGGCCGAGCTTGGCCGCACCGAGGGCCTCCACGGCGACCTTTCCGCCCTGCCCGGCTCGCCGGTGCTGGACGGCCAAGGCCGGGTCGTCGGCCTGGCGCTCGCCGAGGCGCCGCGCCGTGGCCTGATCTACACGACGACGCCCGAGGCGCTCGCCGCCGCCCTGACCGCCGCCAAGGCGCCCCGCGCGACCCAGGCCGCTGGCGCGGTCATCACCCCCGACAACTACGGCCTCGCCGCCGACGACCTGCGCCGCGCCCTGCGTATCGCCCCGGTCGCCTGCGTCCGCCGCTGACCCAGCGTCTACGTTGCTCCGGCGCCGAATGCGGCGTTAGCTGATTTCAGACAGACAAACGGAGCGCGCCGATGAAGTCGCCGATTTGCGACCTGCTGGGGATCGAGTTTCCCCTCTTCGCCTTCAGCCACTGCCGCGACGTGGTGGCCGCGGTCAGCCGCGCCGGCGGCTTCGGGGTGCTGGGCGCGACCGGCCTCACGCCGCAGACGGTCCACACGGAGTTGAAATGGATCGACGAGCACGTCGGCGGCAAGCCCTACGGCCTCGACATCCTGTTCCCCGAGAACATGGCCACCTCCGGCGAGCGCGGGGTCACCTACAATTCGCTGAAGTCGCGCATCCCCGAGGCGCACAAGGCGTTCGCGGCCGAGCTGCTGGCTTCGGCCGGGATCGAGCAGCAGACCTTCGAAAGCTCCGACGACCGCGCCCAGCCGTTCGATCCCGAGCAGGCGCTGCGCACCCTGGAAGCGGCTTTCGAGCACCCGATCAAGCTGATCGCCAACGCCCTGGGCGTGCCGCCGCCCGAGATGATCGAGATGGGCAAGAAGCACGGCGTGCCCGTCGCGGCGCTGGTCGGGGCCAAGGAGCACGCGATCCGGCAGGTGAACGCCGGCGTCGATATCCTGGTGGTTCAAGGCACCGAGGCCGGCGGCCACTGCGGCGAGGTCACCACCATGGTGCTGGTGCCCGAGGTGCTGAAGGCGATCAAGACGATCCGCGACGTGCCGGTGCTGGCGGCGGGCGGGATCATGAACGGCAGCCAGATGGCCGCCTGCATGGCCATGGGCGCGGCCGGCGTCTGGACCGGCTCGGTGTGGCTCGCCACCACCGAGAGCGAGACCACGCCGATCTTCCGCGAACGGATGATCGAGGCCTCCAGCCGCGACGCGGTCCGCGTCAAGACCCGCACCGGCAAGCCCGCCCGCCAGCTCCGCTCGGCCTGGACCGAGGCCTGGGAGCGCAGCCCGAACAGTCCCGGCGCCCTGCCGATGCCGCTGATGACCCTGGTCAGCGAAAGCGCCCTGCGCTCGGTCAACCGCGCCGCCGAGGCCGGCAACCCCAAGGCCCGCGACATGGTCACCTACTTCGTCGGCCAGGGCGTCGGCCTGATCGACAGCGTCCGCTCGGCCGGCCAGGTGGTGCAGGACTTCAAGGAAGAGTTCCTGGAAGCCGTGGAGCGCATGAACGCGCTGCTGGAGGAATAGCGGGCGCGCCTACTGCGGGTGGGCGTTCAGGAAGTCGAGCGCATCGCCGACCGGAACGAACAGGTTGATGCCGGTCGGCGCGCCGGCGACCTGGAAGCGGCTTTCGGTCAGTCCCACGGCCTCGCCAGCCTCGTCCAGCAACGGTCCGCCGCTGGAGCCCGGGTTCACCGACACGTCGCTCTGGATGAAGTTCGCCCCGCCAAACGTGCGGTAGGCCGAAACGACGCCGCGCGTGACCGTGCTCTGGAACCTGTCGCCGAGCGGTGAGCCGATGGCGAACACGGTGTCGCCCGGCTGCATGGGATCGCGCCGCAGACGGATCGGCGAGCGGCCTCGAGGGTCCGTCTTCACCAGCGCCACGTCGCGAACCCTGTCGCTGCGAACCACCTCGCCCAGTCCCTCGACGCCGTCGGACCAGCGCACCTTCACGTATTTGGCGGCGCCCACCACGTGTTGGTCGGTCAGCAGCAGCCCGTCGGACGACACCAGGAAGCCGCTGCCTTCCGACTGGCCGGCGGAAATGAGCACCACCGAGCCGACGGCGTCGCTCACCGACCGCCCCCTGGCGGTCAAGGCGCCTGCCAGCGAGATCGCGGTCAGCGTCTGCGGCGTGACGGCGCCCGCCGCGATGGTGGGGCGCGCCGCCAGCGCCGTGCGGAAGTCCGACGCTACGATCAGCTGATCGACATTGGCTCTGAAGACGTTCGTCAGCAGGGTGTTGAACGTGCCGTTGCTGCCCGAGTCCAGCCTCGCGGCGCCATCGGTGTTGATCTTCGCGATGACGGTCCGCTCGATGGTCGAATAGACCTGCCACTCCACGTGCATGCTCGCCGTGCCGCTGATCGTGGCGTTGCCGTAGCCGGCCAGCTTGCCGCAGTAGTCGAAATGCATGTCGGTGATCACCGCCGCCAGCTGCAGGTCGGCGGTGGACGCGGTGGGCGCGAAGATGTTGTCCGGATCGCCGTCGACCGTGAAGCCGGCGTTGGACATCTCCGGCCTCAGGGCGTCCATGAACACCTTGATCTGCTCCTGCTGCTGGCCGTTGCTCCAGGGACGGGTCGCCAGCGGGGCGCAGAAGATGCCGCCATGCGCGCTCACCCAGGACGTGCCGTCGGGCAGGCGGACCACGACGTGGGTGAAGCCGAAGGGGCGCGTTCCCTCGCCGACCTGGGCGGGGATTTCCCGGCCCACCACCGTCCCGCGGGGCGATGTCTCGCCACTCGGCGCGGCCGCTGGCGGCGGCGGCGCGGCCACTGTCGCGCCCCAGACGACGGCGCCGTTCTGCGAAGGCTGTTCCTCGATCACCGTCCCGCGCGGCAGCGGTGCCTGAGCCGCGGCCGCCGACGCAGCCGCCAGGCATGCAACGGCGGCGAAACTCACCCAACGGCCCACCCTGCAATCTCCCGTGCTGGCGCCCTTCGCACCGGGAATATCCGAAAATCGTTACTGCAAATTCTACTATTGGAGGATTGGTTCGGCCTCGGGCAGCGGCTTCGGCCGCGGCAGCAGCAGGCAGAGCAGGATCGCCGGCAGGCCCAGCGCGCCGGCGCAGATGTAGAACAGGGCGAAGGCCTGGTCCGGCGTGCGGCCGGTCTGGAGCGCATCGACGATCGCGCCGGAGAAGCCTTTGAGGAACTTGCCCAGGATCGCCACCGCCGAGGTGAGCAGGGCGTACTGGGTCGCGGTGTAGCCGAGGCTGGTCAGAGTCGACATATAGGCCACCAGCGCGACGCCGGAGAAGCCGATGGCGATCGAGTCGAGACCCATGATCGCCTGAAAGGCGGTCAGGGCCACCGGACCGGCGCCGAGCAGCGGGAAATCGCCGCCGTGAAAGCCCAGGATCGCGAAGGACCCGATCACCAGCGGCTGGGCGAAGGCGCCCACGATCAGCGTCGGGCGATTGCCGAGCCGCAGGGACGAGAGACCGCCGAGCGCGATGCCCAGGAACGTGCAGGGTGATCCGAATACGAGCCGCGTCAGGCCGATAAAGTCATAGTCGAGCTTCAAGGAGATATAATATGGCAGGCTCATTGGTCCGCGCATGTAATCGCTGAGATGATAGAAGGTTATCATCAGCAGCATCAGCGTTGACATGAGCAGCCCATGCGTCCGGAAGAACGCGATCAGCGGGCCAAGCACGGCGTCGTAGACGGCCCATGGCAACGAGCGCGCGCCGATCTCGCTCTTGCTCCTCATCACCGCGTCAGCAGCGGCGGGTTCGCGCGCCAGCAGCACCGCGACGACGCCGATCGCCATCGCCGAGCCATAGATCACGTAGCTCAGCGGCCAGCCGATGCGCTTCGCGAACATCAGGATCACCGCCTCGGTGAAGATGAGCGCGATCCGATAGCCGACGCTGTAGGAGGCGGTAAGAAGGCCCAGTTCGTCCGGATCGGCGGCGATCTCGATGCGCCAGGCATCCATCGCCGTATCCTGAAAGGCCGCGCCGATGGCGGCGATCAGCGCCATCGCCACAAGCCAGCTGAGTTGAGTCCTCGGGTCGACCAACCCCATGCCGACGAGTCCGCCGCCCGCGACAACCTGACTGATCAGCATCCAGCTTCGCCGCCGGCCCAGTCGGCCGATGATCGGCAACGGAATTCGATCGACGATCGCGCCCCACACGAACTTGATCGTATAGGTCAGGCCTACCCACGAAGCGAAACCGATGGCGGCGTTGCCGACCCCGGCCGCTTTGAGCCAGGCGCCCAGGGTGTTGTTGATCAACATGAACGGCAGGCCGGACGAGATGCCCATCAGCAGCATCAGCGCGACGCGCGGCCGGCCGAGCGCGGCCAGCACGTCCCACATCCGGCGGCGGCGGGGCGGCGGGGCGGCGATGTCGCTGGCGGTCATCCGGGCTCCCCCGGCCGGACCTGGCCGATTCCCTAGGAGGCGAGCTTGGCGCGGCGGCGCGTGCGCGTCCAGCCGGGGCCGGTCCAGCGGGCCAGGGCGGCGCGCAGCGCATCCAGGCTGAGCGGCTTGACCAGGAAATCGTCCATGCCGGCGTCGAGGCAGCCGCGGCGGTCGTCGTCGAAAGCGTTGGCGGTGAGCGCGATCACCGGCGTCTCGACCCCCAGCGCGCGCAGCCGCCGCGTGGTCTCGAGGCCGCCCACGCCCGGCATCCGCACGTCCATCAGGATCACGTCGTAGGCGCCGGCGGCCACCGCCTCCAGCGCCGCCTCGCCGCTCTCGACGTGCGCCACCGTCGCGCCTTCGCGCCGCAGCAGGGTCGAGGCCAGCATGGCGTTGACGGGGTTGTCCTCGGCCAGCAGCACCCGCGCGCCGGCGGCCACGGGCGCCGAGATGCGCCGGCGCGGCGCGATGCGGTCGTCGTCGGCGGCGGGCGCCTGGCCGGCGGCCAGCACCCGCTCGACCAGCGAGGCGCGGCGTAGCGGCTTGATCAGATAGCCGGCGAACCCAGCGGCGCGGTAGGGCGCGATCCGCGCCCGCTCCTCCGGCCGCAGCAGCACGACGCCGGCCTGTCCCGGCGGCGCGCCTTGAGCCTCACCGCCCTCGGCCAGCAGATGATCGATCAGGATCACGTCGCCCGCGCCGGTCGACGCCACCGCCGCCGCGACGCTCTCAGCCCGCACCGCCCGCCCGCCGCTGGACTCGATCTGCCGCGCGGCCGCCTCGCGCACGATCGGGCTGGGCGATGCGATGGCCACCGTGCGGCCGATCAGCGACGAGGCGCCCGGCGCCGCGCCCGCGACCTTGAACGGCGCCTCGAACCAGAACTCCGCGCCCTCGCCCGGCGTGCCGCCGACGCCGAGCTGGCCGCCCATGGCGTCGGCGAGCCGCGAGGCGATGGCGAGGCCGAGCCCGGCGCCCACCTGGCGCGCGTCCCGGCCCGATCCGCCCTGGGCGAAGGCCTCGAAGATCCGCGCCCGCTCGGCCTCCGGCACGCCGGGGCCGGTATCGGAGACGGTGAAGCGCAGCCGTCCCTCGCCCGCCCGCTCGGCCAGCACGATCACGCCGCCGGTCTCGACGAACTTCACCGCATTGCCGGCGAGGTTCAGCAGGATTTGCCGCAGCCGCCCCTCGTCGGCGACGATCGGCGCCAGGCCGGCGTCGGCGGCCCAGCCGATCTCGACGCTCTTTTCATAGGCCCGCACGCTGAGCAGCTCACAGACCTGGCGCAGCAAGTCCTCCGGCGCGACCGGCGTCTGGGCCAACTCGACGCGGCCCGCGCCCAGCCGGGCGTAGTCGAGCACCTCGTTCACCAGCCCCAGCAGGTGCTCGCCGCTCTCGGTCAGCGCCGCCACATAGGCGCGCTGCTCGGCGGTGAGCCGCGTGCCTTCCAGGAGCCGCGCCATCCCGATGACGCCGTTGAGCGGCGTGCGGAACTCGTGGCTGAGCGCCGCGAGATGCTCGTGGGGAATGCCGCCGGCCGGCGTTGTCTTGCTCATCTTGGCCGGCATTTTGGGGCCGCGCGGCTTAACGGGTGGTCAAACGGCGCGCGCTCGGGGCAGATCAACTCCCATATGGCCCCGCTCATCCCGGCGAACGCCGGGACCCAGGCAGGCGCCGGGGAAAGGGTCACCACAAAGGACACCAAGGGCACGAAGAGGCGCTACGCGCCCATCAATCGTGAGGCGGTGGGAGGCTGTTCGGCGCGCTTTGCGCGCCCTTTGTGCCCTTCGTGTGAATGACAAACGTCCCCCATCCAGGCAGCTCGCAGTCCCGCCTCGGTCCCGGCGTTCGCCGGGATGAGCGGTGTTTTTTGGGGATAGGTGTGTTCGGAACTCACCCCGCCAACCGCTCCTCCACCAGCGCCGGCGCGGGCGGGCGATGGGCGGGGGCGGCGATCAGGGCCAGCCATTCGGGGTCGGCGACCTTCTTGAGGAAGCGGTCGGCCGGCAGCGGGCGGGAGAAGAAGAAGCCCTGGAACAGCGAGCAGCCCAGCACCCGGAGCGCCTCGACCTCCTCGCGCGTCTCCACCCCTTCGGCCAGCACCGCGATGTCGAGCCGGCGCGCCAGTTCGATCAGCGCGGCGCAGACCGCCTGGCTGTCGTGGCGGTTGGGCACGTCGGTGATGAAGGCGCGGTCGATCTTGATCTTGGAGAAGCTGAGCGACTTCAGATCGCCGAGGCTGGAGGCGCCGGCGCCGAAATCGTCCACCGCGACGCCGACGCCGAGCGCGGTCAGGGCGGTCAGGGTGTGGCGGGTGCGGGGCAGATCCTCCATCAGCGCCGCCTCGGTGAGCTCCAGCTCCAGCCGCTGCGGCTTCAGCTGGTTGCGGTTCAGGATCTCGGCGACGCCGTTAGCGAGGTCCGGATCGCGGAACTGGCGCTCGGAGAGGTTCACCCCGACCCGGAAGCCCGGCAGGCCGAGGCGCTCGAACTCGCGCGCGTCGCGGCAGGCCTGGTCAAGCACCCAGCGGCCGACCTCGTCGATCAACCCGGTCTGCTCCAGCACCGGCAGGAACTTGGCCGGCGGGATCGCGCCCAGCTCGGGGTGACGCCAGCGCAGCAGCGCCTCGGCCCCGACCACGCGGCCAGCGGTCAGGTCGATCACCGGCTGGTAGGCCAGCGCCAGTTCGCGCCGATAGATGGCCTGGCGCAGCGCCTGCTCCATGGCGTGGCGCGCCTCGGCGTCGACCGAGCTTTCGTCGGAGAAGTAGGCGAGGCGGTCGTTGCTGGCGCGGCCGGCCTTGCCGATGGCGGCGACGGCGCGGCTGAGCAGCGTCGGCCCGTCGAGGCCGTCGTCCGGGAAGATGGCGGCGCCGACGCGCACGTCCGGCGTCACCTTCCCGGGCCCTTCGCCGATCGGCGCGGAGAGGTGCTCGGCCAGGGCCTGCAGCGCGTCGCTCGCGGCCCGGGGGCCCACGCCGTCGCAGAACCAGATGGCGAACGAGTCGCGATCGACCTGCGCCAGCGGCCGGCTGGCGCCGAGGGCGTCCATCAGCCGCGCGGCGAACACCTGCACCGTCTTCTCGGCGGCGGCCTTGTCGACGGCCATCAGCCGCTCCAGCTGGGCGAAACGGATCACGCCCAGCATCGCCGGGGAGCAATTCTCGCGGGCGACGTCGCGGGCGATGACCGCCAGCAGCGGCTCGCGCGTCGCCACGCCGGTGACCGGATGGCGGTTGGCGAGGCGGTGGCGCACCGACTCCAGCCGCGCGCCGACGGCGCGAAGATCGTCCAGGGCGCAGAGAATCTCGTCGCGCGGCGCGGCGCGGGCGTTCTCGGCGCTGGCCAGCAGCGCATTGGCCTTGGCCGAGGCGGTGACCGCGCCGATGGCGGTCAGCAGGGTGCGCAGCGTCAGCAGCAGCGCCAGCGACGCGGCGCCGGCAGCGAGCACGATCGCCAGCAGCAGCCAGCCGCTGGCCAGGGCGCGCGGCGCGGCGGCCAGGGCGGCCAGGCCGGCCAACGGGGTCGCCGCGGCCAGCGCCGCCAGCAGCAGCGCCTTGGCTCGGTAGGACATCGAGGAGACCGCCAGCAGTCTGCGGCAGAGTCGGGACAGTTCCATGGGGCAGGCGCCGATCGTGAGGTTGGGACTTGGCGTCAATCTGAGCCGTGCGGCCTTCCAGTCCGTGAAGTTTCTTGGTGAAACGCCGGTAAGGATGTTCAGGCCGCCGCGGCGCTTGCCTTCCGTGGCGGCCACGGCCTTCATGGGCGCCGGCGGAAACGTGGAGCTGGAAACGACGTGACGGAACGCGTGGCGGTGATCGGGGCGGGCATGGCGGGGCTGTTCGTCGCCCTCGCCTTGGCCCCCAGCGGCCGCGAGATCACCCTCTACGAGCGCGACCCGCCGCCGCCCGACGGCGGACCGGACGCGGCGTTCGACCACTGGCAGCGGCGCGGCGTCGGCCACCTACGCCACAGCCACGGCTTCCTCGCCCGCCTGCGCGGTCTCCTGGCGCGCGAACATCCGGACCTGATGGCCGAGCTGATCGAGGCCGGCGCGCGCGACATCAGCTTCGCCGACTCAATTCCGGAGGCGGCGCAGCGCCGCTATCGGCCCCGGCCCGAGGACGCGGACCTCGCCGCCTTCGTCAGCCGCCGCACCACCATCGAGCTGACCATGCGCCGCCATGTCGAGCGCCTGGCCAATGTTACGCTCAAGACCGGCGTCTTCGTGCGCGCGCCGATCTTCGAACGGCACGGCGACGCCGTTGTGGCCGTGGGGCTGGCGATCGAGGACGCGGGCGTTCCGAGCGAGGTCCGCGCCGATCTGGTCGTCGACGCCGGCGGGCGCACCTCGGCGGCGCTCGAGGCGCTCGGCGAGGCGGGGGTCGTCGTGCCGGAAGAGAGCGAGCCCTGCGCCATCCTCTATTTCACCCGCTTCTACCGGCTGCGGGAAGGCCAGGAGGAGCCGCCGCGCAGCCGGCATGGCGGCACCGGCGACCTCGGCTACCTGAAGTTCGGCGTCTTCCGCGCCGACCGCGGCACGTTCTCGATCACCGTCGCCGTGCCCGAGGTTGAGGAACAGCTGCGCGCGGCGATCGTGGATCCGGAGACTTTCGAGCGCGTCTGCCAGCTGCTGCCCGGCGTCGCGCCCTGGACCGATCCGGCCCGCGCCGAGCCGATCAGCCGCGTCTTCGGTATGGGCGACCTGTCCAGCCACTGGCGCGAATTCGCCCCGGACGACCAGGCCAGCGTGCTGAACTATTTCCCTATCGGCGACGCCCTGGTGCGCACCAATCCGCTCTATGGCCGCGGCTGCACCTTCGCCGGCGTCGAGGCGCACCTACTGCGCGACGTGCTGGCCGCGACCGCCGACCCGGCCCAGCGGCTGGTGCGCTACAGCGCCCGGGTCCGCGAGGAGCTGCGCGCCTTCTACGACGACATGGCCGCGCAGGACCGCTCCGCCGCCCGCCGCGCGCTGCGCGGTCTCGATCCGGACTTCCGGCCCTCGCGCCGCGCGCGGATCGCCGCCAGCTTCGCGCTCGAAGGCATCGGCGCGGCGGTGCGCGGCGATCCCGACCTGCTGCGCGAGGCGCTGCGCTCGTTCCACATGCTGGCGCCGCCGAACGACTGGGCGAAACGGCCGTCGACGCTGGGCAAGGCCGCCCGCGCCTGGGTCGCCGGCCGTTTCCGCCCCGATCCGACCCGGCCGGGCGCCGCCGGACCCAAGCGCGCCGAGATGTTCGACCGCCTCGGCCTGCCGTTGCGCGCCGACCTCGAGCGCGTTCGCCACGCCGCCGCATGACCGTCGCCCCGCGCAACGCTGTCGTCATCCTGCTCGACAGCCTCAACCGGCACATGCTGGGCGCCTATGGCGGGACCGAGTTCGAGACCCCCAACCTCGACCGCTTCGCCGCCGGCGCGGTGCGTTTCACCCGCCACTACACCGGCTCCCTGCCTTGCATGCCGGCCCGCCACGACATCCTCTGCGGCGCGCTCGACTTCCTCTGGAAGGCCTGGGGCTCGGTGGAGATCTGGGAGGACGCGATCACCTACGCTCTCCGCGACAAGGGCGTCGTCACCCAGCTGATCAGCGACCACCCGCACCTGTTCGAGACCGGCGGCGAGAACTACCACACCGACTTCACCGCCTGGGACTACCAGCGCGGCCACGAGGGCGACGCCTGGAAGACCCGGCCCGACCCGAGCTGGGCCGGCGCGCCCGCCTTCGGCCGCCACTGGATGCCCTACGACAACAGCCGCGGCTGGTTCCGCGGCGAGCAGGACTTCCCCGGCCCCAAGACCATGGCCGCCGCCGCGCGCTGGATCGAGGACAACGCCGGCCAGCCAAAAAATGGCAAGGATGGGCGCTTCTTCCTGTTCGTCGACGAGTTCGACCCGCACGAGCCCTTCGACACGCCCGAGCCTTGGGCCTCGAAATACGATCCCGACTGGGAAGGCCCCCACCTGATCTGGCCGCCCTATGCGGTGGGCGCCGAAAAGCGGGGCGTCATCGACGCGCGTCAGGGCCGGCAGATCCGCAGCCAGTACGGCGCCAAGCTCTCGATGATCGACCACTGGCTGGGCAAGCTGCTGGATGTCATCGAGGCCGAGGGGCTGGCCGAGGACACCATGGTGATCCTCTGCACCGACCACGGCCACTATCTCGGCGAGAAGGATATCTGGGGAAAGCCCGGCTGCCCGATCTACGAGACCCTGGGCCACATCCCGCTGATGATCCGCATGCCCGGCATAGAGCCCGGCGTCCGCGATGCGCTCACCACCGCGGTCGACATCTTCGCCACCCTGGCCGACGTCTTCGGCGTCACCCTGCGCCAGCGCACCCACGGCCGCTCGCTCATGCCGCTGCTGCGCGGCGAGGCCGGCGCGGTGCGCGACTGGCTGCTCACCGGCGTCTGGGGCCGCGACGTGGTGCTGGTGACGGCTAAGCACAAATATGTGCGCGGTCCCGCCGGCGAGAACGCGCCGCTCTCGATGCTTTCCAACCGCTGGTCGACCATGCCGACCCACGGCGCGGTCGATCCGCGCGTCGCCCTGCCGCTGCCGGACGAACGCGCCTTCCTCGACCGCATGCCCGGCTCCGACGTGCCGGTGATCCACCAGACCTGGGGCGCCGGCGACGCGGTCCCGTTCTGGGCCCGCTTCCGGCCCACCGGCAACCACGTCTACGACCTCGAAACCGACCCGGCGGAGGACGAGAACCTGGCCGGAGGCGCGCTGGAGATCCAGCTCGCCGAGCAGCTGCGCGCCGCCTTGGCCGAGATGGAGGCGCCGAAGACGCAGTTCGAGCGGCTCGGGCTGGCCTAGGGCGATGCCCTATCGCCAGAGCGTCGGGGCCACGACCTGGGTCTTCGAGGATCTCCGGGACCTGATGGCCAGGGCGACGCCGCTGCGCTCCGGCGACGTGCTGGCCGGCGTCGCGGCGAGTTGCGCGGAGGAGGCGGTGGCCGCTCGCTTAAGCCTCGCCGACGCGCCGCTGGCGAGTTTCCTTGCCCAGCCGCTCGTTCCCTACGAGACCGACGAGGTGACGCGGCTGATCTGCGACGCGCACGACGGCGCGGCCTTCGCCCCGATCGCCTCGCTGACAGTGGGCGAGTTCCGCGAGTTCCTGCTCGGGGAGACGACCACGACCGAGACGCTGGCCGCGCTGGCGCCCGGCGTCACGCCCGAGATGGCCGCGGCGGTGAGCAAGATCATGCGAAACCAGGATCTGATCCTGGCCGCCAGCAAATGCCGGGTGACCACCGCCTTTCGCGACACCATCGGTCTGCCGGGGACGATGTCGGTGCGGCTGCAGCCCAACCATCCCACCGACGACCTCGCCGGCATCACCGCCTCGATCCTCGACGGCCTGCTCTACGGCTGCGGCGACGCGGTGATCGGGATCAATCCGGCCACGGACAGTCCAGCCGTGATCGGCGAACTGGTGCGGCGGCTGGACGACCTGATCGGCCGCTTCCAGATCCCGACCCAGGGCTGCGTGCTGACCCACGTGACCAATTCCATCGCCCTGGCCGAACAGGGCGCGCCGGTGGATCTGATGTTCCAATCGATCGCCGGGACCGAGGCGGCCAACGCCACCTTCGGCGTCAATCTCGCCCTGCTGCGCGAGGCGCTGGACGCCGGACGTTCGCTGAAGCGCGGCACGGTCGGCGACAACGTGATGTATTTCGAGACCGGCCAGGGCTCGGCGCTCTCGGCCGGCGCCCACCATGGTCTCGACCAGCAGACCGCCGAGGCCCGCGCCTACGCCGTCGCCCGCGCCTTCGAGCCGCTGCTGGTCAACACCGTGGTCGGCTTCATCGGCCCGGAATACCTCTATGACGGCAAGCAGATCATCCGCGCCGGGCTGGAGGACCATTTCTGCGGCAAGCTGATGGGCGTACCGATGGGCTGTGACGTCTGCTACACCAACCACGCCGAAGCCGACCAGGACGACATGGATACGTTGCTGACCCTGCTCGCCGCCGCCGGGGTCACCTTCATCATGGGCGTGCCGGGCGCCGACGACGTGATGCTGAGCTATCAGTCTACGTCGTTTCATGACGCGCTCTATGTCCGTGAACTGCTGGGCCTGACGCGGGCCCCGGAATTCGAGGCCTGGCTGCGGCGGGTGAAGCTGATCGACGACGCCGGGCGGCTGCTGACGCCGGCCAAGGGCCATCCGCTGCTCGCCAGCGCGTCGGGCGCATGAGCCAGCCTGCGCCGCCCGATCCGTGGGCGTCGCTGCGCGCCCTGACCTCGGCCCGGATCGCGCTCGGCCGCGCCGGCGCCAGCCTGCCGACCCGCGAGGTGCTGGCCTTCGCCCTCGACCATGCCCGCGCCCGAGACGCAGTGCACCTCGACTTCGATGCCAACGCGGTCGCCGCCCAGATCGAGGCGCTGGGTCTCGCCACGCTGAGCGTCGCCAGCGCCGTGCCTGACCGGCCGACCTATCTGCGCCGCCCAGATCTCGGCCGGCGGCTCGCGCCCGCCAGCGCCTTTCGGCTCGACGCCGCCGAGCCGAAAGGCGCGGATCTCGCGATCGTGGTCGCCGACGGCCTCTCCAGCGCCGCCGTCCACGCCCACGCTGCGCCGCTGATCGCCGCCCTGCAGCCGCACATCGCCGCGGCCGGCTGGCGCCTCGCCGACGTGGTGCTGGCGCGGCAGGGACGCGTGGCGCTGGGCGACGAGATCGGCGAGCGGCTGGGCGCGCGTCTCGTGCTGCTGCTGGTCGGCGAACGTCCGGGGCTGTCGTCGCCCGACAGCCTGGGCGCCTACATCACCTTCGCCCCCCGCGTCGGCCGCACCGACGCCGAGCGCAACTGCGTCTCCAACATCCGCCCGGCCGGCCTCACTTACGAAGACGCCGCCTTCCGGATCGCGTGGCTGGCGCGCGAGGCGCTGCGCCTGGGCGCCAGCGGCGTCGCGCTGAAGGACGACAGCGGGCTTGAGGCGGGACGGATCGCGGCGCGCGCCGCCCCCAAAATGTTGAGATAGTTTTGGGCTCGAACGGGCGCGACGCCGGCCGCCCTAAACCCGGAACGCCAGCGAGGCGTTCAGCCCCCCGAACGCAAAGGCGTTGATCAGCAGCGACCTGGCCTTGATCGGCCGCGCCTCGCCCAGCACCAGATCGAGGCCGGCGCAGTCCTCGTCGGGCGCGAGATAGCCCAGGATCGGCGGCGCCAGGCCGGCGGCGAGGGCCTGCAGCGCGATCACCGCCTGCACGGCGGGCGAGGCGCCGATGACGTGGCCGTGGGCGCTCTTGGTGGCGATCACCGGATGGCCGCCATCGCCGAAGATGCCGCGGAGCGCCGCCGCCTCGTTCTTGTCGTTGAGCGGGGTGCCGGTGCCGTGGGCGGAGATCAGCACCTCGCCGCCGTCCAGCAGGCCGCCGGCCTCGCAGGCGCGGCGCATGGCCGAGGTCGCGCCCTCCAGGCTGGGCTGGGTCCAGTGGAAGGCGTCGGAGCTGAGACCGGCGCCGACATAGTAGGCGAGCGGGGTCGCGCCGCGCGCCGCGGCGTGGCTCTCGCGCTCGATCACCAGCGCCGCGCCGCCCTCGCCGATCACCATGCCATCGCGCCCGGCCGAGAACGGCCGGCAGGCGGTCTCGCTCATCGCCTGCAGGCCCTCCCAGGCGCGCATGCCGCCGAAACTGGCCATGGCCTCGCTGCCGCCGACCACCGCGACATCCGCCAGCCCCGCGGTGATCAGCGCCGCGCCCTGGGCGATCGCGTGCGCCGCCGAGGCGCAGGCGCTGGAGGTGGCGAATACCGGCCCGGTAATGCCGAACTCGATGGCGATGGCGCTCACGGGCGCGCTGACCATCACCCGCGGAATGGTCAGCGGATGCACCTTCTGCGCCTTCATGCCGTAGAGCCGCTCGTAGCCCTTCTCCAGGGTCAGCAGGCCGCCGATGCCGTTGCCCATCACGCAGGCGGCGCGGTCGCCGAGCCGGGCCCCGAGCAGGCCCGCCTGCTGCAGCGCCTCGTGCGCGGCCTTCAGCGCGAAGACGGTGAAGGGATCGAGCGAGCCGGCGATCCGGCGCCCGAACGCGGCCTCGAGCGCCGCCACGGCGTCGCCCTTGACCAGCGCCGCGGGATAGCTGCGAGCGCCCGAGGCGTGGGGCCCGGAATCGAACTCGTGCACCGCGACGCCGCCGCGCCCGTCACGGGCGGCGACCCAGTTGTCTTCGGCGGTGAGGCCGAGCGCCGAGACCGCGCCCAGACCCGTGACGACAAGGCGTTCGGCCATGCGGCTGACTCAGGCCGCCTTGGCGTCGATGAGGGCCTCGATCTTCGTCAGCACAGTCCCCAGCGTGTCGGAACGGTCGAAGGCGTCCTCGGCGATCTCGATGCCGTACTTCTCCTCGATGGCGAACACGACGCTGACCAGATCGACCGAATCCAGGCCGATATCCTCCAGCTTGGCCGCCGGATCGAGCTTGGCGCGATCGATGAGCGACTCTTCGGCGATGATATCGATCAGTTCGTCGTCACGCCCAGACATCGCAATCTCCCGCAATGGCCTCCCTGGCCGCCTCCGGATTGGAGCCCAGCCAATAGCAGTCCTGCCGCACCGGGCCAGTCCTTTCGTTCGCGCCGCTCAATGCGGCATATAGGTCCGAAGCACGTCCTCGATGATCCGTTCAAGCTGGTTCAGCGTGTTGCACACCTTGGCCACGTGACAGAAGCGCTTGTACTGATCCATGCGCGAATCGCCCTGGCCCCAGTATGTCTCCGGCTCCGGATTGAGCCAGATCACCGCCCGCGCCCGATGCGAGATCTCGCGCATGATGTCGAGCCGCGGATTGGCGTAGTTCGAGCGCCCGTCGCCGAGGACGATCACCGTCGTATGGCGATCCAGCGCGTCGCGGTGCAGCTCGGAAAAGTCCATCAGAGCGCGGCCGTAATCGGTGGGCCGCATGCCGATCTTCTTGATGATGCTGGCGATGGCGCTGTCGAGTTCCTCGGCCTCGAGGATGTCGCCGACCCGAATCAGCCGGTCGGAGAAGGCGAACGCCTCCAGCTTCTCGATCACCTCGTTCAGGCTGTAGAGGAACAGCAGCATGAACTGCGCCGCCGCCGCCACCGAGCGGGAGACGTCACAGATGGCGACGATCTTCGGCTTCTCGATGGTCTGCGACTTCCAGACGATGTCGAAGGGCACGCCGCCGTAGGGCATGCTGCGCCGGATGGTCTTGCGTACGTCCAGCTTGCCCCGGTCGGCGCGGT
>Ga0302314_10002913_pt1 | contig 31737 bp, 27 predicted proteins | sample III_Palsa_N2_3_FD_200533 | JGI IMG/M metagenome (GOLD analysis project Ga0302314, IMG submission 200533) | Peat permafrost microbial communities from Stordalen Mire near Abisko, Sweden - III_Palsa_N2_3 | ecosystem: Environmental > Terrestrial > Soil > Palsa > Peat permafrost | place: Sweden... | reverse complement strand
GCCCACCGGCGCGGGCTCGATGACCTTCGACTGTGCGGAGATCGGCGAGCCGAACCTGGGATTCATCGTCGAGGGCCGGGCCCTCACGAGCTCGAGCCTCAAGTCGGCCGGCGCCGCGGGCGCAGTCTTCATCGAGGGATCCGTGCAGTCGCTGCGCGTCGATGACAGGCAGGCGCGCATTCGCCTCGAGGATGGACGCGATTTTGCCGCGAAGCTCGTGATCGTCGCCGACGGCATCGCCTCGAAGAGCCGCGAGCTGCTCGGCATCGAGACGGCCGGCCACGCCTATAATCAAGATGCCCTCGTTGCTCACGTACGCACCGCACAGCCCCACCGGAGCACGGCGTGGCAGCGATTCCTGCCGACGGGTCCGCTCGCGTTCCTGCCTCTTCCGGACGGCCGATGCTCCATCGTGTGGAGCATCGCGCGCGAGGAGGCACGGCGGCTGCGATCGCTCGACTCCGGTGCGTTCGCCGCCGCGCTCGAGACGGCGAGCGATGCGGCGCTGGGCGGGATCGAGCTCACGACAGAGGTGGCGAGCTTCCCGCTGCAGCTCAAAGTGGCGCTCGACTACGTGCGCACGCGGGCAGTGCTCCTCGGGGACGCGGGGCACGCCGTTCATCCGCTCGCCGGACAAGGATTGAATCTCGGTCTTCTGGACTGCGCCTCGCTCGCCGAAGCGCTCGAGCCCGCGCGGGGCGATGCCGAACTGCTCGGCGAGCCGCGGCTGTTGCGCCGCTACGAGCGACGGCGCAAGAGCGAGAACTTGCTCGCAGCCACGGCCCTCGATGCGCTGGAGCGGCTGTTCTCGAGCTCGAATCCGCTCATCGAGCGCCTGCGCGCCGCGGGCCTCGGCGCGGTGGGCCGGCTGCCCCTGCTCAAGCGCGAACTCGCGCTGCGCGCACTGGGACTTTCGGGGGACGTGCCGGCGTTCTTGAGGAGCGAGGACCTCGCGTCCGACTAGATGCGGGCTGCAGGCGGGCCGATACCGGAAGAGGGCGGCGCGATCAGAGCCGATCGATTTTCGCGGCGCAGATGAAGTCGTTTTGCGACAGCCCGCCGATGGAGTGCGTCGAATAGCTGATGCGGCAATAGTTGTAGCCGACCTCGAGGTCGGGATGATGATCCTCGACGTTGGCGATGTGCGCGACCGCGTTGACGAAACTCATGGTGCGGTAGAAGTCCTTGAACTTGAGCGCGCGCTCAAGGCTCTTGGCATCGGCGGCGAGTGTCCAGTCGGCATGCAGCTGCACTCGCAGCGCGCGCGCCTCGTGCGCCGTGAGAGGCGCCATGCCGCCCTCGCAGGGCGCGCACTTGCGAGAGGCGAGGTCTTGCGCGCCCCGGGCTTGTGCGCCCCAGTCGCTCATGCTGCGGAGGTCCGGCTGTAGGTGCGTTCGATGTAGCGCTCCACCAGCTCCTGGAACTCCTCGGCGATGCGCTCGCCCTTGAGCGTGACCGTCTTCTCTCCATCCTCGTACACCGGTGCGACCGGGTGCTCGCCGGTGCCCGGCAAGCTGATGCCGATGTTGGCGTGCTTACTTTCGCCCGGGCCGTTGACGACGCATCCCATCACGGCGACCGTCATGTCCTCGACGCCCACCCGCTGCTTGCGCCACTCGGGCATGCGGTGACGGATGTGTCCCTGGATTTTCTGCGCGAGCTCCTGGAAGTAGGTGCTCGTCGTGCGCCCGCATCCCGGACAAGCAATGACCATGGGAGTGAAGGAGCGCAGTCCCATGGTCTGAAGAATTTCCTGCGCGACGATGACTTCCTGCGTGCGATCGCCGCCGGGCTCGGGCGTGAGGGACACGCGGATCGTGTCGCCGATCCCCTGCTGGAGCAGCACACCGATACCCGCCGTCGATGCGACGATCCCCTTGCTGCCCATGCCCGCCTCGGTGAGGCCCAAGTGCAGGGGATGCTCGCAGCGGCCGGCGAGGTTCTGGTACACCGCGATCAGGTCCTGCACACCGCTCACCTTGGCGCTGATGACGATCCGATCGGCCCCGAGTCCCAGGCTGATCGCGCGTTGCGCACTGTCCACGGCGGAGACGACGATGGCTTCCCGCATCACGTCGAGTGCGGGCTTGGGGGCCGCCTGCTTGGAGTTCTCGTCCATCAATCGAGTAAGCAAGTCCTGGTCGAGGCTCCCCCAGTTGACTCCGATGCGCACCGGCTTCTCGTAGCGGCAGGCGGTCTCGATCATTTCCGCGAACTGCGGATCGCGCTTCGAGCCGCGGCCCACGTTGCCGGGGTTGATGCGCAGCTTCGCGAGCGCCTCGGCGCAAGCGGGGTGGGTCTTCAGCAGCTTGTGGCCGTTGAAGTGAAAATCGCCGACCAGGGGCGTCGTTAGCCCCACCGCGGCGAGGCGGTCGCGGATGTGCGGCACGGCGGCAGCCGCCTCGTCATTGTTGACGGTGATGCGCACCAGCTCCGACCCGGCGCGCGCCAGCGCCTTGACTTGAGCGACGGTCCCCTCGATGTCCGCGGTGTCGGTGTTGGTCATCGACTGGACCACAATGGGGGAGTTGCCGCCGACGGTAACGTTGCCGATCTTCACGGCCAGGGATTTTCTGCGGGATGTCATGTCTCTATTCTACCGCGCCGACGCGGCGCCGTCCGGGGGCCTCGAAAAGGGCCGAAATCGGCATAATGGAGGCATGTCCTCGCGTCTCGTTTATTCCACCGGCGTGGGCACCCTGTGCCCGAATTGCCGGCGCGCCGTGCGCGAGTGCGTATGTCCCAAGGGCGCGCCCGGCGCGGCCAAGATCGGCAAAGTGCGGGTCGGCCGCGAGACCAAGGGCCGGGCCGGCAAAGGCGTCACCACGGTGACAGGACTGCCGCTCCCGCCGGCGGACATCGAGGCGCTCGCCGCCCAGCTCAAGAAGCGCTGCGGCTCGGGCGGCACGGTGCGCGAGGGAGTGATCGAGGTGCAGGGAGATCACCGCGACACCATCGTCGCGGCGCTGGTGAAGCTCGGCTGGCCGGCGAAGAAAGCGGGCGGCTGAACGCGGCGGCGGGCTGAACGCGGCGGCGGGCCGAACGCGGCGGTGGGCTGAACGCGAAGTTATGAATCGTGTAACATAAGTACATCGCGATAAGAGCTGTCTGGAGAGAGTCCTCCCCCGCGAGGACCGCCGAAGGCGCAACCGGTCCGGAAACGCTCAGGCCCAAGTACGACAGTCTCTCGCGGTCTCTGGAGAGCGATCCCCGCCCGCGGGTGAGGATCCACCGAAGGGGAACAGCGCGCCCAACGCGCTCGATCTCTCAGGTCTTAAGGACAGAGGGGCTGGCAGGCACTGAAAGACGCGCCTGCAAGTTCGTCACGATTCGCAGCGAGGGTGCGATGGGCCTGAAGACTCCGCTCTACGATAGCCATGTAGCTGCGCACGCCAAGATCATCGACTTCGGCGGCTGGGACATGCCGCTCCATTACGGCTCGCAGATCGAGGAGCATCACGCGGTGAGGCGCGATGCGGGCCTGTTCGACGTGTCGCACATGTGCGCCATCGACTTGACCGGCGCACGCACCCGCGCGTTCTTGCGCCATCTCCTCGCCGACGACGTGGCGCGGCTCGCGGTTCCGGGCCGCGCACTGTACTCCTGCATGCTCTTGCCGAGCGGCGGAGTGATCGACGATCTCATCGCCTATTTCCTGACGGACTCGTGGTTCCGCTTGGTGGTGAATGCGGGCACGCGAGCGAAAGATCTCTCCTGGATCCGCAAGCACGCAGCCGCGTTCGGCGTCGACGTACGCGAGCGCTCGGATCTCGCCATCCTGGCGGTGCAGGGCCCGAACGCCCGCGTCAAGACCGCGGCGCTCCTGTCCGCCGTGCATCGCGGCGCGGCGCTCGGCATCCAGCGGTTCGCCGCGGCCGCCGTCGACTCGTGGTTTCTCGCCCGCACCGGCTACACCGGCGAGGACGGCTTCGAGATCATGCTGCCCGGCACGCAAGCCCCCGAGACGTGGCGCGCGTTGGTCGCACAGGGCGTGAGACCCGCGGGGCTCGGCGCGCGCGACACATTGCGTCTCGAGGCGGGCATGAATCTGTACGGCAACGACATGGACGAGACACGCCATCCGCTCGAGTCCGGCCTCGCGTGGACGGTAGCCTTCGACCCGGCGGAGCGGGACTTCATCGGACGCGATGCGCTCGTGCGGGCGCGGGCGCACGGCGGAGCCCTGCTGGTTGGGCTCGTGCTCGAGGAGCGCGGGGTGCTGCGCACGCACCAGGCCGTGAGCACGGCGGCCGCGGACGGGTCCGTGGGCGGCCCGCTCGGGGAGGTCACCAGCGGTACCTTCTCGCCGACATTGAATCGCGCCATCGCGCTCGCGCGTCTCGAGCCGCCGCCGGGCGGCCGCATGCCGCAGCCGGGCGCGCGGGTGCTGGTGGATATTCGCGGCAATAAACAGGCAGCGCGTGTCGTGAAGCCGCCCTTCGTGCGCAACGGTAAACCCTTAATCGAGATCCAGTGAAAGGAGATGTCAGTGAGCGAACAGGTTCCTCAAGATTTGCAGTACACCAAGAGCCACGAGTGGGTACGCTCGTTGCCGAACGGTCAGGTCGAAGTCGGCATCACGGACCACGCGCAATCCGCTCTGGGGGATCTGGTGTTCGTGGAAGTGCCCCAGGTCGACCGCAAGCTCGCCGCGGGAGAGGCCTGCGCCGTGGTCGAGTCGGTCAAAGCAGCTTCCGACGTCTATAGCCCGGTTGCGGGACGGGTGGCGGCGCGCAACGAGGAGCTCTCCCAAAAGCCCGAGCTGCTGAATTCCGATCCCTATGGCGCCGGCTGGCTCATGCGCATCGAGCTCGACGCCAAGACCCCGGCCGCGGCGTTGCTGGGCGCCGGCGAGTATCAGCAGTTTCTCAAGGAATCCGAGTAGGACGCCGCCATGCCCTTCATTCCTCACACCTCCGACGACGTCGCGCACATGCTCGCGGTCATCGGAGCGCCCTCGATCGATGCGCTCTTCGATGAGATCCCCGCTGCGCTGAAGGCGAAGCCCCTCGACGGCGTGCCGCCGGCCCTTTGTGAAATGGATGTCGCGCGGCTCGTCACCGAGCGCGCCGCCGGCGACGGCCGGTTACTCAACTTCATCGGCGCGGGCGCCTACGAGCACCATATCCCCGCGCCGGTTTGGGCCATCGCCACGCGCGGCGAGTTCTACTCGGCGTACACGCCCTATCAGGCGGAAGCGAGTCAGGGCACCTTGCAACTGATCTACGAGTTTCAGTCGATGATCTGTGCCCTGACCGGCATGGAAGCCGCGAACGCCTCGATGTACGACGGTGCGTCCGCGCTCGCTGAAGCTTGTCTCATGGCGGTGCGCTCGAATCGCGGCTCGACGTCGCGCCGCATCCTGATGCCGCGCACCGTGAACCCGACGTACCGCAAGGTGGTGGAGTCGATCACCCGCCAGCAGGGCCTCACGCTCGAGAGCGTGGACTTCGAACGCTCCTCGGGCCGGATCCCGCTCGATGCGCTCCGGGAATGGAGCGGCGAGGATTGCGCGGCGCTGGTGGTGCAGCAGCCGAATTTCTTCGGCAATCTCGAGGAGGTCGACGCGCTCACCGACTGGGCGCATGCGAACAAGGTGCTGCTCATCGCGGTGGTCAATCCCATTTCGCTCGCCGTGCTGAAGCCGCCGGGCGATTGGGGGTCGGGCCAGGACGGGCGCTGGGGCGCCGACATCGTGTGCGGCGAAGGCCAGCCGCTCGGCGTGCCGCTCGCCTCGGGCGGTCCGTACTTCGGCTTCATGTCGACCCGCATGCAGTATGTGCGGCAGATGCCGGGGCGCATCGTGGGACGCACGCTCGATGTGGAGGGACGTCCCGGCTTCACGCTGACTTTGCAGGCACGCGAACAACACATCCGCCGCAGCAAAGCCACTTCCAACATCTGCACCAATCAGGGTCTCACGGTGACTGCGGCCACCATTTACCTGTCGCTGCTCGGCGCCGCGGGGCTTGCGAGCGTGGCCGGCGCGAGCCTCGAGCGGACCGCCGATCTGGTGCATGCGCTCAAGCGGGTCGGCGGCGTGACCGACGCCTTCGACGCAGCGCGCTTTCACGAGGCCGTGGTGCTGCTAGACCGGCCGGTCGCGCCGGTGCTCACGATGCTCGCCGAGCGCGGCATCGCGGGAGGCCTCGATCTCGCGCCGAGCTATCCCGAGCTCGGACACGCGCTTCTCGTCTGCGCCACGGAAACCAAGTCCCACGCGGACATCGAAACCTACGAGCACGCGCTGCGCGCGGCGCTTGCCGTGCCGCGCGATGTGCGCGGCGCCGCCTAGAGAGAGCCTCATGGCAGAACTCAAATTACGCGAGTCTTTGATATTCGAGCTGAGCAAGCCGGGCCGGCGCGCCTCCAGTCAGATCCCGCCGACTTCCGATCCGGGAGCGCGCCCGGGCGCGGACATCCCGGCGCACCTGCGCCGCGCCCGTGCACCGGCGCTCCCCGAGGTCTCGGAGCTGCAGACGGTACGTCACTTCACGCGCCTGTCGCAGTTCAATTTTTCCATCGACTCGCATTTCTATCCCTTGGGCTCGTGCACCATGAAGTACAACCCCAAGGCGTGCAACACCTACGCGATGCTGCCGGAGTTCCTGGCGCGCCACCCGCTCGCGCCCGAACCGCAAGGCTTTCTCGCGTGCATGTACGAGCTGCAAGAGATGCTGAAGGAGATCACCGGCATGCAGGGCGTGAGCCTCACCCCCATGGCGGGGGCACAAGGCGAATTCGCCGGCGTGGCCATGATCCGTGCCTATCACGGCGCGCGCGGCGACGGAGCGCGCACGGATATCATCGTGCCGCAGGCGGCTCACGGCACGAACCCGGCAACCGCTGCGATGTGCGGATGCAGTGTCCGGGAAATACCCTGCGACAAGAACGGCGACATCGATCTCGAGGCGCTCGAGGCGGCCGTCGGCCCGAGCACGGCCGGCATCATGCTCACCAATCCCTCGACGCTCGGTGTGTTCGAGCACAGGATCGCGGAGGTGGCGCGCATCGTGCACGAGGCCGGCGGCTTGCTCTATTACGACGGCGCGAACTTGAATGCCATTCTCGGCAAGGTCCGTCCGGGGGACATGGGCTTCGACGTCATTCACATGAATCTGCACAAGACCTTTTCGACGCCGCACGGCGGTGGAGGACCGGGATCCGGCGCGGTGGGCGTCGGGCCGCGCTTGCTGCCGTTCCTGCCCATCCCGCTCGTGGGCAAGAAGGACGGCGCCTACCGCTGGCTCGCCGAGTCCGATCTGCCGAGCTCCATCGGGCGATTGTCGGGATTCATGGGAAATGCGGGCGTGAATCTGCGCGCCTACATCTACATGCGAATGCTCGGCCGCGAGGGCATGGTGCGCGTCGCGGAATTCGCGGCGCTCAATGCAAACTATCTGCTGATGCGGCTGACGCAGGCCGGTTATGAGGCGGCGTACCCGAAGCGCCGTGCGAGCCACGAATTCATCCTCACATTGAAGCAGGAGAACCGGACTTTCGGAGTCACGGCCATGGACGTCGCCAAGCGGCTGCTCGACTATGGCGTCCATGCGCCGACGACTTATTTTCCGCTGCTCGTGCCGGAATGCTTGCTGATCGAGCCGACAGAGACCGAAACCAAGGAAGAGCTGGACCATTTTTGCGATGCAATGATCGCAATTCGACGAGAAATGGAACAAGAACCCGAGAAACTGCGATCCGCGCCCCATACAATGCCAGTCCGTCGGCTGGACGATGTGCGGGCCGTGAAGCATCTCGATCTGGCCTGGAAGCCCCCCGAATGAATGATTAAGCGAGGTAAACCCACCGGACTCACACGGATCGTGCGCGCGTTCGGGTATTCGCAGCAGGGTTTTCGCTATGCTTGGCGGGAAGAGGCGGCCTTCCGGCAGGAGTTTTGCCTCGCCGTGGCCGTCATCCCGGCCGGCTTCTATCTGGGGCGGTCGGGAATCGAGCGGGCGCTGCTGGTGTGGCCGATGCTGCAGATTCTCGTGGTCGAGCTGCTGAACAGCGCGTTGGAGGCGGTGGTCGATCGCAGCGGCCTGGAGCGGCATCCGCTCGCCGGCATGGCCAAAGACATGGGATCGGCCGCCGTACTGCTGAGTTTCGCGTTGTTAGGAACCGTGTGGGTCCTGATCTTGTCGGACCACTAGCGCTCGCGCTAGCGTTCGTTGCTAGCCTTCATTTATAGGATCTGCATGCTTCGTAGCACCCTGCTTCTGTCGACCATTCTGTTGTCCACGCGCATCTGGGCCGCCTCGGCCGAGAATGCACCCCCCTCCGAGCCCCCGCCCGAGGCGCCATCCCCCGCGGCGCCCGCGCCACCGGCGGCTTTGCCCGTGCCCACGACCGCCGCCACGGTCGAGAACTGGTCGCAGACGCTCGAGCGCATTGCCTCGGGTGTGGTCACCATTCAGATCGACAGCACGCGGGCCTTCGATACGGAGTGGAACACGACCGCACAGGCCACCGGGTTCGTGATCGATGCGAAGCGCGGCCTCATTCTCACCAATCGCCACGTCGTGACTCCGGGGCCGGTCACTGCGCAGGCCATATTTCAGAACCGCGAGGAGGTACAGCTCTTCCCGGTTTACCGCGATCCGGTGCATGACTTCGGCATCTATCATTACGACCCGACCAAGCTGCGCTTCATCCGGCCGGCCGAGCTTCCCCTCTACCCGGCGGGCGCGGTGATCGGGCGCGAGATCCGCGTGGTCGGCAACGATGCCGGCGAGCAGCTGTCGATTCTTGCGGGAACGCTCGCACGCCTCGATCGCGAGGCGCCGGAGTACGGCTACGGCAAGTACAACGACTTCAACACGTTCTATTACCAGGCGGCCTCGGGCACCTCGGGCGGCTCGTCGGGCTCTCCGGTCATCGATATCGAGGGCCGCGTGGTTGCGCTCAACGCCGGCGGTGCGACCGGTGCGGCGTCGAGCTTCTATCTGCCGCTGCCGGCAATAACGCGCGCTCTGAAGTTCATCGATGCCGGCAAGCCGGTGCCGCGCGGCACGCTCGAGACGGTGTTCAAGTACACCCCCTACGACGAATTGCGCCGCTTGGGTCTGAGTGCCCAGACCGAGGCGCGCATGCGCGCGGCGTACCCCAAGCTCACGGGCATGCTGGTCGTCGACGAGGTGCAGCCCGGATCCGCGGCGGACGGGATGCTCGCGCCCGGCGACATTCTGGTGGCGATCGACGGCAAGCCGGTTCCGGAATTCTTCGCGCTGGAGGACGTGCTCGACAACCATGTCGGCAACGAGATCAAGGTGGAGATCCAGCGCGGCAACGATACGCTGCGTCACGCGCTCGAGGTCGAGTCGCTGAACTCCATCACCGCCGACGAGTACATCGAGTTCGGCGAGGCCGTGGTGCACACGCTGTCCTATCAGCAGGCGCGTCACTACAGTCTGCCCATCAAGGGCGTGTACGTTGCGAATCCCGGGTATGTGTTCAGCGCCGCCGGCATTCCGCACGGCGCGCTCATCAGTTCCTTCAACGGCAAGAAAACCGACAATCTCGCCGACTTCGAAGCTGCGCTCGCTGACCTCGCCGACGGCGCGCGCGCGCCGGTGCGCTACGTGACGCTCGAAGATCCGCGCACCCCGCAGCTCAAGGTGATCCGCATGGACCGCCGCTGGTTTCCGGCGCGCAAGTGCAAGCGCGACGACACTCTCGGGGTATGGCCCTGCGTGAGCCTCTCCGCCGGTCCCACGGCGCCTCCCCTGGAGCCCGCGTCCACCGAATTCGCCAAGACCGGCGATCCGCGCATCGACCGCCTGGCGCCCTCGCTGGTGATGATCACCTTCGACATGCCCTACTCGGTGTCGGGCGTGACCGAGAAGAACTACCACGGTACCGGGGTGATCGTGGATGCCAAGCGCGGTCTTGTGGCGATCGACCGCAACACCGTACCGCTCGCGATGGGCGACGTGCGCATCACCTTCAACGGCACGGTCGAAGTGCCGGGCAAGGTGGAGTTCATTCATCCGCTGCACAATCTCGCTCTCGTTTCCTACGATCCGCGCTCCATCGGCTCGACACCGGTGCGCGCCGCGACGCTCGTGACCAAAGAGCTAGCGCCGGGCGAGGACGTCTGGGTGGTCGGCGAGCGCAGCGATTCGAAGGTCATCTCGCAGCGCACGCAAGTCGCCGGCGTGGACCCGGTCGCTTTCCCGCTGTCGCGCACCCTGCGCTTCCGCGACAGCAATCTCGAGGCGATCAATCTGGTCAATGCCCCGAACGACGTGGACGGGGTGATCGCGAACGAAAAGGGCGAGGTGCTCGCGCTCTGGTCGAGCTTCGCCTTCGAGACGCAGCGCGAGCTGGAACAGGTCAACCGCGGCATTCCGGCGGATCTCGTCACGGAGATGATCAACGCCGTCGGCGCCGAGCGGCAGCTGTATTCCTTTGAGGCGGAATTCAACGTCCAGTCGCTGGCGAGTGCCCGCAGACTCGGACTGACCGACGACTGGGTAAAGCGCTTCGAGCAGCACGACGGACAGCGCCGCCAGGTGCTCGGCATCGACCGTTTGGTGGCGGGTTCCCCAGCCGCGACGCTGCTCGAGCCCGGCGACTTGCTGCTGGCGATCGACGGCAAGGTCGTCAACCGCTTCCGCGAAGTGGAACGCGCCGTACAGAAGCCCGACGTCGAGATCACCGTGTGGCGCGACGGCGCGGCGAAGATGCTCGAAATGAATACGGTTGCCCTCAATGGACGCGACATCGACCGGGTCGTGATCTGGGCCGGCGCCACTTTGCAGGCGCCTCACCGCGCCATGGCGGCGCAGCGCGGCATCGCCCCCTACGGAGTGTTCGTCTCGTTCTTCTTCTACGGATCGCCTGCCACGCATTACGGCCTGTATGCGGGGCGGCGGATCACCGAGGTGGACGGCCAGCCGACGCCGGATCTGGACGCATTCATAAAAGCCGTGCGCGGCAAGCCGGACCGCGCCTCGCTCAGGCTGAAGACCATCAGCTGGAACGGCATGACCGACGTCATCACCTTGAAGCTCGACAAGCACTACTGGCCTGCGTACGAGCTCGATCGCCAGAGCGACGGGAGCTGGCGGCGTGTCGATCTCGACGCGGATGTAGCCGTGGCGCGCGCGCCGGTCATCGGGGCGCCGCAGTGAGCTTCACGATCTCGGCGGCGGCGCGTGCCCAGCTGCCCGAGATCCGCGACATTTATAACGAAGTCATCCGCAACTCGACCGCCGTTTTCTCGGACGTCGAGGTCACGCTCGAGAACCGCGAAGCCTGGTTCGAGGCGAAGTGCGCGGCGGGCTTCCCGGTGCTCGCGGCGGCGGACGCCTCGGGCGTGCTCGGATTCGGCACTCTCGGGGAGTTCCGCACCTGGCCCGGCTACCGCTACAGCGTCGAGCACAGCCTGCACGTGCGCGCGGACGCCCGAGGCCGTGGTGTAGGCCGCGCGCTCGTGCTGGCCCTGCTGGAAGAGGCGGCGCGCATGCAAAAACACGTCATGATCGCGGGAATCGATGCGCAAAATGTGACGTCCATCGCGCTTCACGAAAAGCTCGGCTTCCAGCCGAGCGGCGAGCTCAAAGAGGTCGCCTTCAAATTCGGCCGCTGGCTCGACCTCAAGTTCATGCAGCGGCTCATTTGATATCATGGGCATGTGGTAAGAGCTTCACAGACCGAAATTGAAAAAGCCGTCGAGACGTTGCGTGCGGGCGACTTGGTGGTATTTCCGACGGAAACGGTCTACGGGCTCGGCGCCAATGCGTCGAATCCGGCTGCAGTGCGAAAGATATTCGAGGTGAAGGGGCGTCCCGCGGACCATCCGGTGATCGTGCACATCGACGATCAGCGCTACCTGCATCGCTGGGTGTCGCAGATGCCGCCGCAGGCGGAACGGCTGGCGGCGATGTTCTGGCCCGGTCCGCTCACGCTCATCCTGCCGCGGGGCGAGACCGTCAACGACATCGTCACCGGGGGGCAGCAGAGCATCGGCATCCGCATTCCCTCCCATCCCATGGCACAGCAGCTGCTGACAGCGTTCGGCGGAGGCATAGCCGCGCCGTCCGCGAACCGCTACGGACGCTTGAGCCCGACCAAGCCCGAGCACGTCCGCGACGAGCTCGGGGATGCGGTGCACGTGATGCTCGACGGCGGCGACTCGCCCATCGGTCTCGAGTCCACCATCGTGTCCTGTCTCGACGGCGAAGTGCGCTTGCTGCGGCCCGGCTTCATCACGCGCTCGCAGATTCAACAAGTCGTGGGCGAGCTCACCGCGGGCGGGGAGGCGCCGCGCGTGCCCGGGGATCGCGTGCAGCATTACGCGCCGTCCACGCCGCTCGAGATCGTTCCCTGGGATGCTCTCGAGGCGCGAGCGGGCGAGATCTTGGCGCGCGACGAGAAGGTCGCGGTGCTCGCGATGCGACCGCCGCTGCACACGCGGCGCCACATGACCTGGATCAATGCCGGAAAAAAACCCGACGCGTACGCGCACAATCTCTACAATAATCTTCGTACGCTGGATCGCGCCCAGTGCGTGCGCATCCTGGTGCAGGAGCTGCCGCAGGACGAGCGCTGGGCGGCGATCCTCGATCGGCTGGAGCGTGCGAGCGGCGGCGTGGGCACGGATCCCCTCGAGCTCTCCGCAGGCTGACAATTTCCCCCTTGGACTTCAACGGCAGGGCATAGCGAGTGGCCAAGACTTCCCGAATCCGGCGTTTGTCGAATGAATCCGAACACGATCTCGCGCCCGGACAGGACCCGTTCGCGCGCGAGTCGGTCCGGCACCTGGTGAGCCGCTACGGCTCGCCCTTGTTCCTGATCGATGCCGAGCGCGTGCGCGCTCAATACCGCTCGCTCACCGCTGCGCTGCCGGGCGTCGCGCTCTACTACGCGATCAAGTCCCTGCCGCATCCGGCGATCGTGGCCGTGCTCAGGGAGGAGGGTGGCTGTTTCGATCTCGCCACGAACGGGGAGGTGCAGCTGGTGCGCCGTCTGGGCGTTGCCGCCGAGCGCTGCATCCACACCCATCCCATCAAGCGCGACTGCGACATCCGCACCGCGCTCGACTTCGGGGTCACGCAATTCGTCGTCGACAACGAGGATGAGCTGCGCAAGTTCGTGAAGTATCGCAGCCGCGCCTCCGTGCTGATCCGTCTCGCGTTCCGCAGCGACGCCGTGGTCGATCTGTCGCGTAAGTTCGGCTGCGAGCCCGCGGTGCTGCCGGACCTTCTCGCGCTCGCGGCACAGCTGCGCATCAGCGTTGCGGGTCTGTCCTTTCATGCCGGGTCGCAGGCGGCGAATCCGCAAATGCACGTGCGCGCCATCGAGGTGTGCGGCGAGCTGATGCGCCGCGCGCGCGAACGCGGACACGAGCTGCCGCTGCTCGACATCGGCGGGGGCTTCCCGGCCGATTACCTGCAAGGCTCGCCGCCCATGCCCATCGAGGAGTTCTGCGCGCCCATCCGCGCCGCCCTGAGCACGCTCGAGCGCGGCGTGCGCATCATCGCCGAGCCGGGACGCTATCTGTCGGCGCCCTGCGCAGTGGCGGTGGCCTCGGTGATGGGACGTGCGCAGCGCGACGGGCGATGGTGGTACTACCTGGACGATGGCTTGTACGGCAGCTATAGCGGGCAGATGTATGACCACGCCACCTACCCGATCGAGGCGCTCGTGGACGCGGGTCCCAACTATCCCTCGGTGCTCGCCGGTCCCACCTGCGACAGCATCGACGTGATCCGCGAGGACATCGCTCTGCCCAAGCTCGAGCAGGGCGACCTCGTGATGGGACGGACCATGGGCGCCTATACCTGGGCGTCCGCCTCGGAATTCAATTTCTTTCCGCGCCCGACGGTGCTGGCACTCGACCGCGGCCGCCTCATCCGCGAAGGAGATGAGCCGTGACCTTACTCGGGCGGTCCCCGACACTCAGCCGACGCCGATTGCTCCAGGTCGGAGGCGCGCTCGCAGGCGCGGCGGCCTTCGGCTCGAGCGCGCATGTCTACGCTGCTGGTCCCGACGAGAGACGCCTCACGCTCGAGAATTTGCACACGCCCGAAGTCCTCGACATCGTCTACCGGCGCGGCGCGCAGTACCTCCCGGAGGCGCTCGCGCAGGTCGAAGCGCAGCTGCGCGATTACCGCACAGGCGACCGGCACCCGATCGATCCCCAGCTCCTCGACACCCTCTACGACGTCGCGCAGCGCGCCGGAGTCGCCCCCGTGTTCAGCGTGATCTCGGGCTATCGCTCGCCGCAGACGAATGCCGTGTTGCACGAGCGCTCGAGTGGGGTGGCGAGTCACAGTCTGCACATGGAGGGGCGGGCAATCGACGTACGTCTGGCGCATGTCGACTGCGCGGATCTCGCGGCCAAGGCGCTGGAAATGAAGCGCGGCGGAGTCGGATATTACCGCCAGTCCGACTTCGTGCACCTCGATACCGGCCGGTTCCGCACCTGGCGGGGTTGACCCCTCAAGGCCCCGAGCGGAGCTCCGGCCGGTGGGGTTCCAGGAACATGCGCATGCGTTCGAGCTCCGCCTCGAGGGCCTCGCGATACGCAACTTCGCGCGGCGCCCGGCCCGCGAGATAACCGAACGAGCTCTGCAGCGAGCCCGCCGCGTAGTTCAGATTGCCCCAGCCGATCACCTCCTCACCCCAGAGGAGCGGCAGTGCGTAATAGCCGAGCTTGCGTTTCGGCGCGGGGGTGTACGCCTCGAAGCGATACTGCCAGCCCCAGAAGAGCTCGAAACGCTGCCGGTCCCACACCACCGGATCGAAGGGCGTGAGGAGCCTGACTGCGGGCTCGACGCGCCAGCGGCGCGAGGCTGGGGTCTCCGCGGCCGGCCAATACCAATCTACGCCGTCGATGCGCGCGCAGGGCAGCCGCTGCTTCGTGCGCTCGAGGGAGACGGCGCGGTGTTTCGACCATTGCGGGACACCCCCGCTCAGGAAGCGCAGCAGCTGCGCGAGGCTGCGGCCGGGAAGGGGGGCGTACTTGCGTACGATGAGATCGACCAGGGTATCGATACGTGCGTTCACTGCGCCCTGGTCGAACGACTCGAGTTCCGGATCGATCGAGCGCGCCGCATAGACGCGCGTTCCCGAATCGCGGCGTGCCACCCGCAGGAGGCCGCGATAATGCATTTCATCGAGCAGCCGCGTGGTGGCGTTGGTCGCGCCGCCGAACCAGTTGAGAATCTTGCCATGCGCGAAGCGGCGGTCGACGACGCGCGGATGTGCGGTGCCCTGCTCGCGGACGAAAGCGAGGAGGTCCTGTGCTCGAGCCGCCCGCGAGCGGCTCCATCGCTTGGGCGGCGTGCGCGGATGCATCAGCCGATGATGCTCGCGCAGCAGATAGCCGTAATTGACGAAGTAATCCTCCTCGATGGGCAATCGCGGGTAGCGCCGCTCGAGATCGCCCGCGCGATAGCCGACGACGCGATGGCGCAGTGTGAGATCCTGGGCGCGGGCCGGCGCGCGGATCGGATCGGCTTGCACGAAGCCCAATTTCTCGATGGCGCGGCGGAGCGTGGTCGGCTTGAACAGCGAGCGGGCGATGGCGTAGCGGCGCAGATGCTGAAGAGTCGGCGGCGGCATGCGATCGACGCGCTATCCCGTCGGCGCGCGCGCCGTCGAGCGGGACTCGTCGAGAAAATGCAGTACCGCCGCATTGAATGCGGCCGGGTCCTGCAGCATCGCGAAGTGACTCGCCCGGGGCAGGATGACCAGGTGCGCGCCGGGGATCGCCTGCGCCAGGTACTCATCGTGGGTCTGCTTGATCGCCTCGTCGAATTCGCCATCCGCGATGGTCGTGGGCACCTTGATGGAGGCGAGCTCGCTGCGCGTGAACGCGGGCAGCGTGTTCCACATTTTGTTCACCGCGGCGCCGAAGCCGTCCCATTGCTGGGGCGTGGGCGAGAGCGCGCGGTATTCCTCCGCGGTGCGCGCAAGGTAGGCGGCGAACACCGGAGTTTTGTCTGCGCCATCCTTCAGCCCCGACACATCGGCATTGGCGCCGAACGCGAACAGTCCAGCCAAGCGGTCCGGGTGAGTCATGGCCAGGTCGAGACCGACGATGCCGCCGTCGCTCCAGCCGACCAGGTAGACCTTCGAAATGCCGAGTCGGTCGAGTAAGCCGAGTACGTCCTGTGCCATGAGATCGTAGGTGAGCGGGGCGTCGCTGCGCGTGCTGCGGCCATGCCCGCGGCTATCCATCGCGATCACGCGATAGCCGTGCGCCAGCAGCACCGGGATCAAGCGCCCGAAATAGTTGGAATTGCCGAATCCTCCATGCAGCAGCAAGACCGGTGTGCCGGTTGATCGGGCGCCCCACTCGGCGAACCAGATCCGGCTGCCGCCTATCTCGGCGTGCCGGCCGACTGTTCCTTTCGGCAACGCGGGCAGGGGCGGGAGCGACTGCCAGGGCTCCGGGGCGGCCGATGCGACAGAGGCCGCGCTCAGCATGAGTGCGGCGAGGAATGCGAAACGATACATGAGGCTCGAGGGTTTCCTAGTGGGGCAGCGCGGCGCCGCCGAGCATCGCACCCTTCTTGGCGTCGTACTTCGCGGGGCCGCCGAGCGGCGTGGACACATTCTTGCCGGGACGGGGACGAGCGGCAAGAGGGGCGGGCGGCGCGGGGGCTTTGGGGTGTGGCGCGAGACTCGCGGCGCGTGGGGCGGCGGCGTGGGGGGGCGGAGTGCTGCGCGGGGCGGGGGCGCCGAGCGCGCCGCCCGCAAGTCCTGCGATGATGAGCACTCCGCACGCGAGCAGTGCGCGTTTCATAGCTCCTCGGGCGCCGGTTCCAATTGATCGTGGTGCGTCTTGCGCAGGAAGACGAGCTGCAGCGCCGGGACGACCACCAACAACATGACGGGTCCGAGCAGCATGCCGCCCACCACGACGGTCGCGAGCGGCCGCTGCACCTGACTGCCGATGCCGTGCGAGAAGGCGGCGGGTACCAGACCGATGCACGCGGACAGTGCGGTCATCAACATCGGGCGCATGCGTTTTTCGGCGGCCCTTTCCATCGCGTCGAAAGGCGTCATGCCTTGGACTTTGAGCTCGTTGAAATAGGTGAGCACCAGAATGCCGTTCATCACGGAGACGCCCAGGAGCGAGATGAATCCGATGGCCGCGGATACGCTGAACGGGAGTCCGGCGACGAGCAGCGCGAGAACGCCGCCGGCCACGGCGAACGGTATGCCGGCGAGCGCGAGCAGGGTATCGGTCAACGAGTTGAAGAGGCTGTAGAGCAAGACCAAGATCAAGCCGAGACTGATGGGCACGAACACCATGAGCCGCTGCTTGGCGTTCTGCAGGTCCTGAAACTCGCCCGCCCACACGATGCGATACCCGTTGGGCAGCTGGATGTCCTTCGCGATGAGCGCCTGGGCTTCCGCGACCGTGCTGCCGAGATCGCGGCCGCGCACACTGAACTTGATGGGAATGTAGCGCTGCGTTCCTTCGTGATAGATGAACGACGCGCCGGATTCCAGGCTGATGTCGGCGAGCTCCCGCAAGGGGATATAGGCCGTCGTGCCCGCGGGGGTCTGATACGCGACCGGTACCGCGCCGACCGCCTCGATGTTGTCGCGGTATTTGGGCGCGAGGCGCACGGTCAAGTTGAATTGCCGGTCGCTCTCGAGCACCGTGCTCGCGACCGCCCCCGCCATGGCGGCTTGAACCACGTTATTCACATCGCCCGAGTTCAGGCCGTAGCGAGCGGCTTTCACGCGGTCGACGCGGATATTGAGATTGGGCTGGCCGACGATGTGGAATATGCCGACGTCTTCCATGCCCTTGACGCGCTCCATCTCCTTCAAGATGCGCCCGGCGTATTGCTCGAGGACTCGCAGGTTCGGCCCGATGATCTTGACCGAGTTCGCTCCCTTCACGCCCGAAAGCGCCTCCTCGACGTTGTCCTGGATGTACTGCGAGAAGTTGAACACGACTCCGGGAAGAGCCGCCTCGAATTCCTGCTGCAGCTGCAGCGTCAACTTGTCCTTGGTCATGCCTGCGCGCCACTGATCATAGGGTTTCAGCGGCGCGAACAGCTCGACGTTCGAGAAAGGGGAGGCATCGCTGCCATTGTCGGGGCGTCCGTGCTGCGATACTACGGTGATGATCTCGGGATGACGCAGGAGGATTTCGCGCATCTTGCGGGTCGCTTCCGTGCCCGCGTCGAGGGACATGGATTGAGGCATCGCGGCGCGGATCCAGTAATTGCCCTCCTCGAGCGCCGGCAGGAACTCCGATCCCAGGAACGGCGTGAGCAGCCCCACGAGGATCAGCAGCGCGCAGCCCATTCCGACCACCAGAGCGCGACGGGCGAGGGCGAACTCGAGCACGGGCCGGTACACGCGGTGCAGGAAACGCACGATGATGGTTTCGGATTCCTTGAACTTGAGCGGCAGCAGGAACGAGGACATCACCGGGGTCACGGTGAAGGTCGCGATGAGGGCGCCTGCGAGGGCATAGCCATAGGTCCGGGCCATCGGGCCGAAAATCTGCCCCTCCACGCCTTGCATGGCAAAGAGTGGACCGAAGGCGGCGATGGTGATGGCGGTCGAGAACAGAATGGCCCGGTCGACCTGCAGGGCCGACACGTAGATCATCTGCAGCCGCGTGGTCCATCTCGGGCCCGAGCCCGAAGCCGTGGGATCCCTGCCGTAAGTGCCCTGCCGCAGTGCCTCGACCATCTGCTGCTGTACGCTCGGCATGGACTGCAAATTGCGGAAGATGTTCTCGACCAGGATCACGGCCGAATCGATGATGATGCCGAAGTCGACCGCGCCGATGGACAAAAGGTTGGCGTCCTGGCCCTGCAGTACCATCAGGATGATGGCGAAGAACAAGGCGAAGGGAATGTTCACGCCCACGATGACGGCGCTGCGCAAGTCGCCGAGGAAGATCCACTGGACCAGGAACACCAGCAGGCAGCCGAAGATGAGGTTGTGCAGGACGGTGTGCGTGGTGACGTTCACGAGCGTGGTGCGGTCGTAGTAGGGCACGAGCTTCACGCCCGGCGGCAGCGTGCCGTCGCTGTTCAGGGCGGCCACGGCCGCCTTGATGCGCGGTACGACGTCGTTGGTGTGCTGGGTGCGCCCCATGACCACGATCGAGGCCACCACGTCGTCCTCGTGATCGCGGCCGGCGATGCCGAGGCGCGGTACGTAGCCCACGTAGACCCGTGCGACATCCTTCACCAGCACCGGCACACCGTTGTACTGGCCGAGCACGACGTTCTGAATGTCGTCGACGTGAAAGCCCTGTGTAAGATCGTCGTCGCCGCCGTCGTTGATGAGCCCCACGCCCCGGATGTTCACCGATTGCTGGCCCACCGTGATTTCGCGGCCGCCGACGTTACTGTTCGAATTGCCGAGCGCGGTCAACAGCTGCGGGACGGTGACGCGGTAGGCCTGAAGCTTCGCGAGGTCGGCCTCGACCTCGAATTCCTTGGTCGTGCCGCCCCAGCTGTTCACCGCCGCCACGCCGGGCACCGTGGACAGCCGCCGCAAGGCGATCCAATCCTGCACGGTGCGCAGATTGGTGAGGCCGAAATGCGGCGGCCCGACGACCTGGTAGCGGTAGACCTCGCCGACGAGACTCGATTGCTGGATCTGCGGGACCTGACTGCCCGGCAGATTCACATTTTGTTGCAAGCTGAGTGCGGCTTGCGTGTAGGCGAAGTGATAATCAACGCCGTACTTGAACGTCACCCGCACGAACGACAGTCCGTAGAAGGAGGTGGAGCGGATGTTGTCGATGCCGGGCGTCGGGTAGAGCCCGATCTCCATCGGCGTCGTATAGTATTTCTCCATTTCCTCGGCCGAGAGGCCGGCGGCCTGCGCCGTGATCTCGAGGATCACCGGAGCCGGATTGGGATACGCCTCGATATTGAGCTTGATGTAGGCGGCGACGCCGGCCGCGATGAACACCAGCAAGCCGAGCAGGATGATTGCCCGGCGGCTGAGCGCGAATCCGATGACGGCTCTGAACAACCTAGTCTCTCCGCTGCGGCCTTGAGGTCAGGTCGCGCCGCCGTACAGGATGTTGCTCAAGAAGATCGCGCCGTCCACCGCGACGGTGTCGCCCGGGCTCACTCCTTCGAGTATCTGGTCGTAGCCGTCCTGCTGAAGCCCGATCTTGACCGAGCGGTGGGTGAATACGTGCGGGTCGCTGCCGACGACCCACACCGACATCGTGCCGTCGCCCTCGCGCACCACGCCCGCGAGCGGCACGCCGGGCGACTGGACGGAGTCGCCGGTCTGGATGAAGAACGTCGCGAACATACCCGAGCGCAGCTCGTGCCGCGGATTCTTGATCTCGGAGCGCACGGTGAGGCGGCGCGAATTCGGGTCGATGCTCGCGCCGATGGCCGTCACCTTCCCGGCGAACACGCGCCCGGGCAGCGCGGGGATCGACGCGGTCACGGGCTCACCGACCTTGATGTCGACCGAGTCGGTTTCGGGTACGTCCGCCAGCATCCACATCGTGGACTCGTCTGCGACGGAGTATGGCGCGGGCGCATTGCCCGGTTGCACCAGAAGGCCGGGAGCGGCGCTGCGTGCCGTGATGCGCCCCGCCAGCGGGCTCTTCACGATGAGCGCGCGATCGACTTCGCGCGTGGCGACGATGTGATCGATCTCTGAGGAAGTACGTCCGAAGATTGCGACGGCATCGCGCGCCGCCCTGAGCGCGCCCTCGGCGCTCTGCTGATTGGCCACGGCCGTCTCGTAGTCGTTCTGGTCGATGGCCTTGTCCGCATAAAGCTTCTTCGCGCGCGCGAGCGCGCTGTCGGTCTGCACGAGCGTTGCGGCGGCGGAGATCAGGTTCGACTGCGCCGAGAGGAAGTCGGGACTTTCGATCGTGAACAGGACCTGATCCTTCTTCACCTCATCGCCCAAGTCGACGAATGCCCGGATGATGCGGCCCTGGTAGGGCGAGAACACCTGCACGCTCGCGTTTTCGTTGAAATCGATGTTGCCGACAGCCTCCCTCTGCACCAAAAACTGCCGCTCAGCGATGCGCGCGACGGCGATGGAGTGCAGCTGCGAGTCCGTGAGCGTCACGGAGTCCGGCGCGCGCGCCGCCCCTGCCCCAATCGCAGCCATGGATATCAGTGCCAGCAGGGCGGAAAGGCCGCCGAATCCAGGGTAGCAGCGCAAGTTGAGAGACCTCGTCGAGAATCCCTGCATGATCTTCATATCGTCGCGAAAACGCCACTGGGATGAATCGCTGTGAACATTCACAGTTACGGCCACGCCCCGGAGGTGCACAATAGGTCGGCCGGAGCCCCCCATGACACTTTGGTTACGCTTAAGCGCCCTTGTCTGCGCCATTCTCGCGGGATGTGCCGTAGGTCCGAATTTTCATCGGCCGCGGGCGCCGAAGGACGCGGGATACACCGTCGCGCCGCTCCCCGATAAAACGACCTCGACGCCGGGACCCTCGGGTGACGCGCAGCAATTCATCATGGGACGGGAGGTCGACTATCGGTGGTGGGAAGCGTTCGGTTCCCCCGGGATCAATTCCCTGGTGGAGCGGGCGTTTCGCGTCAATCCGACGGTGCGGGCGGCGCAAGCGGCGCTGCGCCAGGCGCAGGAAATGGTGTACGCGCAGCAAGGCTACTTCTGGCCGAGCGTCGGCGCCGACTATAACTTCGAGCGCCAGAAGCTCCCGGGCAACACCGCGACCACCGCGGCGCCCGGCGTTCAGGGCAGTGGCCAGGTCCTCGCTCCGAGTGGGCCGGCTCAGCCGCTCATCTACAATTTCCAGACCGCGCAGTTGACGGTGGGCTTCGTGCCCGATGTGTTCGGCGAGAACCGCCGCAAGGTCGAGTCGCTGGATGCCCAGGCGCAGAACCAGCGCTTCGAGCTCGAGGCGACCTACATCAGTCTCGCCTCGAACGTGGTGGCCGCGGCGATCCAGGAGGCCTCGACGCGCGCGCAGCTGCAGGCCACTCGGCAGATCATCGCGCACAACGAGACATCGGTCGCCATCCTGCACGACAAGTACGAGCACGGCTATGCGAGCGCGGTGGAGCTCGCCACTCAGGAGCTGCAGCTCGCCCAGGCGAAGTCGCAACTGCCGCCGCTGCAAAAGCAGTTCGAGCAGAACCGCGACTTGATCCGCGAGCTGGTCGGCAACTTGCCCGATGAGGACGTGTCCGAGACGTTCGAGCTGACGTCTCTGAAACTGCCCACGGAGCTGCCGCTCTCTCTGCCGTCGAAAATCATCGAGCAGCGTCCCGACATCCGCGCCGCGGAGGAGAGCATGCGCTCGGCAAATGCGAACGTAGGTGCGGCGATCGCCGCCATGCTGCCGCAATTCACCATCACGGCCACGGCGGGCGGTACGGCGTCGCAGTTCAGCCGGCTGTTCGCCAAGGGCGGACCCTTCTGGTCGGTGATCGGCGATGCCTCTCAGCCGATTTTCGAGGGCGGTACCCTCTGGCACACCAAGAAGGCGGCCGATCAGGCGCTCGAGCAAGCGGCCGCGCAGTATCAGAGCACGGTGCTGCAGGCCTACCAGAACGTCGCCGACACCCTGCATGCGGTCGTCACGGATGCCGACGCGCTCGCGGCGGCGGCCGAGGCGGAACGGGCTGCCAAGACGGCCATGGATCTCGCTCAAAAGCGCCTGGACAACGGCTACGGCGACTACCTCACCGAGCTGGCCGCGGCCATAGTATATCAGCAGGCAGTGCTCACGGAGGTGCAGGCGCGCGCCACCCGGCTCGGGGATAGCGCCGCTCTATATCAAGCGCTGGGCGGTGGGTGGTGGAATCGAACCAACGGGGCGTTGGCGGGGCGTTAGGGTCATGTCGGCAAAGCGAATCCTGTGCATCGAGGACGATGCCGAAACCGCGGAGCTGATCGCCGAGGACCTGCAGGAGCGGGGCTACATCGTCTCGATCGCGAACGATGGGCATAGCGGGTTGTCGGCCATCCTCAAAACCGACCCCGACCTGGTGCTCTGCGACATCAACATGCCGGGCATGAGCGGCTTCGAGGTGATGGAGCAATTGGTCGCGCTCGCCCCTTCGCACGAGGCCGTGCCCTTCGTGTTCCTCACCGCGCGCACCGACCGGGACAGCGAGCTGAAGGGCCGGCGCCTCGGCGCCGACGATTACGTGACCAAGCCCGTCGATTTCGAGATCCTCGCCTCCATCATCGATGCGCGGCTCGGCAAGTCGCCACGCAACGAGGTGTTCTCGCGTCACGTCGCGCTGAACGAGCGCGAGATCGAATGTCTCACCTGGTCGGCGCGCGGCAAAACCTCGCCGGAGATCGCTCTAATCGTGAACATCAGCAAGCGCACGGTCAATTTTCACATCGAGAACGCCTGCCGCAAGCTCAACGTCGCGACCCGCACCGAGGCCGTCGTAAAGGCGACGTCGGGGCGGCTGATCAATCCTTGAGACCGATGCAAGCCGCCATCGACGATCGAATGCAGTCGAGGCGGCTCAATGGTGTCGGGGAGCGCTGGCGCCGCTCGAGGCGCTGGCTCGGCTCTCACTCGATCCGCGTCCGGCTTTACTCGGTCATCGTCGTGCTGTTCGCCCTCATCGTGGGTCTCGGCGCTTTCGGCTCGGCGCACCTCAGCGACGTCAATCACGCCTCCGAGGTCATACGCAACCGCTGGCTGCGCGATACCGGAATTCTGGGCGATATCTCGAACTATATGTCCGATTATCGCGCCGCCGAAGCGAACCGCTTGCTGTCCTCGACCGAGGCGGAGGATACGGCGAGCGACACGGAGATCGCCGCACTGCGCGACACCGTGGCGGCGCGGCAGCGTATCTACGAGCAGATTCCGCAGGATCCCGCCGAGGCGCAGCTCTATGCGCAATTTGCGCGGCAGTGGGCCGCGTACCAGCTCATTGCGGACCACGTCCTCGCGCTCGCGCGCTCCGGCGACGGCGCGCAGGCCACGCTTCTGTACAAAACGCAATCGCGGCATGCGTTCGATCTGTCGAGCGACACGCTGAGCGGTCTCACCGATCAGACCCTCATCAAGGCGCGCCGCGACAGCGAACGCGCCGCCTCGACCTATGCGCATGCGCGCACCATGCTGGTCACCGCCATCCTGCTCGCGGCGTTCTTGCTGCTGGCGGTGATTATTTATGTGGTGCGGGGCATCCTCTCGCCGCTCATGAAGCTCGCCATCGGCATGCACCGGCTAGCCGATCACGATACCGCGATCGAGATCCCGAGCGTGGCGCGCGGCGATGAGATCGGCGAGATGGCCCGCGCCGTCGCCGTGTTCCGCGAGAACGCGGTCGCCCTCGAGACGAGCCAGCGCCGCTTGCTGGAACAGGCGGCCGCGCTCGAGGCGGGCCTCGAGAACGAGCGGCGCCTGATGGAGCAGCAGCGCGACTTCGTCACCATGACCTCCCACGAATTCCGCACCCCCCTCACCATCATCGACGGTCATGCGCAGCGGCTCATCAAGACGCGGGACCGCCTCGATCCTGCGGACGCCGCCGAGCGCGGAGCCCGCATCCGCAGCGCCGTGCAGCGGATCACCAACATCATGGACAGTCTGCTCGGGGACTCGCGGGTCCTCGACGGCCGCGCAGCGTTCCATCCCGGCGAGCTCGATCCGGCCGTGCTGTTGCGCGATGCCTGCCAGGCCCACCGCGATGCGAACCGCGGGACCATCATCGTCGAGGATTTCGAGTCGTTGCCTGCGACCATCCATGGCGACCCGAAGCTCTTGTTCCATGCATTCAGTAATCTCATCTCCAACGCCATCAAGTACTCGCCGGCCTCGAGTCCGACCGAGGTCCAGGCGCGCCAGGAATCGGGGTGGCTGGTGGTGCAGGTGCGCGATCACGGCATCGGCATTCCGGCGCGGGACCGGCTAAGGCTGTTCGAGCGCTACTTCCGCGGCAGCAATGCGACCCGGATCGCCGGCACCGGCGTCGGCTTGCATCTGGTCTCCATGGTCGTGGCGATGCACCGGGGCGAGGTTTTCGTGGAGAGCCTGGAGGGCGTGGGCTCGCGCTTCGTGGTGCGCCTGCCTATTGCGGCGAGCGCAGCGGAGACGCCGGGGACCGCGTCGCGCGATACCGCGCTCGAGAACTGAAGTCATGGACAAAGCGCCTTCCGCCCTCACTGCGATTCACCGCATGGTGGAGCGCTGCCGCGCCGATGATCATCCCGCACGCGTCGCGAGACTCCCCTCCGGCTGGGTGGTGATGGGGGAGCGCCAGGTATTCGCGGGATACTGCCTGCTGCTTCCCGATCCCGTGGTCGCTCACCTGAACCTCCTCGAACAGACCGCGCGCACGCAGTTTCTTGCCGACATGGCGCGGGTCGGCGATGCCGTGCTCGCCGCGACCGGTGCCTTGCGTATCAATTACGCGCTGTTCGGCAACGCCGAGCCCGCGCTGCACGCGCATGTTTTTCCACGGCGGGCGGACGAGGCGCCCGGCATTCGCACGGCGCAGCCGTGGGCGCTCGATTGGCAGGCCGCGACGCAGTTCTCGCCGGCCGTGCATGGCGAGCTGCAGAGGCGGATCGCGAGCCATCTCAAGTAGACTACGCCCCTTCTGGAAGGACCAATTTGGGGTTTGCGTGGCTGATTACATAGGACGACGAGCGGTACTCGCGGGTACGGGCGCCACGTTGCTCCTGGGGATGCTGGAGGGGTGCCACGCACCTGCGCTGCGCTCCGACGGAACGCCGGCAGCTCGCCTGGAATTGCCGCCGCTACACCCTGACGTCGGCCGCATCACCTCCATCACCGTCTGCACGCGTCCCTTCCGTCCGCAGGGCCCGCGACTCGACGTCGAACGCATCGGCAGCAAGACGGTGATCCACAACTACGGGCACGGCGGCAGCGGCTGGTCGCTGTCGTGGGGCTCGAGTGCCATCGCCACCGAGAACGCTCTCGCCACCGGCGTGCGCGAGGTCGGCGTGATCGGCTGCGGGGCGCTCGGTCTCACGTCGGCGCTACTCCTGCAACGCGCCGGTCTGCGTGTCACGATCTACGCCAAGGATTTGCCTCCGAACGTGCGCTCCGCACTCGCCACCGGGGTCTGGTCGCCGGATTCGAGAATCTGTCTGCAGCAGAACGCGACGCCCGCATTCAAGCGCCAATGGGAAGCCATGGCGCGGCGCTCCTGGCAGACCTATCAGAGCTTCCTGGGCCTCCCGGGTGATCCCGTCGAATGGATCGAACATTACAGGGTCAGCGAGACGGCTGTGACCGCCACAGCGGAGGACGCCGATACGCGGCCCGCGTTCGCAAAGCTGGAGAGCGAGCTGCTCGCCGACCTCGAGCCGAAGAGCAGGGAGTTCCCGCCCGGAAGCCACCCCTTCGGCGCACGTACGGTCCACGGCCGGCCCTGGATGATGTTCAATCTGAACTCCTACATGCGCCTGCTGATGTCGGACTTTCTCGAAAGCGGCGGCAAGATCCAGGTCATGGAATTTCACACCCCGGCGGAGCTTGGCCCGCTGCAGGAGAGAACCCTGATCAATGCCACGGGATACGGCGCTCGCGCGCTGTTCGGCGACGAGACCCTGGTGCCCGTGCGCGGGCAGCTGGCACGCACGATCCCGCAGCCTGACATTCACTATGGATTGGCCTACAAGGACGCGAATTTCGTGCCGCGCCGTGACGGGAATATCTTTCAGGTTACCCCCGACAGCGATTACTACGGGTTCGGCGATGACTCGACGGTGCCCGACCCGGCGGAGGCGCAGCACGCCGTGAGCACGATCGCGGCGTTGTTCGCCTGAATCCGGACATCCGGGCACGGCGCATCGCCAGCAGTCCGACGCGACATAGCGGCGCCCTCCGATAGGAGACCCGATGGCCGCTGAGCATCATCGTGGAACCTCAGTCGTCGGAGATAGCAATGGCCAGTAAATCAAAGCGTAGCGCCTCGTCCTCGAGAACCAAGCCGCTCGATGCCGTAGCTCTGCTGAAGGCGGATCACCGCCAGGTCGAGCAATGGTTTTCGCAATTCGAAAAAGCCGGCAGCGCGGGCAAAAAGCAGCAGCTCGCGTCGAGTATCTGCGCTGCGTTGACGGTGCACACAACCATCGAAGAGGAGATCTTCTACCCTGCCTTCCTCGAGGCGACCAAAGACAAGGATATGCACCACGAGGCGATCGTGGAACACGCGGGCGCCAAGGCGCTCATCGCCGAGATCGAGCAAATGTCGCCGCGCGATGATTATTTCGACGCCAAGATGACGGTGCTTTCCGAGATGATCAAGCACCACGTCAAAGAGGAGGAGCAACCGGGCGGCATGTTCGCGGAGGCTAAAAAATCCGGCATGGACCTTCGAGGCCTCGGAGAAGAGTTGATGGCACGTAAGAAGGAATTACAGTCAACTGCGGAGGCGGCGTGAAACGGTCGGGGCATGCTCAACTTTTTTCATCGAGGGCGCGTTCCAGATCCTGAAGGCGCGTGAAGGGCGCCGAGCAGCTCGTGCCGGTGCAAAGATAGGCGACTGCCTCGCCGTGGGCCGGCTTCGCCGCGATGGCCGCGGGCAAGCGGGGCGTATCGGCCGGAATCGCAAACACCATGCGCGAGGGCGTACAACGCGCCGCGAGCGCGTGCGCCCAACGCGGCGCCTCGGGCCCACGGAGTATCAGAATCTGCAGCGGCTGCAAGTAGTCCTCGAGCGCGGCGATGAGGCTCAGGTGCCCTTCGGGATACTGCCGCATCCAGTCCGAACCCGCGCGCAGCGTGCGCTCGGCCGCGGCGAGATAGCGCGGTTCGCCCAGCAGAAATCCGAGCCTGCATAACACACCCGCGGCGACGCCGTTGCCGGCGGGGATGGATTCGTCACCGAAAGTCTTGCTGCGATGGATGAGCCGCTCGTGATCGGACGCCGTGAAATAAAATCCGCCGTTGTCCGGATCGGCGAAGCGAGCCAGGACCGCCTCGGCGAGCGCCTGCGCGAATTCGAGGTCGCTGTCGCGCCATCGAGCCTGCAGGAGCTCGAGCAGCGCATCGGCGAGAAACGCATAGTCATCGAGATAGGCATTCAAGTGCGCGCGGCCGTCCTTATACGTTGCGAGCAGACGTCCCTCCTGCCACAGCGTGTGGCGGATGAAATCGACGGCGCGAGTCGCGGCGCCGGCGAGATCCGGGCGATGCAGCACCCGGGCGGCAATCGCGAGTCCGCGGATCGTGAGCGCATTCCATGAGGTCAGGATCTTCTCATCCCGCCCAGGCCAGACGCGGAGCGTCCGTGCGGCGAGGAGTTTCGAGCGGGCCGCGTCGAGCAGCTCAGCGGCATCCGGTCCCTCGAGCGGGCCGCGAACGCACAGATGCCATTGGCCCTCGAAATTGGGGGCCTGATCGAGGCCGAACCGCCGGGCGAAGACCGCGTACTCGCCCTCGCTCAATCGCTCACGCGCTTCGGCCGCGGTCCATACATAGAAGCGGCCCTCGTGTCCTTCCGAGTCCGCGTCGAGACTCGAGTAAAACCCGCCTTGCGGCGCATGCATGTCGCGCAGCAACCAGTCCGCGGTCTCCCCCGCGATGCGCCCGAAGAGCTTCTCGCCGGTGACGGCGGCGGCGGCCGCATAGGTGCCGAGGAGCTGCGCGTTGTCGTAGAGCATTTTCTCGAAATGCGGGATGGTCCAAGACTCGTCCACCGAGTAGCGAGCGAAGCCGCCGCCCAGCTGATCGTAAATCCCGCCCTCGGCCATGCGCGTGAGGGTGAGCGAGGCCATGGATAACGACGCCGCGCTTGCGTCGCGCAGGCAGCGTTCGATGCTCTGGGGATGCGGAAACTTCGGTGCCGCGCCGAAGCCGCCGAAGCGGCGGTCGAACGACCTCTCGAGCGCGGTGTGGGCGAGCTGCAAGGGGGAGTCATCGAGCGTTGCCTCGCCGTCCCCGACCGTACCGCCCGTGTCTGTGCGGTCCCCGGCCTGCAAGCGCTCGAGAGCGGCGGCGAGATCGCGGCCTTGCTGGCGAATGGCCGCACCCTCGCCGCGGTAATACTCGGCCACGCGCTCGAGTAGATCCGTGAAGGCCGGCATGCCGTAGCGCGGCTCGCGCGGAAAGTACGTGCCGCCGAAAAAAGGCTGCTGATCGTCTGGCGTGAGGAACATGGTCAAGGGCCAGCCGCCCGCGCGCTGCGTCAGGAGCTGCTGCGCGGCCTGATAAATCTTGTCGAGGTCCGGCCGCTCCTCGCGGTCCACCTTGATATTGACGAACAGACGGTTCATGACCTCTGCGGTCGCGGCATCCTCGAAGGATTCATGGGCCATGACGTGGCACCAGTGGCATGCCGAATAGCCGACCGACAGCAGGATAGGCTTATCCTCGCGGCGTGCGCGCGCGAGCGCCTCCTCGCCCCACGGATACCAGTCCACTGGGTTGTCCGCGTGCTGGCGGAGATAGGGGCTCGTTTCCGCGGCGAGTCGATTGCGATGCATCGTCGGTGCCCGCGTCGGTTAGAATGCGCGCCATCTTAACCTTTAGTCCCCGACATGTCTGAACTCGACGTGACGCACTTGCCGCCGTTGCGGCTGAAGCGCAACGAAGACCGGCGTTTGCAGGCAGGCCACCTTTGGGTGTTCAGCAACGAGGTGGACACGCAGCAAACGCCGCTCAACAAGCTCAAATCGGGCGAGCTCGTCCGTGTGCTGGCGCACAACGACCGCGCCCTGGGACTCGCCTACGCGAATCCCTCCTCGCTGATCACGGCGCGGCTGCTGGAGACCTGGACGATTCCGGACGCCCGCTGGTTCGAGGCGCGCATGCGCACGGCACTCGCCCTGCGCGAACGGTTGTACGCCGAACCCTATTACCGCGCCGTATACGGCGAGGCCGACGGACTGCCGGGCCTGGTGATCGACCGGTACGGCGAGCGGTGCGTGGCGCAGATCGGCACTGCCGGGATGGAGCTCCTGAAGCGAGAGATCCAGGCCGCGGCCGAGCGGGTGTTCGAATGCGAGACATTGATCTTCAAGAATGACGGCTCGGCGAGGGAGCTCGAGGGGCTTCCGGCCTATGTAGAGGCGGTCAAGGGGCGGCTCGAGGACACCGCCGCGGTGATCGAAGGCGGGTTGAGATTTCGGGTTCCGCTCGCCGAAGGCCAAAAGACCGGCTGGTTTTTCGACCAGTCCGCCAACCGGCGCGCGCTCACGAAGTACGTGCGCGCAGGCGCGCGGGTGCTCGATGTGTTCAGCTACGTGGGCGCGTGGGGAGCGCGCGCCGCCAAGGACGGCGCCGGCGAGGTCATCTGCGTCGACAGCTCCGCGCATGCGCTCGAGCTCGCCGCGCAGAGCGCGCGCGACAACTCGCTGTCGGTCGGCATCCGCAAGGGCGATGCGTTCGACGTGCTCGAGGCGCTCATCCAGGAGCGCTCGCGGTTCGACATCGTGGTCGTCGATCCCCCCGCGTTCGCCAAGCGCAAGAAAGACTTGCCGAAGGCGCTCGCGGCGTACAAACGGTTGAATCAGCTCGCGCTCCGGCTCCTCGCGGACGATGGGATCCTGGTGTCCTGCTCCTGCTCGTATCACGTGAGCGCGGAAGACCTGCAGGATGCAATCGCCAAGGCGGCGCGCGGCGCGGGCAAGCACTTGCAAGTGCTCGAGCTGGGCGGGCAGGCGCCGGACCACCCCGTTCATCCCGCCATTCCGGAAACACGCTATCTCAAGGCCTATTTCTGCCGGGTCAACGAGAGTTTAAAGTAGGGCCATGCTCACCTATCACCACATCAATCCGATCGCCTTCTCCCTCGGCCCGCTGCACGTTCACTGGTACGGCATCATGTACCTGATTGGCTTCGTGGCGGGCTGGCTCCTCGCCCGATACCGTGCCCGCCGCCCGGGCTCGACCTGGACGCCGCTCGATATCGACGACTTGATCTTCTATTGCGCGGTCGGCGTGATTCTCGGTGGACGGATCGGCTGGTGCATCTTCTACGGCCACGACGTGATCGCCGAGAGCTGGCTCAATGTCTTTCGCATCTGGGACGGGGGTATGTCGTTTCATGGCGGCATGCTCGGCGTGATTGCCGCCACCCTCATTTTCGCTCGCGTGAAGCGCAAGAATTTCGCGGACGTCATGGATTTCGTGGCGCCTCTTCCGGGCATCGGGTTGATGGCGGGGCGAATCGGCAATTTCATCAACGGTGAGCTGTGGGGCAAGCCAACCAATGTGCCCTGGGGCTTCGCCGTCGCCGGCCCGGACGGCACCGTGACGGTGCGTCATGCCTCGCAGCTTTATGAGGCCAGCCTCGAGGGGCTGGTGCTGTTCGTGATCCTCTGGTGGTTCACCAGCACGCCGCGGCCGCGTCTGGCGCCGACCGGCCTGTTTCTGGTCGTGTACGGGTGCGCACGCTTTGCGGTCGAATGGGTGCGCCTGCCCGATGCCAACATCGGCTATCTGGTGGGGGACTGGTTGACCATGGGCATGCTTCTCACCCTCCCCATGATCCTCGTCGGTGTGTTCGTGATGCTGTATGCCTATCGGCGTGCGCAGCCGAGCGGCAATCTCGCCGCCGCCAAGGCTTGACGTGCGGCAGTATCTGGAGTTTCTGCGGCCCATCCGCACGCGCGGCACCCTCAAGAAGTGCCGAAGCAATGTCTGTGGCTCTTGGCACGGCCGATCAGGCTCGGCTTAGCTTTCAGGCGATAGAATCACACGGAGATTGGCGCCCTAATGGGCGGGTGCGACTCGTACCCTACTAGCTGAAAATCTTCGATTCGATAGTCATAAATGGATTCTGGCTTTCTCAGAAAATTAACGGCTGGTAATCCCAATGGCTGGCG
>Ga0302314_10002912_pt1 | contig 31739 bp, 35 predicted proteins | sample III_Palsa_N2_3_FD_200533 | JGI IMG/M metagenome (GOLD analysis project Ga0302314, IMG submission 200533) | Peat permafrost microbial communities from Stordalen Mire near Abisko, Sweden - III_Palsa_N2_3 | ecosystem: Environmental > Terrestrial > Soil > Palsa > Peat permafrost | place: Sweden... | reverse complement strand
ATTAAAGGAACGAGAAAAACCGCCGCGGCAAAGCCGACCATGAGCATCAAGAACGCATCCGAATAAGTCATGGTCTGCGCTTCGCGATAGGTAAGATTCCACACCTCGCGCAGCGCCTGACTCCCGGCCCCGTCGGTTGCGGCAAGAGCCGGCGCGAGCCAATTGTTCAACGGTTCGTTCGTGGCATTGAGGTGCTCGGCGAGACGCAGAAAATGCAAATTGGTTCGATCGTTCAATATGGTCGCGCAGGCCGCGATGCCAATGGCACCCCCGAGATTGCGCATGAGATTGAAAAGGCCCGAGGCCAGCTTCAGACGGGCCGGCGCCAGCGCGCCCAGCGACAAGGTAACCGTGGGTGGAACGCAAAGCTGCTGACCCATGCCGCGCAGCGCCTGAGGCAGGATGAGTTCCTTGCCGCCCCAGTCATGCGTGATAGGAGTGAAATCCCACATGGAAATCGCAAACAGCGCGAGGCCGGCCATCAAGATCCAGCGCAAATCAAAGCGGTTGGCGAGAAAGGCATAGACGGGAATGGTCGCAATCTGAAATACCCCCGTGGAAAACACCGCGAGGCCAATGTCCAGAGCGCTATACCCACGGACCCGCCCCAGAAACAACGGGGTCAAATAAATCGTAGCGAAAATCCCGATGCCGGTGATGAAGGAAAAGAGACAGCCCAGCGCGAAATTCCGGTCTTTGAGGGCGCGCAAGTCGACCACAGGATTTCCCACCGTCAAGCTGCGGTATATGAAGGCCGCGCCGCCGAGCGCGGAAATCGACGCGGTCGTCACGATGGTGTCGTCGCTGAACCAATTCCAGCGAGGCCCCTCCTCCATGGTGTACTCGAGACAGCCCAAGAACAGCGCCAGAAGGATCATGGAAAAGTAGTCGGCGCGCTTCAGCAAGCCGAGATTCGGCTTGTCCACCCGTACCATGATGGGCACGACTATGGTCACGAATAATCCGGGAACCAGATTGATGTAGAACAGCCAATGCCACGAGGAGATATCCGTAATCCACCCGCCGATGACGGGACCCAAGGTAGGCGCCAGTGAGGCGATGGCACCGATGGTGGATGCGGCCACCACGCGCTGCTTGCCGCCGAAGTACATGAAGGCGGTGGTGAACACCATGGGAATCATCGAGCCGCCGAGAAACCCTTGGATGGCTCGGAACGCAATCATGCTCTGGATATTCCACGCCAGGGCACACAGCAGACTCGCCAGGGTGAAGCCCAAAGCAGAGGCGGCGAATAGCCAGCGAGTAGAGACGACGCTCGCCAGCCAACCCGATAGAGGAATGACAATGATCTCGGCGATGAGATAGCTGGTCTGTACCCACGCCGTATCATCCGCTCCCGCCGATAGTCCGCCGCCAATATCGCGCAGCGAGGCGGACACGATTTGAATGTCGAGCAAGGCGATGAACATGCCTACGCACATGGTCGCAAAGGCCGCAACCTTTTGACGAGTCGTCAAATCGCTGATGGGAACCACATCCGAGCTCCAAAAGCTCATTTGAGATTCGCCTGAGTCATCCGGTCTGGCGGCGTCTTGGTGTCGACCTCTGCCGTCACAGACAAGCCGGGGCGCAGCTGGCCGAGCTGGCTGTCCGCCGCATCCAAGTAGACGCGCACCGGCACCCGCTGCACGATCTTGGTGAAGTTTCCCGTGGCGTTCTCCGCCGGCAGGATGCTGAATTCTGCGCCGGTCGCGGGCGCCAAGCTGTCCAAACGGCCCTCGAACACCCTACCCGGCAGAACGTCCGCCCGGATCTTCACGACCTGACCCGGCCGCATGCGGGCTAACTGATCCTCTTTGAAGTTGGCGTCGACCCACAGTCCGTGTGCCGGAACCACGGAGAGCAGCTGAGAGCCCGCCGCCACGTACATGCCCACCCTGACCCGTCGATTCCCGATATACCCATCAAGGGGTGCACGCAGCTCTGTGTACCCCACGTTCAATTGGGCAATGTCGCGCTCGGCTTGCGCCTGTTCCAGCGCGGCGACCGCCTGCTGCTTCTGGGTGGCAATGACGTCGAGCTGCCGTTCCGCTGCCTGTAGTTCCGCTTTGGCTTTCACGGAGTTCGCCGCTGCCGTCTTATAAACCGCTTCGGCCCGTTGCGCGCTTTCCACCGACACGGAGGAGCGGCTGACCAAATCTTTGTAGCGCAGGTCGTCGTTCCGGGACCGCACCGCCTCGGCTTCCGCCACGTCGATTTCCGCCCGCGCACGAGCGATGACCGACTGCTGCAGGGCGGCCACCGCCGCCAAATTCGCCAAGGTCGCCGTTTGCGCATCGACCGCGCCCGTGGCTTTCGCCAGGGCGGCGCGATAGTCACGTGCATCAACGCGCACCAACAGATCGCCGGCGTGGACGTATTGATTGTCGGTCACCGGAAGTTCGGTGATGTAGCCGGACACCTTGGGACCGATCACCGTCAAATCGCCGCTGACGTAAGCATCGTCGGTGGTCTCTCGAAAACGCCCCGCCGTCCACCAGTGCGTTCCATACACGACGAGCGCAACGATGACCGCCAGCAGCGCAGCGAGCTTCATGGCCGTTCTCAGATTAATCGATCTGGCGGGCACGGTGCCGGCCGGGAGTGTGGGTGCAATGGCGTTCATAGTTCGGCCTAGAGATGGGTTTCGGGAAACGGGTAGCTTTGTTGCGCCTTGCCTCTGGAACTGCGGCCTACCACCTTGTGCCGCGGGCCGATTCTCTCGCCGGTCACTGCATCCATGAGGGCGAGTTCCACGGGAGCGCCCGTGAGGGTGTCGACGAGGTGCACGGAGGCACCCGGAGGATTGCTGTACTTATTGCCCCACTGCAGCAGGGTCAACAGCACAGGCCGCAGATCCTTGCCCTTCTGGGTCAACACATACTCATAGCGCGGCGGCTTGTCGTTGTAGAGACGTCGTTCGAACAATCCACCCGCCGTCATGTCCTTCAGACGCCGCGTCAGGGTGTTGGACGCGATACCCAACGTGGCTTCGAACTCATCGAAGCGGGTCGCTCCATAAAACGCCTCGCGCAGAATCAACGCATTCCAGCTGTCGCTCAGATGCTCGAGCGCACGGGCTAGTGGACATGGCATGGATTCGAAACTGGTCCTTTTCATCGTGCGATCTCTGCGGCTGGGCTTAAATGATGGGCGAACTATAAACCACTAACTTTCATCATGCAAGTTACTAGGTGGCGAATTGACTTAGATCCCGAAGTCCAAAGGAACTGCCATACTTAACTGATTAATAAACTGCTAGTTAAGAGATGTTTAGCGAAACAACATCACTAGCGTGCCGCAGCGAGTTTCTTGGTGTTGCTTAAGGTACTGGCGCGCCACGCAGGATCGGCCAATTGCTCGGCCAAGGCCGGCTGCGGCGCATGCGACAGAAACGGCTGTGAAGCCAATTCGGGATGCTCGGCGAACAGGTAGGCGGACTCGTCCAGCCCCAACGTCGGTATGTACCACACCTGATGCGCTTTGACCGCCGCAATGAACTCTGGATCGACGGGAACAACGCGCACCCCGTGCGCCAGCACATCCACCCCATCCGCCACGAGTTGCTTGGCGTCGGCCAAGTAGTACACGTGGGCGGCAACCCGCAACCCCTGCGCGTGCGCCTCCTCGATGATGGCCTTGTAGATGGGCGGCGACAGCTTCTGGGGCATCTGGCCATGGAAATCATCGACCCAGATTTTCACGAAGGTCGGATGGCGGGCGGCGCGCCGTCCGGGACGCCGAAGCCCCGATCGGCGCCGTACATATCGGCTCCCGGAAGCTCGCCCGAGTGAATCTTCGGCGCCAACTCATAGAAGGATTGTTGATTGACGACAGCGCGTTATAGCGAAGTCCCTAAAGCGCCGCCATCAGCGAACGCCCTGTTGACGTGTCGGCCTGCCATAGTAAGGTACTTCAACGTCAAACCGTCATGGCAGTGCTGGAGACTCAAGGTATGGAGACGATTGGAGCCGATTTACGCCAGATGCAGCGCATACCGCTCGCGCCCGATCACGTCGCGGCGATTCGAGCGGCGGGCGAAATCAAGTTCTATGCCGCGGGATCCATCCTGACCCGCCCCGGTCAGCGGGTGGAGTACTTCACCTATCTCGAGGAAGGAGAGGTGGAAGTCGTCAATCCATACACCAACGAACGGCATCTGCCGCACACCCTCGGGCCAACTCAGTTCTTGGGTGAAATCGCCTTTCTCAACGGCGGCTATTGGTCGTTCGCCATGCGTGCGGTGAAAGACACCCGGGTGATCGCGGTGCCGCGCGCCGCCATGCTCACCCTCATGTCCCAGATTCCCGAGATGTCGGACATCATCATCACGGTGTTTTCCGCGCGCCGCCGCCGTCAGCTGGACGAGCGCGACAGCGCCCTGGTGTTGATCGGCGAGGAAGCGGATCGCGACATCCGGCGCATTGCCGAATTCGCCAGCCGCAACCGCATCCCCTACACGTCCTTTGCGCTCGGCAGCCCGGAAGCCAAGGCCACCGCGACCAGCTGCTCCATTGCATTCACTCAGCCGGCCGTCATATTCGGCCGTAATAATGTCGTGACCGACCCCACACCCGTCAGCGTCGCGAAACTGTTAGGGCTCAACCATGACTTCGTCGACGATGAGTTATTCGATGTCGTGATCGTCGGTGGCGGCCCAGCGGGAGTCGCTGCGGGGGTATATGCGGGCGCCGAAGGTCTGTGCGCCTTGGTGTGTGAGGACACCGCCATCGGAGGCCAGGCCGGCACGTCCAGCCGCATCGAGAATTACATGGGTTTCCCCACCGGCATCTCGGGCGCGGATCTCGTCTGGCGCGGCGAAGTGCAGGCCATGAAGTTCGGGACTCGATTTGCCATGCCTCGGCGCGTTGTGCAACTCGATCACCTCGAGGACCAAACCTACTGCGCCACCTTCGACACCGGACAGCGAGTGCGCACACGTGCGGTGGTGGTCGCCACCGGCGTGCAATATCGGCGCCTCCCCATCGAAAAGCTGGTCGAATTCGAAGGGGCGGGCGTGTATTACGCCGCAACCGAAATCGAAGCGCGCTACTGCAAGGGCACGGAGGCGGTCATCGTCGGCGGTGGCAATTCGGCGGGACAAGCCGCGATGTTCCTATGCCGCTCCGCCAGTTGCGTGCAGGTGTTGGTCCGCGGAGCCTCGCTGGCCGCTTCGATGTCGAGTTACCTCACGGAGCGCTTGGACGCGGATACCGGCATCAACGTGAACTACGGCACCGAGGTCATTGAGCTGCACGGCAAGGATCATCTCGAAGCAGTGACGGTCCGCGACGTGCGAACCGGTGCCACCCGCAAGATTCCCAGCCGAGCGCTATTCATCATGGTAGGCGCGGCACCGAATACGGGCTGGCTGAAAGACTTGGTCAAGCTGGACGATAAGGGATTCGTACTAACCGGCACCGCCATTGGCCAACTGTCGCCCTACGCGACCTCCTCCTCGGGCATTTTCGCCGTGGGCGACGTGCGATCCGGTTCGGTGAAGCGTGTGGCGGCATCCGTCGGCGAAGGGTCCGTGGTGATTTCCAAGGTTTGGGACTATGTGAATGCCGCGAGATCGAACTGAGCTAGGCGCATGTCTCCCGCGCTACCGCGGTCGAACCATTTGGAATCGATTGCCCGGATGTAGGTGGGCGTAATCCGCCGGGCCGCCCGCCCGCAAAATTATGTTGGCGCCAAACGTGTCGAAAACGCCGTCAACCAGGAGTTCTTTGCGAATATGCACCCCCACGACCTCGCCCAATACTAACCAGCTGTCGAGAGGCGAGTCGTGTTGGTTTTTGAGACGAACGATATCCGTCACCTTGCACTCGAAATTGACGGGGCTCTCCGCCACACGAGGTGTGGCGATCATGACCGAGGGAGCAGGCGTCAAGCCTGCCAGTTCAAATTCGCTGACCTCCGGCGCCACGCTTGCGCTCGTCGCATTCAACTGTTCCGCGAGTTCGCGCACCGCGAGATTCCAGACGAATTCGCCGGTGGCGCGCGCATTTCGCAAACTATCTTTCTCACCGACACTCGAGAACCCGACGATGGGGGGCCTGTAGTTGAAGGCGTTGAAGAAGCTGTAGGGCGCTAGATTCAGCGTGCCCGCAGCGGATCGCGTCGAAACCCAACCTATGGGCCGCGGCGCGACGATCGCATTCAGCGGGTCATGCGCCAAGCCATGACCTTTCATCGGCTCGTAAAAATGACGGCTGCTGTCGTCCGAGGTACCCATAGACGAATTCTAACAGCCGCCGCGACGCCAGTTCATTGAAAGCGAGGGTAATCCGTGTAGCCCGCGTGCCCCGGTGTATAGAAGGTGGACACATGCGCCGAATTCAGTCCGATGTTGTGCGCAAGACGATTGGGCAGGTCGGGATTCGCAAGGAACGGCCGGCCGAACGCAATGGCATCCGCCTCGCCGTTGCGAAGCACGCCCGAGGCGTCCGCAAAACCGTAGTCGGAATTCAAAGCCAGCACGCCATTGTAGGCCTCGCGAATCGCCGGCACCAATTGCCGCTGGCCGGGTCGGAACGTACTTGCCGGGCGGGAGGCGCGCATTTCCAGAAACGCAATGTTCAAACGATCGAGCGCGGTCGCCGCACTCGAAAACAGAGCAGCGGAATTACTATCGCCGCAGCCTTGCGGATCATCATTCGGCGACAAACGAACCCCGGTGCGATCCGCACCTATGGTGTCGATCAACACCTGCGTGACTTCCACCAATAGACGCAATCGGTTCTTGATGGAACCGCCGTAGGCGTCGGTGCGCCGATTGGTGCCGTCGCGCAGGAACTGGTCGATGAGATAGCCATTGGCGGCGTGCAACTGCACGCCATCGAAACCGGCGGCCATGGCATTGACGGCCGCACGGCGATAGTCCTCGATCAACGATGGGATTTCCGATATCTCGAGCGGCCTAGCGGGCTCATAGCGTTTCTTGCCCTCATACGTGCGCGCCCAATCCGGTGCCGTCGTGGCGGATGCCGATACCGGGGCTTTGCCGCCGAGAAAGTCGGGATGCACGATCCTCCCCATATGCCACAGTTGTGACACGATGCGCCCACCCGCCGCGTGGACTCCCGCGACGATGGGCTTCCACGCGGCGACCTGTTCGGCGGACCAAATCCCGGGCGCATACGGCCAGCCTAGACCCTGTTGGCTAATGCCGGTGGCCTCCGTGATGATCAAGCCGGCGCTCGCTCGCTGCGCGTAGTACTCGCCCATCAAGGGAGTCGGGACATGAAATCGGCTGGCTCTGCCGCGGGTCAGCGGCGCCATGAGGATTCGATTGGGGGCCTCGATTGCACCGATTTTCAGGGGGTCGAACAAGGTAGGCATAGGTTGAATCTCCGATCGTTGCTCAGTGTTCGAGCATGATCCCGTGATGCGCCGCGCTTGTCATTTTGATGGCCGTTCCCGGCCATCCTACGGGTGTGCCCGTGTACGAAGGCTTCGCTCAGGAAACCCCTTACACACCCGTTAAATTGTGTAAATCTCGGGCCTTACGTATCCATGGACTACAACAAAAGGCGACGGTGTTCACGCCTGCCCAGTACCTGAACCTATATAAAATGGTGGAACACAATGAACTGACCACGAGCCATGAGCGATACCGTTGAGATTCCGATTCCCGATTTTGCGGCCCCCGACGCCGTCGAGAAGAAAACAAAGGGCCCCGCCAAGGTTGCCGCTGTCGAGGCAAGAGCCGCCACACCCGATTCTGTCGCTCTAGAAGGGCTCTCGCTGAATTCGGCCCTCGCAGAAATCGAATCTGCGCGCACGCCGCGCAAACCCCTCGAGAAGGCTAAGCGCCCGCCTCCCAAATACGTGCGCAAGCGCCCATGAGCAGCCTCAACGAGGTTGTTCGACCTGAATTTATCGCGGACAATCCCGACTTGCCACCCTGCATCGAGCGCAATTATCTGTTCAGAGCGCCCCGCGCGCCTATTCCTGACAACGATTTGGGGATCGAACTTCCGATTTTCGATAGACCCTCATAAGACATACGCGCTGCCTACATGCTCTCCTTGAATGTGAGCAGCAGCTTTTGAGCCTTAGTGGGATCTGACTGAAATTCCTGTCCGGTGAGCGGCAGGTTGAGAAATTCGTTGTAGCCTTCACGGCTCGCTGTGCCGGCACTGAGGTCTCTAAAACCCATCGACCAGGTGGGAAATTCTCGCTCGGGCGTCTCGCCCTGCAGAAGCGTAATGAGGCCGCGATGACGCGGGTCACGGGCGAGCTTGCGATGCATATGGCGCACCCGCTGCTCCTCGCCCTCGAGTACCTGCATGAAGTTGCCGTCCTTGTACAGCAGCATGCCGGTGACCCCAACCCCTTCATTGTTCCGTACGCAGGTCTCGAGAAGCCCGCGCAGATCGAGCGCCGACAATGGTGTCGTGGCAGAACTCACATAGGTCAATGAATACACCGGTTCTCCCCCCACACTTCGAGGCCCATTGTAGCCGGACCCAATGCAGGCCGGACAACCTGTCCCGCAGGTCAACGCCGTGACCTGACGTGGGATGGCGACTACAAATTATCAAAAACCTGATGCAGAAGAACTGGTTGGAGTGTTGGGCGACGCGGCTCGAGATTTTGCAGCATGCGGTTCTTGGGGCATGATCGGCTGACCTAACAACTCAAGGATTCATCATGAGCAGCGAAACGATCAAAGGGTCTGTGCAAGATATCGCCGGCCGAGTTCAGGACGCCGTGGGCGGCGCCACCGCGGATCCGGCTTTGCAAGTGGAGGGGAAATTCCGTCAAGCCGCGGGACGATTTCAACAGAATTATGGTGAAGTGCTCGATCAGTTCCGCGAGTCCGCCGTGCGCAATCCCGCGCTGACCTTGGGAGTTGTCGCGGGCGTTGCATTCTGCCTCGGCGCGTATTGGGCCCGCCGAGATTGATGCTGCTACCAGTCGATTCCTACGTGCCATTGCGGGGGCTAGGCATATTGCAAAGCCCCCTCTCCACCTAATGTATCGCCCTAACGGCGGCTGCCGCCACATTCGTTAAGTTAGGGAGTCATCGTGAAAATCCGCTTTGGTTATGAGATCGTTTTCAATTGCCCGCAGGCAACGCCCATGATTTTGCTGCTGAACGCAGCGCCTCAGGGCGGCCAGCATTTCCTCATACCCGACTTCATGCACACCGATCCCGTCGTCCCCCTGGTCACTTATCATGACACCTTCGGCAATCTCTGTACCCGCTTGGAAGCCCCTGCCGGAGCCATTCGAATTTGCGCCGACGGCATGCTGGAAGATAGCGGCGCACCGGAAGCCGAGATGTGGCAAGCGCGCGAGACGCCCGTGGTGTCCCTGCCGCACGACGTGCTGATGTACTTGCTGCCCAGCCGCTACTGCGAGAGCGACCTGTTGGCGCCCGAAGCACTTCGCTTATTCGGGCACTTCGCTCCCGGCTGGCCCAGGGTCCAGGCGATTTGCGACTTCGTGAATGCTCATGTGACCTTCGGATATCAATTTGCCCGCTGCACCAAGACGGCCTATGAGACTTACCAAGAGCGTCAGGGTGTTTGCCGGGATCTCGCCCATTTGGCCATTGCCTTCTGCCGCGCCATGAATATTCCCGCACGCTACGCCACGGGCTACTTGGGCGATGTCGGCGTGCCGCCGGTAGATGCGCCCATGGATTTCGCCGGTTGCATGGAAGTGTACTTGGAGGGTGCCTGGCATACATTTGACCCACGCAATAACGCTCGCCGCATCGGCCGATTGATGATTGCGCGCGGCCGCGATGCCGCGGACGTGGCCATCAGCACCTCCTTTGGCCCCTCCTATCTGCAACTCTTCCGGGTCTGGACGGATGAGATCAGCGATTCGCAAGCCAGCTTGATGCAAAGCCAGTGCACTGATGCACACCCGGGTATCATGGCCGCCTAGACTCGCTTTAACGGGGAGATAAGGGATTGCCACTCATACCAGCCGGGTTGTAGGTCCCAGCAAGCCTCGCTTGTGGAACATCCTAGGCCCCGGCCTCATCACCGGTGCCGCCGACGATGACCCCAGCGGTATTGCTACCTATTCCCAAGCAGGCGCGCGCTTCGGGTATCAGTTGGCTTGGACGTTGCTGCTCACCTATCCCTTGATGGTGGTGATTCAAAGCATTTGCGCGCGCATAGGGCGCACGACGGGACGAGGGCTCGCCGGAAATCTGCGCGAGTTCTATCCGCGGTGGCTGCTGGTTTCCATTGTGGCTCTCCTTTTCATAGCCAACACCCTCAACATCGGGGCGGATCTCGGTGCCATGGGCGCGGCGATGCGCCTTCTCTTGCCGCAACTGCCCGCGTGGGCCTACGTGGGTGCCTTCGGAGCGATTACCGCCGTCGCCCAAGTAATCCTGCAGTACACCCGTTACGTCGCGACTTTAAAATGGCTAACCCTGTCGTTGTTTGCTTACTTTGCGACCTTGGCTGTCGTGCACTTGTCCTGGGGCGACTTGCTCCGCGGCCTCGTATGGCCGGCGTTCTCGAACTCGCAGGAATTTTGGATGATGGTCGTCGCAATTCTGGGCACCACTATTAGCCCGTATCTGTTTTTCTGGCAGGCAGCACAAGAAGTCGAGGACACGAAGGCGGATCCCATACGGGTACCTCTTCTCGACAATCCCCGCCAGGGCAAGAAAGCTTTGGCACGTATTCAACTCGACACCTTGGTCGGTATGGGATTCTCCAATCTCGTCGCGCTTGCCATCCTGGTCACGGGCGCTGCCACGCTGCATGCTTCTGGCGTCACTCAAATAGACACGGCAGCCCAGGCGGCGGAGGCACTACGCCCCATTGCAGGAACCTTCGCGTTCGCGATCTTTGCGTTGGGAATTATCGGCACGGGCCTATTATCCATTCCCGTGCTGGCCGGATCCGCGGCCTACGCCATGGGTGAAGCCCAAGGCTGGGAGGTCGGTCTCGCCAAGCAACCGCTCCAAGCCAAGGCTTTCTACGGTGCGATTATCGCCGCGACCGTGCTCGGCGGCGCCGCCAACTTCTTTGAATTGAATCCCGTCAAAGCGCTCGTGTGGTCGGCCGTCATCAACGGCGTGGTGGCAGTCCCCGTCATGGTGTTGTTGCTCATGATGAGCTCGACAGCCTCCATCATGGGAAGGTTCACGATTTCAACCAGCTGGAAGGTTCTTGGTTGGACGGCCACGGGCCTGATGGCTGCGGCTACCCTCGCCTTCGGCCTATCGACCGTCCTCGGCTGAGGCCTCCCGAGCATTTTATGGAAGTGGCGGACGCCAGCGTCCACGCTAGCCTTCGGCTTTCTCACAAAAATGTATACACGAAGTTTTCGGGGACAATGCGAGTATGTCGGCCGGAAAGCGTTCTGGAGTGTACTAACGATGCGAGCGGACAATGTGCCCGTAGTAGGCCTACGGTATTGGGTTGCCATATCCCTGGCTAGCATTGCCGGGTGCAACACCGGGGACTTCGTGGCGTTTATCCTGAAGGCCGGTCACCTCGCCGGCCTGATACCGCTCGCCATTTTGCTGGCGGCTCTGCTCTGGGGCGAGAAAGCGTGTAGCCGCCCCTTGCAGCTCTGGTACTGGGGCGCCATCCTCGTCATTCGTACGGCCGCCACCAACCTGGCAGACCAGCTTACGCATACTCTGCACATCCCCTACCCCTGGGCCTTTGCCGGCTTGGAGTTTCTGCAGGTGCTGCTCGTGTTGGCCATTCCCGTGACCATTGCCCTGGCCACCCCATCCGGACAGGTACGCCCGACGACGGGCTTTTGGTATTGGGCCGCCATGCTTTGTGCCGGTACACTGGGAACCGCTATCGGCGATTGCGTGGCCGATAACTTCGTTGACGGCCCGGGCTATGCCACGCTATGGCTGGCGCCGGTTACCGTGATTGTGCTGCTGGCGGGAAAGCGCACCGGCTGGTCGGGCAAGGGCGCCTATTGGATCGGCATCGTCGCGGTCCGCGCTGCGGGAACTACCGCCGGCGACTATCTCACTGAGCCATTCGGTTATAAGCTCGGCCTGGTTACTGCAACGGCCATTTCTTGCGCCGCCCTGGTGGCAATGTTATTGCTGTGGCGACCTACCGAGCGCGCCGGCCAGCGCCCGGTATCTCATGAGCCCGTGTCCCAGGCGTAGCAAGCCGGAGACACCCCCAGAGGTAAATGCGATGACGGACTCCATGAACCGTGTACCGATAGAGCCCCAAAGTATCGTGACCCCGTTGTCTCGGGCCGCGGTGTTTCTAGTTCTAACGATTGACTCCTCCCCGCAGGCCCTCAAGCATGTGATTGAAGTGATCAGCGATATCGGCGGCCTTACCCGGGCGGTGGGGTTTCGGGATTTGCCGGGCCACCTATCGTGCAACGTGGGTATCGGAAGCGGCGCCTGGGATCGCCTGCAGCGGCCCCAGCGCCCGGCGCAGCTACGCCCCTTTGCCGAAATTCGCGGAGCGGTACACACCGCACCGGCGACGCCCGGAGATCTCTTATTTCATATCCGGGCCGAACGCCCCGACATGTGCTTTGATCTCGAACGCCTGATATTGCGGGCGCTCAGCACCTCCGTCACCGTTCAAGACGAGGTGCAAGGATTTCGGTATTTCGATTCGCGCGATTTACTGGGATTCGTCGACGGCACGGAGAATCCCACAGGCAGTGCGTTGGGACAATCGGCCCTTATCCAGTCCGACGACGGCCCCTTCGAGGGAGGCAGCTACATCGTCGTACAGAAATATCTGCATAGACTCGATCGATGGCAGGCACTTGATACCGGATCCCAAGAGTCCATCATAGGTCGTACCAAATTTGACAATGTGGAACTGGACGACGCGCCCGGCTCAGCATCTCACAAGACCCTGACCACCATTGTCGACGAACACGGGGTGGAACACGATATTTTGCGCGATAACATGCCGTTTGGCCGCCCCGGGCACGCCGAGTACGGCACCTATTTCATCGGCTATGCACGCAATCTTTGGGTCATTGAACAAATGCTGCACAACATGTTCGTGGGCAGTCAGGCGGGTCATCATGACCGCATCCTCGACTATTCGACCCCAATCACCGGCTCCACGTACTTTGCGCCATCCAACTCTCTTTTGATGGAGTTATCGGGCTAGTACTGATCGTGTCGCTTCACCCAATCCATGAGGTTGCCATTCTTGTTCTCATTACGGCCCTTAGGCACCATGTCGAGCCAAGAGTAGACTCCGAGAACCATCTCCCCTCCGCGGCCGTAGCTCGAGTAGGTGTGATATATCCTGCCGTCGTCGTCTTTGAGCCTTTTCTTGCTCGAGAAGCATGCGACTAGCCGTAAGCCATTCATCCTTCGAGACAACCTGGTGGTTGGTCATGACAAACTCCTCTCCATAGGCTGTAGGAAATGACGTTCAAGCTTGTCGAGCGCACCGTTCCATCCATCGGTATGGCTGGCGCGCGAAATTTCGGTCCGTAGACGCGCATGCGTAAATGTCAGCTCAGTACCGATATCAATGGGACGTAAATCGATCTCGACCCGAGATTCCTCGTCGGCCTCGTCAGGTTCACCACCATGCGTCCAGCGCCAGGTCATCACCAAGCGGGTCGGCTGAACGATTTCGACGTATTCACCGCAGCTCTCGTGCTCCGTGCCATCCAACAAACGAAAGCGCACCCGAAACCTGCCGCCCACACGAACGTCGGTTTCGGCAATGAGCACGGGGCCTTCATCGGGCCCCCACCAGCAGCCAAGGCCTTCAGGGGTTGTCAGCGCAGTGAAGACAATCGAGGGCCGCGCTGCGATCCGACGGACGATGGTCAAGCTGGTCATGGCTCGCGCTGCCGAGAGTCCGCCGACCGTGCCTTCGCTTCCGCAGCCTCGGCATGCGCTGCGAGCCGGTCAAGGCGACCCGTCCAGAACCGTTCGTAGCGCTGCAGCCAATTCATCGCTTCCTTCATAGGTCCCGCGGCAAGCCGAACGGCGACGGTGCGGCCCTGTTTGGAGCGGGTAATCAGACCCGCATCGCTCAACACATCGAGATGCTTCATGACCGCCGGCAGCTTGATTGCGAACGGCCGCGCCAACTCGCTGACCGAGACGCTATTCTCGCGCTCTAGACGCGCCAAAATTGCGCGCCGAGTCGGATCGACCAGCGCGGCAAAGGTACGATCCAACTTCGAGCCTTGATACTTCACCATATGGTGTAGTGTTGAACGGTCGAGCCGCGCTTGTCAAGACACGCGCCGTCTGCGGCGAGGTGAAAGGTCCTCATCCAGCAACCCGCGTCCGAAGTCATCGCGCGCGACCAACTCGAGATCCGCATCCAACCCCAGTACCGACAGGATGCGCACCAGAGTACCGAGCGCAACTGCAGGGCTGCCGCTTTCGGCACGGTAGAGTGTCATGCGCGAAATGCCGGCTGCCCTAGACGTGACCTCGACGCCGAATTTCCGACGGCGTCGCGCCAGGCGCAGGCGCTCCCCAAGATCTGCGAGGCGCGTGTCGAGGCGGATATTCATGGGAGGTTGCTTTGCTGGCATGTAACTCATAATGGACGAAATGGCCATTTTCGTCTATAACGCGATACTGTTTTAAAACGACCTCTATTAGAAGAAAGACTTCGGCGGCTCATTGCGACGCGCTAAGAGCCTTTACTTGCCCTGCCAAGTCAGCGAGTCTGGGGACTCACCCTTACACCCATCGCACCGAGGTTACCCCCCCTTGCTAGACACCCCAGCCGTGTCGGAGATTGCCGCGCCCGAACTTCAACGCACGCTGAAAACCCGACACATGCAAATGATCGCGCTCGGCGGCGTGATCGGCGCTGGTTTATTTGTGGGCAGCGGAGTGGTCATCCAGGCAACCGGCCCCGCCGCGGTTCTCTCGTTTGCGCTCACCGGTCTGTTGGTGGTGTTGGTGATGCGCATGCTCGGCGAGATGGCATCGGCCTACCCTGCCGTCGGCGGCTTCTACGAATACAATCGACTTGCGCTTGGCGAACTCGCCGGCTTTATGACCGGCTGGATGTACTGGTATTTTTGGATCATCGTCGTGGCACTAGAAGCAGTGGCAGGCGCGCGCCTCATGCTCTACTGGTTCCCCGGTGTCGCCCCCTGGCGTTTCACGCTCGGACTGATGACCCTATTCACGCTACTCAACCTGCTGTCGGTACGCACCTGGGGAGAAACCGAGTTTTGGTTCGCCTCGATCAAGGTCGCAGCGATCATCGTGTTCCTAGGAATTGGGCTGGTCGCGGTCGTCGGCCTATGGCCGGGCGTGCCGGGAGGCATCGCCAACCTGACGTCGCATGGTGGGTTCCTTCCCATGGGTATCGCCCCTGTGCTCACCGGCGCGGTGGCTGCGACGGGCTTTTATTTCGGTTCCGAGATCGTCACCGTGGCAGCTGCCGAGTCGGCCGAACCAGAACGGGCAGTCGCCAAGGCCACGCAATCCGTGGTCTCGCGAGTCTTGGTGTTCTACGTAGGCTCTATCCTGGTGGTGGTGACTCTCGTGCCGTGGAACGTGCCGGGGATACTCCAGCCTTACGTGACCGCTCTCGAGGTGGTGCACGTGCCGGCGGCGGCGCAGATCATGAACGCCGTCATTCTGACCGCGGTACTCTCTGCTCTGAACAGCGGGCTCTTTGCGTCCTCCCGGATGATGATGGCGCTCGCACGCCGCGGCGATGCCCCGCGGGCGGCCGCGCGCCTCAATGATCGTGGCGTGCCGGCGCGCGCCATCTTGACGAGCACGGTGTTCGGCTATGCCGCCGTGGTCATGAACTACGTATCTCCTGAGCGAATATTCGCATTCTTGGTCGACTCGTACGGCACCGTGGCCATCTTCGTGTATCTCTTGATTGCTTTGGCGCAGCTGCGCCTACGTCGCCGCCTCGAGCGGGATGCACCCGAGAAACTGCGTGTGCGCATGTGGGGCTTTCCGGGATTGACCATCGCAGCCATCCTCACCATGTTGGGCATACTCGCGGCGATGGCGTTTATTCCCGATCAGCGCGCTCCTCTCCTGTTCGGGGTCTTGAGCGCCCTCGCGATGCTGGGAGGGTATGTGCTGCGCCGTCGCTTCGGCGCCGAAAAATGAATCGACCATCTTCGCATCGTGGGTTAGTGGTACTACGCGTAACCTGCGGCAACTTTCTGGAGATGTTCGACTTCTTTCTTTTCGGACTTTACGCCTCTCACATTGCTGCGGCGTTTTTCCCCGCCGGCGACGAAATAGCCTCCCTGATGCGCGCATTTGCCGTGTTCGGGGTGGGGTTTTTGATGCGGCCCCTCGGCGCGGTGATACTGGGCGCTTACGTGGACTCTGTCGGACGTCGAAAAGGCCTCGTCGTTACACTCGCGATTATGGCCTGCGGCACACTGCTGATTGCTGCAGTCCCTGACTATAAGACTATCGGGATTGCCGCGCCGCTCCTCGTATTACTCGGCCGCTTGTTGCAAGGTTTCTCCGCCGGAGTCGAACTCGGCGGCGTCTCCGTCTATTTGGCTGAGATAGCCGCTCCCGGTCGAAAGGGCTTTATGGTTTCCTGGCAATCCGCGAGCCAGCAATTGGCAATTATCGTTGCGGCGGCCATCGGCTATGCCCTCAGCCAATGGATGGCCCCCAGTGACATTGCGCAGTGGGGTTGGCGCATCCCCTTCTTCCTTGGCTGCTGTTTGGTACCATTCCTCTTCTACATCCGGCGGTCGCTGGAAGAAACGTCGGAATTCTTGGCGCGGCGCCGGCATCTCACGCCCGGGGATATTTTCAGATCCCTGGTGGCCAATTGGCGTCTGGTGCTGGGCGGCATGATGATGGTTACCATGACCACGGTGTCCTTCTATTTGATTACCGTCTACACGCCGACTTTCGGCAAAACTGTCTTGAAACTAACCGAAGCCGACAGCCTGCTCGTCACCTGTTGCGTCGGCGTATCTAATTTTGTCTGGTTGCCGTTGATCGGTACTTTGAGCGACCAAATTGGCCGCAAGCCGATCTTGGTCTTCTATGCAACTTTGGCACTCGTGACCACCTATCCCGCCTTGTCTTGGCTGGCTGTGGGGCCTAGCTTCTCCAGAATGTTGGTTGTAGAGCTTTGGCTCTCGTTCCTGTACAGCGGATATAACGCCGCCATGGTCGTCAGCTTGACGGAGGTCATACCGAAGGAGGTTCGCACTGCCGGCTTCTCGCTGGCGTATAGTTTGGCCACCGCGGTCTTTGGCGGCTCGACTGCAGCCGTGTCAACCTGGCTGATTCAAGCAACAAACGATAAGGCGTCGCCGGGATTCTGGATGTCAGGCGCCGCCGCCTGCTCACTGGTCGCCGTGCTGCTCATGCGGCGTCGATTCACTCCCCCAGAACTCGCGCCTTAATCTGCCCGCGGCGCCGTCACCCGAGCGGCCGGCGGGCAGCGGCACGTCATCAGTCAGTTCTGACACTCACTCACGGTCCCAATGCGATAGGCGGCCGGCGATAAAACCGTAATTCTCCCACCACGTCTTTAACAACTCAGGGGGAATATCATGGTGATTGCCCGTAAAAAGTCATCGATCTCTCGCTCTCGCGACATCGATGCAGTAGCGCTGCTGAAAGCAGATCATCGGCAGGTGGAGGAGTGGTTCTCGCAGTTCTCCAAGACCAATAGTAGTGCCAAGAAACAACAGTTGGCCGACAAGATTTGCGAGGCTTTGACGGCCCATACCACCATCGAAGAAGAAATCTTCTATCCCGCGTTTCTCGAAGCCACGGAGGATAAAGACATGCACCACGAGGCCGTCGTCGAACACGATGGCGCCAAAAAGCTAATCGCCGAAATTCAGTCGATGTCCGCGAGTGACGACTATTTTGACGCGAAGGTTACCGTGTTGTCCGAGATGATAAAGCACCACGTCAAGGAAGAGGAGCAGCCAGGCGGTATGTTCGCGGAGGCCAAGAAGTCCGACATGGATCTTCATAGGTTGGGCGCGCAATTGCGCGACCGTAAAAAAGAACTACTCGCCGAGGCAAAGGCGGCCTAGAGGAACAATCATGGCGGCAAAACGCAAGACTGCTTCGCGCAAAGTAAAGCGAGCAATGCACGAAATGAAAGAGGGTACGCTTCGCAGCGGTCGTTCCGGCAAGAAAGTCAAAAGCCGCAAGCAGGCCATCGCGATAGGGCTGTCCGAGGCTAGAAAAGCCGACGCTCGGATTCCTAAAACTAAATAACGGCACGGCGGCGCGCGAACTCGGGCTTAGGGGTTTACGAGTTCGCGTTCCTCCCCAGTGGATGTAGTCATTGGCCGATGGCGTCGGATGTTGGTTGACGGCCGAACGGGGATCCCGCCGATATCAGGCGGTCGTACTCAATGAGACGTTAGGCTCCACTTATCGTCAACGGTGTTTACATGTCGGATCTTGAGGCATCTTTCGCGATTGTTTCTTGTGCAAAGGCCACCCATACGGGCGACCATCCGCGGGCTCCCGTCGCTCAAGAGCCCAGGAAAATAGTGATCGTGGATGATAATCGGGATGCCGCGGATGCACTGGGCGTCCACCTTCAGGCGGCAGGCTATCAAGTGATGGTGACGTATTCCGGAAAGGAAGCGTGGCAAACATGTAAGGCATTTTTGCCGAGCGTCATGGTTGTGGACATTGGCATGCCGCGGCTCAACGGGTTTCAGCTCGCTCGGCGGATACGCCGCACTGGCTGGGGTATGGACGCCCTGCTAATTGCGGTCACTGGCTGGGGAAGATCGGGAGACACCCAACTCGCGAAGTTCGTGGGTTTCGACCACTACTGTGAGAAGCCAATCGATTTCTTGGAAATAGAGCGGCTAGTTCAATCTACAGTGACGTGAACTGGGAGAGATCGACCGGCCCGAGATTGCTCACGAATTCTACGTGCGCCGCATCACTCGCCTGTGAAATGCCTCGGATATCCTCGTTCGATGCCTGCCGCCGAACTTTCAGCCGTTAAGAGGTAAAAGGTCGTTAAGCAGAATTCAACCAGCGCGTATTATAATTGCCGCGGTGTGCGGAATATCGCCGTTGATTTCGATTGCTCGAACTGATCCAGTCGCTTAGTCCAGAACTGCTCGTACTCGTGCACCCAACCGGCCACTTCGCGAAGCGGCTCACCACGAAACGAGATGAATACCTCACGTCCCTGCTTCCGCCGTTCGATGAGACCCGCTCGTTCCAATATCTTAAGATGTTTGGTCACCGCGTTAAGCGCGATAGCGAACGGCTCCGCGATGTCCAGGAATCGAGCCGGCCCCTTCGCCAGCCGCGCGATGATGGCTCGTCGCGTGGGATGAGAGATGGCTGTCAGCACGTCCATTAATTGATCCATGGATACATTACACCCTTTGGTGTAATGTCTTGCAAGCCCATTTTGGAGCAAGGCCTCAATCCCAACTGTAAAATCCAAAGCCCCCGAATACCGCGTCAGCGCGTGAGGTACTTCGCATAATCACGTTTTCCTACGCGCAAGTCGGCCAAAGTCGATAGCACGCGAAGCCAAGTCGCGATAACAATCAGCGCATGACTTTCCGGAGCACACCAGCAGTCGACATTTCAACCGCCATGGCTGCCGAGGCGGCGCAGATGGCCGTCGAAGCGGGGCTTCGTTATGTCTCCAGCAATGAGCCCGGCATTCGCCGCATGCGCGCCGGTAAAGGCTTTTACTATCTCACTCCGCAGAATCGCCGTTTGAGGTCTCGCACCGAGTTGAAAAGAATCGCGAGCCTTGCCGTCCCGCCCGCTTATAAAGACGTGTGGATCTGCATGAACCCGCGAGGGCATTTGCAGGCCACCGGTCAAGACGCGCGCGGTCGAAAGCAATATCGTTATCATCCCGAATGGCGGCAGGTGCGGGATAGCGCCAAGTTCGACCGCATGGTTTCCTTTGGCGATGCGCTGCCTAAGCTACGGCGCAAACTCACGCGCAACTTATCGCTTCCCGGATTGCCGCGCGACAAGGTACTCGCGGCTGTGGTTACCCTGCTCGACACCACCCGCATTCGTATAGGCAACGCCGAATATGCCCGCGACAACAAGAGCTTTGGATTAACCACCCTACGAAACCGTCATGTGACATTCGCGAGCGATGGGCGTGCGGTATTGAATTTCCGCGGCAAAGGCGGTGTTCAACACGATATCCCCATTGACGATAAGCGCATCGTACGCATCGTTCAGGATTGCCAAGAACTGCCAGGTCAGCATCTATTCCAATACGTCGCTGAGGACGGCAGACGATGCCCGGTCGGTTCTGCCCAAGTCAACGACTACCTGCGCGAAGCCATGGGCGATGATTTCACGGCCAAGGATTTCCGGACGTGGGGCGCGACCCTCCGCGCTTTGATGTTGCTCGCCCGAATCCCGAGAGAGCCTGAGGCCAGCGAACGCGTTTTGAAGCGCGCCATCGTCAGCGTCGTCAAGCAAGTCGCCGAAGAACTACGCAACACTCCCGCCGTATGCCGCAAGTCGTATATCAATCCGGTGGTGTTCGAAGCGTGGCGCTCCGGCGCTGTTCATCGAGCTTTCAGCACCAAGTCGACCCTCTCTCTGCGTAAAGCCGAGACCTTGGTGCGCGACTTTCTCCGACATCTATGACCGTCTGACGAGTGTCTCGCGACAGGCCGCCGACGAGCAAGCCTGCCGCGTTTCCTCGTCCTGCTCGATTAAAAAGTCTCGTCGAATACCACGATGGCTATCCCGTTCGCTGCGGGATTATCGATGGTCGCCACACCCTTGAGCGTAAAGTTTCCGTCTTCGTCCACGGCAAAGGACGATACGTGCGACAGGGTTCCATTACTATCCACGACGGCCGCCATTCCGTCGCGGTAGGCGATATCCGTGGGATCCCCGTTGAACTTCGCCACCACAGCGGCGTCTTGAATGATCTTTTCCCCATAAACCGCGTAGCGAGACACGGTTTCGCTCGGAGAGTTCGACGAAAACAAGAAAGGACCGTCGAGCGCCAGCCAGCAAGGTGCGCTCTGAGTGCCGGATCCCGTCACCGTCAACACGGCGTCATGACGTACCAGACTGATTTCGTTGGCGTGCGCAATCGTCACATAGGCATCGTTGCCGCGGGTCGCCAGACCGAATGGCGCGTTGACGTTCGAAGGAATATTCGCCACCATGCCGGCCCTGCCCGCGATGGCGCCTCGTTCGTCCAACTTCACCGTCTCTATGGCATTGGATTTCTCGCTGAATACGAGCTGGTGAGGGAGGACACCGACCTGGGCCGCGGACCCATCGCCAACCAATAGCGCCGCCGAGCCGTCTGCGATTTTCGATACCCCGTCGCGATCCATTCGGTGAGACTCGACATGGGTGGTCGTCAGAATATACAAATGATCCTTACCGAAGGCCACGCTCACCGGGCTCGCGAGCGCGGGAACCGTTTGGGAGAATGATAGGCGGGCGCGCTCGGCATCCTTGAAGAATACCGACACGTTTGTCGATCCGAAATTGACGACGGCAAGCCGGTCATGATTTTGGGCGATGCCGCCGGCATTTCCGCTGGCGCCGCCCTGGCCTTCCGTCTGCAGTGTCTTGATCAGCGTCCCATCGGAGCCATAAATCAATAATTCATTGCTGGCGGTATTGGATGCCGTAACAATCACCACCTGTTGGTCCTGAAGCCAATCGCCGTCGTGGGCGCCGGCTGCTCCCGCGATGACCAGCGTGATCGCACCAATTCCATAGAGTGCCGTATTCATTTGCGTCTCCCGATAAAGTTTGGCGGCGGCGCGTAGCGTCGTCGCGTCGAAGAATGATTCAACGATCGATGTAACGACCGTTGAGTAGTTCGCCAGGGGATCACCGTGGGTTACAGAGCTGAGCAACTTAAGTCGCGCTGCCGGCCTGCGCTCACCAGCGAAGCAGCCTCGGTCCCAGGGCGGCCCCCACGCCAGTGGGAATAGCCATGCCGAGCAAATACCACAGCCCCACGAACGGGGCCGCAAGTTCTGGGCAGTGCAGCGAATATACCAACGCACCGGTGGCACCCGCAGCGAAGCCGCCACCGGCGCCCGCCCACCGAAGCCGAGTCGGCGCCAGGCCGCGCATGACCCCCAGATAGCTGAGCCATACGGGAACAGACAACAGCGCAATCAGCAAGGGACACACGGCAGCCGTCGAACCCATGACCAGGTGTACCCGCTCCGCAGGTGGAGCACTCAACACCCCGATTAGCCCACAGACCCACATGGCAGCCAACACACCGCCAATCCCGACAATCGCTCGTCTAGAGGATCGACCGGGGCGCGACAGGTGCGAGACGGCGATAAATCCCAAGACGGTCAGGGCGGTACAGTAAGCCTCTTTGAGCCAGAAACTCCCCTCCGCCGTCTCGGCCCGGAGGCGCGGGTTGATGCCCAGCAGGACCAGGCATAGAACGAACGACGCTAATATCCCGCCGGCGAGTACCATCGCCCGACCGCGCCCGAGTCTCCTCGGGTCGATGGGCTCGACTCCGGTGGACAGCAGCGTTACCAATCGGTCCGTCTTCAAGCCAACCCCCGCACCTTGGCCGCCAGGGCCTTCAGGCCCCGATGAATGCCGATTTTGACGGCTGACTCCGACAGGCCGGTGCGCAGCGCCGTCTCCGCCACCGAGTTGCCTTCGATTTTAACGTGCACAATGGGCAGCCGCTGCTTGTCGGGCAGCACTTTGAGCAGTTTGGCCAGATCATAGCGTGCATCGGCTGCAGCAATATCGCTGCCGGCGAACAGCTCCTGACTGTCATCCAGCGGATCGTTGAGCAGATCTGTACGCGAACGACGTCTCAGCAGGTCGATTAGCTTGTAGCGGGCGATGGCGTGCACCCAGGGCGTCACCGGCTGCCCGGGGTCGTAGGTATGCCGGCAATTATGTACGGCCATCAAAAGTTCCTGGACGAGGTCCTCGACGTCATCGGGCAAACCCGCGAGACGCCGGCGCAAGAAATAGCGCAAGTGCGCCGACAACTCGCTCAAAAACTGCTGATAGGCCGGCGCGTGCCCAGCGAGACCCCCTAGTAGCAGGTTTCTGAGATGCTCCTCCTTCAACGGGATTTCTTCTGTAATGAGTTCGCCGAGAATGGCAATTCGGTTACAAGAGTGTCCTCCTGCCCGGATTTCTCCCCGTAGCCTAGTCCCCGTGATCGCATACCGCAGTCGACCGGAGATGCGAGGCTTTTATTACCCGTCAGTCGCCATTGTTTGCAAGGCTGCTACCGATCGCGAACGCCAGCGCCGCGGCAGCGGTATGCGCGTTGGCCAGCGCGTCTTCCACCTGGGTGTCGGCTTCGACGACGGCGTTCTCCTCCGTCGCGAGATCCGTGTACGTGCCTACACCTTGCTGATAAGCGTGTAGCGCGGCATCGTAGGCGGTATGCGCGGCCGCGCTCAGGGCATGTGCCGCCTCGCCTTCCGCCAAACTCGTCGTCAACGCGTTGTAGGCCTTGACCACCTGCTGCGCCGTGGCGTCTCGCGCTTCCGCCAGCTTATCTTCCGCCTCGTGCATCTTGGCGGCCGCCATGGAGATGCGGCTGGCGCGCATGCCGCCGTCGAAAATCGGTACGCTCAGGGACAACATGATATCGCCCCCTGGCTTGTCGACCGAGGAATAGGGCTTGCCGTCGGAGCTGACGCTGCCCATGTTTTGAAAGCCGCGGCCTGCGAGTTCGATGGTCGGATAATAGGAGCGCCGTTCGCTCTCGAGCATCGCTTCCGAGGCGTCGACTTTCCCCAGCGCGGCGATGATTTGCGGCTGATGGACTAGAGCTTGATCGACTGCGGCCGCCACGGAATCTTGCGGACCGGGCGGCATGGGAAACTGTGAACTGTCGAGAACGGACAAGAGGGTGCCGGCGTGCAGCCCCATGGCGGTCACGAGATTCGCCAACCCGATGCGCTCGGCGCCCTCCGCGGCGGCCAACTGGTAGCGAGCCTGCGCCGACTGCCGCCGCGCCTGTGCGACCGATACCACGGTGGCGAGGCCGTTGGTCTGCTTGGCCACCGCCGCGTCTTCGATGCTGGTCGCGGTGGACACGGCCTTGTGTGCCGCGCGCAGCCCGCCGCGCGCAGCGCCCAAATCGAAATAGGCCTTGGTGACCGTGTAGACGAGCTTCTCATGCGCCGCCGTAAAGGCCACGTTGGCGACGAAGGAGTCGGAACGGGCCGCCGATAATAGGGCGGTGCGTCGACCGAAGTCGAAGAGCAGCCACTTGACGCCGATGGACGGAATGAATTCGCGCGCGTTCGAAACGAAATAGCCCTGCGGTACCAGGTCCTTCGGCGCGGGCAAGGGCGTGTGCTCAAGGCCCCCAAGCACCTGCAGCGATAGCTGTGGCAAATAGGCACTCTTCACCAAGCCCACCGCGGCCGCGGCCGCGCGCGCCTGCTCCCAAGCTTCGCGCGTCTCGGGGTTCGCGCTCTCCGCCAAATCGATCAATTCCGCGAGATCGTATTGTTTACTGGTATCGATACCGGCGGTGTCTGCCTCCACTGCGTTGTCATGCGCCGGGCGCTCCGGAATCGGCCATGGACGATCCGGTGTCGGAGGAGCCTGCGCCGCGGCGGTGCCGGCGCAACTCGCCGCCATGAACGCCGCGACCGCCATGACTACGGCGGGAATGGAGTTATTCTGTCGCGCGGACGACATTGTCGATCTCGTGCTGCAATGCCTGGTCGGCGAGCAAGGCTGCGCTAAGCCCATGGGCAGGGTCCGGATCCCGTGCAGCGGCAGTGATAGAGGGCACCGCCGGCAAGCCCCCGGACGCCAACAGGCGAGTCGCGGTCTCGTCGGCCCAGCGCGCCCGCGCCTCCATGAGGTCGGGGCGCGCGTAGGGCAGCAACGCCCCGCGCGAAGCGACCAGCGCCGCGCCGGCGAGTTTATCGAAGGCATGCATGCCGCCGCGAAACCGATCCAAGGCATCGCCCTCCAGCATGCGAAGCTCGAAGGCCTGCATCACACTATAGTCACGGACCCGTACCAGCGCCGCCGCAGTGTGCAGGCGCGCTTCGTCATCCCCCTGCCCTTGCGCCCGGATGAGCGCAGCGATGGCGTGGAACAAATCAGCCAGCGCGGCACGCAGGCGCTGCCGGACGGACTCGGGCCACAAGAGGGTAAACACGACGGTAACAATGACGTTGCCGATCAGAATCCCTGCCACCCGGTCCCGCAGTACCGTGAGGTCGGTTGCCGGTGCGTAGCCGTTGAGAACTCCTAGAAAAAACGCAAAGGCAATTTGCATTCCCGCGTAGGAGAGTCGCTCACTGCTGGTGGCGATCCAGGCACAGCCGGCCGACACACAGAGGATCAAAATACTCAATTGCCCAATATCCGTGAGCCAGGGCAGCACGAACACAATGCACAGCGCTGCCAGGATGCCGCCGATAATGGCGCCCGAGACCCGCAGTAATAGCTTGTGCACGGTTTCTCCCAGCGTACCCAGCGCCACGAAGAAGCAGGTGACGATGGCCGTCCGCGCGCCCGGATAATCGAGCAGCGTGTAAATGCTGTACGCCGCCATGACGGCAATAGAGCTTTTGAGTGCGAACCGCAGGTACGCCGGATTCGTGAAGGCATCCGGCACGAAGAGACTGTGCGGTCCCTGAGACGGGTGCGGACCCTCCGGCGGGTGTGGACCCTCCGGGGGTTGCCAACCGAGACTGCCCTCCAGTTGATCGATGGTCTGCGCCAGCGCCATGAGCGCCGGCGTGCTCCTATTTTCCAAGGGCTGAATAGGGTGGATTTCTTCCAGCGTTGCCGTCCCCTGTTGGATGCGTAGCCGGCTGGCGCGCACCCGATCTGCCAATCCCTGCGTTATCGCCGGAGACAGCTCGCTCTCGAGTCCTTCAGCCAAGGTTAGGGCGTCGAGCAGGCGCCTGACCGTCTCCTCGCCGATGAGGTCGCCGGCGTTCGCGGGGGACGACGCATGTCGGCTCAGGGGAAGAACAGCCAGTACTTCCGCACGTGAATCGGTCAAGTTCTTGCGTACGGCTGGGTCCCGTAGGAGCGCTTCGATGCGCTCCAGTGCTCGAAGAACCGTGCGCTTGAGCAACACCGCGGAGTGCTGGCCCGCCAGCAGATTGGTCACGATCGCGATGGATACCGGCACGAGAATGACCACCCATAACCATAGGGTCGCACGCGTCAGGGCTTCCAAGTGGGGCAGGTCGTCCACCAAGGATTGCACCAGCACCAACACGAAGCCTGCCAGGAAAGATATGGGGCCCAGCGCGAATACCCGCGAGGTGTACATCGCCCCAAAAGTCACCAGAGCCATGGCGGGGAGCCGTAACGCGGGCTCCGCCGCGTCGATCATGAAAAGCAGCAGGCAGAGGATGACGGCGAGGGTCACCGCGACAAAACCACCCAGAGCCGACTTGATGGTGGCGGACTGCTCATCCTTGCTGATGAGCAGGACCACGTAGGCCATGTAGGCCGGCTCCGGAATGCGAAATAGCATCGCAATCATGACCGTGATCGCACATCCGATGCTGATGCGTGCCACGGCGGCGCCCCGCCCCTCGCGCGGCGCGAGTTCTCGGGCGAGGAACCGGGTGAACGAGAGAGGCTCTCGGCCCGACTCAGCGGAGGCCGTCATGATGCACTTTGACCGAGGCGGTCATTCCCACATGCATGGCGTCGGGCGGCGGCAGGTCGAGGCGCACCCAGACAGGGAATCGCTGCGCGACCACCACCCAATTGAGGTCTCGCGCCGCGGTGGGCAGTCCGGGCCCATCGAGATCTGCCGACTGTACTCCGGCTCCGAGACTCTCGACATGACCCGATAGCGGCACATCCGCTTCCGCCATGGTCCAAATGGTGGCCGGATCACCGATCCTGATGTGCGGCAATTCGGTTTCTCGAAAATCCGCAATGGCATACCAGACATCCGACTTGATGAGGCTGAACAACGGGTGGGCCGCCACGGCAAAGGCCCCCTCCGCGATCGACAGGCCCACGACTCGGCCGGCGAACGGCGCACGCAGTGTGGTCAAATCCAGGTTTCGCTGCGCCAAGGCCACCGCTGCCTCTGCGCCCTGAAGCTGCGCCTGCAGGCTGTCGGTATCGCCCACCGCCTGCCGCGCTTGAACCGCATTCTTCTGGAGCGCCTCGAGTGCCGCCTGCGCCGACAACTCGTTGGTACGCGCTTCATCCAATTGCTGTCTCGTGACGAAACCCGGCTCCACGAGGGGCTCGAGACGTTGCCGGGTGTCGCGCGCATAGTTCACCTGTTCGCGCGCCTTTTGCACATTGCTTTCGACGACCCGGACACCGGAACCCTGCGAAGTGACCTGTCGACCGGTGAGCGCTATTTGCGCGGTCAGCGCTGCCTCCTGCGCCCGCGCCTGTCGCAACTGCAATTCGAAGGGCACTGGGTCAATCACAATGAGCGGATCACCCTGTGCGACCAGTTGATTGTTCTTCACGAGTACTTGGGTAATTCGGCCATTGATTTCCAGTGCCATGCCCGCGCTGTAGGCGAACAAGCGCGCGTCATGGGTACGCGGCCGGCGGTCGATGGCGGACACCACCAAGACGACGGACACCACGGCTGCGCCGATGATCACCCAGGCAATTAACCGCCCGCGCAGGGTAACGCGGCTCAGGGAGGCGGTCACGCGAGCCACACCAACCAAATGCCCAGGGTGACGGCGACGGCGAGCACCATGAGCACGACGGCAGGCGCGGGGATTTCTTCCAGTAGGCCCGTGGAACTCAGCACCGTACGCGCAATGAGCGCCCCGGCGACTCCCGCCGCGGCGCAAATCATCCAAGAGGGAAAATACGCACCCAGAATATTCCGCGATGGCGATGCGCTGCAGGCGCTGATCGTGGCCGCCATCGCTCCCACACTGACACTGCGACACCGATTGGACACGGACAGCACTCCTCCCGCGCGTGCGATGCACGCTCTGCGCAATATTCTATTAAACAATCGGAGGCACGCTCTCACCATCCCCCCGATGGGGGTAAGCCGTCGGCGATCGCGCCTGCGCGAGTCCTCTGATGACGGCCACTTCCTTCGAGTCGCGCACTTCCGCCAGGTGAGGGAACGAACCGGCGCCATAGCTTTCTGCAAGTTGATGCAATAGGAGCGTCTTGGTCACTCCGTCCAATCGCGCCTTGCCGAGGTGCCCCCAGGCAGCTTCCATCGCGGGCCCCAAATGGTCGATAAAGTGCGCAAGACCACCCAGGCCTCCGCCCAGATGGAACGATAGAAACGGGCCGGACGTGGCCCAGCGAATTCCCAATGAACTGGTGACGATGTCATCCAGCTGATCCAAGGTCACGACCCCTTCCGCAACCAAGTAAACCGCTTCTTGGAATATCGCAGCCTGCAGGCGATTCGCTACGAAACCCGGGATCTCCTTTTTGATCTCCAAGGCGACCTTGCCGACGCTTCGATAGAAAGACAATGCGCGCGCCACGATATCTGCTTGAGTCTCCGGGGAGGGCACCACTTCGACCAGCGGCATGAGATGCGGGGGATTGAATGGATGGCCGATGAGCAGGCGCGATCGATCCACCATCTCCGTGTACTGGACGGACGCCGGGATGGTCGAACTCGATGAGCATAGCAACGCGTCTTTAGGCGCTGCCGCTTCGACGGTCTTCCACAGCGCTCTCTTGAAAGTGACCGTCTCAGGACCGCATTCCTGAACAACGTCGGCCTGGGCCACCGCCTTCGCAGTGTCGCTCTGAAAGGAAAGCTGCCTCATGGCATCGAGCACCTCGTACCCCAGCGCTTGCAGTGCCGGCAGTGCGGCCTGGATGATGCCTCGCACCTGGTTACCGATCGCAGCATCCGGATCGCTGAGTACGACCTTGAGGCCATTGACCAGGAAGAGTGCCGCCCAAGATGCACCGATGACGCCGCCGCCAATGACGACCGCGGTCATTCCGGAGACCGGACGCTTCGGCGAGGTTGTTGACATCGTTGGCTCCCTCTATGAATGACGCCGCCCTACCCGCCCTAAGCATGATTGAGCGGTCCGGCAATGCTCATCTATCCCCCATACGGGGGTGAATAGAACCGATACGACGGGCACAGCGCGGGAGCACCCCCTTTCAGGGGATGGCCCTCCGGCGAGGGCTCAGTCATACAAGGGGTTGTTATCGCGCGAGAAATCATCATGTCGCCCATCAGCCTCTGTCGTGAGTGCGACACCGTCTACAGGGACGTCACGGTTGGCCGAAACGAAATCGCGCGCTGCCCGTGCTGCCGCACCGTCGTGGCTCGTCACCCGACCGTGGACATCGACAAGGCATTGGCCATCGCGTTGGCCTGCGGCATCCTGTTGATTATCGCGAACTTGACGCCGGTCCTAGGCATTCAAATCGCTGGAACCCACACCGAGGTCAATATCTGGGAAGCCGCGCTGTCCATGGAAACCGGCTGGATTTCCGTATCGGCTTTAGTCCTGCTCGCCACCATGCTCGTGATTCCGGCCACGCAGATTGTGGGCATCGTATGGCTCATGGGGTTCGCCCGGGCGCAGCGACGCGTCCCCGGGTTCGCTCGACTCCTGGTTATCCTGCACCTTCTGCGGCCCTGGAGCATGTCGGAAGTGTTCCTGTTGGGCGCTCTCGTGGCCATCGTGAAATTGTCGAACTTCTTACCGATTAGCATCGGGCACGGCATCTGGGCCCTGGCGCTGCTCACCGGTTTGATTGCGGCATTGGGTCGCTTTGATCCCGGCTCCTGGTGGCGACTGCAAGCGGGCGACACGCCATGACAGCCTATCCTCGAGGCATCGCTCACGGACTCTGGAGCTGCGTAATTTGCGGCCAGGTCGCGAACTCCGGCGCTACCTCGAGTGCCATCCCGTGCGGGCGCTGCGGTAGCTTGGTTACCGATCGCCGGCCTGGAAGTAGCGAGAAAACCCTCGCGTGGCTGACGGCGGGTATCATCCTTTACGTCCCCGCCAACGTTCTGCCCGTCATGCACACGCACAGCGTCAAGGGCGACGAGGACAGCACCATCGTGGGCGGCATACTCGAATTTTGGCAGGGAGGCTCCTGGGATATTGCGACCCTCATTTTCGTCGCCAGCGTCGCCGTCCCGGTCACCAAGTTTATCGCGTTGGGACTGTTGCTCTGGTCGGCCCGATGGCGCAGTACCTGGGCCCGACATGAACGAGCCAAGTTGTACCGCTTCGTCGAATCCATTGGCTACTGGTCCATGTTGGACGTCGTCGTCGTAGCCATTACCTGTTCGCTACTGCAATTCCGCGGTCTGGCCGACGCTGAACCACGGCCCGGAATTCTGTTTTTTTGCTGCGTCGTCGTGTCGACCATGATGGCCGCCATGAGTTTCGATCCCCGGCTCATTTGGGACTCGCCGGTGACTTCTCGATGAATGCCTCGGACCCGACCCTAGAGCGTCATAAGTCCGGCATGCGGCTCGTGTGGGTGGTACCCATCGCCGCGGCCGTCGTGGGCATCATCTTGCTGGTCAATACTTGGCGCGAACGCGGACCCACCGTGACGATTACCTTCGAAAACGGCGAAGGCCTCGAGGTGGGCAAAACGCTGGTGAAATACCGCAACGTCACCATCGGCCGCGTCAGCCAAGTCAAACTGGATGCGGACCGTACTCATGTGGAGGTGGTGGCGGATCTTGCCAAGAGCGCGGCGGATCTCGCCGCGGATGGAACCCACTTCTGGGTAGTTCGACCGAGAATCGGCGTGGGCTGGGCCACGGGTCTCGATACCTTGTTATCGGGAGCCTATATCGGCGTCGAAAGCGGGGCCGGCGGAGCCAAGCGCACCCAGTTCTCCGGCATGGAATCTCCCCCACCCCTGCCGCACCGTGCAGCCGGCAGGCAATTGGTCTTGGAAGCGACCGAACTCGGCTCGGTCAGCGTCGGTGCCCCGGTCTATTTCCGTCGATTTCACGTGGGGCAGGTGATCGATGAGTATTTGGACGACAAGAGCCATGCCGCGCGCATTGTGCTTTTCATCGATGCGCCGCATGACCAGGCCATTACTCGTGCCACCCGCTTCTGGAACGCCAGCGGAGTCGATGTCAGCATCAACTCCGACGGCCTGAAGGTCAGATCGCAGTCCGTGGCCTCGGTGCTCGCAGGCGGAGTAGCCTTCGAAGAAGGTCCCGATGTCGCGGATGCCGACGCGCCCTCCGCCGGCGCCGATTTCCTGCTGTACAAGGATGAGCCGTCGGCCATGGCGCCGCCCGACGGTGAACCCCATATGGTGAGAATGCGCTTCGATAAGGCCCTACGGGGTCTCACCGTCGGAGCGCCTATAGAGTTCGTCGGTGTGGACATCGGCAGCGTGACCGCCATTGACGTTGGATACGATGCCGTCAGCCAGCGGTTTCCCGTGTTCGTGACGGGTAAGGTGTTCCCCCGACGCATGGGACTGGCCTACACGACGATTCACGCCGGCGGCAAGAGCGACACGGACGACGATCTGGCGAGATTGACGGCGCAGCTCGTGGCGCGCGGACTGCGGGTCCAGCCACACTCCGGAAGTCTATTGACCGGTCGTCTGTACCTGGCCCTCGATTTCGTCCCGGCCTCGCCCAAGATCGCCTTCAACCCCGGCGCCCGCCCCATCGAACTGCCCACTCTCGACGGCAACTTGGGCGAGCTCGAGACCGGGCTCAACCATATTGTCGCGAAGATCAATGCGTTGCCGCTTCATGAGGTCGTCGCCCAGGCAAACGAGGATCTACGGGACCTGCACGGCACGTTGCAAAGCGTGAATGGCGGCCTCCTCCCGAGAGCCGTCACGACATTGGGCACCCTTGAGGATACCTTGCAAGCGG
>Ga0302314_10002911_pt1 | contig 31742 bp, 31 predicted proteins | sample III_Palsa_N2_3_FD_200533 | JGI IMG/M metagenome (GOLD analysis project Ga0302314, IMG submission 200533) | Peat permafrost microbial communities from Stordalen Mire near Abisko, Sweden - III_Palsa_N2_3 | ecosystem: Environmental > Terrestrial > Soil > Palsa > Peat permafrost | place: Sweden... | reverse complement strand
GGGGGAACTGCGCTGCCCCCCCCCTGGGGTGGTGCTGGGGGGCTGCGCTGTACCCCGCGCCCCTGGTAGGTGCATCGCTCACCCGAAGGTGTCTCAAAGGTCGGACCTGGTCACCCTTTGATATCGGCAGCGACTACGCTGCCGTCTGTGGCTGAGATCCAGATCCCCGCTGACATCAGGCCCGTTGACGGCCGTTTCGGCGCAGGTCCGTCCAAGGTGCGTCCCGAGGCGCTGAGCGCCCTCGCCGCGACCGGCACCTCCCTCCTCGGTACCTCCCACCGCCAGGCTCCGGTCAAGAACCTGGTCAAGCGTGTGCGTGAGGGCGTGAGCAGCCTCTTCTCCCTCCCCGAGGGGTACGAGGTCGTGCTCGGCAACGGCGGTTCCACCGCCTTCTGGGACATCGCCGCCTTCGGCCTGGTGCGGGAGAAGTCCCAGCACCTGTCCTTCGGCGAGTTCTCCTCCAAGTTCGCCTCCTCCACCAAGGCCGCTCCCTGGCTCGCGGACCCGTCCGTGGTCAAGGCGGAGCCGGGCACGCATCCGCTGCCCGTCGCCGAAGCCGGTGTGGACGTCTACGCGCTGACGCACAACGAGACCTCCACCGGTGTCGCCATGCCGATCAAGCGCGTGGCCGGGGCCGACGAGGGCGCGCTGGTGCTCGTGGACGCCACCTCCGGCGCCGGCGGCCTGCCGGTGGACATCGCCGAGACCGATGTCTACTACTTCGCCCCGCAGAAGTGCTTCGCCTCCGACGGCGGCCTGTGGATCGCCGTCTTCTCCCCCGCCGCGCTCGCGCGTGCGGCCGAGATCGCCGCGTCGGGCCGCTACATCCCGCCGTTCTTCGACCTGCCGACGGCCATCGACAACTCGTCGAAGGACCAGACGTACAACACCCCCGCGCTGTCCACCCTCTTCCTGCTCAACGAGCAGTTGGAGTGGCTGAACGGCAACGGCGGCCTGCCGTGGTCGGTGGCGCGGACGGCCGACTCGTCCTCGCGGCTCTACACCTGGGCCGAGAAGTCCCCGTACGCCTCGCCCTTCGTCGCCAACCCGGCGGAGCGCTCCCAGGTCATCGGCACCATCGACTTCGACGAGTCGGTCGACGCCGCGGCCGTCGCCAAGGCGCTGCGCGCCAACGGCATCGTGGACACCGAGCCGTACCGCAAGCTGGGCCGCAACCAGCTCCGGGTGGCGATGTTCCCGGCGGTCGACCCGGCGGACGTCGAGGCGCTGACGGCCTGCATCGACTTCGTCATCGGGCAGCTCTGACCCGCAGCCGAACGCACGTAGGGCCTGCCCGGTCGAACCGGGCAGGCCCTACGTCTGTGTTCGGTGGGGTCTCAGCGCGCGATCGCTCCGACGACCACGGCGAGCAGCAGCAGCACCAGCGCGCCGCTCACGATCCGGGTGCGGGTCTTGGGGTCCATGGCTCAGACGTCCTGGCTCGCGCGCTGGGCGTCGTCGAGGGCGTCCTCTTCGGCGGCCTGGGCGGCGAAGCGCGACTTCATGCTCTTGGGCTTCGAGGTGCGCCGCTCGATGCGGCCGACGATCTGCGCGGACATCTCGTCGCGCTGCTTGCTCAGCAGCACGTAGCTCAGCAGCCCGGAGACGACCGCGGCGAAGCACGCGATCAGCAGAAAGCCCATCGCGTCGGCGCTCACCGGGAACAGCTTGTACTTGGCGAGCATGATCGAGACGAAGAAGACGGCACCGAAGATGCTGAACCGCATGGAGGTGTACCGGAGGGTGGCATGTGACTTGCTCACGGCGCGATCTTCACTTTCCCGAGGGCGGTCCTGACAACTCCTCCAGTACAGCACGCGATGCGAGGGGATCTTCAAGGAGGGTGGTGCCCCGAGGCGGATGTCGCCGCATGTGATGAATCCGCCCGACCCGGGACCGGCCGGTCGCGCAGGTCCAGCCACATCGACACGTCGTCGTACTCCTCACCGGGGGCCACCCGGATGGCGGCGGGCACCCGGCCGACCTCCGTGTAACCGCTGCGGCCGTAGAAGGACTCCAGGTTGCGGCCGCCGCGCAGGGTCAGCTTCAGCCCGCTGAGCCCCCAGCCGCGCGCCACCCGCTCGGCCTCGGCCAGCAGCGCCGCCCCGTGGCCGCGGCCCTGGACGGACGGGTCCACCATGACCCGTTTGAGCATCTTCCAGTGCGACATCAGCCTGAACCGCGGGTCCTCGAAGAACAGGCAGGCCACCAGGCGGCCGGTGTCGTCGCGCGCGATCAGCAGCCGGTCGGGGCCGTCGGTCACCCCGTCGAACGTGTCGTCCGCCGTCGGCCGCACATCCGCGACGGTGACCGGCGGGACGAAGCCGACCGCGCCGTCGGCGTTGGAGACATCCGTCCACAGCATGATGATCTCGATCCGGAGCCCCGAGGTGAGCTCCGGATCGAGGGTGAACGTCAGAGCCATGGTCAGAAGCGCATCAACTGCGGGGTCTCACGGCGGTCCGCGACGGGGCCTTCGTACTCGCGGATGATCTCGTAGCGGGTGTTCCGCTCGACCGGGCGGAAGCCCGCGTCCCTGATCAGTTCGAGCAGGTCCTCACGGGTGAGCTTGTTGGGGGTGCCGAAGCCGTCGGCGTCGTGCGTGATCTTGTACTCGACGACGGAGCCGTCCATGTCGTCCGCGCCGTGGTTGAGCATCAGCTGCGCGCCGTCCAGGCCGTGCATCACCCAGAACACCTTGACGTGCGGGACGTTGTCGAAGAGCAGCCGCGACACCGCGAAGGTCCTGATCATGTCCGCGCCGGTGGCCATGGTGGTGCGGGCCTGCAGCCGGTTGCGGACGATGCCGTCCTTGGAGTCGTGGAAGTCGTGCTGGTAGCGCAGCGGGATGAAGACCTGGAAGCCGCCGGTCTCGTCCTGCAGCTCTCGCAGCCGCAGCACGTGGTCGACGCGGTGCCTGGGCTCCTCGATGTGCCCGTAGAGCATGGTGCACGGGGTCTTCAGGCCCTTCTGGTGCGCGAGCCGGTGGATCCGCGACCAGTCCTCCCAGTGGGTCTCGTGGTCGACGATGTGCTGGCGGACCTCCCAGTCGAAGATCTCGGCGCCACCACCGGTCAGCGACTCCAGGCCGGCGTCGATCAGCTCGTCGAGGATCTCGCTCGCGGAGAGCCCGGAGATCTTCTCGAACCAGTGGATCTCGGTGGCGGTGAAGCACTTCAGCGCGACGTTCGGCAGCGCCGCCTTGAGCTCCCGCAGGCTGCGCGGGTAGTAGCGCCACGGCAGGGTCGGGTGCAGGCCGTTGACGATGTGCAGCTCGGTGAGCTGGTCGTTCTCCATGGCCTTCGCCAGCCGCACCGCCTCCTCGATGCGCATCGTGTACGCGTCCTTCTCGCCCGGCTTCCGCTGGAACGAGCAGTACGCGCAGGAGGCCGCGCAGACATTCGTCATATTGAGGTGGCGGTTGACGTTGAAGTGGACGACGTCACCGTTCTTCTGCGTCCGCACATGGTGGGCCAGACCGCCCAGCCAGGCCAGGTCGTCGGTCTCGTAGAGGGCGATGCCGTCCTCGCGGGACAGCCGCTCCCCGGCGTAGACCTTCGCCTCCAGCTCCCGCTTGAGCCCTGCGTCCATGCGCCCTCAACACCTTTCCCTACAGCCGGATCCTGGACGACTCTACGCCAGCAACTCCGCCAGCAACGACGGCTCGATGTTCCCTCCGCTGACCACCGCGGCCACGCTCCGCCCCGCCGGCAACTCCTCGGCGTGGTGCAGGTACGCCGCCGTGGCAACCGCCCCCGAGGGCTCGGCGACCAGCCGCCCGCGCCGGGCGAGCACCGCGACCGTCGACCGGATCTCCTCCTCGGTGACGGTGATGATGTCGTCGACGTACGCCTGGATGTGCTCCCAGGGCAGCACGCCCAGCGAGTTGGTCCGCAGACCGTCGGCGATCGTGCGGTGGGTCATCTCGAACGGCCACACCCTGCGCTCGCCGGTGCGGAAGCTCTCGGCCGCGTCGCCCGCCAACTCCGGCTCCACGCCGATGACCCGCACGCCGGGCATGGTCAGCTTCAGCGCGGCGGCGGTGCCGCTGACCAGACCGCCGCCGCTGACCGGCACCAGCACCGTGCGCAGGTCCAGGTCGAGCGCCGTCGCGTCCTCCGCGATCTCCAGGCCCACCGTGCCCTGTCCGGCGATGATGAACGGGTCGTCGTACGGCGGAACCCACACATAGCCGTGAGCGGCGGCCAGGTCGGCCGGTGTGGTGTCCCGCTCGTTCATGGGGACCAGGATCACCTCGGCGCCGAACGACCGGGTGTTCTCCACCTTCACCGCGGGCGAGGTGTCGGGCATCACGATGACGGCCTCGATGCCGAGCCGCTGGGCGGCGTAGGCCACGGCCTGGGCGTGGTTGCCGCTCGACTGCGCGACGACCCCCCGCGCGCGCTCCTCCGCCGTGAGCGCGGCGAGGCGGTTGGCCGCCCCACGCGTCTTGAACGCCCCCGTCGGCTGCAGGTTCTCCGGCTTCAGATGGAGCGTCCTGCCGGCGGTGTCCGCCCACGGGCAGGGCATCAGCGGCGTCCGCACCGCCACACCCGCGATCCGCTTCTGCGCGGCGCGGAGGTCGTCCACAGTCACCAGGGCCACGGCTGTCAGGCCTTCCGCTCGGTCAGCGCATCGGTGTCGGGGAGCTCCGTCGCGCGGTTCTCCCACTTGGTCGACAGCACCACGGTGGTGCGGGTCCTGGCGACGCCCCTGGTGCCCGACAGCCGCTTGACGATCGACTCCAGGCCGTCCACGTCCGGCATCCTGACCTTCAGCATGTAGGAGTCGTCGCCCGCGATGAACCAGCAGTCCTCGACCTCGGTCAGATCGTGCAGCCGGTGTGCGACGTCGTCGTGGTCGGCCGCGTCCGACAGCTGCAGCCCGATCAGTGCGGTGACCCCGAGGCCCAGCGAGGCCGGATTGACGGTCGCCCGGTAGCCGGTGATGATCCCCGCCTGCTCCAGGCGGTTGATACGGTCGGTGACACTGGGGCCCGAGAGCCCGACCAGCCGTCCCAGCTCCGCGTAGGAGGCGCGGCCGTTCTCGCGCAGTGCCTGGATGAGCTGTCTGTCCACCGCGTCCATGTGAAAACCTGGGCCTTCCGATCGTTGGGGAACCCACCGACATTATCCGGAATCGAAGAATCCCGACCTGTCGGCCCTGCCATCCCAATGAGATTACCCCGCTGAGGTGACCTGTCTCACGTCGCCCCGTACCTCGGCGCCCGCACCGAGTTCGCCCTTCCAGCGCAGGTAGAGGCCGTGCGGCACCCCGGCCGCGTCCAGCACCCGCCCGGCGACGAAATCGACCAGCTGCTGCGCGCTTCCCGCCCCCGCGTAGAAGCCCGGCGACGCCGGCAGCACCACGGCCCCGGCATCGTCCAGGGCGACCAGCTGCCGCAGCGTCTGGCCGCTGAGCGGCGTCTCCCTGACGCACACCACCAGCAGCCGCCGCTCCTTGAGCGTGACGCTCGCGGCCCGCTGCAGCAGGTCCTTCGACAGCCCGAGCGCGATCCCGGCGACCCCGGCCGTGCTGCAGGGCACGACCAGCATCCCCTTCGCGCGGTACGACCCGCTGGACGGCCCCGCCGCGAGGTCCCCGGCCGCCCAGTAGCGGACGTCGTCCAGCCCGCCCACCTCGGGCCTTCCGGCGTCCAGCGGCTGCTCCAGCCACTCCCGCAGGTCCTCGCGCCAGTGGGCGTCACGGAAGGGGATGCCGGTCTCGTCCAGGATGGTGAGCCGCGCCGCCCTGCTGACCACCAGGTCCACGGCCTCCCCGGCCGCCAGCAGCCCGCGCAGCACCGCCGCCGCGTACGGGGTGCCCGACGCCCCGGACACACCCACCACCCACGGCCGCCGCGCGCCCGCTCCGCTCTGTTCGTCCACGTCCCCGACCCTACCGGCGGCCGGTCGTCGAACAGGATTGCGGGCCCGACGCGACATCCCTAGGGTGTGCTCTCACCGCACGGATGAACGCGTGCAACTCTCGGGGGGTTTTCTGCCATGTTCTGTCCTGCCTGCAAGACCGCAGCCGTGTACGGCGACGGCCACCGCTGCCCCGGCGCGGCCTGGGAGAAGATGGCATGGGTCGGCGTCGGCCTCGCCGCCGTCTACCTGGTCATCTGCGTGGTCCGCCTGGTCTTCACCTTCCACGAGACGTCCTCGCTGGTGAACATCCTGAACGCGCCCACGGCCGACGGCGTGAACCAGATCAACTCCCTGAGCAACACCGAATCGCTGATGACCAATCTGACGCTGCTCGGGGTCTTCGTCTACATCGCCGGCTACGTCGTCTTCTTCCAGGCGGTCCGCAAGGCCATCCGCAGCGCCGGTCTGAACTCCCGTTCGCTGCTGCAGCACTGGACGTACTACGCCTGGCGCGGAGCGGTCCTGGTCTCGCTGCTGCTCGCCTTCGCCGGCAACGCGTCCGCCGACACCACGGCCAGCACCGACCCGGCGACCCTGATCAGCCAGGTGAAGCACGTCGGCCTGATGAACGAGCTGTACCTCGGGGTGCGCATCGTCACCGTCTTCATCCTGATCGGCGCCATCTTCTCGCTGCGCGACCGGGTCCGCACCGCCCTGCGGGCTGCCGGCAGCCCCGCGCCGTACGGGGCGTACCAGCAGCCCCAGGGCGCGGCGCCGCAGTTCTGACGCGGCGGATCAGGCCCCGAGCCCGCGCAGGACCAGGTCCAGCAGCGCGAAGGCGAAGAGGGAGATCCCGACGAACCCGTTGACCTGGAAGAACGCCCGGTTGAGGCGGGACAGGTCACCGGGCTTCACGATCGAGTGCTCGTAGAGGAACGCGCAGCAGACGACCACGAGCCCCATCCAGAACGCCCATCCGGCGTCGCTCAGCACCGCGTACCAACCGAGCAGCAGCACGGTGACCGCGTGCGCCGCCCGCGCGCCGTACAGCGCTCCGTCCACGCCGAAGCGCGCGGGGACGGAGCGCACGCCGTCGGCCCGGTCGGCGGCGACGTCCTGGCAGCCGAAGATCAGGTCGAAGCCGCCGATCCAGACGCCCACGGCGAGCCCGAGCACCAGCGCGTCCCAGGACCAGGTCCCGGTCACCGCCAGCCACGCGCCGATCGGGCCCATGGCCTGGGCGATGCCCAGGATGGCGTGCGGGAAGTCCGTGAACCGCTTGCCGTAGGGGTAGACCACCATCGGGATGACCGCGATCGGCGCCAGTGCCAGGCACAGCGGGTTCAGCAGGGCGGCCGCGCCGAGGAAGACGCACAGCGCGACGGCCGCGCCGGTGTACGCCGTCCGCAGCGACACCGCGCCGGTGACCAGCTCCCGTCCCGCCGTGCGCGGGTTGCGGGCGTCGATCTCGCGGTCGATGATCCGGTTCGCGGCCATGGCGAAGGTCCGCAGGCCGACCATGGCCAGGGTGACCAGCAGCAGCTGCAGCCAGTGGATGCGGCCATTGTCGAGGAACATCGCGGTGAGCGCCGAGATGTAGGCGAAGGGCAGCGCGAAGATCGAGTGCTCGATCATCACGAGCCGGAGGAATGCCTTCGTCCTCCCCGGTGCGGGGGCGACGACGGCGGCGGCCGAGCTCACAGTCCGTACTCCTTCCAGCGACGGGTGACCGTCGCTGCCGTGTCCGGGTCGGACTGCACCATCTCGGGCCAGCCCCCGTCCCGGGTGTACCCCTCCTCGGGGAGCTTGCGGGTCGCGTCGATCCCCGCCTTGCCGCCCCAGAACTGCTGGTAGGAGGCATGGTCCAGATGGTCGACCGGTCCCTCGACCACGCTCAGGTCGCGGCTGTAGTCGACGTTGCCCAGCGCCCGCCAGGCGACCTCCTGGTAGTCGTGGACGTCGCAGTCCGCGTCGACCACCACGATCAGCTTGGTCAGCGACATCATGTGCGCGCCCCAGATGGCGTGCATGACCTTCTGCGCGTGCTTGGGGTACTTCTTGTCGATGGAGACGATCACGCAGTTGTGGAAGCCCCCGGCCTCGGGCAGGTCGTAGTCGACGATGTCCGGGACGATGACCTTCAGCAGCGGCAGGAAGAAGCGCTCGGTGAACTTGCCCAGCGGGCCGTCCTCGGTCGGCGGGCGGCCGACCACGATCGACTGCAGCAGCGGCCGCCGACGCATCGTCACGCAGTCGATGGTCAGCGCCGGGAACGGCTCCTGCGGGGTGTAGAAGCCGGTGTGGTCTCCGAAGGGGCCCTCCGGCAGCATCTCGCCGGGGTTCAGCCAGCCTTCGAGCACGACCTCGGCATCGGCCGGGACCTGCAGCGGAACGGTCCTGCAGTCCACCATCCGCACCCGCTCACCGGCGACGAAGCCCGCGAACAGGTACTCGTCGATGTCGCCGGGCAGCGGCGCCGTCGCCGCGTAGGTCACGGCCGGCGGGCAGCCGAAGGCGATCGCGACCGGCAGCCGCTCGCCCCGCTTCGCGGCGACGGCGTAGTGGTTGCGGCTGTCCTTGTGGATCTGCCAGTGCATGCCGATGGTGCGCCGGTCGTGCCGCTGCAGGCGGTAGAGCCCGAGGTTGCGGATGCCGCTGTCGGGGTCCTTGGTGTGGGTCAGGCCCAGGTTGAAGAAGGAGCCGCCGTCCTGCGGCCAGGTGAACAGCGCGGGCAGCTGCTCCAGGTCCACCTGGTCACCCGTCAGCACGACCTCCTGCACCGGCGCGTCGCCCGGCTTCACCTTCCTCGGCGGGACGTGCGCCATCCCCGCGAGCTTGCCGAACGCCTCCCGGACGCCGGTGAAGCCGTGCGGCAGCTCCGGCTTCAGCAGTCCGGCGATCTTCTCCGCGATGTCCTCGGCCGACTTCAGCCCCAGCGCCTTGGCGAGCCGCCGCTCGGTGCCGAAGACGTTCATCGCCAGCGGCATCGACGCGCCCTTGACGTTCTCGAAGAGCAGCGCCGGTCCCTGGGCGCGGTTGACCCGGTCGACGATCTCCCCGACCTCCAGGTGCGGGTCCACCTCCACCTTGATCCGCTTGAGGTCGCCCTCGCGTTCCAGCGCCCGTAGAAAGGACCGAAGATCGTCGTATGCCATGCCTGTCAGTATCCGCCACGCGGTGGGATCCCCCGTAACCCGCCCTCGTCCGACGGCGTGTGCCGGGAAAACGTGGGCTGGGGCCGTTTACGCATCCCTTACGCACCACGAGACTGATCCCCATGACTGCAGCCCCCACAGACATCTCCGCGTACGGCGACCACATAGTCGCCGTCGAACCCACCGGTGCCGAGCCCGTTCCCGACGAGGCCCGCCACGGGAGGCCGCTCGGCCTGCTGTGGACCTGGACCTCCCCCAACATGGAGTTCGCCACCGTCTTCGTGGGTGTACTGGCCGTCGGCATCCTCGGCATGGGCTTCTGGCCGGCCGTCCTGGCCATCGTCATCGGCACCGCCCTCGGTTCGGTGGCCCACGGCCTCCTCGGCCTCAGCGGGCCGCGCTTCGGCGTCCCGCAGATGGTCGCCGGGCGCTCCGCCTTCGGCTTCCTCGGCAACGCGCTCCCCGCCGGGCTGAACGCGCTCACCGCCGGGATCGGCTGGTTCGCGGTCAACAGCGTCAGCGCCGCCTACGCGTTGAACACCCTGCTGAAATGGCCGCTGCTGCTCTGCCTGTTCCTCGTGGTCGTGCTGCAGGTGGCCCTCGCCTACTTCGGCCACAACTTCATCCACACGGCCGAGAAGTACGCCTTCCCGGTGCTGACGCTGATCTTCCTGGTGGCCGCGGTCACCATGTTCACCAAGGCCCACATCGGCTCGGCCAACGGCGCCCACGCGGCCCCCGGCGCGTTCATGCTGGAGACCGGAGCGGCCTTCGGCTACGCGGCGGGCTGGACCCCGTACGGCTCCGACTACACCCGCTACCTGCCGCGGCGGACCCCGCAGTGGGCGGTCGCGCTGTGGCCGGCCCTCGGTGTGTTCCTGTCCTGCGTACTGCTGGAGGTGGTCGGCGCGGCCTCCTCCACCGCGTTCATCCCCGCGAGGGTCGCCGCCGGCCTCTCCCCCACCGCCGCCTTCACCTACCCGCTGCCCGGCCTGATCGCCAAGCTCACCCTGCTGGCCATCGCCATCGGCGGCATCGCCGCGAACGCCCTGAACATCTACTCGGGCGCGCTGTCGTTCGTCGCCATCGGCATCAGGCTCCCGGCCTGGCTGCGCCGGGCGGTGGTCGCGGTGATCTTCGGCATCGCCGGAACGCTGGTGGCCTGGAGCGGCCTGCACGACTCCGCCACCAAGTACAACAACTTCCTGCTGGTCATCAGCTACTGGATCGGCCCCTGGCTGGCCGTCACCTTCACCGACCGCTACCTGCGCCGCCGGGAGCCGGACGCCGCGGTCGGGGCGCTGCTGGAGGACCGGACCCACCGCAACTGGGCCGCGCCGGTCGCGATGGCGGCGGGCACCGCCCTGAGCGTGTGGCTGTTCTCCAACCAGTCCGACTACACCGGCCTGATCGCCAAGCACGTCCCCTCGATCGGGGATCTGGGCTTCGAGACGGGCTTCGTGATCGCCGCCCTGCTGTACCTCGGCCTGCGACTGGTCCCCGGCTTCGGGCCCGTCCGCGCGGCGGCCGCCGCCCAGGAAGCCCCGGAGCCCGCCGGGGCGTGAGCGTACGTTGACCCGTGGAGCCCGAGCCCGCTCAGGAGCGTGACATGGCAGACATCGCAGACCTCGCAGACCTCTCCGGCCTTCTGGCCGTCGCCGTGGACGAGGCCAGGCTCGGCCTGGCGGAGGGCGGCATCCCGATCGGGGCGGCGCTGTTCGGACCGGACGGCGAACTGCTCGGACGGGGGCACAACCGCCGGGTGCAGGACGGCGACCCGTCCATGCACGCGGAGACGGCGGCCTTCCGCGCAGCCGGCCGGCTGCGCGGCTACCGCCGGACCACGATGGTGACCACCCTGTCGCCGTGCTGGTACTGCTCGGGCCTGGTACGGCAGTTCGGCATCGGCCGGGTGGTCGTCGGGGAGGCGGAGACCTTCCACGGCGGCCACGAGTGGCTGGCCGAGCACGGGGTGGAGATCGTCGTCCTGGACGACCCCGGGTGCACGGCGATGATGCGCCGGTTCATCGCCGCCCGCCCCGAGCTGTGGTTCGAGGACATCGGCGAATGAACCGGCGGACGGACTGACGTCGGGTCAGCTGTGCCCGAGCTCCTCGTCCTGGCCGGTCTCCGGGACCGATCCGCTGTGCTGGTCCGGGTGCAGCGGCATCGGCTCGATCGAGAACTCGTCCAGGACCGGGGGCGCGGGCTGCAGCGGGGCGGGCATCACCGCGGCCTCGGAGTGGCCGCCGCAGCCGTAGTCGAGCGCGACCACGCGTCCGTCCGCCGGGCCGAACTCATTGGCGCAGATGCCGAAGGTCTGGCTGAGGGTCCCGGCGAGGGGCACCAGGAAGCCGCAGGAGGAGCAGGACGCCGGGGCGGCCTGCGCCATCGGGGTGTGCGAGCCGAAGTCCTTCTCCCAGCGGTCGGCCGCCAGGTACAGGCCGAGGCGGGAGAGCACCCGGACCCGGCCGAGGCCCAGCTCCTCCGCGACGGCGGCGATCGCACCGCGGCTGGTCCGGGCGGCGAGCTCCTCGGCGGTGGGCGCGTCGGCCTCCGCCTCGGCCCGCGCCGCCAGCACGGAGTTCGGCGCGGGCTCGTCCGCGCCGGTCCACCCCGGCTCCAGCCGCAGGTCGTCCTCGTCCGTCGGCAGCAGGTCGCCGGGGCCCATGTCGCCGGGGCGCAGCCGCTCGCTCCAGGGCACCCACTGCGGCGCGACCAGGGCGTCGGGGCCCGGCAGCAGGACCGTCTCGTCCAGGGTGACCAGCTTGCTGCGCGAGGCGCGGGTCACGGTCACGGCCCAGCGCCAGCCCCGGTACGCCCATTCGCGGGTCGCGAAGTAGTGCGTGACGACCCGCTCGCCGTCGACGTCCAGGCCCAGGTGCTCGCCCACGGCAGCCTCACCTGCGGCCTCGACGGCGGCAGCCCGGGCAAAGTCGACGGCCTCGGCACAGAGCCGGTCGGGGGTACGGCTTCGCGTCGTCGCAGCACTCATCACAGGATCGATTCTCTCCCAAGACTCATCACCGGATTGCCACCTGCTCCGGGCGGCATGGCGCGGGCAGCCTGCCGGAGGGTGTTGAACGTCTCCCATTCTGCGGGACGAACCATTCTGCAGGAGCGCGCAGCGGAACAGCAGCCAAATGGCAGACGAGGGGAACGCTACCGGTTGGCCCGCCACGCCGGACAGTACCTCTTTCCTGTGCCGTGTGGTCCCTCGGACGCTTCCGGCGCCAAAAGCCGCCGTATCGCCCTCCCCGTCAGGCAGGATGGCAGTGTGGCCGAAGACGCGCCTCCGGGAGCCACTGCCGGCGGCACCGAAACCCCCTCCCCGTCCGGACCTGCGGGAGGCGAGGGGCGGGCCGCCGCTGGGCCCGGACCCGGGCCCCACCCCATCCCGCGTTCCCTCCCCGCCCGGGTTCTGGACGCCCTGCACCGCGCCAGTTGCGCGACCGCGCTGGGAACGGGTCACGCCGTGGGCGCGACCGGACGGCGGATCCGCCGGGCCACCTCCGCCGAGGGCGCGGGGGAGACGGGCCTGGCCAAACTGATCGAACTGCACGGGGTCAACTCGGCCGGCGACATGCTGGTGACCGTCGCCCTGGCGTCGACCATCTTCTTCTCCGTGCCGACCGGCGAGGCCAGGGGCCGGGTCGCCCTCTACCTGCTGATCACCATGGCCCCGTTCGTGCTGCTGGCCCCGGTGATCGGCCCGATGCTGGACCGGCTGCCCAGCGGGCGGCGCAGCGCCATGGCCCTGTCGATGCTGGTCAGGGCCGCCATCGCCTGGATGATGACCAGCTCCATCGCGGGCGGCGGCCTGGCCGTCTACCCGGAGGCGCTGGGGGTGCTGGTCGCCTCCAAGGCGTACGGGGTGGTGCGCAGCGTCGTGGTGCCCCGGCTCCTGCCCGAGCGGGTGACGCTGGTGAAGGCCAACTCCCGGGTGACGCTGGCCGGGCTGCTGGCGACCGCGCTCGCGGGCGGGCTCGGCGGGCTGCTGCATCTGATCGGCCCGACCTGGCCGCTGCGCGGCGCCTTCCTGGTGTACCTGGTCGGCGCGCTGCTGGCGTTCCAGCTGCCGCACCAGGTGGACCTGGACAAGGGCGAGGAGAAGGCCCTGCTGCACGGCCAGGACGGGGCCGCGGCCGACCGGGAGCCGAAGCTGCGGCTGCGGTCGGTGGGCCCGTCCGTGGTGCTGGCCCTGCGCGCCGAGGGCACCCTGCGCGGGCTGTCCGGTTTCCTCACCTTCTTCCTGGCGTTCCTGCTGCGCGAGCATCCCGTCGGCGGGCTCGGTTCGACGGCCTCGCTGGGCCTGGCGGTCGGCGCGCTGGGCATCGGCAACACGGTCGGCAGCGCCCTCGGGTCGTGGCTGCGCTCCCGGGCCCCTGAGATGCTCATCACATTCCTGCTGGCCCTGGCCACGGCCGCGGCGGTCGCGGCGGCCGTCGCCTACGGGCTGCTGACCGTCACCCTGCTGGCGGGCGTCGCCGGGGTGACGCAGTCGCTGGGCAAGGTCGGCCTGGACGCGCTGATCCAGCGGGACGTCCCCGAACGGGTCAGGACCTCGGCATTTGCCCGCTCGGAGACCCTGATGCAGCTCACCTGGGTGCTGGGCGGAGGCCTCGGCATCGTGCTGCCGCTGATCGGCCCGGTGGGCATGGGCACCGCGTCCGGGATCCTGGCGGTGTCCCTGCTGCTGACGATCAGGGACAAGATCCGCCTGCCCGCCAGGCGGCGGGTCGCGGCAGCCCCCGACGTGGCTTGATCGCCGAGGACGGGTAGCCTCAGCACCATGAGTCTCAACCGCGCTGTCCTCGCCCTCGGAGCCGTCGCCGTCGTGGGCGTCGCCACCGTCGGAGCGTCTGCTGCCTACGCCCACCACCAGGGCAAGCCCGTGCCCAACGCCGCAGTGACGGTCGGGTCCACCTGGACCCAGATCAAGCCGTTCTGCTACAACGGCGGCAAGGTGATCACCGTCAAGCAGCTGGCCGCCTGCAACGCCACCATCGAGAAGAAGCTGACCTCCGGCGACGTGCCGACCATCACGGTCTCGTCCGCCAACGCCAACTTCTCGATCAACCTGGACCAGATCGCGGCGGACAACAGCTGGTGGGCCAAGTACCAGGGCGGCGTGCTGGTCAACACCACCAAGGACACCTACGCCGGGCCGCTGTCGGCCACCACGGTGCTCACCTCGACCTCGCAGCAGACCGGCGCCGCCACCGTCGGCACCTCCGGTCCGGTGCTCGTCTCCGAGGGCTCCGGCGGCCTGACGTCCGCCGGCGGGCCCATCTACGGCGAGTGGCTGTTCCAGCTCAAGGTCAAGGGCTCCTGACCGGAGCGACGGCTCCGCAGCGACTGCTCGTCGTCACCGCCGTCGCCCCCGAGGCGGCGGCGGTGCTGCGTGGCGTGCGGTCCGCGTTCGGACACACCGGTCCCGAGGAGCGGCAGCTGCCCGGCGGCTGGGTGCTGACCCGCTGCGGCCCGGTGGACGTCCTCGCCGCGGGCGTCGGCCCCGCGGCCGCGGCGGCCGGGACGGCGACCGCGCTCGCCCTGTCCGGCTACGACCTGGTGGTCTCGGCCGGCATCGCCGGCGGCTTCGCCCCGGTCGCGCCGCTGGGCTGCGCCGTGGTCGCCGAACGCATCGTCGCCGCCGACCTGGGCGCGGAGACCCCCGACGGCTTCGCGACCGTCACCGAACTGGGCTTCGGCCGGGTCAGCCACGAGACCGCGCACTCCGAGCCGGTCGCCCGCAGGCTCCGCGACGCGGGTGTGCCGACCGCGCTCGGCCCGGTGCTCACCGTCTCCACCGTCACCGGCAGCGCCGGGCGCGCGGCCGAGCTGACGGCCCGCCACCCGGGCGCGGTGGCGGAGGCGATGGAGGGCTTCGGCGTCGCCGAGGCCGCCGCCGCCCATGGCACTCCGGTGCTGGAACTGCGCGCCGTCTCCAACGCGGTGGGCCCGCGCGACCGGGCGGCCTGGCGCATCGGCGAGGCGTTCGCCACGCTGGAGCGCGTCTTCGCGACGCTGCCGTACCGGACCCTCGGCACAGGCACAGGCACAGGAGGAACCGCATGACCGGCCGTCTCAGCACCGCGTACTCGCCGTGCCCCAATGACACCTTCGTCTTCCACGCCTGGTCGCAGGGCCTGGTCCCGAGCCCGGTCGCGCCGGATGTCACCTTCGCCGACATCGACGTCACCAACGGCCTCGCCGAGCGCGGCGAGCTGGACGTGCTGAAGATCTCCTACGCGGCCCTGCCGTGGGTCCTGGACGAGTACGCGCTGCTGCCCTGCGGCGGGGCGCTGGGACGCGGCTGCGGCCCGCTGGTGCTCACCGGCCCGGACGCGTCGGCCGATCCGGCCGACCTGGCGGGGAGGACCGTCGCCGTGCCGAGCGAGCGCAGCACCGCCTATCTGCTGTTCCGGCTGTGGGCGGCGGAGGCCGTCCCCGGCGGCCTCGGCGAGATCGTGGTGCTGCCGTTCCACGAGATCATGCCCGCCGTACGGGACGGCCGGGTGCACGCCGGGCTGGTCATCCACGAGGCCCGCTTCACCTACCGGCAGTACGGCCTGCGCTCGCTGGCCGACATGGGCGAGGCGTGGGAGGCCGCGACCGGCCTGCCCATCCCGCTGGGCGCGATCATCGCCCGCCGCTCGCTGGGCGCGGAGCGGCTGGCTGAGCTGGCGGCGGCGATCCGCGCCAGCGTCGAGCACGCCTGGAAGCGGCCGGAGGACAGCCGCGAGTATGTGCTGGCGCACGCCCAGGAGATGGACCCGGCCGTCGCCGACCAGCACATCGCCCTGTATGTCAACGACTTCACGGCCGACCTGGGCCCGGACGGCTACGCGGCCGTCCACGGCCTGCTGGAGCGCGCGGCGGCGGCCGGCCTGGTGCCGGCGCTGCCGCCGGGAGCACTCGACTTCCCGGCGGCCTTTCCGCGCTAGCCGACGTCCAGCTGGTCCGCGACCGCGCGGAGCAGGGTGGCGACCTGGTGTCCCGCCTGCTTCTCCGGGTATCTGCCGCGCTGCAGCCCCGGGAGGATGCGCTCCAGCAGGGTGGTGAGGTCCTGGACGATCGGTGCGAGGTCGTCCGGCTTGCGGCGGTTCGCGGCGGCGAGCGAGGGTGCGTCCTCCAGCAGCGTCACCGACAGTGCCTGGTCGCCCCGGTGGCCGGCGACCACGCCGAACTCGACCCGCTGGCCCGGCTTGAGCAGCTCGACGCCGCTGGGCAGCGCCTTGGAGTGCACAAAGACGTCGCCGCCGTCGTCACGGGACAGAAAGCCGAAGCCCTTTTCTGCGTTGAACCACTTGACCTTGCCCGTAGGCATGAGGGACCTCGTCGTTGGTGAGTCGGAGAATACTGGGAGGGTGCTGAGAAGTGCCGATCCCCTGGTGCGGCGGTGCCCGCCGGTGGTGTGCCAGGTGAATCAGGGCCGCGCCATTGTTCCAGGTCGACGGCGGGTTGTTCGAGTGAATTCCACCCCGGGCAGCCATGGCCTCCCGGAGGCGCCGGGATGTGCGGTGCGCTGAAACCGTCTGACTGCCGCGGCCATGGTGCACCCCCGATCCACTCGTCTGCGGGCCGCTGCCGTTCCGTCACAGCGCAGTCCCCGTGCGTGACGTGCATACCCGTGCGGGATGACCACGTAACCCTCTCGACCGCACGGACGTATCGTGGACCGGTGACTACCGAAACCCCGCAGCCCGGCGACACCCTCGTCCGGGTCGGCGCGATCATGTTCCTTGTCGGCGCCGTCGCCACCGTCGTCACGGTGGCCCCGATGTTCCTGCATCTGACGCGGCTGCCGACGCCGGCCTACTTCGTCTGCATGGTGATGCCCCTGGGCTTCGGGGTGGCGCTGGTCGGGCTGCTGCGGTCCGCGCGGAGCCAGCGCCGCAGCGCCGTTCAGGCGGCGGTCAGGTAGCCGTCCAGCCAGTCGGGGAAGGCGGTGAGGTCGGGCAGGACGACGTCCGCCCCGGCCGTGCGCAGCTCGGCCGCGGTGTAGGGGCCGGTCGGGACGGCCACCGACAGTGCCGTTCCGGCCCGCGCGCCCTCGATGTCGCCCAGGTGGTCGCCGACATAGACGCCCGCGCCCTCGGCGAGCAGCACCGCCCCCTTGCCGGGACCGAAGACCGAGCCGTGCAGCATGTCGACCCGGAGGTCCACCGCCTCCAGGTTGAGGCGGGCGTTGGGCGTGTACTTGCCGGTGACCACGATCGACCGGCCGCCGTGCTTGCGCACGGCCGCGAGCGCCTCGTACGCGCCGGGCAGGGCCACGCAGTCGGCGACGCCGTGGACCGCGTACAGCGCGCGGTAGCGGTCCGCCATGGCGTCGACCTCCTCGGCGGGGAACCAGTTCGCCATCTCCCGCTCGACCGGCGGCCCGAGGCGGCTGACGACGAGGTCGCTGTCGATGGCGGTACCGGTCTCGGCGGCGAGCAGGTCGTACGCCACCTTGATGCCGTTGCGGGTGTCCACCAGCGTCATGTCGAGGTCGAAGCCGACGGTGATCGGTGCGCGTTGATCCATGTGGATCACCTTACGGGGATTGGCCTTGCACCAACCCTTGTGACCCACGTCACCCAAAGCCACCATGGCAGGATGCCGACCACAGCAGAGCAGCCAGCAGAGCGGCGGGCGCAGACGGACCGGAAGGCCTGGATCGCCCATGGATTCGACCTGGTCGCGGCCGTCTACGGCGAGGCGAGCGACTCCTTCTTCACCGGTCTCGGCGAGCAGTTGGTCGCCCGGACCGGGCTCAAGCCCGGGGACAGGGTGCTGGACCTGGGCTGCGGGCGCGGGGCGGTGCTGTTCGCCGCCGCCGACGCCGTCGGCCACGACGGATACGCGGCCGGGATCGACCTCTCCCCCGAGATGGTGCACGCCACCTCCGCCGACGCGGTCCGGCGCGGGCTGCGCAACGTCGCGGTACGGGTCGGCGACGCCGAGGACCCGGGGTTCCCCGCGCACTCCTTCGAGGCGGTGCTGGCCGGGCTGATGATGTTCATCACCCCCGACCCGGACGCCGCGCTCAGGGCCGCGCGGCGGGTCCTGGTCCCGGGCGGGCGGTTCGGGATGACCACCTTCGGCGCACCCGAACCCGGCTGGGAGGCGGCGTCGCGGGCGGCCCTGGCCTTCAGCGAACCGGGGCTCCCCGCCCCGCTCGAGGGCGGCTCCCGGCAGTTGGGCACCCTGGACGCCATCACCGGGCGGCTGGACCGCGCCGGCTTCACCGAGATCGGCACGGTCGAGGAGGAGCATGTCGCCACGATCGCCGGCCCGGAGCAGTGGTGGGCCTCGATGTGGGCGTCGGGTCGCCGGGCCTCGCTGGAGCAGATCCCGGTCGAACGGCGGGAGGAGGCCAGGGAGGCGGCCTTCGCCGTGGTCAGGACCCTCGCCGTGGACGGCGTCCTGACCCGCCGTTCGGCGATCCGCTTCACCACTGCCGTGGCGGGCGCCTGAACGCCTGGGGCCGGCCTGTGCAGCCCCGACGGGAAGTCAGCTGCGGCTGATCCGCCAGGCGAGGAAGGCGGCGGAGGTGCCGGAGGCCAGCCGCAGCCACAGCGCGGTGGTGGACCGCAGCGCCGCCTGGAACTGGGCGTCCGTCAGATGGTGCCCGGACGCCTGGCCGTGGGCCTGCACATACAGGCTGATGCCGCAGAGCACGGCGACGGCCAGCGGCAGCCACAGGCCGGCGACATGGTTGATGCGCACGCCGAGCCGCCGTCCGACGTAGGCGACGGCCCACCCGGCCAGGGCGAGGTACCAGAGGCCGAGGACGGCGGCGGCGACCAGGACCAGCAGCGCCAGTGTCTCCAGCAGCGGGACCGACCGCCTGCGCGCGGGGGTCACCGCCTCCTCGGCGGCGGGGGGCGCGGGGCGGCGCAGCCGGAACCCGCGCGGGCGCGCGGGCGCGGCCTCGGTCTCCGCCTCGTCCCCGTCCTCCTCGTCCTCGCCGGGCTGCCGCTGCTCGGGGACGCGGGCGGCCCGCTCCTCCGCGTCCGGATCGAGGAAGTCGGCCTCGTAGGTGGCCCGCCAGCCCGGCAGCTCGCCGATGCTCGCCCCGTTGAGCGGCGGCACCCCGCCGGGGCCGAGCTCGGGGACTCCCCAACTCCCGGACGCCCGCCACCAATCCTCGGACCCGGCCTCGGCACCGGGCCGGTTCTCCACCGGGGGCGGGCCCGCCTGCTGCGGCACGGAGGGCCCGGGGCGCGGCTCCGCGCGCCCCCCAGCGTGCGCCGGGCGCTCGGGCACCCCGCCGTGCACCGCCTCGCGGACGACCTCGGCCGGTGTGCCGATCCCGGCGAGGATCTTCTCCGTCGCCGCCTTCTCCGCCCGCAGCGACGAACCCGAATCCCGGCCGCGCCTGCTGTCGATGGTCTGCCGCAACGTCGTGACCAGCCGGGCCCGTTCGGCCGCGGTCAGCGTCGTGGCCTGGGCCAGGTCACCGACCCGGCTCAGATAGTCATAGACGAGTTGGTCGCTCTGAATGCCCATGACGACAGTCGCCTTCCCCGTTCCGCACCCACTGCTCCGACTGCTCAAGAGCTTAGGGTGGCCTGGTGGATGCCACCTGCGTACCCGGAGATCCGCACTGGTACGCCCTGCCGCCGGAGTTGCTGCGGATGCGCCGGGCGCTGCTGCTGGCCGTCGGTCTCCCGGCGACCGCCGCGGCGGCGCTGGCGCCCGGACTGCTGGCCGGCCGGGCCTGGGCGCTGTGGGCGCTGCTGCCGCTCGCCGCCACCGGATGGGGCTGGGGCGCGGTCGCCCGCAACTGGCGCAGCTGGCGCTTCGCCGAGCGCGAGGACGACCTGCTGATAGCCCACGGGGTGCTGTGGCGGCGCCAACTCGTGGTCCCCTACGGGCGGATGCAGGCCGTGGACGTCTCGGCGGGACCGCTGGAGCGGGCCTTCGGGGTGGCGTCGGTGCGGCTGCACACCGCGAGCGAACGGACCGGCGCCCGGATCCCGGGGCTGCTCCCGGCCGAGGCGACCCGGCTGCGGGATGCGCTGGCCGAGCGCGGCGAGGCCAGGCAGGCGGGGCTGTGACCGGGCCGCCGGACGGCGACCGCCGGCTGCATCCGCTCACACCGCTGCTGCGCGGCTGGGCGGTTGTCGCCGCCGTGCTGTTCTTCGTGGTCCGCAACCTGCACGACCTGTCCCAGGACATCACCCCCGACCGGGTCGGCCTCGGCCTGCTGCTGCTCGTCCCCGCCGCGCTGGTGTACGGGTTCCTGTCCTGGCGGTTCACCCGCTACCGGATCGAGCCCGACCGGCTCCGGCTGCAGAGCGGCGTGCTCTTCCGCCGCACCAGGCACCTGCGGCTGGACCGGCTGCAGAGCGTGGACATCGTCCGCCCGTTCGCGGCCCGCCTCACCGGGCTCGCCGTGCTGCGGTTCGACCTGGCCGGGGGCGAGCGCGACACCTCCACCCTCCAGTACCTGACGCTGGCCCAGGCCGTGGAGCTGCGCGACGAGTTGCTGTCCCGCGCGTCCGGGGCCGACCCCGCCGCCCCGCGCAGCCCGGACCAGGTGCTGTTCAGCCTCTCCACCGGCCGGCTGCTGGCCTCCATCGCGCTCACGCTCGGGCCCTGGGCGTCGCTGGTGCTCATCGGCGTGGCCTTCCTGCCGACGCTGGTCAACGACAGCGTCACCGGGCTGATCGCGGCCCTGCCGGTGCTCGCCGGGTTCTGGCACACCACCTTCCGGCGCTTCGCCGAGAGCTACGGCTTCACCGTCACCGAGTCCCCCGACGGGCTGCGGATCAGCTCCGGGCTGGTCAACAGCAGGCACCACACCGTGCCGCCGGGCCGGGTCCAGGCGGTGCGCATCGACGAACCGCTGCTGTGGCGGCGGACGGGCTGGGCCAGGATCGAGATCAATGTCGCGGGCAAGCACGACTCCACCGTGCTGCTGCCCGTCGCGCCCCGCGCCGAGGCACTGGAGCTGCTGGCCCGCGTCCTCCCCGGCGCGGCCGTCGACGAGGTGCCGCTCACCCCGCCGCCGCGCCGCGCCCGCTGGATCGCGCCGCTGCTGTGGTCCCGCAGCCGCTGCGGGGCGGACGGGCGGGTGTTCGTCAGCCGCAAGGGCCTGATCCGGCGGCGCACCGAGGTCGTCGCCCACGCCAAACCGCAGAGCATCGCGCTCAGCCAGAACCCGCTCACCGCGAGGCTGCGGCTGGCCACCGTGGAGCTGCACTCCACCAAGGGACCGGTCAGGGTCACCGCGCGGCTGCGCGACCTGGACGAGGCCGGGCAGATGCTCGCCGAGCAGGCCGAGCGCTCCCGCCTCGGGCGGCGCACCGACGTTCCCGCCCGCTGGATCGCCGACCGGTGGGGCCCCGGCGGCGGAACCGGCTAGCCTGGGTCGGATGAGCAGTCGAAGAAACGGGCAGACCGGCAGCGCCGCCCCCGCGCCGCGCACCCTCGCGGAGGAACTGCGCGCCCGGCCCGACGACGCCCTGGTCACGCTGCTCCGCGCCCGCCCCGACCTGCTGCACCCCGTTCCCAGCGACCTGACCCAGCTGTCCACCCGGCTGTCGACCCGCGCCTCCGTGGTCCGCGCGCTGGAGCGACTGGACCGCTTCACCCTGCAGACCGCCGAGGCGCTCGCCGTCGCACCGGACGACTGCCCCTCCTCGACCCTGGTCGGCCTGCTCGACGGGGCGGACCCGGCCGCCGCCGTGGCGACGCTGCGCGCACAGGCCCTGGTCTGGGGCCCGGACGACCGCCTGCGCCTGGTCAGGACGGCGCGCGACGTGCTCGCGCCCGGCAACGGCGCGGCCGGTCCGACCGGCCTCGGCCCGACCTATGCCGAGGCCGCCGCCGGGCTCTCCCCCGGCCGGCTGCAGGAGGTCCTCGCCGACGCCGGGCTGCCGACCACCCACGACCCGGTCAGCGCCGTCCGCGCGGTCACCGGGCTGTGGGCCGACCGCACCCGCGCCGAGGCCCTGCTCGCCGACGCCCCGCCCGGTGTCAAGGACGTCCTGCGCCGGCTGATGTGGGGCCCTCCCTACGGAAGCACGCCCTCCGCCCGCCCCGTGCGCGCCGCCACCGCCCGCACCCCGGTCGAGTGGCTGCAGGCGCGCGGCGTCCTGCTGCCCGCCGGTCCCGAGAACGTCGTGCTCCCCAGGGAGGTGGCCCTGCACCTGCGCGGAGGCCGGGCCCACCGGACCGTGGAGCAGCTGCCGCCCGCCCTGGAGGCCGCCGCCCGGCACGACCCCGAGCAGACGGACCGCGCGGCGGCGGCGCAGGCGTTCACCGCGGTGCGCACCGTCGAGGAGGCCCTCGACCTGTGGAGCACCGAGCCGCCCCCGGTGCTGCGCACCGGCGGCCTGGGCGTGCGGGAGCTGCGCCGGACCGCCCTGGCGCTCGACCTGCCCGAGGCCGAGACCGCCTTCTGGCTGGAACTCGCCTACGGTGCGGGCCTGGTCGCCGCCGACGGCGCGGTCCCCGAACGCTGGATGCCCACGCCGATGTACGACGAGTGGCTGCGGCAGTCCGTCGCCGAACGCTGGCTGCTGCTCGCCTCCGGCTGGCTCGCCTCGACCCGGGTCGCCGCACTGGTCGGCAGCCGCGACGCCAAGGACAAGGTGCTCTCCCCGCTGGGCGAGGGTCTGGACCGGGCGATCGCGCCCGAGGTCCGCCGCGCGGTGCTGCGGCAGCTCGCGGACCTGCCCGCCGGATCCACGGCCGACCCGCTGACCGTGCTGGACCGCCTGCGCTGGCACAGCCCGCTGCGCGGCGGCGAGACCCGCGACCGCCTGGTCGGCTGGACCCTCACCGAGGCCGAGCAGCTGGGCCTGACCGGGCGCGGCGCCCTGGCTTCCTACGCGGTGGCCCTGCTGGACGGGGACGACCCGTCGGCTGTCATCGCACCGCTGCTGCCCGAACCGCTGGACCACGTCATCCTGCAGCCCGACCTGACCGCCATCGCACCGGGCCCGCTGCACACCCCGCTCGCGCAGACCCTCGCCGTCGCCGCCGACATCGAGTCCAAGGGCGGCGCGACGGTCTACCGCTTCACGCCGGAGTCGGTCCGCCGGGCCCTGGACGCCGGGCGCAGCGCCGACGAGCTGCACGGCTTCCTGGCCCAGCACTCGCGCACCCCGGTGCCGCAGCCGCTCAGCTATCTGATCGACGACGTGGCCCGCCGGCACGGCCGGCTCCGGGTCGGCGCGGCCTCCGCGTATCTGCGCTGCGACGACGACGCCCTGCTGGGCGAGCTGCTCGCGGACCGCAGGGCGGCGCAACTGCGGCTGCGGCGGCTCGCCCCGACCGTCGTCGCCGCCCAGGCCGACCCCACGACCGTGCTGACCCAGCTGCGGACGATGGGCTACGCGCCGTCCGCGGAGTCCCCCGAGGGCGATGTGCTGATCTCCCGCCCGGACGCCCGGCGCACGCCCCCGCGCACGCCCCCGGTGCCGGTGCCGGACGGGCCTCCGGCGGTCACCGAGGTGCTCCTCGGCGCGGCGGTGAAGGCCGTGCGCGCGGGCGACCGTGCGTCGACGGCGGTCCATCGCGAGCCGGGTGCGGCCCCCTCCGCGCTGCCGCGCACCGCAGCCGCCGAGACCCTGGCGGCACTGCAGACGGCGGTGCTGACCGGCGAGCGGGTGTGGATCGGCTATGTGAACGCCGAGGGCTCGGCCAGCCAGCGGGTGGTCGAGCCGGTCCGGGTCGCAGGCGGCTTCGTCACGGCCTTCGACGAGGGCCGCGGCGAGATGCAGACCTTCAGCCTGCACCGCATCACCGGCGTCGCCGAGCTGGCCGACGACTGACCGGATGATGCGGAACGTCAAGTGGACGTCGCGCCCCCCGCGCGCGGCGTCCACGTCGCTCCCCCCGGTTTCCCCCCTGAGCTCCCCCCGGGCTCCCCCTGACACACAGCAAAGCAAGCGGCAATAAACAACGAATAAACGGCCCCGCTCCGATCGCTCACGGAGTCTCCGCCCCACATCCGGCCGGGATGCGCGACACTGGTAGTTTGCCTCTCCGTTCAAGGGACCGCGCGTGACCGACGGACCGCTCATCGTTCAATCCGACAAGACGCTCCTGTTGGAGACCAGCCATCCGCTGGCGGGTGAATGCCGACGCGCCATCGCGCCGTTCGCCGAACTGGAGCGCGCTCCCGAGCACGTCCACACCTACCGGGTCACCCCCCTCGGCCTGTGGAACGCCCGCGCCGCCGGACACGACGCCGAGCAGGTCGTCGACGCCCTGGTGACCTACTCGCGCTACCCGGTGCCGCACGCGCTGCTGGTGGACGTCGCCGACACCATGGCCCGCTACGGTCGGCTGACCCTCAGCAAGCACCCGGTCCACGGACTGGTGCTGACCACCACCGACCGCCCCATCCTCGAGGAGATCCTGCGCTCCAAGAAGATCATCCCGCTGGTGGGGCAGCGGCTGGACGCGGACACCGTCGCCGTCCACCCCTCCGAGCGCGGCCAGATCAAGCAGGTGCTGCTGAAGCTCGGCTGGCCGGCCGAGGACCACGCCGGCTACGTCGACGGCGAGGCCCACCCGATCGACCTCGCCCAGGACGGCTGGACCCTGCGCCCCTACCAGGAGCAGGCCGTCGAGGGCTTCTGGCACGGCGGCTCCGGCGTCGTCGTCCTGCCCTGCGGGGCGGGCAAGACCCTGGTCGGGGCGGCGGCCATGGCCACCGCCAAGGCCACCACGCTGATCCTGGTCACCAACACCGTCTCCGCCCGCCAGTGGAAGCACGAGCTGGTGAAGCGGACCTCGCTGACCGAGGAGGAGATCGGCGAGTACAGCGGCACGCGCAAGGAGATCCGCCCGGTCACCATCGCGACCTACCAGGTGATGACGACCAAGCGGAAGGGCGTCTACGCGCACCTGGAGCTGTTCGACTCCCGCGACTGGGGCCTGGTCATCTACGACGAGGTGCACCTGCTCCCCGCACCGATCTTCCGCTTCACCGCCGACCTGCAGGCCCGCCGCAGGCTCGGGCTGACCGCGACCCTGGTCCGCGAGGACGGCCGCGAGGGCGACGTCTTCTCGCTGATCGGCCCCAAGCGCTTCGACGCCCCCTGGAAGGAGATCGAGGCCCAGGGCTACATCGCCCCCGCCGACTGCGTCGAGGTCCGGGTCACCCTCACCGAGTCCGAGCGCCTCGCCTACGCCACCGCCGAACCCGAGGACCGCTACCGCTACTGCGCGACGACGGCCTCCAAGCGGCGGATCACCAGGGCCCTGGTGGAGAAGCACCGCGGCATCCCCACCCTGGTCATCGGCCAGTACATCGACCAGCTGGACGAGCTCGGCGAGGAGCTGGACGCCCCGGTCATCAAGGGCGAGACCACCAACCCCCAGCGCGAGAAGCTCTTCGACGCCTTCCGCAACGGCGAGATCACCGTGCTGGTCGTCTCCAAGGTCGCCAACTTCTCCATCGACCTGCCCGAGGCGACCATCGCCATCCAGGTCTCCGGCACCTTCGGCTCCCGGCAGGAGGAGGCGCAGCGCCTGGGCCGCGTGCTCCGGCCCAAGGCGGACGGGCACACGGCGCACTTCTACTCGGTCGTCGCCCGCGACACCATCGACCAGGAGTTCGCCGCACACCGGCAGCGGTTCCTGGCCGAACAGGGATACGCCTACCGCATCATCGACGCGGACGACGTGTAGCGGGCGGGTCCTGCAGTCCTTCGCCGCCGAGGAGGACGACCCTCCAGGCGGTGTCCAGGAAGATCCCGGCACCTCGGATCGCGGTGCGGACGGGGTGGGAGTGGCCCGTGTGGGGCTGCTTGGTACTGCCGGTGCTGCCGTGTCCAGCTCCGCGCCGGGCCACGACCGTGGGGGTGGTGTGCGTGGTTGCCATACCTCCACGGTAGGTTTTTTCGCCCGTACGGGCGTCGCCCCGAAGGGCGATCCATCCGCGCCGGGCCGGTCCTCCCAGGGAGGTACGGCGCCTCCTTCGCGAGTCAGGGTCATCCCTGAGAAAAAATGGCTCGCGCCACCCCCACCCACCGTCTAGGATGTCCGGTCTGCCGCCTCCCCCGCCCACCCGGGACGGGGAGTGCGCCGCCCGGTCGGAACCGGGCGGCTCTCAAACTCCATCGCAGAACTTTGAGACCGCTGCGCGCCGGGCACCCCCGGGTGCCCCGCAGCCGGGAAGGCTCCTCCGTGCCCACGCACACCGACATGAACCCCCTGGACCGCGAGCGCGACCACCTCGCCTCCTCCCGCGCCGCGCTGCGCGCCATGCGCGCCGACGTGGAGTCGCTCGACCTGACCGACGTCACCGGCAACTGGGTCAACAAGGCGATCCTGCAGCGCGAGATGGCCGACCGGATCAAGGCCCTCGCGGACCTGGCGCACACCCCGCTGTTCTTCGGCCGCCTCGACTACCTGCACGCGCCGGGCATGGACCTCGCCGAGGGTGCCGAAGGCGAGCAGTTCTACATCGGCCGCCGTCATGTCCACGACGCCGACGGCGACCCGATGGTCATCGACTGGCGCGCACCCGTCTCCCAGCCGTTCTACCGGGCCAGCCGCAAGGATCCGCTGGACGTCGCGCTGCGCCGCCGCTTCGGCTACACCGGCGGCGAGCTGACCGCCTACGAGGACGAGCACCTCACCGACGCCACCGAGGTGGAGCAGTCCAGCGCGCTGCTCGCGGCCGAGATCGAGCGTCCCCGCGTCGGGCCGATGCGCGACATCGTCGCCACCATCCAGCCCGAGCAGGACGAGATCGTCCGCGCCGACGTCCACGGCACCGTCTGCGTCCAGGGCGCGCCCGGCACCGGCAAGACCGCCGTCGGCCTGCACCGTGTCGCCTACCTGCTCTACGCGCACCGCGAGCGGCTGGCCCGCACCGGCACCCTGGTCATCGGCCCCAACCGCTCCTTCCTGCACTACATCGAGCAGGTGCTGCCGGCCCTGGGCGAGCTGGACGTGGCCCAGTCGACGGTCGAGGAACTGGTCTCCCATGTGACCGTCACCGGCACCGACCCGGCCGACACCGCGATCGTCAAGGGCGACGCCCGGATGGCGGCCGTCCTCCACCGCGCCGTCCGCGCGGGCATCCGGATGCCCACCGAGCCCTGCGTGGTCGTCCGCGGATCCCGGCGCTGGCGCGTCCCCGCCTATGAACTCGAAGAGCTGACCCGTGAGCTGATGGACCGTGACATCCGCTACGGCGCAGCCCTGGCTGCACTCCCCCAGCGGATCGCCCACGCCGTGCTGGTCAAGATGGAGAACTCCGGCGAGGCCCCCGACGACCGGGTGCAGGACGCGGTCGCCCGCAACGCCGCGGTGAAGGCCACGGTGAAGGCGGTCTGGCCGGTGGTCGACCCCGCCAAGCTGGTCCACCGCCTGCTCACCGAGCCGCTCTTCCTCGCCGACTGCGCCGAGGGCATCCTGACGCCCGAGGAGCAGCAGCTGGTCCTGTGGCCCAAGGCCCCGCGCAGCGTGAGGTCCGCGCCCTGGTCGCTCGCCGACGCCGTGCTGATCGACGAGGCCCACGACCTGGTGGGACGCACCCACTCGCTCGGCCACGTGGTCCTGGACGAGGCCCAGGACCTCTCCCCGATGCAGTACCGCGCGGTGGGCCGCCGCTGCACCACCGGCTCGGCCACCGTCCTCGGCGACATCGCCCAGGGCACCACTCCCTGGGCCACCGCGACCTGGGCGGAGGCCATGGAGCACCTCGGCAAGCCGGGATCGCGGGTCGAGGCGCTGACCAAGACCTTCCGCGTGCCCAGCGAGGTGATCGCCTACGCCTCCCGGCTGCTCCCCGGCATCGCCCCCGACCTGGCACCGGCCGAGTCCGTCCGTGAGTCCACGGGCGCCCTGGACATCCGGCACATCCCCGCCGGGGAGCCGGACCCCCTGGACGCCACCCTCCCCCCGGCCACCCCCGCCGCGCTGACCGACGCCGTCCTCGCGGCCTGCGCGGAGTCCCTGCGCAACGAGGGCTCCATCGGCCTCATCGCCGCCGACGACCGCATCCCGCTGCTGGCCGCCGCCCTGGACGCGGCCGGCGTCGGCTACCTCGACCCCGGCACCGAGACCTCCGCCGCGGCCAGGCTGACCCTGGTCCCGGCCTCGCTGGCGAAGGGCCTGGAGTACGACTACGTGGTCCTGGACGAGCCCGCCGCCGTCGTCGACGGCGAACCCGACCTGCGTACCGGCCTGCGCCGCCTCTATGTCTGCCTGACCCGACCGGTCTCCGGCCTGACGGTGGTCCACTCCCGCCCGCTCCCGGAGGCGCTGGCCGCGGCGGGGTGAGCGGACGGGCGGGCGGCGGCTACGCCGCCACGTGGGTCTCCGCCTTGTCGATCAGGCGACGCCACTGCTGGACCCGGCCGGTGTCCAGCGGGGTGTCCCAGCCGCCGCCGCGGACCATGCTGCCGACGTGGAAGCCGTCGACGCCCAGCGCGCGCAGCGCGGGGACCTGGTCGGCCTTGAGGCCGCCGCCGACGAGGATCCGCGGGCGGTAGCCCGGCTCACCCGAGCGGGCGGTCTCGGTCGCGAGCACCGCGAGCCCGGAGGCCACGCCCGCCGCCGAACCGGCGGTGAGGACGGTGTCCAGGCCGGGCAGCCCGTCGATGGCCGCGCGGACCGCCTCCCGGTCCACGGCGTTGTCCAGTGCGCGGTGGAAGGTCCAGCGGCAGCCGGGGATGGCGCCGAGCACGGTGTGGACGGCGTCCAGGTCCACCGCGCCGCCCGGGGTGAGGAAGCCCAGCACGAACTCCTCCGCGCCCTCGGCGCGCAGCTGCTGCGCCGTGGCGCAGAGCCCGTCCAGATCGCGGGGCTCGAAGCCGTCGCGGTCGCGCAGCATGACCCGGAGCGGGACGTGCACGGCGGCCCGGATGCGGGCGAACTCCTCGACGGAGGGGGTGAGTCCGTCGGCCGCCATGTCGCCGGCCAGCTCAAGGCGGTCCGCGCCACCGGCCGCCGCCGCCACCGCGTCCTGCGCATTCGTGGCGATCACCTCGAAGATTGCACGGTTACTCACATGACACCCCTTCTGTCTGCAATCTCTTGCGGCCGTCGGTCCGAGCGACACGAGGACGACAACAGGTCTAGTCCACTGGGGTCAGCGTAGGTCCTGCGAGGTGTTCACCGCATCCCGGCGGGTCGACAATGGCGGCATGCCTTCTCCAGCGCATCCCGACGCCGATCTCGCCGCCGCACTGCTGGGCCGCTGGACCTCCCTGCTGCAACGGGTCCGGCCCGGCGGGCAGCCGGAACCCGCGCCCTACGGGGAGCAGCTGCTGCGCCGCTGGTCCGAGCCCCAGCGGAGGTACCACACCCTGCGTCATCTGGACGCGATGCTGGTCACCCTGGACGCCCTCGCCGACGGGACCGCCGACACCGACACCGTGCGGCTGGCGACCTGGTTCCACGACGCGGTGTACGCGCCCGAGCGCTCGGAGAACGAGGAGCGCAGCGCGCGGCTCGCGGAGCGGGTGCTGGCCGAACTGGGCCTGGACGAGGCGCTCACCGCGGAGGTGGCGCGGCTGGTGCGGCTGACGGCCGAGCACGACCCCGCGCCGGGCGACGCCAACGGCGCGCTGCTGTGCGACGCCGACCTCGCCGTCCTGGGCGGGTCGCCGGAGTCCTACGCCGCCTATGCGGCCGCGGTCCGCGAGGAGTACGCCTTCGTGCCCGAGGAGGGGTTCAGGGCGGGCCGGGCGGCGGTGCTCCGGCAGCTGCTGGGGCTGCCGGGGCTGTTCAGGACCGAGCCGGGCCGCCGGGCGTTCGAGGCCGCGGCCCGCAGGAACATGGAGGCGGAGCTCGCCGGGCTCTAGCGCCGGGCGGGGCCGGGGCCCGGCGCGTACTTCCGCCGCCGCAGCCCCGCCGCGGTGATCCTGGCGACCAGCTCCTTGCTGCCGACGGGGGTCGCCCCCGCGGCCAGGGCCGCCCGGTAGAGCCGCTCCGGGACGTCGTAGTGGTCGCGCTCGAACCCGCGCTCGGGGACCTCGAGCAGCCGGGCGAAGGCGTGCAGCTCCTCGTACGAGCTGTCGCTGACCAGGTGCGACCACAGCCGTCCGTGGCCGGGCCAGACCGGCGGGTCGATGAGGATCATGCGCCGAGTTCCCCGACCCTGGCGACCACCAGGCCCTCCTTCTCGCAGACCCAGTGCGGGTCGGGTCCGAGCTCCGGCTCCACGCCGAGCGCCTGCAGATCGCCCTCCGCGCCGCAGGAGCCGCACAGCGGCCAGCGGCCGTAGGCCTCCAGCAGGGCGTCCTGGATGTCCTGGGCGATCAGCCCCAGCACGTACTCGGCGCCGTCCGGCCACTGCTGGACCCACCAGCGGCGCTGCGAGACCGCGTCCTCCAGCAGCGACACCACCACCGCGTCGGCGACGTCGCGGGCGGTCAGGTCGCGCAGTACGGCGGCGCGGGCGGCGTGCAGGGCGGCTTCCAGGGCTTCGGCATCCATCCCGCCATTGTCCCAAACAGTCGGCGGCACCAACGCCGCGAGGCGGTCCTCCCCCGAAGGGAAGGACCGCCTCACTGGACTCTGGGTACCGCTGATCCCGGAACTGCGCGGGATCAGAAGTCCATGTCGCCGCCCGGCATGCCGCCGCCCGCGGGGGCACCGGCCTTCTCGGGCTTGTCGGCGATGACGGCCTCGGTGGTGAGGAAGAGCGCGGCGATGGAGGCCGCGTTCAGCAGCGCGGAGCGCGTGACCTTGGCCGGGTCGATGATGCCCGCGGCGATGAGGTCGACGTACTCGCCGGTGGCAGCGTTCAGGCCGTGCCCGGCCGGAAGGTTGCGCACCTTCTCCACCACGACGCCGCCCTCGAGGCCGGCGTTGAAGGCGATCTGCTTGATCGGGGCCTCGAGCGCCACCTTGACGATGTTGGCGCCGGTGGCCTCGTCGCCCTCGAGCTCCAGCTTGTCGAAGACGACGCCGGCCTGCAGCAGCGCAACGCCACCACCGGCGACGATGCCCTCCTCGACGGCAGCCTTCGCGTTGCGGACGGCGTCCTCGATGCGGTGCTTGCGCTCCTTGAGCTCCACCTCGGTCGCGGCGCCGGCCTTGATGACGGCCACGCCGCCCGCGAGCTTCGCCAGGCGCTCCTGGAGCTTCTCGCGGTCGTAGTCCGAGTCGCTGTTCTCGATCTCGGCACGGATCTGGTTGACGCGGCCGGCGACCTGGTCGCTCTCACCGGCGCCGTCCACGATCGTGGTCTCGTCCTTGGTGATGACGACCTTGCGGGCGCGGCCGAGGAGCTCAAGACCGGCGCTCTCCAGCTTCAGGCCGACCTCCTCGGAGATGACGGTGCCACCGGTGAGGATGGCGATGTCGCCGAGCATGGCCTTGCGGCGGTCACCGAAGCCCGGGGCCTTGACGGCGACGGACTTGAAGGTGCCACGGATCTTGTTGACCACCAGGGTCGACAGGGCCTCGCCCTCGACGTCCTCGGCGATGATCAGCAGCGGCTTGCCGGACTGCATGACCTTCTCGAGGATCGGGAGCAGGTCCTTGACGCCGCCGATCTTGGAGTTGGCGATCAGGATGTACGGGTCGTCGAAGGACGTCTCCATACGCTCCAGGTCGGTGGCGAAGTACGCCGAGATGAAGCCCTTGTCGAAGCGCATGCCCTCGGTGAGCTCGAGCTCCAGACCGAAGGTCTGCGACTCCTCGACGGTGATGACGCCTTCCTTGCCGACCTTGTCCATCGCCTCGGCGATGAGCTCGCCGATCTGCGGGTCGGCGGCGGAGATGGAGGCGGTGGAGGCGA
>Ga0302314_10002910_pt1 | contig 31742 bp, 15 predicted proteins | sample III_Palsa_N2_3_FD_200533 | JGI IMG/M metagenome (GOLD analysis project Ga0302314, IMG submission 200533) | Peat permafrost microbial communities from Stordalen Mire near Abisko, Sweden - III_Palsa_N2_3 | ecosystem: Environmental > Terrestrial > Soil > Palsa > Peat permafrost | place: Sweden... | reverse complement strand
ACCGGCACGCATTGGCCAGCAGGCGGATCGACTCAAGCAGGTTGCGGGCAATGACCGGCAGCATCACGTTCAGCTCGAACTCGCCGGCCGCGCAGCCGAAGGCGATCGCCGCATCATTCCCGATGATCTGGACACACACCATCCGGACCGCTTCGGGAATGACCGGATTCACCTTGCCCGGCATGATCGAGGAGCCTGGCTGCAGATCCGGCAGGGCGATCTCGGCCAAGCCGGCCTGCGGACCGGAGCCCATCCAGCGCAGGTCTCCGCAGATCTTCAGCAGCGAACCGGCGATCACTCGCAGTTGGCCGGAGCACTCGGCGAGTGCGTCACGTGCTCCCTGGGCCTCGAAATGATCGCGCGCTTCGGTGAAGGGCAATCCGGTGCCCTCGACCAGCTCGCGGATGACCGCTGCGGCGAAGCCGGGAGGTGTGTTGATTCCCGTTCCCACAGCGGTGCCGCCCAGCGGCAGTTCGGCCAGCCGGGGCAGGGTCGACTCTAGTCGTTCCACGCCGTAGCGCACCTGCGCCGCGTAGCCGCCGAACTCCTGGCCGAGGGTCACCGGAGTGGCGTCCATCAGGTGGGTCCGGCCGGCCTTCACCACATCGGCGAACTCGGCCCCCTTGGCGGCCAGGGCCGCGGCCAGCCGGTCGAGCGCGGGGATCAGGTTCCCGGTCACACCGGATACCGCCGCGACATGGATCGACGACGGGAAGACGTCATTCGAGCTCTGGGACGCGTTGACGTGGTCGTTGGGGTGCACCGCCCGGCCCAGCCGCTCGGCCGCCAGAGTCGCGATGACCTCGTTGGTGTTCATGTTCGAGGAGGTGCCCGAGCCGGTCTGGAACACGTCCACCGGGAAGTGCGCGTCCCAGCGGCCCCCGGCGACCTCGGCCGCCGCCTCGGCGATCGCCCGGCCGAGAGCCGGGTCGATCACCCCGAGCCGCACGTTGACGGTGGCCGCGGCCGCCTTGATCAGCGCCAGCGCCGCGATGTGGGAGCGTTCCAGCCCGACCCCGGAGATCGGGAAGTTCTCCACCGCGCGCTGCGTCTGCGCCTGCCACTTCGCCTCGGCGGGGACGCGCACCTCACCCATCGAGTCGTGTTCGATACGGACTTCCGGCCCGGTCATTGGTCATCACCTCTCCCGCTCCATCATCACCCGGGCCGGGCGATCCATGCGCGTCGGCTACCCGGCAGACGAGTCGAGGGGCAGGTCGGGCTTCTGGTCCAGTTTCAAGTCCAGCAGCGCGTTCTCCACCAGCTCCGGCATGGCCGGGTGGATCCAGTACTGGCCCCTGGCCAGGGCGCGGGCGTCCTGGCCGAAGCTCATCGCCTGGATCAGCGGCTGGATCAGAGTGGGCGCCTGCGGGCCGATCACGTGCGCGCCCAGCAGCTTCCCGGTCCGCGGATCGGCCAGCAGTTTGGCGAAGCCGGCCGGATCGTTCATCGCCCAGCCATAGGCGATCGACGGATATTCGCACCGCCCCGTCACGAACTCGATCCCCGCCGCGCGGGCCCGCTGCTCGGTCAGGCCCACCGAGGCGATCTGCGGTGAGCTGAAGACAGCGTGCGGGACGAAGCGGTGGTCGGAGGCCTCCAGTTCGTCCGGGTGCAGGAGGTTGTGCTGGACCACCCGGGCCTCGTGGTTGGCGACGTGCTTGAGCTGGTATTCGGAGCTGACGTCGCCCAGCGCCCAGACGTCCGGCGCGGTGGTGCGCTGGTAGGCGTCCACTTTGACCCGTCCATCCGGGTGGACCTCGATCCCGGCCGTGCCCAGGTCCAGGCGGTCGCCGTTGGGGCGCCGGCCCACCGCGACCAGGATGTGGTCGGCCTCGACGACCTCGTCGCCGTCCGGCCCGCGCAGGTGCAACCGGACCCCGTCGGGACCATGCTCCACACGCACTCCCTGCCGATTCAGCCGGACGTCCCACTTGACCGAGGCCAGCTCGGTGAACAACCGGGAGACGTCCTCGTCCTGGGTCCGCAGCAGGGCACCGGAGCGCGCGACGAGCGTCACTCGAACCCCCAGCGAGGCGAACACATGCGCGAACTCGGCGGCGATGAAACCCGAGCCCAGAATGACGAGCCGCTCGGGCAGCCGCTCCAGGCGCATCGCGTTCTCGTTGGTCAGATAGCCGGCCCCGGCCAGGCCCGGCAACTCGGGCACGACCGGCCGGGACCCCGCGGCGATGACGATCCGGTCCGCGGTGATCTGCGAGGTCGCCATATCCTCCGCACCCGCGCCCTTACCGTCCACGATAAGCGCCTTCGGCCCGGCGAACCTGGCCTCGCCGGCGAAGAAGCGGACATTCGGGCTGCCCTCGCTCCGATAACGCAGCCCGTCCGCGGAGATCGGGTCGATCCGGCCGAAGATCCGGCCCCGGATCTGCGGCCAGTGCACGGCGGTCGTCTGCTGCTCCAGCCCGAAGGCCGCCGCTCCGAGCGGAGCGGCGGCCAGGTCGGCCGTGTGCACGAACATCTTGGTCGGAATGCAGCCGACGTTCAGACAGGTGCCGCCGAAATTGACCGACAGGTCGTCGATCAGCGCCACCTTCCAGTCGCGGAAGCGGTCGTCGACGATCGAGTTGGCGGAGCCGCTGCCGATGATGGCGAGGTCGAAATGGTCCATGCCCCCAGCGTGGCGGATCGCCCGGGCGGGCGCCAGCGCGGACTCCTCATGGGTAGGCGAGCACGACGTTGTTCCAGCCGAGCTGATCGGCGCGGTCGAACAGCTGCGTCCCGTATCCGCCGAAGGACACGGCGAGTCCACCGGACGTCGCGCCGCCGAGCGGGTCGAGTCTGCCGGTGCTCGGAAGCGCGGGGGGTTCGGGGCCGGAGACGATCGAGTGGATCGCCTGCGAGCCCTGCGGGATCCCGCTCGTGGGGCTGCTGACCGCACCGACGGCCGGGAGCCCGCTGAGCGGATCCGTGCCGCAGATGGGCACCGTGCTCTGCGACGAGCGCGCCGAGGCGCCCGCCACCGGCGACGATCTCGGCGCCGCCGTCGGAGCGCACACCGTGACGCCGACCGCGCCGATTCCGCCGCCGTCGCTCCCGCCGAGGTCGAAGGAGGTCTGGGGCTCGGCGTTGTGCGGCACGTACGCGTTCTCTCCGGGGAGCGAGATCCCGGCGGGGTTCGTCCCCGGAGCGGGCTGCAGGACTCCGAGATAGTCCCAGACGACGCTCGTCGTGCCCGAGCCGTCGCCGGGCGCCGGAGTGGTCGGGCGCGCGACGTACTGCTCGGCCATGCAGATCGGGCACGGCGGCGGGGGCGGGGGCAGCACGACGGGTGCGCCCGCGGCTGCGCCGCCGCCGGAACCCTGCGGCGCGCGGAATGGCGGAGCGAGCGAAAAGCCGCCGCTCGTATCGAACAGGCCTGGGAATAATTGATCTGCGATTCCCACCACGGCACTGGCAGTGCCGAGGAACGCGGCCAGCTCGGGATCGGCTTCGAGCAGAGCGGGCAGGCCGCTGCCACTGAGAAGAGACTTGATATTCATACCTAGGCTCAAGGTGTTGCCGGCATCGTGCAGCCCGCGATTGACCAGGGCGTTGCCCGGGTCGAAGGTCTCCATTTCGTCCTCGATGATGTCCCAGGGCAGGTTTTCGGCGTGGGACAGTTCGAAGCCCGAGAGAAAGAAGTCCACCATGGTTTGGAGCGGCGCGGAGCCGGCGCTGTTCAGGCCGTTCCCACTGATCTCCGCGAGTTGGCCCCAGCCTCCCGGCAGCCCGTCGGCGATCTGCTGATCCGTTTGGATGTCCTGCTCGACGGCAGCGTCCTCGCCGGACAGCGCGTACTCCTGCCACCACTGCGCCATGTCGGCGGTAGAGCACATACCCGGTAGGTACTCGCACTCCTGGCTCGCCGAGTAGGACGAACAGGAACTGGAGACGGAGTCGGGGTTGTCGCTGCAGCTCGACTCGTCGTGCCCGGTGGGGTCGGTGCCGGTCAGCGGGTTGTCGCCGGCGTAGGCGTACTGGTTCGCCCCGACGGAGGCACCCTGGCCGGAGTGGACCTGCGAATCGGCGCTGTCGAACTGGCCGGTGGCCGGGGAGTACCAGCGGGAGTCCATGTCGACCAGGCCGTTCGCGCTGGTGAACCCGCCCTGGTAGCCGAGCGGGCCGGTCGGGCCGCCCGACGTCCCGTCCACGGCCCCGAGCGGGCTGTAGCCCACGCTGCCGGCCGCCGCGGAACCCGACTGGCTGAAGTCGCCGACGACGTCGCCGTGGGCATCTTGCAGAAGATAGTCGCCGGAACCGGGTGCGGAGCCGGAAGGCGCGACGGCGATCGGAGAGCCGTCGGGCAGGCTCGAGTACTCGTTCACACCGTTCGAGACCGGCTGACTCCCGAGGCCGGAGTACGTGAGGGTGCTGAATCCGTTCGTCAGCACCCGCCCGAGCCCGTCGTACGTGGCGACGGTCGCCCCGTTCTCTCCGACCATCTGCCCGTAGGCGTTGTAGCTGGTCGTCTGAGTGGTCGAGCCGGTCGTCTGGGAGACGAGATTGCCCTCTTCGTCGTATGAGTAGCTGCTGGAAGCGCCGCCGCCCGAGGTCGCGGTGAGTTCGTCGTCCTGGTTGTAGGTGAGCGTCTGGGCACCGATCGACGTGCGGTTGCCGTCGGCGTCGTATCCGTAGTCGACCGTCGAACTGCCGTTGTTCCAGGAGGACAAGCGGTCGGCTTCGTCATAGGTGTAGGTGTTCGAACTCGGCCCGGCCAACCCTGCGGTGTTCTGGGTCAGCATGTTGCCGTCGGCGTCGTAAGTGTAGTTCTGCGTGATCGGCGTCGACGAGCCGGCGAGCTTCAGCGAGGAGGCGGTCAGGTCGCCGCGTGCGTCACCGTACGTGAAGGCCTGGGTGGCGCTCGCGCTGATCACGCCGGATGTGGAAGTGGCCTGATAGTAGATGTCGCTCAGCTGCGAGGAAGGGGTATAGCCGAACATGTCGTTCACGCCGGTGAGCGGGTCGCTCTCGACGCTCAGCCGGTCGTCCGCGTCGTAGCTGTACGTTGCCGACCCCGCCACATCGCTTCGCGCGTCCATCAGGCCGTCGCCGTTGTAGCCGAACGTCGCGGTGCCCGAAGGGCCGGACGTCCCGACCAGCAAGCCGAGGTCGTCGTAACTGAACTGGTCAGTCCCGGCCGCGGTGGTGGCCGAGGTCTGCCGCCCGTCGAGGTCGTAGCCGAACGTCACCGTTCCGGTCGCGGCCTCGCCGCCGCTACCGGATTGCTGGGTCAGGTTGCCGAGCGGGTCGTACTGCAGAGCCACCTGCACGCCGCCCGACTCCGTGTATCCGGTCGGCTCGCCGTCCGCGTTGTAGGCGATGGTCCGAGTGGTCGCATAGGAACCGGAGGTCCCGGTTACCTGCGGGTCCGTCTCGGATTCGGGCAAGCCCCACACGTTGTAGGTGTACTGGGTCGAGTTCTGGTTGCCGTCGATGGAGCCGACCTCCTGGTTCTCGGCGTTGTAGCCGTACTGCGTGGTGATCGAAGACGTGGCGGATACCGGCTGGACTTGCTTGACCAGATCGTTGTCCCCGTCGTAGGTGTAGCCGGTCGTGTAACCGTCGGGATCCGTACTGCTGGTCACGTTTCCGTCGTTGTCGTAGCCGTATGTCGTCCAGGTCTGATTCGGGCTCGTGGGCGTGGCGGCCTGCCAGATCTCGGTCTCGCGCCCGGCCGCGTCGTACGTGATGTGCTGAGTGGTGCCCGCTCCGGGATCGACCACTGTCTTCAGTGCGCCCGCGAGTCCATAGGTATAAGTCGTCGTGTCGCCGGTGGCGTCCGTCGTCGACGTGGGTTCGCCGAGGGGGTTGTAGACGGCTGTCTCCAGCGCCGGCAGCGGATTCTGGCCGGTGGCGACCTCATCCGGCGTGGAGACCGAGGTCTCGTCGCCGGCCGCGTCGGTGCTGAACTCGGTCACGTCGTTGGTGTCGAGGGCCGCGTCTGTCGGCTCCAGGGGGTCCCGCACGACTGATGTGGCGCTCTGCATGTATCCGAGGTAGTTGTACGTCGCCTCGTCGACCGCGCCGGTCGGATCGGTCTGCGCGGTCATCTGCCCCAGCGGGTCGTAGGTGTAGGTCGCCGCCTGAGTAGCCGCCGCCCCGCCGTTCACCGGCGCCGCCGGATTGGTCTGCGAGGCCTTGAGGCCGAGCTGGTTGTACGTGTACTGGGTCACGTTGCCGAGTGCGTCCGTGGTCGTCTTCACATTGCCGTCGCCGTCGTAGGTCGTCGAGGTGTCGGCCGCGATGGAGGAGGTGGTGCCCGGAGCGGTGTAGGTGGGAAGTGCCTGGTAGATCTGCCGCCCGTCGCCGTCGTAGGCGGTGACAGTCACCGCGTTGATGTTGTTCGGCAGGTCTTCGGCCGTCACGTCTCCGTACGTGTCGTGGTCGATCCACTGGCACGGCATCACCCCGGTCTGCGCACTCTGCGTGCCGAGCCCCGTCGTGATCGCCGGCTTGCAGGCCATGTCCATGTAGCCGGCCTGGTCGTAGCTGTAGCTGGAGATGTTCCCGTTCGGGTCGACGCTCGTCTCCAGGTCGCCGCGCTGGTCCAGGTTGTAGGTCGTGACGAACTGGCTGGAACCGTCGATGACGGTCTGCAGGTGGAGCCGTCCCGGCGAGCTGTAGGAGTAATCCGTGGTCTGCGTCGGGTCGCTTCCGGCGTCGCCGACCGTCTTGGTCAGGATATCGCCTTCGCCGTCCAGGGTGAGGCTGGTCTCGCTGCCGAAGGTGACCGTGCCCGTGACCCGGCCTGCCTGGTCGGTTGTGTAGGACTTCGTTTTCAGCCCGCCGTCCTGCGTGTCCGTGAGCAGGTTGCCCGCGGCGTCATAGGTACGCGCCTCCACCACCGACTCGCCCGGATTGGCGGCCGGTCCGGAGATGGTCGTCGTGTTCAGGAGACCATTGTCATAGTACGTATAGCTGGTCGTGTCGCCCATCGCGTCGGTCTCGGAGACGGTTCTTCCGTCGGGGTCGTACGCGAGCGACTCCTGTACCAGTGTGCCCGGTGAAGCCGCCGAGTACGGCGAGCCGGTGTAGTTGATCAGCGATTTGGTCGCCAGCCGCCCGTCGGCATCGTACGTGTACTGGGTAGTGTTGCCGTCGCCGTCGATCTGCTCCACCGGCGCGCCGTACGGATCCGTGTAGCTGTACGAGGAACCCGAGGCGGGGTAGATCGTCGCCGTGTACAGGTATTGGGTGATGCCGCCCGCGCCGTCGGTCGACTTGACCAGCCGATCGGTGGCCGGATCGAACTGCCAGGTGAGTGTGCGGCTCACATCGCCGTCGCCGATGTCGACGGTCTGCTGTTTGGTCAGGTTTCCGTCCGCGTCGTAGGTATAGGTCGTCTGGGGAATGTGCCCCTCGCCGCCCTGGAATTCGAGCCCGTCCTCGACGGCCGGATCGGTCTCGGAATGGACCCGGCCCATCAGGTCGTACGTATAAGTGGTCGTCGACTGCTGGGTGTAGCCCGCTCCGCTGTAGGGCATCACCGCGTCGTACAGCGTCTTGGTCAGGACATGACCGAGATTGTCGTAGGTGTAGGTGGTGAGCAGGCCCGAGGGATCCCGCTCCGATTGCATATCGCCGTCGGAGTAGTAGGAGTACTCGGTGTCATAGTTGTCTGTGGCGTAGTCCGGGTCATACACGAATTCGAGGAGTCCCGGCGGGGTGTCGCCGCCGCCGGAGGCCGGGGTGGTCGAGGTCGTGTAAGCGTTCTGTGTCGTCATGCCGTTCGGGTAGCCCGCCACCGCCGGCGTGGTCGTCTTGAGCACGTTGCCGTTGGTGTCGTAGGAGTAGGTCGTCTGGTACGTCGTATCCGTCGACGACGCGGATCGCCCGTCACTGGATGAGAGCATCAGGTTATTGTCCAGATCGGGCAAGTCGTCCGACGCCTCGAGTTGGCCGAACTCCATCGCGTAGCCCCCGGAGCTGACGGCACTGAGCTGCGAACCGGTGACCTTGATGGAGAGCGCTTCGGTCGGCGCGAAGGAGAAGACCTGGGCAAACGGGACCGCGGTCTGCTTGTAGTTCTGGACACTGGCCACGGTGGTCCAGGTATTGCCGTCGGGCGAGATCTGGATCGTCAGCGTCCCCGGGAAACAGGCGCTGGTCGTACAGTTGGAGCCGGGGAACAAGTCGACCCGGTCGATCTTGTGCTGCGCGGCCAGCTGCACCTCCACCCACGGTGAGGACGCGGGGTCGGGGTTGGACGAAATCGAACTGCTATATCCCTCATCGGCGGAGCTCGCAGTCGTGTCTCCGTTGGTGAGATTGCTCGGCGCCCACCCATCGCCGCTCACGCTGCCATTCGACGTCACGGCGCCGCCCATCGCCACATCGCCGGGTGAGGCGTCACTGTAGTAATAGGTGTAGTACTGCGTGGAACACTGCTCCAGGGCGAGCGATTGGCAGGTCGTCTTGCTGAGCGCATTGCCTTCGGCGTCGTGCTCGGTGATGGTCTCGTCACCATCGGGATCGACGACAGTGTCGAGGAATCCGTTCATGTCGTAGCCGTCGGTGGTCGTCCCGCCAGCGGCATCGGTGTAGCTCACCAGGCGGCCGCCGTTGAGCGGGTCGTACCGGTACGTCGCCGCCGCGCCGGCCGCATCGGTGACGTTGACAGCCACCGTGGGCAACACGCCGGTGGAGCTGCCGCGCGCCTTGAACAGCGAGTCGTCCTGAGTGGACGACAGGGCGCTGTTGTAGAAGGCGACCTGGGCGATGTTGCCGGTGAAATACGTGGGGAAGACCGACTTGCCGGACGTGTTGCTCACATCCGGATACGCTTTCCCGTCAACACCGTCGCCCAGATATCCGGCGCCGATATAGGCGTTGTCCTCACTTACTCCGGATGTGCACGACGCGGAGAACTTGCCGGTCGTCTGGAGCACGCCGTCCACGTAAAGACTCTGCGTCCCAACGTCGCCGTTGTCCGTCACGAGCGCGAAGTGCCACTTGCCGTCATTGACGGCGCTGGTGGACACCGCGTCGCCGGCGCCGCAATCCGAGAAACCGCCGTGCAGCAGGCCGCTTTCGCCCACGTACAAGATCGGGGAATAGTCGGCGCTGGTGGAGTCCGAGACCAAAGTGTCGGTCGACGTGGAGAACAGCACCTGGTTGACGGCCGTGGTCTGGAACCAGAGTCCGACGCTCAGCGACTCGCCGGCCAACTGGTAGGGGATGGTCGTGCTCGGCGGCTGGTCCTGGACGAGCCCCAGCCCGTTCGGCCCGTTCGGCAGCTTGACCTCGGAACCCGCCGAGCCGGAGAACTCGGCCGCCGCGTCGCCGAACGGGCCTGCCGCGCCGAGGGTCACGCTGCTGTAGGTTCCCGCTCCCGTGTTCAGGACGTTGTCGGCGTTCAGTCCGGCTTGGTCGTCCAGCGGCCAGTAGCCGTAGGGCTGCGTACCGAGGACTGCGCCGCGGTAGAGCTGGGGCGAACCGCTAGCCGTGGGGGCGCTCACCGTCCACTTGTCCCCGTTGGCGTCCGTCACGGACGTGACCCGCTGCGACAGCGGGTTGTACTGGATGGAGGCGTACTGCGCGCCGGACGGCAGGGTCACCGAGTCCAGCAGGTCGGCGGGGGCGAGCTCCGCGTCTCTGTGCTCGATGATGGTCGAGCCGTACAGCGGGTGGTTGTACATCGAGACCTCGCCGATCTCGCCGGTGAAGTACGTCGCGGCACCGGAGCCGGAGCCCTGGTGCGACTCCTGCGGCCAGGCGCCGCCGAGGTAGCCCCCGCCGATATACGCGGCGGTCGGCGCGCTGACATCCCCGCTCGTCGTCACCCCGCCCGACATGCTTCCCTGGTCCACGTCGTCGAGGTACAGCGTCTGATTCGCGCCGGTGTCGTCCGTGGTCAGCACGACCTGGTGCCAGGTACCGTCGTTGACCGCCTGGGTCGAGGCGATCGGGTCGACCGAGCCGTTCCAGAACTCCGCGTACAGATAGCCGTTGGAGCCGATGTAGAGCGCGGGCGTGTACGACCCCGTGCCCGAGGTGCCACCCGCGGTGAGCGTGTTCTGCGAATAGGAGAACAGCACCTCGTTCGTGCCCGTCGTCTCGAACCACAGCTCGATGGCGCCCGGACCGCTCGGCGGCACCACCGTCGCCGGTAGCGCGACGGAACCGCTCTGGGATCCGGTGAAGGCCGCCGGCGGGGGATCGTAATCCGACAGCGTGCTCTGCAGCGCCCCCAAGCCCGGCACCGTGCCCGAGCCCGGGACGACGCCGCCGCTGTACGTGCCGTTGTCGTTGCCCTCGTTCGCCAGGACCTGGTCGTAGGCGATCGGCGACGTGCTCGAATCCGCCAGCCGCCAGTAGTCGGTCGGGTTCGCGTCCATGATTTCATTCGGGTACTGCGAATTCGCGGTGGTGTAGCCGTATTTGGTCTCCGCGGTACAGCCGGCCGCCTGCTGCGTCGGATCGCACACCCACATCAGCTGGTTCTGGTTGTACCCGTACGTCCAGACCTCGGCGGTGCCGGCCACTCCGGCAGTGGCCGGGTCGGTCGCGACCTCGATGACGTGTACCGGCTCACTGTTCTGCGACCCCCACGTGATCCACAGCGACCGCCTCGAAGTCATGTTCTCGATCTGCGAGACCTGGCCCGCCGAGTTGTAGGTGAAATCCTCCTGCTCGCCGTTCGGCTCGACGATGCTGGTCAAGAACAATATGTAGGTGTCGCCGGTGACCTGGTCGAGATTCTGCTGGTCGAGATTGTAGACAGTGCCGTCGCTGCCCACGTACCGCAGATCAGTGTTGCTGTTCGTCTCGATCAGCGTCGATGTCGTTCCGGGCGGCCCGGTGAAGGTGTCGTCGGCATTCTGCGCGAACTCCTCCTGCTGCCCGTCGGCCATGTGGAGGACGACATCAGACGAACCCGCGGTCTCGACCCAGTCGGCCTGCATGTCCAGGACCGAGCTCCACCCGGCGCCGAAGGCCTCGGTGACGGAGGGGTCGAGCGAGTTGTAGGTCCGCTGGATGGTCAACGCGGGGCCGGCCCCCGGCACCGACGCGTCTGTAGCGGTCGTCGTGTAGTTACCCGTCTCCGCGTCGACGCCGATGCTCCCGGAGTTCGCACCCAGATGCGAGGTCACGCTCTGCTGGTCGACTTCGGGCGTCAGGAAGGATACGTCGGGTGCGGCGCTGTACGCCTGGCCGTCGTAAACCTCCGCCCACCAGAAATACGACTGGTTCCAGCTCAGATCTCCGCTGGGAACGGCCCAGGACTGCGCTGCCTGCAGAGGGGAGTACCAGCAGGTTCCCTGGGCGTCCGGGGTTCCGCCGCAGATCTCGAACATATACTGGACAGTGGAATTCGGATAATGATCCGGATCATGGCCCTGAGCGAACAGCACCGGGGTGAGCGTGCCGACGGTCTCGTTGTCCGGCGGCTCCTCCGAGTCCAACTGCGGGATGATGTTCGTGTCGGCATAGTACGCATAGCCTTCCGGACTGCCCCACTGGGAGAAGAGCGGGGGACTCCCCGGGCCGGAGACGTCGAACACCAGCGTGTAGGTCGGACCGGGCAGCTGAGCGGGAATCGACACCGTGACCGCGGCGCTGCCGCCAGGGGCGACCGTGGGCAGCGTCACCTTCGTGGTGCTGAGCACCACCCCCGCGTCCTCCTGGGTCGACACCAGCGAGTAGGAGCTCCCCCAGGTGGCCGAACCGTCGTTGACCAGCGTCACGGAAGCCGATCCCGCGGTGCTCCCGGTCGGATCGGTCGTGAGCGCCCCCGTGGTGAGCGAGGCCGTGTCGGCGTACGGAGAGTAGGCGACATCCAGGAACGGCGCTTCCTCCTCGGAGTCCGAGGCGAACTCCTTCCAGGCGTCCGAGCTGACCGGGCTCGCCCAGACCGCGAGGCCGTAGTCGGCCGCGCCGTGCATCCAGCTGTTGACGAGCTTCACGCCCGCGCTGTCGAACGGGAACTGCTCCAGGTACGAACCGCCGGTGCAATTCACTCCGGCGTACGGGGTGGAGCCCGCCGCATAGGTGCCCGTGGACAGCGGCGCGGCCAGGTAGCCCGGCCCCGGCGGGTTGGCGAGCGTGCTCGCGGACCAGCTCGACGTCACCTGCGAAATATTGACCTGCGTCGGGTTGCAGCTACCGGACTGCACATTGTTCAGGTACAGGTAGGCGGCACTGATGTAGGAGTTCGCAGGGATCGAGGAGGTGATATTGCTGAAGGACAAGTACGTCGTCGCCAGCTGGCCGGAGATCGGGTTGAGCCCGACGTCGAGCAACTGGTCGTTGTCGTGTGGCCCGGGGTCGCCGGTCTGCACGAATGTCGTCGCCGCCGCAACGTCCTGGCCGCAGTCGTACCCGACGTCTGTGGGACAGCTGTCTTGGATCGTCGGGTCGACCTCGACCGGGAAGACACGGTGCGGATCGCGCAACCAGGCTCCATCGATCGCCAGTTCGAGCTCCACCCGGCCGCCGCGGGTCACCACCTGGTAGGAGACCCCGGTGGAGACGGCGCCCTGATCGCCGGCCGCAGAGATCGACGAGTCCTGCATCGAACCGGGCGGGATCTCGAGCAGCGTGGTGCCGGCGGCGTCGACGAGATCGATGGCACCGCCGGCTGCCTGGCGCGGCGTCAGGCCCGGAGCGTCCATCGGGAAGTACCACGGCCCGGCGTCGGCCGCCGAGTGCAGGACCAGCGACTGCTCGATCCCGCTCATCGTGCTGGTGAGCTGGAGGTCCACCCCCGGTTCGATCCCCGGGTAGGTCGCCTCGGGGCCGGAGACCGTCGGGGCCACGGCCGCGGCACCGTCCATGCCGAAGCTCACCGCTTGCCCGGGATAGGCCCGCAGACTCATCAGATCCGGCGAGGAACCGCTCGCGGCGAAGCTCACCGCCAGCGGCCCGGCCTTCTCGCGGTACCGGCCATTGCTCTCCGCGGCCAGATCCGGGTCGATCGGCGCCCAATGCCCCGGCGCGACCTGGTAGTCGACAGGGTTGGAATACACGTGCGCGGTGAAAGTCCCGTCCGCGTTGTCGAAGACCTGCGCGTCCGCGGAGCTGCGCTGCGCATCGAAATCCGCGCCGACCGCCGCGGAGGAGGAACGCGCGTCAGGCTCGAAATCCGCGGCCTTTGACGCAAGCACGCCGGTGCGGACACGGGCACTGCCGGAAGTCGCTCCGGACTCGGTCTTCTTGAGCAGCGCGGCGGACGGCTTGTAGGCCGAGACCGCCCCCTTCACCTGGCCCGGAGGCCGGCCAGCCGCGCCCTTGGTGTCCGTGTCCTGCGACGCCCCGGCCGCGTGCGAGCGCCCGGCGGCGCTGCCCGCGCCCTGCGTGGGAGCAGGGACCGACGACGAGCCGCCGTTCGCATAGGCCGGGCGCACCGGCTGGGCGGCCTCGGCCGAAGACTGCACCGCGAGGAAGGTGAAGGCGGTCACGACCGCCACCACACTCCGCAGACGCCTGCGCCGTCTAGGAGAACGCTGGATCATGGCTCCGCCCACCCATCCCGTTACCGCCCCCGAATGGGCGCCCACCGAAGAGAACCGATCTCGCATAAACAAGAGCCTTACATTATCTGCTGATGCAGATTTTATTCTTTGCCCGATCGACCGCATAGGGCTGCCAGATGAACTTCTCGTGCTGCTGCGGCACGCCTGCGACCTCCGCGTGAGTGTGTCGTATTCCTTGACCGGACACAGGTTCCCACGCAGAGGCCGCGCTCACATCAGGACTATGAGTGAACTCGCCACACCTCGGCCGCCGTCATTGGGTGGTGACGGTGGACGTGCTGCCGCAGTTCGGGTCGAGGTTGAACCCGTACTGCTGGATCGTGGCGGTGTTGGTGCAGATCAGCGAGGTCGGGCCGACGAAGACCGTGCTCGTGGGCGCGGTGGTCTCGGCGGAGACCGGGATCACGTTGTAGACCTCGCGGGTCACCGGGAAGTTGGCGTTGATGGCCTGCGAGGCGATTCCGTTGATCACACCGAGGACCGAGTCACCGCGGACGTCGCCAATGGTTTGGGCCTCCTCGGCGTCCCAGGACGAGATGGGGAAGGGAATGAGGTTGTTCTCGCCGAGCACCTCACCGTTGTCCTGTTCGATCACCTGGCCGCCGGACAGGTCGGTGATGCAGGGGTAGTCGTTGGCGAGGACCTGGGCGTCGGTGATGCCCATCTCGGTCTCCCAGAACGAGCGCGTGCCCGAGCCTGGCTGCGGCAGCATCGGAACGATGCTGTAGTTCGGGCCGGTGCCGACGTAGGTCGGGTTGCAGGTGTAGATCGCCTGCAGCTGAGCCAGCGTCAGTTCGCGCGGCACGATGCTGTCGTCCGTGACCGCATAGGTCACCCCGTCGAGCGCGAAGGGTATGTAGGCCAACTGGGCGCCGCCGGTGGCGGCGGTGTTCAGGCTGGACGAACGCGCGAACTGCAGACAGCCGTCGTTGTTGGCCAGCGAGGCGAGCAGCGCGGCCCGGCCGGGATTGGAACCGTTCGGCCGGTTGATCACGCAGTTGGTGCCGGCCTGGGTCTGGACGGTGGCCGAGCCGGTGGCGTCGTAGGAGCCGATCACCTTCTGGCCGTTGATCGTTATCTCGTTCGACAGCGCGTCCATCACCGGGCCGGTGACATCGGAGCCGACGCCGGCCAGTAACCGGTAGGTCGGGGCGCCGGTTGGGTCGGCCTGAGCCGAGGACGCGCCCAAGACAGTGACCACAAGCCCGCAAACACTGGCGACGGCGAGCAGTTTTGCCTTTTTATTCACTTTTGCTCTTCCCTTCCAGGAAGGACGACCCGAGACGGGATTGTCTCAGGAGACTGTGGGGCGGCCGGCCGGGCGGAGGCGGGCCGCGCGGGAGCCGGGCCTAGCCGAAGCGGCCGTTGACGTAGTCGGCGGTGCGCTGGTCCTGCGGCTCGCCGAACATCGCCTCGGTCGCGCCGTACTCGACGATCCGGCCCGGCGTGCCCGAGCCGGCCAGGAAGAACGCGCACTGGTCGGAGACCCGGGCGGCCTGCTGCATGTTGTGGGTGACGATCACGATGGTCACCTCGTCGGCCAGCTCCCGGATGGTCTCCTCGATCCGGTTGGTGGAGGTCGGGTCCAGGGCGGAGCAGGGCTCGTCCATCAGCAGGATCTGCGGCCGCACCGCGAGGGACCGGGCGATGCACAGCCGCTGCTGCTGGCCGCCGGACAGTCCGCCTCCGGGCTGCTTGAGCCGGTCCACCACCTCGTTCCACAGCCCGGCCCGGCTCAGGCAGGACTCGACGATCTCGTCGAGCTCGTTGCGGCCCAGGCGGACGCCGGTGAGCTTGAGCCCGGCGGTGACGTTGTCGTAGATGGACATCGCGGGGAACGGGTTCGGCTTCTGGAACACCATGCCGATCCGGGACCGGGCCTCGGTCAGCCGCCGGTCCGGCGCGTAGATGTCCGCGCCGTCGAGCAGCACCTCGCCGGCCAGCGAGGCGGAGGGGACCAGCTCGTGCATCCGGTTGAGGATCCGCAGAAAGGTCGACTTGCCGCAGCCGGACGGTCCGATCAGCGCCGTGACCTGGCCGGCCGGCATGGTCAGGGAGACCCGGTCGAGCACCTTGTGGTCGCCGAACCAGGCCGAGATGGAGCGGGCCTCGAGGGTGCCCAGGAGTTCGAACTGCTCCTCCTGCACTTCTTCGGCGGTCGAGGCGAGCATCGTGGTCATGTCATTCATCGGATACTCCAGGCGTGGCGTCAGGCGTCGTGGCGTGCGGTCGGATCAGGGCGTGCGGTCAGAGCAGGTTGGGCAGGAGGCGGGAGATCTGGTCCGCGAGGGTCAGGCCGATGAAGCCGAGCACCGGCGCCCCGACCACCCAGGTCTGCACGCGCCCCCACGTCCGGCGCAGATAGAAGATCACGGCCGTGGCGACGATCAGCAGTTCGGTCCACCAGAAGATGTCGGTTCCGGCGCCGTCGTCACCGGCCAGGACGGCCTCGGCCGGGCTGGTCGCGACCGAGGCCCCGCCGGGGTTCGGCTGTACCGGCGAGATCAGCTCGGCATCGACCCAGACCAAATCGTTCGGCATGAATGCGGTACCGGTGGCGGTGACCATCACCAGGTAGCCGTGGCCGGTGACGGTGGGCGGCACCGGTGCGCCCGCGTAGCGCACGTCGAGCACCTTGTAGGTCGACACGCCCTGCCCGGTGGTAACGGTGAAGGAGTCGCCCGTGTTCAGCTGGTTGATATAGCGGAAGGGTCCGCCGTAGGTGGCCTCCCGGCCCATGATCTCGCTGACCCCGGCCTGCCCGGGCATCGGCGTGTTGCGCAGGTGGCCTGGCCCCTCGTCCAGGATCCCCGAGGTCGTACCCTGGTCGACCACCTCACTCAGCCCGATCTCCGGGATGGAGAGCAGGGCCACCGGGGCGCCGAGCGAGAGCGGATTGCCCAGGTAGTTGTATCCGCTGATCGGCGCGATGCCGTTGGCGAGCTGGTCGCGGAAGGCGTCGTACTCGATCTGCTGGGCGTGGCTCTGCTCGAACCCGCCCAGGACGGTGACCTCGGCCAGAAAGCTGCCGGTGGCGATCGCGAGCGAGCAGAGCGCGACGCCGGCGCACCGGCTGACCATCGCACGGTTCCACCGTGATGTACTGACCGGCGGCGGCTCGTAGGCGGTGCCGACGGGGGCTTCAACGACGATGGTCACGGCTGGACTGTCCTTCCTTCGGGGTTCAGATCGCGGTCAGCGTGAGGATGACGCTGTACTTGCCGGGGCGGATGGTGGTGGGCAGGTTCAGGGTGAGGGTCGCGCTGATGTGCGCGGTGCCCAGCCCCAGCCCGCCGCTGGTGAAGGCCAGGATCTGCGGCTGGTCCAGGCCGAAGGGGCCGGAACCGCCGCCCGGGCCCGGCTTGACGGTCAGGCCGAGCACGATGTGCTGGCCCGGGGACTCGTCCACCAGGGTCGGGCTCCAGCCGAGGTATTCGCCGTCGAATCCCACGGCGCCCTGCGCCGGACCGGAGATCACCCCGGTCAGGGTCCAGCCCGGGTCGCCGCTGCGGTTGTCCGTGACGGTGATCGGCTGGAGCTTGCCGGTGCCGGTGAACAGGGTCCCGGTGCCGTTGAGCGTCGGGCTCGGCAGGACCGCCTCGGCGTCCGGGACGCTGATGACCAGCGAACCGGGCTGCATGGTCGCGGACAGGTCGAGCGTCACCGGGTCGCCGGAGGCTTCGACCGGGCCCTGCGCCGAGGCGCCCGCCGCGGTCAGCAGGCCGAGCGCGCAGGCGCAGAGCACCGCCGCGGCGAGCCGGGCGGCCGGGTGCCGGTCGGACGATTCGGTGCTCCGGCTCATGGCCGGGCCGGCTTGGTGCTCGCCTTGGCCGTCGAGGCCTTGGCCTTGGGCGCGGGCACGGTGACCTTGGGCCCGGCGGCCCTGGGCTTGGGCGCGGGCACGGTGACCTTCGGCTTGGCCGCGGTGGTCTTGGCGCCGGGCCGGGCCGGGCCGCCGGAGCCGGACGAACTCGGCTTCGGGCCTCCCCCGCCGCCCGCGGCCCCCTCGGCCCGGCTCAGCCGGTACCGGCGCCAGGCCAGGTACAGCAGGCCCGCGAGCAGCAGCACCAGGATGATCAGCGACCACGGGATGGCGATCATCGTGCCGGTCTGCTCGACCGAGCTGAACGCCGGGTCGATGTCGCCCGGGTACGCCGCCGGGTCGACGGTGATTCTGACCGTGGCCGTGAAGGACGGTTCCACTCCGTTCACCTGCGTGGTGACCCGCATCGAGTCGCCGGGCAGCAGCTCTTTGATGTCGGCGATCGGCCCGCTCACCTCGGAGCCGCCGAAGAGGCTGGTGAGCCGGACCGCCTGGGTGCCGGTCAGCCGCACGTTGCCGGTGTTGGTCACGACGTAGTTCACCGTCGCCGATCCGTCCCCGAACGGGTTGAGCGTGCCGTGGTAGTCGGCGGACACGTCGGACACGGCCAGCTGGGCGCGCAGCGCTCCAGGCACCCGGACCGCGATCCGCGTTCCGACCCGGGACTCCACGGCGACCTGGTTCCCCTTGGTGTCGTGGGTCATCGTGGTGAGCGAGACGATGATTCCACCGGTGTGGTCACCCGGCGACGCGTTCAGCGGCACGTGCAGTGTGAAAGGCATGATGGCCGTCGACTTGGCCGGAATGGTGATGAACGTCTGGGCGAGGGTGATCCAGAGCCCGATGTCTGTGGGCTTGGTCGTGGACGGCAGGACCGTGAACCCCCCGTCCGCCGTGTTGTACGCGTCGGTGGCGTACACGTGCAACGTCAATGGGGTGATGCTGTAGTTGGTGATCGCGACGTAGTCGGTCTTGATCGCGCCGCCGGTCGCCTCATAGGAGAAGCTGTCCCGGTTGTCGACGCCCTTGGCCGTCGCGGGCTGGATGCCGAAAGTCGCGTTGCCGGAACTGGTGCCGTCGGCCGAGGGCGAGGTGCCCTGCTGCGACGCGGCGGGCGCGGTCGGGGTCGCCTGGGGGGCGGCCCAGGCGGGGCCGGTGCACAGGGCAGCAGTCATGGCCACCGCGACCAGCAGGGTGAAGAGTGAGCGCAGACGGGCCATGAGATTCCCTTCGGAAAACCGGATTCGGCCTGGCAGCCGGGCGGATGAGCGGGTACGGACTGGCGCCGGGACGACGATGGGCCAGAATTGGGGGAGGGTGGCAGCCGGGCAGTATCGGTGCCCGGCTGCCACCTGTTTACCTGGACGACAGCGGTCTGTTGCCTACTAGATCGCGGTCAGGGTGAGCGTCGCGGTGTACGTACCGGCCGTGGTGGTGGTCGGGACGTTCAACGAGAGGTTCGCTCCGAGCTGTGCGGTGCCCAGTCCGAACCCGGGGGCCGTGGAGGCCAGGGTCTGGGAGGTGGACAGGCCCAGGGTTCCGGTGTCCGACGGCGGGACGCCGTTGGCCGGGTTGACGACCGGGCCCTCGGTGATGGTCTGGCCCGGGGAGCCGGTCGCCGCGGTCGGGGTCCAACCGAGGTTCTCAGCGTTGATCTGGGTCGTACCGTCACTGAAGGAGCTGACCAGACCGGAGACGGTCCAGCCGGGGTTGCCGGCACGGTTGTCCGTGACGGTGATCGGCTGCAGCGCACCGGAGGTGGTGAACAGGTTGCCGGCGCTGTCGAGCACCGGGCTGGGCAGGGTCACCTGCTGGTCGGGGATGCTGATGACCAGCGAGCCCGGCAGCACCGTGGTGGTGATGATCTCCGTGCTCGAGGAGCCGGTGAACGCGGTGACCTGGAACGGAACCGCGACCGAGGTCGAGGTCACGTACACGGTCGGGTCGGTCGGGACGAACACGGCGGTGAAGCTGTGCGCGCCCAGAGCCAGGGTGCTGGTGTTGTAGGTCGCCTCGCCGCCGGACACGGGAACCGTGCCGAGCACCGTGGTGCCGTCGACGAACTGAACCGAGCCGGTCGCCGTGGACGGCGCGACGGTCGCGTTCAGGGTCACTTCGCTGTACTGCTCACCCGAGGAGCCCTGGGCGACCAGCAGCGAGGTGGTGGTGGCCTGCGCGGCCGCCGGGTTGACCACGTACGAGAGCACGGCCGAGGTCGACGCGGCGTTGAGCGCCGGGTTGGTGGCCGTGAACACGGCGGTGATCGAGTGGGTCCCGATCCCCAGACCGGTCGTGGTCAGTGAAGCGGCGCCACTGGTCACAGTGGCCGCGGCACCGAGTGCGGTGGTGCCGTCGTAGAACGTCACCGTGCCGGCCGCCGTGGACGGCGAGACGGTCGCGTTCAGGGTGACCGGCGTGCCGACCGTGGTCGGCGAGACCGGGGTCGCGGCGAGCGTGGTGGTGGTCGGCGGGGCCGGCTGGGACGGGTTGGTCGACTGCCACGCGGTCTCGCTGGTGAACCAGATGTTGCCCGAGAAGTCCTCGTCAGACGCACCGAACTGCGGCACGCACTGGACGTCGATGGTGTACTCGGTACCGCCGGCCGGGGTGCCCGGGTCGAGGAGCGTGACCGAGGCGTCGGTGGCCAGTGTGCGCATCGAGTTCGACAGCGTGATGTTGTAGCCGCCGGCCGGGTTGGTCGGCCAGGCGCTGATCGGGCCCTTGTTGAGCGCGTACACGACCGGAGAGGTGGGGAAGTTGCCACCGGTCAGGACGGCCTGGACGTCGGCGTCGTCGGAGGGGCAGGCAGCCGGCGTCGAGACGCTGATGACTGAGGTGTCCTCACCGGTCAGCGGGCTGAACGTGATGGTACCGCCCGAGGCTGCCATGGCGGCCGTGGCGCCGAGCATGCTCACCGTGCCAGCGCCGACCAGGGTCGCGACGCACAGCGCGGCTGAGCGGAAGAACCTGTTCTTGAGCACAGTTATCTCCTTCTCATTTCACGGAAGGTGGAGGTGTTCGGCCGGTCGGCCGGCACCGGGTCCGCCGGCATCACTGGGTGGTGACGGTGGAGGTGCTGCCGCAGTTCGGGTCGAGGTTGAACCCGTACTGCTCGATGGTGGCGGTGTTGGCGCAGATCAGGGAGGTCGGGCCGACGAAGACCGTGCTGGTCGGCGCGGTGGTCTCGGCCGAGACCGGGATCACGTTGTAGACCTCGCGGGTGACCGGGAAGTTGGTGTTGATGGCCTGCGAGGCGATGCCGTTGATCACGCCGAGGACCGAGTCGCCGCGGACGTCGCCGATGGTCTGCGACTCCTCGGCGTCCCAGGATGCGATCGAGAAGGGGATGAGGTTGTCCTGGCCGAGCACCTCACCGTTCTCCTCTTCGATCAGGTTTCCGCCGGACAGGTCGGTGATGCAGGGGTAGTCGTTCGCGGTGACCTGGGCGTCGGTGATGCCCATCTCGGTCTCCCAGAACGAGCGCGTGCCCGAACCCGGCTGCGGCAGCATCGGAACGATGCTGTAGTTCGGGCCGGTACCGACGTAGGTCGGGTTGCAGGTGTAGATCGCCTGCAGCTGAGCCAGCGTCAGTTCGCGCGGCACGATGCTGTTGTTGGTCACGGCGTAGGTCACGCCGTCGACCGCGAACGGCACGTAGGCCAGCTGGGCACCACCGGTGGCGGCGGTGTTCAGGCTGGAGGAACGCGCGTACTGCAGACAGCCGTCGTTGTTCGCCAGGGAGGCGAGCAGCGCAGTACGGCCGGCGCCGGAACCGTTCGGCCGGTTGATGACGCAGTCGGCAGCCGACTGGGTCTGGATGGTGGCCGAGCCGGTGGCGTCGTAAGAGCCGAGCACCTTTGTGCCGTTGACCGTGATGATGTTGGACAGCGCGTTCATCACCGGGGTGGTGGTGTCGGAGCCGACGCCGGCCAGCAGCCGGTAGGTCGGGGCTCCGGACGGGTCGGCCTGGGCCGACGACGCGCCCAGCACCGTCGCCACGAGCGCGAACGCTCCGGCCGCGGTGAGGAATTTGGCCCTTCTATTCACTCTTCTGCTTCCCTTCGAGGGAGGAGAACCCTGGGGCGGGGTTGCCCCAGGACACTTGGCGTTCACCCGCGTGGGTTCCGCCCGCCGGCCAGCCGCCGAGCGTAGATCAGCAGGGCCGGACCGGCCCCGACGCTCAGGCCCGCGGCCAGGAGGCAGAACAGCAGGACGTACCGGACCTGGCCGAGCGGGTCCGGCGCGGTGGAGGCGGAGCCGGCCAGGTCCACTCCGGGCAGGGTCTCCCGGGTCACCACTCCGGCGGTCGGGCCGGTGGGCAGCGGACCCGGCGTGGGCAGGCCGGTGGGCACCGGGAACGCCGGGAGCGCTTGTCCCGGAGGCGCGGTGGTCAGCGTGGTCGGCGTGCTGGTGGGGGTGCTGGTCACCGGGACGCCCGCATCGGTCCGCAGGTCGCCCGCCACGGTGACCGTCTGCGCCGCCAAGGCCTTGGGCAGCGGCGCGTAGCCCGGGGCGAGGTCGCCCGGGGCCAGGCCCGGGACCTGGCCGGGGCCGGCGATGTACTCGAGCAGGTTCGCGAACTGCGCGCCCTGGTCCGCGGTCAGCGCGCTGGGCACGGTGGCCGCGTAGGTGATCGTGGTGAGCGGATACGCGCGCGGGTCGATGGTGTGCGTGTTGGGTATCAGGACACTGGGATCGATGGTGCTCTGCTCGGCGTCGCCGACCGCCGCGTCCATCGCCTGCGGCGTGGCCGAGACGCAGTCGGTGGCCAGGTTGCCGGCCGGGATGATCTGGCCGCTGGCATTGGTCTCCCCGGCCTCGTCGTTGCACAGGCTGGCCGTCGGCAGGTCGTAGTTCGCGGCCGTGGCGGCGTCGGACAGCGCCAGGATGGCGATGCTGCCGTCGCCCTCGGGCGCGGTGCTGCCCCAGCTGCCGGTCTGGTTGGCGGACAGGACCCAGGTGGTGCGCAGCCCCTGGTTGCCCTGGCTGGCCGCCTGCGCTCCCTGGTCCATGGTGTTGAAGTACGGGTGCAGGGCGATGCCGCAGAGCGGGGTCTCCGGGTTGATCGAGAGCGCCGCCACCGGCGGCTGGCAGTACGGGTCGGTGGTCGGGAAGTCCTCCAGCGGCAGCTGCAGTTTGTAGTAGTTCGGGTTGACGACCATGCCCGAGTAGTTGGGGTTGCCGTAGTTACCCTGGTTGTCCGGGATGCCGTTGAGGAAGGCGCGGGCGGCGGGGTCCTGGTTGATCCAGGTCCACAGTTCGCTGAAACTGTCCGCGGTGCCGAAGGGCAGGATGATGTCGGGGATGTTGTTCGCGCCGAATCGCAGCCCCTGGAACTGCGGATTGAGGGCGAGGAACTCCGGGTCGGTGGTCAGGTCGACCGGATTCTGCTTCGGCACGTCGGTATACGGATCGTTCTCGGCGACCGCGTCCTGATAGGACTGCGTGAGCAGTTTCGCCAGCAGCCGGGCGTTCAGATTGAGCTGGGTGACCTGGCCCCCGGCATCCGGCGCGCCCAACGGTTCCTGGATGTAGAACGATATCGTCAGCGCGTTGACCGCCACTGGGGCGTAGAGCACGTCCGGAGCGGTCTGGCCGAACGGCGTGGCCAGCGGTTGGGAGACGAACTGCAGTCCGGGCGAGGCGGTGTTCAGCTGGTTGCGGGACTCGTCGTCACTGAGCTCGGAGTAGCTGTAGGGAGTGTTGGGGTACTGCGAGCACAATCCCGTCTGCCAGTTGCTCATCGCCTCGGCCAGCTGCTCGTCCCCGGCGGTCTGCACCTCGTTGGCGCCGATGGCGCAGGCCGTGCTGGCCGGCTGGAAGTTGAGCGGGAAGACGATCCGGTGGGACCAGTTGGTCGCGGACAGCGGCGAGGAGTTGAGCGCGGAGTTGGCGGAGTCGCCGGTGACCACGTCGCCGTTGACGTCCGTGTCGCCGCGCGGGACGACGACCAGCCAGCAGGGCTCGTTGGTCGTCCCGCCGGGCGCGGACGGATCGGTGACCGCCTGGCCGCAACCGAGCCCGGGCGACTCGGTGTTGTTCTGCATCTGGAAGTACTTGTTCCCGCTGCCGTCGGCGTCCGTCCGCGCGTAGTCGACCTCGTTGGTGTCGGCGTTGTCGAAGTAGTCGGAGTCGTCCTGCGTGTCCAGCGCGGGCCGCTTGTAGGCAGTAGTCGGCCCGCTCTGCGGGGCCGGCACGAAGGGCATGTAGTAGTTGTTGATGCCGGGGTTGGGCGGCACGTCCGTCTCGAGCGGGTCGGCCGCGGCGCCCACGGTCATCTGCCTGCTGATGACCAGCGTGCCGCTGAGCGAGCTGGCGGTGGTGACGCCGAACTCGCACTGCGACGGGTCGGGGCCGGTCGCCGCGTCGTCGCCCCAGCACTGCATGATCTGCACGAAGTCCCGGTAGAAGGTCCCGGCGCCCGGGTAGGTCGGTGTCGCCCCGGTCCAGCTGACATCGACGTTCTGGTTGATCAGGTCCTGCGTCTGGCTGACCGTCACCTGCAGGGAGCTGAACTCGCCGGTACCGCTGAGCGTCATCGCGGACCCGCCCGTCGAGTCTCCGGGCGCGGTGGCCGTCGCGGCCTTGGCCGGGTGGGCCGTGGTGGAGACCAGGCCGCCCACCGCGATCAGCACGGCGAAGGCCGAGGCGGCCAGGCGCAGCCGGCGGACCCGGGTAGCCGCGCGCGAGGGCGCGGCCGTTCCGGCTGAGTCGTCGGCGGCTGGTGTTCCCCGGCGCGTTGGCCGAGTCGTGTTCCCGGGCACGAGGATCTTTTTCATGACCTGCGCCTCTTCCGCAGCCGCCAGTACACTGCCGGCCCGAAGACGGCGATCAGGAGGAAGCCCGCGGCCACTCCCATCAGCGGCATGCTGACCGGGCTGCTATAGGCCGAGCTGATGAAGTACTGGCCCGCGACGATGTTCGGATTCAGCGTGCTGCCCGCGCCGCCCGAGCCGTTCTGCGGGTTGCCCAGGCTGCCCAAGGAGTCGCTGCTGCCACCGCTGCCGTTGCCTGAGCTGCCGGTTCCGGCACTGGCTGTGCCCGAGGCGCCCGCGCTCGGTCCGGTGGTCGCCCCGTTCGAACCGGTGGTCCCGCCCGTGCCGCCGCCGGAACCGGTCGTCCCGCCGCCGGTGGTGATCGGCGTGGTGCCGTCCACGCCGCACTGGGTCGGTCCGGCCTTGTCACAGGCGGGCGGCTGGGGGGCGTTCTGCACCACGAGGTTGACGCCGCTGGGCGAGAAGGTGGGGTTGTTGCAGGTGGCGACGTTGATATTCTGCGCGACCGCGCCCGGGATCTTCGTGATCTGGGTGAATCCGGCCTTGACCAGGTTGATCGGCAGCGGCGAATAGCCGAGCGGGCCCATGGCCTGCTGCCCCTGACAGAGTGCGAAGTCGGTGAAGGTGCTCAGCGTCACCCCCTTGGCCGAGGTGAAGGTCGAATTGCTGCCCGAGGTGGTCAGGGGAACGATCAGATAGCTGTAGCTGGACAGCGGATAAGTACGCGGGTCCGAGTCCGTGTACACCTGGTCCAGGTCCTGGGTCAGGTTGGTCGCCGGGTCGTTCGGGGTGTTGAGGATCGACGCCTTGGTCAGCGAGACCGCGACGTTGGACGCCGTGGGCAAGGTGTAGTAGCCGGCGGAGTTGAGCATCTTGACCACCGGGTAGTTGGCCTCGAGCGCGTACGAGTACTCGGTGTAGGTGATCGCGCCGTCCGAAGTCGGCTCCGCGACATATCCGGCGACACCGGAGTCGAGCGACTGGTTGATGAAGTCGGAACCCGGCACGGTCGGATAGAACGAGGTGGAACCGCAGGGGTCGAAGACCGGCCGGCCGGCCGCCTTGCAGTAGGCGTTCCACATGGACGTGTATTTCTCGGACAACCACTTGGTCAGCTGGGCCGAGGAGCCGGAGCCGTCGGTGCGCACGACCGGCACGATCTGCACGGCCGGGAGGGTGATGCCCGGGTTCTCGGCCGCGATCTCCGGAGCGTTCCACATGGTGAGGTTGCCGGTGAAGATCTTCGCGATCGTCTCGCCGGACAGCCTGAGGTTGGTCACCAGCCTGCCGCCGACATTGAGGTGGTACATGAACGAGGTGCCACCGGCCACGATCGGGACGTACGCGTAGCTGCCCAGCGGCGGCGGCGGGTCGGTCACCCCGTCGTCCGTCTCGCCGTAGGGAATGTCCGAGGCGGCGAAGTCCACCAGTCCGCCGTAGAAGGCGGTCCGGCCGGCGGAGGAGCCGTTGCCGGTGAACTGGACGTCCATCCCGTACTTCGCCACGTCGCTGGTCCACTGGTCCAGGGCGTTCTCGTCCCAGGTGGAGCCCTGGCCGTCGATCGGCACGTAGGAGGTCGCCTGCGCCGTGGCCGGCGAGACCAGCAGGGCTATCAGGGACAAGATGATCAGGGCCGCCAGGCGGCGCCCGGGGCCTGGCCTTCGCTGTGTTGTCATGGCTGCTCCCACTCTTCTTCCGCGGTCGGTGGCTGCGTTCCGGCGGCAGCCGGATCCTGCTCCGGGTGGAGTTCCAGATGGTGTTCCAGTTCGAGATCCGCATCCGGCTCCGCGGCCCGCTCATCCTGCTCCGACGCCCGGTATCGGGCGGCGAGGGCGGCCGAGGCCACGGCCCGGCGCCGGCGCTGTCCGTTGCTCAGCTGGCCGGGGCCCCGGCCGCCGATCACTCTGGCGAGCGCGAAGAGGATCAGGACCAGCACGAACAGCAGACCCGCGGCCGCGTAGCCGCGGCTGACGTAGTTCGCCACGCCGGAGGTGACCAGCTTGTAGGTCGCCAGCGGCAGCGAGGTCTGCGCTTGGCTGAACGGGTTGTAGTTCGTGTATTTGGTGTAGCCGGCAGTCAGCAGTACCGGGGAGGTCTCGCCGATTCCCCGCGCCGCGCCAAGGATCACAGCGGTGGCCAGGCCGGAGCGCGCGGTCGGCAGGGTGACCCGCATGGAGGTGCGCCAGCGGGTGGCTCCGAGCGCGTACGAGGCTTCCTTCAGCCCGGCCGGCACCAGGCGGAACACCACGTCCGAGGCCCGGATGATGATCGGCAGGGTCATGATGCTCAGCGCGAGCCCGGCGGCGAAACCGGACAGCGGCAGCCCGAACTGGAGGATCGCCAGCGCGTAGATGAACAGCCCGGCGACGACGGACGGCAGCGCGGTGGCCGCGGCCGCCACGGTGCGCACCAGGTTGGCCAGCCGGCCCGGCGCCTCGTTGAGGAAGAGCCCGCAGCCGATGCCCAGCGGCACACTGATCGCCAGGGTGATCGTGATCTGCTCGATCGTGCCGATCACGGCGTACTGCAGGCCGCCGACATTGATCGGGTCGAGCGGGCCGGTCGTGCGCAGGTCCTGGGTGTAGAAGTTGGCGTGGAGCAGCGCGGCGTGGCCGTTCCACAGCGGGAACGCGATCACCCAGGCCATCAGGAAGAACACGAGCGCCGTGGCCGAGTAGGTCAGCAGTTGCGCCAGCCGGTCCCGGACCGCCCGCGCGCTCTCCGTCAGCGAGGTGATCAGGCCGTACACCACCACGAACAGGACGTATGCCACCAGGATGAGGGCGAGGTGCCCGGCGAACGGGGCGAACCAGGTGGTGATCAGCTCGGTCAGCGTGATCGCCGCCATGGCGGAGCCGACGAGGGCGTATACGCTCTCCCGGCGGACCCGCCCGATCGACCGCTTGGCCTCCGGCTCGAACCGCCTGGGCTCTGTCTCCCACATCGCGTCCGGCGCCGTGGCGCCGTCAGGCTCCGGCCCCTCCTCGAACTGCCACTCCTGCTCCGAATGTTGCACGACTGTCACGTCACCCACTCTCCTGACCGGACCGACTGCGGGCGATGATCGACGAGGCGACCAGGTTGATCACCAGGGTGAGCAGGAACAGGGCCAGGCCCGCGGCCATCAGTCCGGAGATCTCGAACGGCTCGGCCGAGGCGAAGTGCGAGGCGATCAGCACGGACACCGAGCCCGCGCCGGCCTGCAGGATGTGCGGCTGGATCTGGAAGACCAGGGAGATGATCATCAGGACCGCGATCGTCTCGCCCAGCGCGCGGCCGAGGCCGAGCATCGCGCCGCCGATGATCCCGCCCTTGCCGAAGGGCAGCACGACCGTCCGGATCATGCCCCACTTCGTCGCGCCCAGGGCGTAGGCCCCCTCGCGCTCGCCCAGCGGCGCCTGGGAGAAGGACTCGCGCATCATCGAGCTGACGATCGGCGTGATCATCATGCCGACCACCAGCGCGGCGATGAAGGTGGAGCTGGTGTACTTCTCGATCGACGTGAGCGGCGAGTTCGTGTTGACACCGTTCACCGAGAACAACGGGATCCACCCCAGATACGTGGAGAGCCAGTGCGAGATCTCCGCCGCGCGGGTGTTCAGGAACAGGAAACCCCAGAGCCCGTACACCACGCTGGGAATCGCGGCCATGAGGTCCATCAGGGTGATGCAGAACCTCCGGGCCCAGGACGGGACGTACTCGGAGATGAAGAGCGCGACGCCGAACGCGACCGGCAGCGCCAGCACGATCGCGCAGACGCCGATGAGCACCGTGCCGGTGAGCACACCGGCGACCCCGAACGAGCTCGGGCCGCCGGACCCGAGGCCCGGCTCCCACTGCTGCGTGGTGAAGAAGCCGAAGCCGGCCACGCTCAGCGCCTGCCAGGCCCGGAAGCCGAGGAAGAAGCCAATGATCAGAATAATGGTGAGCACCAGCACACCGCTGCCCGTGAGCATGCCCAGGAACACCCGGTCCGCTCCACGGGCCCGGACCCGAAGGGTTCTGGGCACTTCGGGCACATCGACGAGCACCGGCTCGACCACATGCGTCGCGGCCACCGTACCCGAGTACGGTATGGAGGATTCTGCAGAGTTCACGTTCGGGTCCGATGCATTCATGCCTGGCCGCCGGCCAGGTCACAGGGCACTGCGTCACTTTGCTGAATGCCGGGCTCCGAGGCGGCCGGATCCGCCTTGCCCGACTGCGCGGCCTCGGCCCGCGCGACCTCGATCGCCAGGATCGCGGCCACCCAGGCGATCGCCGACGGCGTCTTGGCCTCCAGTAACGCCGCGGGCGCGGGCGGCTCGCCGGGCAGCGCCGCCGCCGGGACCGAGCCGAGGAAATGCGAGACGTTATAAAGGCATTCGCGGTGCCGCAGGTAGCCGCGGGCAGACCGCGCGGCCACCTGGCCGTCGATCTCGAGCCGCCAGGTCCACTCCGAGCTGTGCGGGTCGATCGTGATCATCGGCACCGCCTCGGTGATCCGCGCCTTGAGCCGCAGCACCGCCTGGCGGCTGGTCTCGACGTTCTCGAAGTCGGCCGGGGAACAGCCCAGATCTCGGTTGTTGCCGCCGATCAGCCGCCAGGCCGCGGCCCGCACCGGGATCGCGCCGCCAGCCGGCCGGACCGGGTTGGCGAATTGAAAGCGCGCCGTGGCCATGGTTCTGTCCCCCTCGCGGTGATGGATTCGTTGATTGTTTGCCGTGCTTGAAGGTCCATTCACGCCGGAGCACAAGCCCGCGCAGCTCGAAAGTCGCAGTAGGCGACGACATGGCCGACAAGGGAAAATGAACGCCGGACATCAGGCAGGTTAATGCAGACTCTTTGAGTACTTATGTACCATTCTTGTTTCTGCTTTTCCCTGCCCCCGCAAGCGTTCCCCTTGACCGCCGCCTTGACTATCCCTTTGCCCGCCCGTCACCCCTCCCGCCCCATCCCCCACCCACCCGACCTACGCGGCCCCCGCCCGCGCCACCCCCGCCGACGGGATAACCACCCATTGATCCCCTAGTCGGCCATCTCGCTGATCACCCGATTGATCACCCCTTGATCAACTGTTGTTCATGCAAGATTGAACGGCCGCCCGTCAAAAGCCGCCTCCCGCCCGAGCGGCAGCCGCAGCGCGGTGTATATCGATGGCACAACATCCACATGACGCAGTGATCGAAGATGCTCACTTTGCGTGCCCGTCACCGCGCTGTCGCGATCAATGCCCGGCCCGCACGCGGCGATCCACGCCGTGCACTCGACCTCTGACTTACCACCGTGGCCACCCGCTTCGACATGCCCGTGATCGGTCACCACGATGACCGTCCACTCATCACCGTCCTTCGCACCTGCACTCTCGCCCTCGGCGGCTGCATCGCCCACCCCGGCCCCCACGGCCGCGAGAATCCGACCGAGCCGCACATCGGCGGCCTCGATCGAGTTGCGGTACTCGGCGCCGCACCCCAGATAGTGCGCAGTCATATCCGGAGCGCCCAGGTAGATGAACGAGGCGATCGGCCGGTCAGTAGTCAGCACGTGCTCCGCATCAGCGGTTATCTGCTCGTCCAAGACCTCCCACGCCTCAGCGCCGTGCCCGGCCTCGGCGATGAACGTGCACCGGCTAGGCGTAGCGAACAGCGGTCCGCCGAACTGCGTCGTGACCAACGGCTCCCACCCAGCCGCGACATAGCTGCGCAGCCCGATCCGATGCAGCACCGAGGCGAAGTCAGGAAAGGTGGCCAGCCGGTGGTTAGTAAGTACGTTCCCCAGGATGCCATGCTTGGCCGCAGTCACTCCAGTGGCGACGGTCGCCCAACACGGCCCGGACAGCGAAGGCGCGTCGGGCTCGACAACAACCGAGGCCAGAAACCCACGAGCGGCGACCGCGTCCAGGTTCGGAGTGGCCACCTGCGCCAGCGCAGCGAGATTGACGCCATCGATGCCCACGACAAGGACCCGGCGGGTTCGTCGGACGGTGTTCATATTCGGTTCTCCCGCTAACTGGACCATCGTTGCGCCGACATGGTATCCGATCAATATGTACACCCGGTGCTGCCGCCGACCTGCAAATTGCTCGCTCGGCCGGCCGCCGCCCACCTCCTTTCTCGGCACCTTTCTCAGCCCTGCCGCCGGGGCACCCTTATCACCGCGGTGCCGTCAATAAGGTTCACCTCTGACCGAGGAGGCGCCCCTTGAGCCTCTTCGTCGCGCATCATCAACACAGACTGCCGCTGCTGGAGTTCCTGGACCTTCCCCAGCGAAAAGTGCCCGTGAAGCTGCTCAAACCCAGTCGCCGAGACCCGCCGATCCCGTTCCTTCGGCCGCCAGGGCAGGTAGCGAGACGAGCCAGACAATCACAAAGACATCAACGACCGAGCCGTTGACGACGTTCCGCCCAACACAGCGCTCCGGGAGGGCGCGCAGTGAGGGGCAGGCCGCGTGGAGAACCTCAGCTTGGGTGGTCCGAGTTTTTACACCAGAGACACGGGGTGGTGGGCAAGGGTGTGGTGTTCTGCGCAGTACAGAGTGAGGTTGGAGAGGATGGTAGGACCCTGCTGCGAGTAGGGGATGCGATGGTGGGCGTGCAGAGACCAGGTGATGGGGCGAGTGCAGCCGGGGTACGTGCAGTGATGATCGCGGTAGGCAAGGGCTAGGTGTTGAGCGGGGGTGGCCAAGCGTGCGGCCGGATTCTGGTCGATCGATTGCCCATTGAGAGTGATTGGAGCACCGGTGGGGTCAAGCAGGAGGTGCAATGCAGCAGGATCTTGCATGGCAGGTAGGCCTGGAAGCGGGATCAGCGCGCCATAGGCAGTTCGGGCGCATCCGTCCGGAATCTGTGGACTGATAAGACCGGATGGTGGAAGCGCGGATAGTAATGCAGGATCTTGCATCGGGGTGCTCGGGTCGTTGGGGGCATCGTCAGGAGCCGCGCCGGACGTTGGAGCGGGGGCGAAGTAGACGACGGTCGGCGTGAAGGGCTCGCTGCGCTGCTGGTCAGTAGTGGTGAGGAAGACCTCGGCCAACCGAGTAAAAGCCTGAGCGGTCAATTGCCTGGTAGTGACCACATCCTCGGGCAGTGGGCGCTGTTGGTCGTATTGGCGGGCACGAAGCCAGGCGGAGACCTGAATGTCGATCGCAGTGCGCACAGTGGTAGCGCGTTGGGCGTCCAGAAGCAGGTCGAAGCGCATCATGCCTTCAGGGAGGTCACTGATGCGGGCGAAGGAGCGGGCCCGCTGGCGAGCCTGGAGGTCCTCCGCGTGGCCAGGGTCCACGGTGTGTTCCAAGGTGCGTACGTGTTCCTCCGCCTGTTGAGCACCTTGCTCGGACAGAATGGTGAGGGTTTCGGTGACCACCTCGGCCGGATCGTGCTCAGTTCCACGCACCGCATGCACTGCCCGAGCCAGCACCCGTGTGTCGCCAGGGTGCAGCTGACCAGTAGTCAATGGCACGGCGAGTTCCGGCAGAGAACCAATCCGCCGGGCGTCTTGGGCGAGGGAGCGCCCGCGCCCGGGCAGGTAGCCCAGCTGCGAACTCAGCCAGGGTCCCACCCCACCGCGCACCGCCTTGGCCGCATCCACCCTGGCTAGGACTTTGAGCAGCAATCCGTGCCCCGTGCGCTCCACCTCATCCACCACCCGGGCCAAGGCGAGCAGTTCCTCACCACTCGCAGCAGGATCC
>Ga0302314_10002907_pt1 | contig 31767 bp, 25 predicted proteins | sample III_Palsa_N2_3_FD_200533 | JGI IMG/M metagenome (GOLD analysis project Ga0302314, IMG submission 200533) | Peat permafrost microbial communities from Stordalen Mire near Abisko, Sweden - III_Palsa_N2_3 | ecosystem: Environmental > Terrestrial > Soil > Palsa > Peat permafrost | place: Sweden... | reverse complement strand
TCGAGGAATGCCGCATGAGAATCCGGCGGATCGACGGAGCGCTTTGCAGCCGCGATGAAATAGGTCGCCTTCGGGTTGAGCGGACCAGTTCCGAACGCGACGATCTCTATGTTCTCGCGCAGTAGCCGACATTCACGCTGAAACTGCTCGATCTGCTCCTGTGCGATGTACAGATCTTCGTGGGCGAGCCGTGGGAAGAACTCGGCTCCGAGGGCGCGGACTCGCTCAGATCCCCAGACGTCATGGCGCCACGACTCGAAGCCTGCGAGGCATGAAACGCCCGCAGGCTCGTCGAGGATGTCCATGCTCCTCGAATCCTTACGGAGGAAGACGTGGACGCTCAGACTCATGGGCGGGAGTAGAGCACGACGGAGGCATCGGTGGCCAGCCAATTGATGGGCAAGGCCAGGACAGCTGGTGGGGCCACGGGGGTGCAGGTAGAGGCAGACGTGAGCGGGGCGATGTCGCCGGGCGTCCCATATGTGGCCCATGATCTTGGCGAGGATGATGGCTACACTGCGCTGAGCTGACGCTATATCAGATTGCCAACCGCCCTCCGGAGGCGGTGGCGTAGGTTCGAATCCTACCGGGGGCACCCACCTTAATCAGGACCGCAGCTCGCTGAGCTGCGGTTTTTGTTTTTTCTCGATGTCGAGATTGTGCAGACGTACGGCCGACCGGACTGTGTGGCTGCGCGCCGCTGCGATTCGTCTGTGGGGCGGTCCTTGGGGCTGCGTGTCAGTGCTGACCGGCGTCTGCGGCGAAGGGGGTTAGGTCGCGGCGTTCGATCGCTGCGGCCATTAGGGGGCCGAAGCGGTCTGGGGTGCAGGCGAAGGCGGGGACGCCTAGGGCTGCCAGGGCGGCGGCGTTGTGGCGGTCGTAGGAGGGGGCGCCTTCGTCGGAGAGGGCTAGCAGCACCACTACCTGGACGCCGGCGGCGGTCATTTGGGCTACGCGGCGGAGCATCTCGTCGCGGACGCCGCCCTCGTAGAGGTCGGAGATCAGTACGAAGATGGAGTCGGCTGGGCGGGTGATCAGGGACTGGGAGTAGGCGATCGCGCGGTTGATGTCGGTGCCGCCGCCTAGCTGGGTGCCGAACAGGACGTCTACCGGGTCGGCTAGTTCCGGGGTTAGGTCGACCACCTCGGTGTCGAAGACGACTAGAGAGGTTTTCAGGGCCCGCATGGAGGCCAGGACGGCGCCGAATAGGGATGCGTAGACGACGGAGGCTGCCATTGAGCCGGACTGGTCGATGGCCAGCACCACGTCGCGCTTCACGGTGCGTGCTGCGCGGGCGTAGCCGATCAGGCGTTCGGGGACCACGCTGCGGTACTCGGGCTGGTAGTTCTTCAGATTGGCCCGGATGGTGCGGTTCCAGTCGATGTCCTTGGGGCGCGGGCGGTTCGTGCGGGCAGCGCGGTTGAGTGCGCCGGATACGGCCGCGCGGAAGCCTTGGGCGAGTTGTGCCTCTAACTCCTCTACTACCTTGCGCACCACGGTGCGTGCGGTCTCCTTGGTCTCTTCGGGCATCAGCTTGTTGAGCGATAGCAGGGTGCCGACGAGGTGGACGTCTGCTTCTACGGATTCCAGGAGCTCGGGCTCTAGTAGCAGCTGCTTGAGGTTCAGCCGCTCGATCGCGTCCTGCTGCATGAGCTGGACTACGGTCGACGGGAAGAACTCGCGGATGTCACCTAGCCAGCGCGCGACGGTGGGGGCGGAGGAGCCTAGGCCGGCGCTGCGTGCGGTGGTGGTGGTGCCACGTCCTGTCTTGCCGCCCGTGCCGCCGATTACGCCGGGGGCGCCTCCGTAGAGCGCGGCTAGAGCGGCGTCCATGCGTGCGTCGCCGCTGCTGAGGCCGCCGCAGCTGTTCTCGGCCTCGCTACCTAGGGCTAGGCGCCAGCGGCGCATGCGCTCGTTCTTCGTCTCGGTTGGTGCGGTCATGAGACGGCCTCCAGGTCGTTCGCGAGGTCTTTCTTAGTGCCGGTGAGCAGGAGCCGGATGGTGACGGTGGCGTCTGCGCGGGCGGTTAGTAGCCAGGCGGGGGCGTCGATGTCGTCTACGTCCAGTTCGTCGGACGTCGTCTCGGCCGCTGAAGCTGCTGTGCCTAGGCCCGGCAGTTGGTCGGCTATGGCGCGTCGCTCGGGGGCGGCGAAAGTGCCGAAGGTGCGGCGGAGGAGAGGTAGGACTGTTTCGAAGCGTTCTGCGTCTAGTCCAGCGATCCAGGCGTCGATGAGGCGCAGCATCGCCTTGTCGTGGGCTAGGAGCAGGCCGCTGCCAGCAAGGAAGCCTTCCAGCCATGCGGCGGCGCGGGCTGGCTCGGTGCCGTGGGCGAGTGCGCGGGCCATGCGCTCGGCGACGGCGTCGGTGTCGAAGACGCCGTTGTTGCTGAGCAGGCGGACCGCGCGGCCGGCGGTCATTCCGTGCGCGCCCTCGGAGTCGGCGACGCGGGTCAGCGCCTCCGTCCACGGGGTGCGTACCTCGGGGTCCTCCAGTAATTGTATGGCGGCGTTGGCGCTGGACATGCGGTCGGCGAGGCTGATGGCTGGCTGGTCGTCGATGCCTACGCAGGCGCCTAGCAGGCCGATGGCCAGGCGAACGGCGAGGCCGCGCACCACGGTCGTGAGGGATTCGACCCTCGTGCCGCGCACGTCGCGGTATCGCAGGACATTGACTAGTGGCGGGAGCGCGCCGGCCAGTTCGGCGATGTCGGTGTCGACGGCGGCTCGGTTCTGCACCGCGTCCACCATTGGGCCGACGGCGTCGGGCAGGTCCGCGGCGAGGCAGCGCTCGACCAGGCCGGTGAGCTCCGCGAGAGAGGTTTCCTTGGCGGCCTTATCCAGCATCCGCGCGGTGGCGGCGCCGAGCACCGTGGTTCCCCAGACCGCCGCCTCGACGAGCTTGACCTCGAGAGCGGGCTCCCAGACCACCCGCCAGGACTCGCGGAAGGTGCCGGTGGAGCGGCTCTGCCTGAGCTCGCCCCACGGCACGCCGAGCAGCGCGAGCCGGCGCAGCAGCTTCGAGCGGTCGAGGTCGTTGGGGGTGCGCAGGTCCAGGTCGTAGGTCTTCTCAGCGGCGGCTTTGGGCATTCGCAGCCGCTTGGCCTCGCGGGTGAGGTCGGCGGCCAGCGGCACCACGGGCGTGTCGGGTGGCACCGCGCCGAGTGTGTCGCCGATGACGAGTTCGCGTTCGACGAGCGAGAGCCGTTCGGCCGACCCTTCACAGAGTACGGAGATAGTGGCCTCGGTGAGCTCGGCTAGGCCCGGCCTGGGGCGGCCGCGGAGGGCGCCGAGGGTTTCCGCCAGGCGCACGCCTTCGATCAGGTGGGCACTGGAGACCGGGACCCGTTCCTTGCGCAGCAGCTCCGCTACCCGGGTGAGCCAGCGTTCTGCGATGTAGTCGTCGTGTTCGAACAGGTGCGCGTACCAGCCCGGGGAGCTGATGCCGGCGCCGTATCCCGAGTAGTAGGACAGTCGGCTGTGCGTCCACGGCACCCAGGTCAGGGCGGTCGCGGTGGCCTTTGACGGCTTGGGCAGCGTGGCCAGGGCGGCCTTGTCGTCCTTGGCGGTGGGTAGGCCGCTCGCCTTGCCCTTTTCGATGCCGATGATCGCCGGGGCGTGGTAGGCGCCGCAGATTACCGCGATGCGCCGGGCGCCGTCGGCGAGCACTTTGCGGATGGCGGTCCGCATGTGGGCCTCGCGCACGGCGTCGAACGCGCTGGTCTCCTCGTCTGCGCGCACCGCGGCCATCGCCTCGGCGACGGCGGCGAACGCGTCGAGGGCGCCGGTCGCGTGCAGGCGGTGTTCGACGACGTCCTCCCACCAGGTCTCGCCGTCGTCGTACCCTGCGGCCTCGGCGAGTTGGCTGATCGGGTCCCTGCGGCGCGGGTGCTCGGGCTCATCCGTAGGCTCCGCGGGATCTACGCCGCGGTCCATGCCGAGGCTTGCTGCGGCGGGCAGGTCGCAGAACTCGACCGGCACGTCGTTGGCCACCGCGTATCGCAGCGCGCTCCACTCCGGGGAGAACGCGGCGAAGGGCCAGAACGCGGAGAGCTTCGGGTCCTGCTCGCGATAGGCGAACAGCGCGACGGGCGGTTCCGTCTCGGCGGCGCCGACCAGCGGGATCAGCGCCCCCGCGTCGGCCGGGCCCTCGATCAGCACCCGGTCGGGCGCGTACTCGGCGAGGGCCGCGGCGACCGCGCGGGCCGATCCTGGGCCGTGGTGGCGGACTCCGAGGACCGCCACGCACGGGTCGGCCGCGGCGCCAGGCGTGGTCTCTGGCTTGCTGATGGTCACGCGGACAGCTCCCGGCAGGCCTGGTAGAAGCCCTTCCAGCCGTCGCGCGGCTTGACGACGGTCTCCAGGTACTCACGCCACACCACGGGGTCGGCGGACGGGTCCTTGATGACGGCGCCGATCAGGCCCGCGGCCACGTCCTGCGGCTGCAGCGTTCCGTCGCCGAAGTGCGCGGCGAGCGCTATCCCGCCGGTGACCACGGAGATCGCCTCGGCCGGGGACAACGTGCCGGACGGCGACTTGACCTTGGTGCGCCCGTCCTCGGTGCGGCCGGAACGCAGTTCGCGGAAGATCGTGACGACGCGGCGGATCTCCTCAGCCGCCGCCGGGATCGCGGGCAGTTCGAGCGAGCGGCCGAGCGACTCGACGCGCTGCGCGACGATGCGCACCTCGTCCTCGGCGGTCGCGGGCAGCGGCAGCACCACGGTGTTGAAGCGGCGGCGCAACGCGGACGACAGGTCGTTCACGCCGCGGTCGCGGTCGTTGGCGGTGGCGATCACGGTGAAGCCCTTGGCGGCCTGGACCTCGTCGCCGAGCTCCGGGATGGGCAGGGTCTTCTCGGACAGGATCGTGATCAGGGTGTCCTGGACGTCCGCGGGGATGCGGGTCAGCTCCTCGACCCGGGCGACCTTGCCGTTCGCCATCGCGTTCATCATCGGCGAGGGCACCAGGGCCTCGCGGGACGGGCCCTCGGCCAGCAGCCTGGCGTAGTTCCAGCCGTAGCGCATGGCCTCCTCTGAGGTGCCCGCGGTGCCCTGCACGAGCAGCGTCGAGTCGCCGCTGACCGCCGCGGCCAGGTGCTCGGACACCCAGCTCTTGGCGGTGCCCGGCACACCCAGCAGGAGCAGCGCACGGTCGGTGGCCAGGGTGGCGACGGCGACCTCGACGAGCCGGCGCGGGCCGATGTACTTGGGGACGATCGCGGTGCCGTCGGCGGCGGTCCCGCCGAGCAGGTACGTGGTGACGGCCTGCGGGGAGAGGTTCCATCGCGGCGGGCGCGGGCGGTCGTCGCCCTTGGCGAGGGCCTCGAGCTCGTGGGCGAAGGCGTTCTCGGCGTGCGGACGCAGCGCGGCCTCGGCAGGCGTCTCGGTCACGGTGTCGGTGCTGGTCGCGGTCATGGCGGTGTTCATTCCTGTCCGGGTGGGGCGTCGGCGGACGCGGTCAGTTCGGCGTGCATGTCGGCGCGGAAGTCGAGCAGAGTGAGCAGATTGCCGAAGTCGAGCTGGTGGGCGACAACGGCGGCTATATCAGCAGTCTGAGCCTGTACGACGCGTTCCACGTCGGAGAGCAGTTCCGGCGGCGCGCAGTCGGCGAGTACGCCCATGAGTTGTTCTACGGCCCAGTGGACGCGGTTGCGCCGGATCTCGGCGGCCCGGTCCCCGGTCTCGCCGGAGGGCTTCTCGCGGCTGTACTCGACAAGGGCGGCCAGAACCACGCGGGACCCGTCGAGCGGCCATCGGTCGCGGGCGCGTTGCATGGCGAAGTGGTAGAACTCGTTGCCGATCTTCTTCGTGGCGGCGAACCGCCTGACGTCGGCCATGAACTTCTCGGGCGAGAGCTCTGGAGTCTCCTCGTCACGCTGCTCGAGCTGCGCCTTGATGTGGTGGGCCTCATCGCGCACCTGCTTGGAAGAGTCCTGAGCCAAGCCGGTGACGAACGGCAGTTCGGCCTTGGTGCCGTAGCGGGTGACCAGGCCGAGCAGGTTCAGCTTGAGGTTGGCGGTCAGTGTCGGCCAGGCCGTTTCGAGCAGGGCACGCGCGGCGGCCGGGTCGGCGGCGTACAGTCCGTTCGCGTAGGCGATACGGGCATCGAGGTCGGGACCGTCCCAGTCCTCGGGGCGCAGCGGCCCGAAGGGTTCGCGCAGCAGGTAGCGCCAGTCAGCGTTCTGCCGGGCGAGCCAGTGCCCGCGGACGCCGAGCACGTTGGCGAGGGCTCCGCGTATCGGCGCACTGTTGCGGCCCACGTCCAGGAGGCCGGGCATTGCGGCAAGCGGCAGTCGACAACCCGAGGCGTGCACGGCGGCGAGCCATTCGGCAAGGTACTTCGGGTAGACGTCGAGGACGGCACGCAGCCGCAGTTGCGCGGCGCGCGGAATCAGCGGCCGGTCGTCGACGGGCGCCGGATCGGGCAGCGGACCTTCGTACCGCGCGGGCTCCGAGCCGGTCAGCGCGGGGATCGTGGCCAGCATGGCCTGCTGCAAGAGCGCCTGCGCCGGGTCGGGGCCGGGCGGGATCGCCGGGTCCGGAACGAAGGCGCGGCGGTCCGTTCCGATCAGCGCGGCGGACACGAGTTCAGTCCAGGTGTTCACGAAATGCTCACCGGCCCATCCACGCTCCATATGGTTACCGGGGCGAACCCCGAGAGGCTGTAGATACCGAACACCGGCGCGGGGCGGCCTCCCCCGGTGGCAAGCAGCGCGTACGCGGACCGCGGGATGTCCGGGTCCTGGCGCGCCGTCCCCAACGCCATCGCGGTTTCGCCGGAGCCCGGACGGATCAGCGGGACGCTCAGCGAGCCCTTCGCGTCCAGCACCCTCCACTCCCGGCGGTCTCCGATCTGCTGGAGCACGGGAACCGCGGCCTCGAGCAGCGCGGGCACGGCGGTGGTCCACGGGTCGGCGGCGACGGCTGCGGCGAATGCGCTCGCCGCGTCTTCCAACGTCGCACCGGTCGGGACGGACCCGGCGGGCGCGGATGACCGCAGCTCGCCCTGTTCGAGCACGATCGCGCGCAGCGGCGCCGCGTCCGGGGCGAAGGCGAGACGCGCGTCGAGCGAACTGCCGACGGGCAGGGCGAGGCCGGGACTCTGGCCCTGTGGGGCGAAGGCGAGCAGCAGGGCGACGCGGCCGGTGTTCTCGCCGCGTAGCCACACTCGCCGCTCGACGAGTTTGTCGGGAGTGTCGTCGCGCAGTCCGAGAACCAGCCAGCGGTCGGCGACCTGTTCTCCGGTGGCGGCGATCTCCTCGGTGGACGGGGCGAGCCCGACCCGGCGGCGCACGGTGGCGGCCAGCGGGCCCGGCAGTTGCGCGCGGTTGCGCCAGCCTTGGGCGAGGAGGTTCAGCTGCGCGAAGGCACGCAGCGTGTGGTCGGGCCACTCCTCGGCGGACAGCGCGGGCGCGAGGTCCTTCACCCGGGCGGCCACGCCGGACGCCTGCGCGTCGACGAGCCGGCGGGCGAGCCCGTCGAGCGGCTTGTAGCCCGCACCGCGCAGCCCGGTGAGCCCGCCGCGGACCTGGTCCGCGAGCCAGAGTTCGAGCTCATCGAAACCCGCGTCGATCCGCCCGGCACGCTGCGCATTGCGCTTCTCGGCGGCCACCGCGGCCTTTCGCGCCGCCTCCGGGTCGCCGGCTACCTCCGCGGCCTTCTCCGCCTGCGCGGCCTTGCGCGTCTCAGCCTTCTGCGTGCGCTCCTTGCGTCCGCCCAGCCATTCCTCGACGCGCTGCGGCAGGGCGTCCGCGTCGGACACGGTGCCCGCGGACCACAGCAATAGAAGCCCGAGAGCGTGTTTGCACGGGAATTTGCGCGACGGGCAGCTGCACGCGAATGCGGGTGCTGACAGTTCGACAGTTACTTGATACGGCTTCGAGCCGCTGCCCTTGCAGTCCCCCCATAAGAGGTGCGCGGCAGGGCTTGCCCCAGTGTCGCTCCACGGACCCGGCGCGGCGAGCTTGGTGCCCGCCTTCTGCGATGCCGGGTCCGGAGCCAGGGCATGTATCTGCGCCACCGACCACCGTTGAGGTGGGCCGGAGCTGGTTTCCGGTGCCATGGGGAAGACCCTACGGGACCCCTCCGACAGAATCCGACGGTCGGCCGAAACCGTCCGATCAGAGCTGTGATTTCAGGGCTCGCAACGGTTGGGAGCGACCCGAACGGGCAGCGACTTCAGACCGTTCATCAGGCTCGTGGGACGCCAGCTCAGCTCCTCCTCGGGGACCGCGAGCGACAGCTCCGGGAAGCGGGCTAGCAGGGCGCCGAGGGCGACTTCGGCCTCCATCCGGGCCAGCGGCGCGCCCAGGCAGTAGTGGATGCCGTGGCCGAAGGCGAGGTGCGCGCTGGTATCGCGGCCCACGTCGAGCCGGTCCGGGTCGGGATACTGGGCCGGGTCCCGGTTGGCGGAGCTGGTCGCGAGCAGGACCCACTCGCCGGTCGGGACCACGACGTCGCCGATCGGGGTGTCCTCGGTGGTGAACCGGTCGGTCGCGTGGTTGAGCGGGTTGGTGAACCGGAGCAGCTCCTCGACGGCCGCCGGGAGCAGCGACGGGTCCTCGCGCAGCCGGGCCGCCTGCTGAGGGTGCGTCAGCAGCGCCAGAGTGCCTGAGGCGATGAGGTTCACGGTGGTGTCGAAGCCCGCCATGATCAGCTGGAAGATCGCGGAGAGCAGCTCGACGTCGCTGAGCTGCTCTCCGGCGCCATCGCGGCCGGAGCCGTCGCGGGCACGTACGAGCGCTGAGATCAGGTCGTCGCCGGGCTCGGCCCGCTTAACGGCGACCAGGTCCGCGATGTAGGCGGCCAGTTCCCTCACCACGCGCTCGGACTTCGCGCGGTCGTCGTAGTCGAGCACGGCGGCCGTGGTCCACGCGCGATCGGGCGCCGGAACGCCGAGCAACTCGAAGAGCACGGTGATCGGCAGCGGGCGCGCGTACGTGTCGAGGAGCTCGATGGTGCCGCCACCCGCCGCCGCCATCTCGTCCAGCAGGCCCGCGGCGATCTCCTCGACGCGCGGACGCAACTCCGCGACGCGGCGCGGGGTGAACCCCTGCTGTACCAGGCGACGCAGCCGGGTGTGGTCAGGCCCGTCATAGTGGAGCATGTGGGCGTGGAGACCAACCGCCTCGCTCGGCCGGGACCGGCTACCTCCCGGCCAGCGGTGCACGTCCTTCGCCAACCGGGAGTCGGTCAAAGCCCCGCGCACATCCGCGTAGCGGGTGACGACCCACATCGGCCTACCATCCGGCATCCGCACGGGGGCGATCGGGCAGGATTCGCGCAGCTGCGCGAAGAACCCGGCCGGGTCTTGGTAGTAGGAGTCTTCGTCGAAGGGCACTGACAGCGTCTCATCCGTCATGGCCCACACCCTAGGCGGCCGATTACGCAGTCGGCATCGGCTTTTTCGCAGCCTAGTGGCCGATCTCGTCCAGTTCCGCAAGCTCCTTGCCCGAGAGCGAGAGTCCCGCGCCGGCGACGTTCTCGCGCAGGTGCGCCGTCGATGAGGTGCCGGGAATCAGCAGGATGTTCGGCGACCGCTGCAGCAGCCAGGCCAGGGCGACCGACATCGGCGTCGCGTCCAATCGCGAGGCCACGGTCGAGAGCGCCGAGGACTGCAGCGGGCTGAAGCCGCCGAGCGGGAAGAAGGGCACGTAGGCGATGCCCTGTTCGGCGAGCGTGTCGATCAGAGCGTCGTCCTGGCGGTAGGCGAGGTTGTACATGTTCTGCACGCACACGATCGGCGCGATCGTCTGCGCCTCCGCGACCTGCTGCGCCGTCGCGTTGCTCACGCCGAGGTGCCGGATCAGGCCCTGCCGCTGAAGCTCGACGAGCGTCTCGAACGGCTCGGCGAGGGAGCCCGGCTGGGGACCCTGGGCATTGCCGAGCCGGAGGTTGACCAGATCGAGCGCCTCGATGCCGAGGGTTTCCAGGTTGTCGTGGACGGAACGGCGCAGAGCTTCCGGCTGCCGGGCCGGAGGCCAACCGCCCTGCTGGTCCCGGATCGAGCCGACCTTGGTCACGACGTGCAGCGATTCCGAGTACGGATGCAGCGCTTCGCGGATCAGCTGGTTGGTGACGCGCGGTCCGTACGCGTTGCTGGTGTCGATGTGGGTGATTCCGAGGTCGACGGCCTCGCGCAGAACGGCGAGTGCGCCGTCGTGGTCGGCGGGCGGTCCCATGACCCCGGGGCCGGCGAGCTGCATGGCGCCGTAGCCGAACCGGGTGACGGTCAGATCGCCCAGGGTCCAGGTGCCGCCGGGAAGCGAGAGTGCAGAATCGTTCATTGCTCTAGTTTGGATAGGTAGCTTCCTCACAGGAAGTAGGCACTTCGGAGTGCGTAACACTCCCACGAGTGAGAAGAGCGGTTGATGGCGACGATGACGGCGGCCCAGAAGAGGGCGCAGGCCAAGGCGGAGTACGACGCCTTCCTGGCGGTATGTCCCAGCCGTAAGCTGCTCGATCGGATCGCCGACAAGTGGGTCACGCTGATCCTGTGCGCGCTCGGCAACGCCGGTGAGCCCCGGTCGATGCGCTACTCGGAGCTGTCCCGCCAACTGGCCGGCGTCAGCCAGAAGATGCTCACGCAGACGCTGCGCTCCTTGGAGCGAGACGGCCTCATCACCCGCACCGCGACGCCAACCGTGCCCGTCACGGTCACCTACGAGCTGACCGACCTCGGTCTCTCCCTGCACCACATGGTGCGCGGCGTCAAAGCCTGGGCCGAGCTGCACATGGACGATGTGCTCACCAACCGTGCGACGTACGACACCCGCGTCGCCTGAACCAGGGAGCGGCGGTATCAGTTCCGGGGTGTAAGCAGCGCGGTCGCGGCCGACGTGGCGACCTCGGACAGGTCGCGGACATCGCCGCCGTCCTCGACGATCGTCGCCGTGAGCTCCCTGATGCCGCCGAGCAGCAGCAGGGCCAGCGGGCGGGACAGCGGCCCGGCTCCGGCCCGGCGGAAGACCTCGGTGTCGGTCAGGCTCAGCAGCATCTCGGTCATCGAGTCGATGGCCTCGCGCTGAACGGTGCGGCCCACGGTGCCGAGCGCGGGCAGTTCGCGGATCCAGCTGAGCATGATCGCCGGTTCCGAGGCCGCCGCGTCGATGTACGCCGCGACGGCCTGGGAAACCTGGCGCTGCCAGGGCGCCGTCGGGTCGACGGCCGCCTCGATGCGCTGACGCATCTTCGCGTTCGTCGTGTACAGCAGGGCGACGTAGCACTCGTCTTTGGTCGAGAACTCGGCATAGAACGTGCGCCGCGAGGTGCGCGCGTACCGGACGATGTCGGCGACGGTGGTCTCGCGGTAGCCGCGCTCCCGGATCGAGGCGGCCATGCCCTCGATCAGCCGCTGCCGGAACGGCGCGCCGACGGCATCGCCCGACGGGGTGTCCGTATCGGGAACGGCGGCGTCAGCGGCTGCGGCAGTCATCTCGACCAAGTTATCCCATCCGATCGACCGCCGACGCCACCGTCGAGCGGGCCTTGTGCAGCCCGGTACTTGGGCGTACCGTCAGCGCGGTACGTGCCAGTACCGCGCTTGATCGAACACCCGCGAAGGAGCGGCCATGACCGATCTGGCCACCAACCGCCCGCCCGACCCGGCGACCGGGCCCGCGCTGCGCATGAGGAGTTCGAGGCTCTGCGCGTGCTGCTGCCGCCGATGGTGACGCTCGGCTCCCGGCTGACGATGATGCCGGGGCCGGAGCTCGACCTCGGCCGGTTCAGCCCGTGGGGCCGGTTCCGCGGCTACCGGCGCGAGTTCGACGCGATCATCGGGCGGCTGATCGCCACGGCGCGGGCGGATCCGGAACTCGACCGGCGCAACGACATCCTCGCCCTGATGCTCCAGGCGCGCTACGACGATGGCGCGGCGATGGATGCGGGCGCCGTCGCCGACCAGCTGCTCACGCTGCTCGCCGCCGGGCACGAGACGACCGCGACCACCCTCGCGTGGACGGTCGAACGACTGCGCCGCCACCCCGAGATCCTGGCCCGGCTGGTGGCCGAGGCCGACGAGGGCGGTTCGCAGCTGCGCAAGGCCACGATCACCGAGGTGCAGCGCTCCCGGCCGGTCGTCGATCTGACCGGCCGCAAGGTGCGGGGCGACTCGCTCGCGCTCGGGCAGTGGGTCGTGCCGCGCGGCTACTGCATCATGGTCTCGATCGGCCTCGTCCACCAGGACGACTCGGTGTTCCCGAACGCCGGGGCGTTCGACCCGGACCGGTTCGTCGGCGTCAATCCGGACACGTACTCCTGGGTGCCGTTCGGCGGCGGAACCCGGCGATGCATCGGGGCCGCGTTCGCCGCGATGGAGATGGACGTCGTGCTGCGCACGCTGCTGCGCGACTTCGAGCTGGCAGCCACACGCGAGCCGGACGAGGGCTGGCACTCGCGCGGCGTGGCCTGGGGCGGTCTGGCCGTGGTGCGCCGCCGCAAGCCGACGGAAGGCAGGGCCGCCGTATGACCCCCACGCCCACCACGCACGTCGACGTGCTCATCGTCGGCGCCGGACTGTCCGGCATCGGCGCGGCGCACCATCTGCAGAGCAGGCTGCCGGGCAAGAGCTACACGATCCTCGAGTCGCGCGAGGCGATCGGGAGCACCTGGGACCTGTTCCGCTACCCCGGGATCCGCTCCGACTCGGACATGCACACCTTCGGCTACCGGTTCCGCCCGTGGATCGACGAGAAGGCGATCGCGGACGGGCCGTCGATCCTGCGGTACCTGCGGGAAACGGCGACGGAGGCCGGGATCGACCGGCACATCCGCTTCGGCCACCGCGCGCTGGGCGCGGCCTGATGTCCCTGCCCTCGCAGGACGTGATCGCCAACGGCCTGCGCAAGGTACTCGGCCCGCGGATGTCCTATCCGATCACGCGCTGGAAGAACGTCGCACTGTCCACGCTCGTGTTCCAGCTGAGCCAGCGCCGCCCCGAGTTGGTCAAGGGCGTGATCAAGCGGGAGCAGCGTCGTCGGCTGCCGAGCGGCTACGACCTCGAGACGCACTTCACGCCGCGCTACAACCCCTGGGACCAGCGGTTGTGCCTGGTGCCCGACGGCGATCTGTTCAAGGCGATCCGCGACGGCCGGATGTCCGTGGTCACCGACCGGGTCAGCACGTTCAGCGAGACCGGCATCGACCCCGAATCCGGCGCGCATCTGGACGCGGACGTCGTGGTCACCGCGACGGGCCTGAACATCCTGCTCATCGGCGGCATGACGCTGACCGTGGACGGCGCGCCGGTCTCGCCCCCGGAGAAGCTGGCGTACAAGGGGATGATGCTGGACGGGGTGCCGAACTTCGCGTTCTGCGTCGGCTACACCAACGCCTCGTGGACCCTGAAAGCGGACCTGGTCAGCGAGTTCGTGTGCCGACTGCTCAAGACCATGGACGCACGCGGCGAACACATCTGCGCCCCGGTGAACGCGGACCCGTCGATGGACACCCGCCCGCTGATGGACTTCGCCGCGGGCTACGTGCTGCGCTCGCTCGACCAACTGCCGAAGAGCGGCCCCAAGGCGCCCTGGCGGCTCGGCATGAACTACGCACAGGACGTGGTCACCCTGCGCCACGGGAAGATCCGCGACGGAGTGATGCGCTTCTCGAACCCGGTGCCCGCTCCCGCCGCACGACTGACGCACCGCGTCTGAGCAGCAGAGAAGCCAGGATGTTCTCGGCCTGCGGGCCCTTCTGACCCTGGGTGACGTCGAACTCGACCTTCTGGCCTTCGTTCAGCTCACGGTAGCCCTGGGTCGCGATGTTCGAGTAGTGGGCGAACACGTCCGGGCCGCCCCCGTCCTGCTCGATGAAGCCGAAGCCCTTTTCGGCGTTGAACCACTTCACGGTGCCTGATGCCACTGGGTACTGCCCTTCGGTATGCGAGATCTTGCAGGCAAGTGTGACACGGACCACCGAAGTCTGCGAGAGGGAAATAGGTGCAGTTTTCCTCTTAGAGCTCAAATCTCCGACACAGCAGGCTGGAGAATTTTTGCCGGATCCCGCCTGAGCTGCTGCTTCGACCGGGCTCTGACCAGGGAAAGGACCGGTTCACCCGCACAAAAAAGGATGGGCGTCGGCATCGCCGACACGCCGTGGGCAACCGGAATCCGCGAGGTGCGGTCCGTATGTATTCAAAGTCACGATTTGGAACCGCTCGCCGATCTCCGTGGCGGCCACGGTTGACGGATCCGCGACCGCCCCGGTGGTGGGGGTGCGGGAATGGCGTTAGTCTCCCGAGCCCCCGTGACAGGTCGTCGGCGGCGTGAACAGCGGCGTGGTGTCCACCGGCTCGGTCGCGGGCGGATTCTGGATCACCGTGGAGTGCCGGGTCCAGGTGGACTCGCAGTTGTACAGCGCGGCCTTCTCGGGACTGTGGGTCGAGTTGGCGTCGCTGCCCATCCACAGGTCCACGTGGTCGGAGTTGACTCCGCCGCACGGGTCGCACTGGTCTTCGTGGATGAAGTACTTCTTCAGGAACGGCACGTAGATCTTCTGGCACCACGGGCCGTTGAGGTCGTTCGGTTCGGCGTAGGTGACGGGGTTGCTGTAGGTGCCCACGCCGCCGGCCACCTGGTGGATGCAGGGGTGCGCGATGGCCTTGCCGGGCGGGGTGTTGTCGACGTACCCGTAGAAGGTCACGTAGTCGGTGACCGACGACGAGGCCGGCCGCACGGACGCCTGCGCGGCGCCCGGGGACGCGGCGTTCGCGGACGTGCTGCCGAACAGCAGCGCGGCGCCGAGCGCGAGCAGGGTGAGCAGCGAGAGAACCAGGCTGCGGGATCCGGTGAGCTTCATCCTTCCTCCGTGGATCGCGGGTTCCGCAAGGTTAGGAAAGCTGCCTTACTTGGATGCCACGGAACGTACGACCGCCCCCGCACTCCGTCAAGGCCGTTGTCGAAATCGGACAGAACGGATGAGCCCCCGCCTCAGTCCTGGAACAGCCGGCGGGCCCACGGATCGAGCGCGCGGGCCGTCTCCATCGGCGTGCCGCGGTGCAGCACGTGCTCCGAGGCGATTGCGGTTCGGCGTCGGTCACGTGCGGCGCCCTAGTGGAGTTCCGGCGGCAGCAGTGGGAAGCCGAAGGCCGCCACCAGGTCCGGATCTCCGAACGACGTCACCCTGCTGATCCCCTCGTCGACGACGGTCAGCAGCGTTACGCCGTATGGCTGGTAGAGGCCCGTCGTGTCACGCACGTAGCCCACGAACGCGGGCTGGCCGTTAGCGCGGGTGGCGTACAGGCGCCAGGTTCCGGGCGTGCCGAGCGCGTGCGCGCAGGAAGGGCACGCACGTCTTGCGGCCCGCGTACCAGGAGCGCATCGGGGTCGCCTCCAGCGTGACGTCCTCCACCAGCAGCCGTTCCAGCTCCGCCGCGTCGGCGTTTTCGAACGCCGCCATATACCGCCCGAGGAGTTCCCTGGCCCGCGGCTCGTCCGGCTCGGCGATCCGCTCGGCGGTGAACGCCGCACCCGCGATCCGGATGCTCTCCTCGTACGCGGCCAGGTAGTCCCCGGCCGCGTAGTCCGCGGCAGGGTCCTCGTCCTTCCCGGCGACCAGCGCCGCCATCCACCGCGCCGAGCCTACGAAGTGGTTGATCAGCGCGTGCACGTCCCAGGACGCACACGGCGTCGGCCCGGCCATCTGCTCGGCCCGCACCCGCCGCAGCACCTCCATCGTGCTGCTTGCCGCCCGGTTCAGCTCCGCCGTCGCAACCTCGGTCATTCCTTCTGCCGTCATCGCTTCCGCTCCCTGTTCGAGTTCCAGCTTCTCCCAGGTAGACCTCGGCGGCACGGAAAAGGAATCGGTCCGATTCGGATTCGGTCACGCGCGGGCGAGGAAGCGAGCGAGGGGTTCGGCCACGGCGGCGTCTCCGGGCACGATGTGGCCGGCGGGGTGCTCGAGGATCAGCGGGTCGGCGAACCGGTCGGCCAGGCGCAGCGAGTCTTTGCGGGGGACGATCACGTCGCGGCGTCCGATGATGTGGACGGAGGGGGTGGTGAGCTTGTGCCGGAACAGTTCGGCGTGTTTCGGCAGGTCGCTGGTGAAGCCGCCGACCATGACGGCGAAGTCGAAGTGAAATTCGGGCGGTGCGGTCCCGCTCTCCTGGACCGCGGTGAGCAGGCCGGTCAGCGCCGCGCCCTGGCTGAAGCCGAAGACCCCGTCGAACCGTGGACCGGCGCAGACCAGGTCCACGGCCCAGTCGCGGGTGCGGTCCCAGCCGGCGAAGCCCTCGTGCCACCAGCCGAAGTCGCCGCGGGCCCTCGAGGGGGCGTCCACGTAGACGAATTCAATCTCGATGTTCCGCGGCAGTGCGGCGACCAAGGACTCCATCTGGTCGCGCAGGATCGCGCTGCTGCCGTGATAGCCGTGCAGGCAAAGTACGCGCAGGTGAGACATGTGGCCACCATTCTGGAGCGTCGATGAACCGGACGAGGTCGGGGCCGGGTGACGACCCCGACGGCGTCCGAGGGCGGGGCGGTCTAGATGGCGGCCTTGACTGCCTCGGCGACCTCGTGGTCCTGGTCGGGGTATCCGCCGCCGACGCCGACGGCGCCGATGAGCGCGCCGTGGGCGTCGGTGATCGGGACCGCGCCGCCGACGAAGACGACCGGGTCGCCGAAGGCGGAGTCGATGCCGTACATCGGGGCGCCGGGCTGGACGGCGCCGGCCAGGTCGCGGGTCGCAGCCGCGAAGTAGACCGAGGTGCGGGCCTTGGCCTGGCTGGAGTCGACGCTGGCCAGGGCCGCGCCGTCCATCCGGGAGAACGCGACCAGGCGCGCGCCGCCGTCCAGGACGGCGATGGTGAACGCGATCCCGAGGTCGGCGGCCTTGGCCTTGCCCGCCTCGATCGCCTTCTCGATGCTGCTCAGGGAAATGCTGCCGGACATGGCTCTCAGGCCTCCTTGACCGTCACCACTCTGGTGACCTGGGCTCCATCCTGCGACCCACGCTTGCCATATGTCCAACAGATAGTTCTTCTAGAACTGATAGATTCTGTGCATGGCAATTTCCCTGCGCCAACTCGAGTACTTCGTCACCGTCGTCGACGAGGGCTCTTTCACCCGCGCGGCCGAACTGCTCCGCGTCAGCCAGCCCGGCCTGTCCCACCAGATCCAGGCTCTGGAGCGTGAACTCGGTGGGCCGCTGCTCGAACGCCTGCCGCGCAAGGTGCGCCTGACCCCCGCCGGACGCACCGCGCTGCCGCATGCCCGGGCGAGTCTGGCCCACGCGCAGCGCGCCAGCAGCGCCGCCCGCCGCGCCTCGGGGGTGGAAACGGGCGAGCTGCACGTCGGCACGCTCTACTCGATCAGCACCGGCGTCCTGCCCGGCGCCCTGCGCACTTGGCGACGCGGCTACCCCGAACTCCAGGTCCACCTCGTCGAGTTCCCGCACACCGACGAACTGGTCGCGGCGATGGAGGCCGGGCAGGCGGACGTCGCGGTCGGCCCGGTTCCGGCCGACTGGGACGGGCCCTGCCGGGTGATCGGCGTCGAAGAGTTCGTCATCGCCGCAGCCCCCGACGCCGTGCCCTACCCCGACGGCGCGCAGGTCCCGCTCGCCGACCTCGCACAGCGGGAATGGGTGCACTACACCGCGCGCAGCGGCCTGTCCGACATCCTCAACACCGCCTGCACCCGCGCGGGCTTCACCCCGAGGCTCTCGGTGCGCACCGAACAGAGCTCGTCCGCGCTCAGCCTCGCCCGCGCCGGAGTCGGCCTCGCCCTGCTGCCCGGCAACGTCATCCCCAAGCACTACGACGGCGTCCTGCTGCGCCCCGACCCACCCGTCCTGCGCCCCCTCGCCGTCTACACCCGCGTACGCCCCGACCCGATCACCGCGGCGTTCGTCTCGGCTATCTCCGTCGAGACCCTCGTCACCCCCACGCACATCACCGAACGACTCGGACCGCTGCCGGACTAGCTGCCGGGAACCGGCCTGCGCCGCCGCCGATGAACTCTCGTGGCCCCTGGCGGTCGTGATCCCCAGGACCGCGATCAGGGCGCCGCAACCGGCCAGCAGCCACCAGCCGACGTGGCCGGCCACGGTGTACCCGGAGTACCCGCCGTGGGCCGAACCGTGCGCGGTGACGATCGAGCCCAGCAGTGCCACGCCGAGGCAGCTGCCGATCTGACGCGCCGTCGAGCAGATCGCGCCCGACACATCGGCGCTCACGTGTGGCGTACCGGACACGGCGGTGGCCGTGATCGGGGCGTTGACCAGGCCGAATCCGGCGCCGAACAGGGCGTACGCGGCCAGCAGGGCGGGCAGGCCGGTGGACGGAACCACGCTGGTCGCCAGCAGCACGGCGGCCACCAGCAGCACCGCTCCCCCGGCGATCAGCGGCACTCGCGGGCCGTGCTCGGCGGTCAGGTGTCCGGAGATCGGCGAGGCGAGCGCGGCGGCAGCGGCCATCGGGGCCGTCAGCAGGCCGGCGTGCAGCACGTCGTAGCCGCGCACGTCCTGCAGATACAGGGTATTGAGGAAGAGGAAGCCGGAGAGCGCCACGAACGCGGCGACCGCGGACAGTGCGGCGCCCGCGAAGGCCGGGTCGATCGGCGGCCGGTGTCGACGGTGCTCGTAGCCGGCCAGCACCGTCGTCGCCGCGGCGGCGATGGCGAGCAGGCCGATAATCAGGATGCTGCCATAGCCGCGGCGGGAGCCCTCGATGATCGCGTAGGTGACCGCGGCCAGCGCCGTGACGACGAGCGCCTGCCCGGCCGGGTCGGGACGCGGCGTGTCCTCGGCCCGGGGCTCGGGCACCAGCACCGCGACCAGCACGATGGCCGCGACGCCGACCGGGACGTTGATCCAGAACACGGAGCGCCAGCCGGCGCAGGCGACCAGCAGCCCGCCGAGCACCGGGCCGAGCGCCAGCGACAGGCCGAACGTGCCGCCCCACAGCCCGATCGCCCGCGTGCGCTCACGCGGATCGGTGAAGGTGTCGGTGAGGATCGACAGGGCGACCGGCGTGAGCATGCTCGCGCCGAGGCCCTGCGCGACGCGGAAGGCGACCAGCCAGTCCAGGCCGTGCGCCAGGGAGCAGGCGAACGAACTGGCCGTGAACAGCGTAAGCCCGCCGAGAAACACCCGCCGCCGACCGATCCGGTCCGCCGAGGATCCGGCGAGCATCAGCAGCCCGGCCACGGCGAGCGTGTAGCCGTCGATCGTCCACTGCAGGCCGCTGACCGAGGCGTTCAGGTCGCGGCCGATATCGGGAAGCGCGACGTTGATGGCGGTCACGTCCAGGCCCGCGATCAGCAGGCTGGTGCAGCACACGGCCAATATGAGCAGTCTGCTGCGGTGGGTGGGTTCTGACATGTCCCCTCCTGAAAGTTAACTTTCAGGAAGATAGCTCACTCTTACCAGTTCCTGCAAGCCCACTCTCACGAAAAGGATGCGGCCGGTTCAAGTTCAGCTTCCGCGATGGCTTCCATGTCCTGCGTATCGGCTTGGTTCATGCGGCGAGTGAGGGATGGGCCGAGGCGGAGCAGGGCGACGGCGGAGATGGCGGCCAGGGCGAGGCAGCCGAGCCAGACCGGCGTGCCGCCGAACGCGGCGAAGGCGACGCCACCGACCAGCGGGGCCACCACGGCACTGCCGGACCAGGCGATCTGATAGACGCCCTGGTAACGGCCGCGCAGGTGCGACGGGGCCAGCCTCGCGACGACGGCCGAGGTGATAGGGGTGCTACCGATCTCGCCGACCGTCCAGACGGTGACGGAGAGGGCGAAGATGCCCACACTGCCACCGAGCAGGGGCACGGCCATGCCGATGCCGACCACCAGCCCGGAGATGGCGAGCACTTGGGCGACCGGGTAACGCTCCAGCCAGCGGACGAGCGGCAGTTGCAGCGCGACGATGAGCACGCCGTTGATCGCGCTGATGTAACCGACCTGGGCCGCCGTCAGGCCGTCGCGGGCCATCGCCATCGGCTGGGCGGCGTTGTACTGCTGGAAGACGAGCAGCAACAGGAAGAACACGGCGACGAAGGTGATGAAGACCCGGTCGGGCAGGACTGCGCCGAGGCCGTCGGCGCTGGCGGACCGGGTACGGCCGACGGTCGCCGTGGTGGGTCGGGGCACATGGCGGGGCGTGGTGTCGCGGACGAACACCGCGATCAGCAGGAGGCAGAACTCAGCGCGTCTCGCCGCGTCTCGAAGGCGGAAAGCCCAGCTCTTCGCGCACGCTGTCGGCGAAACGCTGCGTGCGCACCATCTCGCCGAGCGGGATCCCGCGCGCCGCTTCCTGCTCCACGGCCTTCTTGATCCGCGCCAGCAGGTCGCCGACCACATTCGCGGACGCCGCGCCGTCCCAGACGACTGCCAGGATGCCGTCGCACGCCTTCTCCACGGCCTTCTTGCTGTTGCGAGGCAAGGGGTCCGGTCCGCACAGCCGCAGCGCGAGCGCCGCGAGCAGGTGGTAGCGGACCGCGCTGTACTTCGGCTCGACGCGGCGATTGCGGATCAGCCACTCCACGCGGTAGTAAGCGGCAGCCGCGGTGTAGTAGGCGAACGGCTGCTGACCCTGCTTGAACAGGTCATCCTTGCGAGCCTCGAGCAACTGCTGGTACCGGCCGACTCCCGACGGATCCCCCAGGAACATGGCGGCGTACGCCCGGGTCAGCTGCGGACGCGTGACGATCCGGGTCTTCTCCACATCCTGCCGCGAGCTGTACTGCTTCGATCGGCGCTCGTAGTAGAGCCTGCGCGCCGGTTCGTGCGCGGCGAAGTGCTCCTCCAGGTCCTTGTGGAACTGCTCGCGCGAGGTCAGGTCCTCCTCGCTGATCGCGGTCTGCAGATTCGTCGCCGCGACGATGTCGCCGATCACCTTCTCGTCCTCGGAGTGGACCACGCGGACGTGCACCTGGATCTCGGCGGTGAGCCGCTCGCGCATGTCGAAGAGCACGTGACAGGTCTGGCAGCCGTTGACGATCTGAAAGTCGCGGATGTAGACCTCGTCGCCGACGACCCTCATGTCCCGGGCCACGATGGTGATTCCGTTGTGCAACGCGGCGAAACGGCGTCGGCGGTCCTCGTCGAGCAGGCTGTTCTTGATCTCGCTGTTGACCGCGTTGTAGCCCTGGAAGTCGCGCACGTTCTCGTGGAACAGGGTCTTGCGAATCCCGCCGCCCGCGTCGGTGAGCACGTTCGCGACCAGCTCGGTGGTCGGCAGCAGGCCGGTGTAGGCCTGCTCGATGCCGGGCGCCTTCGGCATCGCGAACTTCTTGACCATGGCGAAGTTGGCCTTGACCGCCTCCGTCGCCTGCTTGTTCAGCTTCACCAGCTCGTCGCGGGTGACGCAGGCGAACTCGACCTCGGCGAACTGCTCGAGCGCCGCGAGCGACCTCTCGGCGGCGCGCAGCTTCTTCTCGACCAGGTCGGCGATCTGCTCGCCGGTCGTGACGTACCTGACGCGCAGCCGCGGCGGCTTCTCGGCGAACTTCGAGATGTCCGCGTACAGGGCCCTGATCGAGGAACGCAGATCCACCACGTCGCCCGACGCCGGATACGCCAAGTGCGCGGGGCTGAACACGTGCTTGAGGTTGTCGGCCAGGTCGGAGATGACCTTCGTCTCGAAGCGCGCGCTCGTCTTGGCCTGGATCACGATGAACTGCACGTCGAGCTGCTTGGCGTTCTCCACGACGGCGAGCACCTCGGTGCTGTCGTGCAGCAGTTCGCCGTTGACCAGGATGCCGAACACGTCGATACCGAGGTCGTTCTCACCGCCGGTGCGGAACGCGCCCGGATCGAATTCGCCCTCGTAGTACCCGCTGAGCACGCAGAATCCGGCGAAGGCCTCGAAGGCCTCGTCCTGGCTGAGCCCGCTGAGGTCCCTGTCCTGCTGGAACCGCTCAAGCCTGCTGCGGATGACCAGATCCACCGGTTCTCCCCCTCGCCCGGAACAGCACTTCCTCGATACTGAGCGCGCTGGACGGGTGGTGGCTCAGGCACATCGGCGCCACCACCTTCTGGAACGCGAGACCCTCGCCCACCGCGTAGAACTGGCCCGCGCTCAGCCGGGAGATGTCCACGACGCGGCTCGCCTTGGCCGCCGCCATCTCCTTGGCGGCCTGGATGTGCGCCGGGCTGTTGAGGAACCCGAAGAACTGCGCTGCCGCGTTGCCGGCTATCAGGTTGTGGATACCGCGCGGCGACTGCGTGGCGAAGACGAGGCCGAGCCCGTACTTGCGCGCCTGCGAGGCCAGGGCGAGCGTGCTGCCGGTGCACGCCGTCATCGCGCCGGAGGGGGCAAGGGTCTGCGCCTCGTCCATCACGTACAGGCCGCCGAGCGGGCGGTCCCCGGCCGGATGCTGCTTGATCCAGGCGAACAGCGCCATCTGCAGCTGGTTGACGAAGCCCTGCCGCTGCTCGTTCGAGGACAGGCCGACGAAGCTGATCACCGAGATCCGGGCGCGCTTGCCGGGCGCCGGGGTGAACAGGACCTCCGGGTCGAGCGCCGTGCCCGAGCCGCCGAACAGCGGGTCGTTGATCATAGCGGCGTGCAGGGTCTGCGCCAGATCCGCGGCGATGTCCTGCGCCTTGGCGAGTTGCGAGACCCCCTCCGGCAGTTCCGCCAGCAGCGAGATCAGCGCGGCGAGGCCGACGTCGCCGCGACGGCCCAGATACTCCAGCGCCACGCGCAGCACGGCTCGTCCCCGCTCGGCCTTCGCGGTCTCCCCGGACATGCGCGCACGCGGCGCAAGCGTGGCGACCGCGCTGTCGAGGGCGAGCCCGAACTCGTCCGGGTCGTCGCGGACGGCGGCGAAGTCCGGCAGCGGCTGGAGGCTCAGCGGCCGTCCGGCCTCGCGCCGGGGGGTCCAGACGACGACCTCGGTGTTCGCGAGGTAGTCGGCGGCCTTCGCGCTGTCGCCCGCGCCCCAGCCGCTCGGCGGTTCGGGCCACGCGTCGCCGAGCCGGGCGAGATCGTTGTTCGGATCGAGCACGATGGACGAGACACCGAGCAGCGCGCACTCCTCGACGAGACGGCGGATCAGCACGGTCTTTCCCGAGCCGGAGCCCGCGAAGATCGCCGTGTGCTTGCGCAGCGACTCCAGGGAGACGCGCACCGATCTGCCTCGCTCGACCGTGCTGCCGATCGGCAGGGTGTTCGCGGGCGGCGGCTCAGCATCGTCGTCGGAGAGCGGTCCGGGCGCCGCATCACCCTCGTCGTCAAAGCTCGGTCCGGGCTCAGGCCCCTGCGAGACGGCCGGCATCCGCGGTGCGCCGAACACGGCTGTGAGCAGCGCGGTCCGGCCGGCCGGGCGCCGCGCCGTCAGCCAGTCGCTCAGCGCCGGGTCCTGTTCCTCGAGCATTTTGCCGAGCGCGGCGAAGGCCTTCAGATCCGCGGGATCGACGTCGAGCACGACACCGCCTGCCTGCTCGAACTCGGCGGCCATCTTGCCCATCTCCTTGCCCTTGGGCCACGGGCCGCGCCGCACCACGTACGCGTTGCGCTTCCGGTTGTCCGTGCCGGACCCGGTCATTCCCTGCACGCGGCTGAGCCTCGCCTGCGCCGCGCGGGCGTTGGATGCGGAGATCGCTCTGAACGCCCAGAGGACTTCGTCCTCGGTCGCCTCGTCGAGCGTGTGGTGCAGCCGTGCGTGGAAAGCCCCGCGCTCCGCGGAGTCGGGCTCGACCCAGTACTCGTCGCCCGCCCGCCCTTGCTCGATCTTCCACGCGTTCAGGCCTGCCGCGAGGAGCCGGGACATCAGCCCGTCCTCGTGTTCGCGTTCGAATGCGGCGGCGGTGTCCGCGCCTTGACGCAGGCTCTCGAATTTCGAGTCCAGCTCGGCGAATCCCTCCCCCGTCGTCACCTCGGGCGGCGGCGCCGCAGCCGTCTGCGGACGATGGTCGAGGCGTGCCAGCTCAACGATTTCATCTGCCGCCAGGCAGGCCTCGATATGTGCGGACACGGCCTTGAGTAGACCACGCGGCGAGTAGTACGGCGCGTCGGCGAAGGCCTCGGGCCGAACGGGCCAGGTGGCGTGCGGCGGTTTGAAGCCGAGGCTCTTGAACTGCGGCTCGAACCAGGCCGCCACCAGCGCCCGACCCACCTCGGCGGACGGTATCTGGCCGATCTTGTGTTGCGGCCGGAAGCGGTCCGCGGCGGCCTCGGTGGACTTCCGCATGAGCAGTTCCCAGGTGCGGATCATGCACGCGACGACGGTGAGCGTCCTGGGCATCTCCTGTCGCAGGCTCATCAGGCCGTCGCCGATCTGTTCGAGCAGCCGCCCCTGCTCGAAGGCCACCCCGCCCTCGTCGTCGTACGCGGCTTCCGTGGTGGCGATGAGACCGTCGATCTGATCGACCGCCAGCAGCGTCGGCCCGGTCAGCGCGAGCAGCCGCGAGATCTCGGAGGCGATCTCCCCGGCGGTCTTCCCGAGGCGCCGCAGCCCCCAGTGCTGCCATTGGTCCCAGTCGGCGGACGCACTGTCCTCACGCGCCAGCAGGAAGAGCTCGGCGAGATCCTGCAAATCAGGGTCCTGGTTGCGAAAGAGCACCAAGGCGCGGGCGGTGTCCTGGCACGCGCCGCCGACGCGGTTGTCCAGCCGCCGCAGGTCGTTGATGAACCGCGCGAGGGTCTCGGGCGTCAGCGGCTGCCGTCCCGCGACCTGCTTACGCACGTCGGTGTCGGTGCCGGCCAGGATGCAGAGCCGGTACAGGAGCAGGGTCAGCTGGTCCGTGCGCATCGGGCCGTCGCGGCGCAGTCCGTCCAGAAACGACCGCACCACGCTCTGCCAGAAGTCCGGGCCCAACTCCAGGTCGACCAGGATGAAATAGCCGTCCTTGCGCTGCACCTGCTCGCGGGCCCAGCTCAGCATGTGCGTCTTGCCGGCGCCGTGCTGGCCGATCAGCGGGATGCCCAGCGGGCTGCGGCGCGGTTCGCGGACGGCCTCGTCGACGGCGGCCAGGATCGCGGCCGCGGCCCGGTTGTTGAGGTCCTCGACGTGCGCCGCGAGCGGAGCCCAGACGTCCTCGTGCGTCGGCGCCCAGTCGAGTCTGAGCGCGGCCAACGCGTCACGCTCGGCGGGCGTCACGACTGCCCTATCGTCAGCAGATGCCTGGCCTCACCGCCGATGGTGATGGCCGCGTCCCAGTCCGCGGCGGCCAGCAGCCGCTGTTTCGTCTCGGGCTCCAGATAGACCGCGGGCATCAGCACCAGCCGCAGCAGCGCCGCGTCGACCTCCTCGCGCGGGACGTCCGGCAGATGCTCGCGAAGCAGCCGCAGTCGAACCGGCGAGCCCGGCTCCTTCGCGAGCTGCGCATACGCCGCTCGGATGAGCTGCTCGGCGTCAACGGCGTCAACGACCTCCTGCGCCGGCGCCTCGGTCTCGGCCACGAAGAACTCTTCAAGAGGACGCCCCGACCGCGTCATGTCCCGGTCGATGAGCTTCAGGAATCCGTACAGCAGCCGGTACGCCTTCGCCGACTTCTCCGGCGGCGCGGCACGCAGCTCCTCGCGGCCCCTGCGCCAACCCCGCTCGGTGAGTTCGAACACGAATGGACGGCCCGGCAGGCCGCCGTCGCGCCGGCTTGTGACATAGCCCTGCTTTTCCAGCCGCAGCCGCAGCTGCCCGGAGATCGTGAATCCGTACGCCTCGCGCAGCTCGGTGTTCGAGGCCTCATTCACCAGGGACATCAGGGCCAGAAGCGCGGCCTTGTCTTCGATACCGGATGGGGTGCTGGCCATGGACCGAGACCTCCGAGAGGAAGAAGTGGCCGGGCAGGAACGCATGCGCGAGCACAGATACGTGATCACTCGATCGCGGACCGCGTCCGACCCGTTGCTATCGACATGGTGCCAGAGCAACCCGCGGCACGTCAGGCGAGTCCCGAGAAATGTCTGAGAACTGACATGCGGCCCACCGTGGACGCGCGGGCGACTCCAAGAATCGCCGGGGCGGGGACCGTAGCGTCGAACGTGTTCGCGTGCCAGGATTCAATGCGTTCACTGAGTCACTCAATCGCGGGGAGCCAACGGTCGTGAGCAGCTACGCCGACTTCGTCATCCAGGGGGATCCCGAGAGCGTCCGCGCCATCGGGGACCAGGTCGTTCGCGGCGCCGGATTCACGGTCGCCTGGGCGGATCAGGCGACGGGGCACGCGCAGCGCGGCAGCCTCGGGCTGACGATCCTGCTCGGGGCGTTCGTCGGCAAGAAGCGGCAGTCCGTGAAGGTGGATCTCACGGTCTTCAACGGCCCGCAGCCCGGAACGACCGTGGTCCGGCTGACCCGCACGTCCTCGGGTTGGGCCGCGGGCGCGATCGGCGCCTCGCGGAACAAGAAGATCTTCACCGAGCTCGTCCAGGATCTCGCCACGCCTTTCGGCCAGGCGGGCACGCTGCTCGGCGTCAACGAGGGCTGATTCATGACGGACAACGGAGCGAACCCCGCCGACGTGGTGCGGCAGGCCTTGGCCGGCACCCCGGTGATCGACGGCCACAACGACCTGGCGTCGGCGTTGCGCGCCCGCTCCGGGTACAGCGTGGACGGTCTCGACCAGGCCAGGGCCGACCTGCACACCGACCTTCCGCGGCTGCGGGCCGGCGGGGTCGGCGCCCAGTTCTGGTCGGTGTACGTCTCCTCGAAGCTGCCCGAGCCCGAGGCCGTGGTCTCGACCCTGGAGCAGATCGACGCCGTCTACCGGCTGGTGGCCCGCTACCCGCGCGCGCTTCGGATCGCCTACACGTCCGCCGACGTCGAGAGTGCCTTCGCGGAGGGCAGGATCGCCTCGCTGCTCGGCGTCGAGGGCGGCCACAGCCTGGCCGGGTCGCCGGGAGTACTGCGGACCTTCGCCCGACTCGGGGTCCGCTACGTCACGCTCACCCACAACGACAACACCGCCTGGGCCGACTCGGCGACCGACGAACCGGGCGTCGGCGGGCTCGACGACACCGGGCTCGCGATCGTCGCCGAGCTCAACCGGATCGGCGTCCTGGCGGACCTCTCGCACACCGCCGAGAGCACCCAGCGGGCGGCGTTGGCGGCGAGCCGCGCACCCGTGATCTTCAGCCACTCCTCCGCGCGCTCGATCAACGACCACCCGCGCAACGTCAGCGACGCGGTGCTGGAGCTGCTGCCCGGCAACGGCGGCGTCATCCAGCTCACGTTCGTGCCTGCCTTCGTGTCCCCGGCGGTCAACGAATGGTCGCAGGAGTACAACGCCGAGAAGGAACGCCTGGCCCTGCCGGTGTCCTGGCCCTGGCCGCGCGCGCCGCGCCCCGGCGAGGACCCGGCGCTGGTCGCCAAGGAGCGCGGCCGGATCTTCGCGACGCCGACCGACGAGCGGCTGCTGCGCTGGCTCGAACTCCACCCCCGCCCCGAGGCCACGGCGGCCCAGGTCGCGGACCACGTCGAGCGCGCCCGGGAGGTGGCCGGCCTCGCGCACATCGGCCTCGGCGGCGACTACGACGGCGTGGACCGCCAGCCGATCGACCTGGCCGATGTCTCCGGATATCCGGTGCTGCTGCGCGAACTCGCCTCCCGCGGCTGGTCCCACTCGGACCTGGAAGCGCTGACGGGACGCAATGTCCTGCGAGTCCTGCGCGAGGCGGAGCTGCACGCCACGGAGCCGCTCTGGCCGACGACGCCGCTGCGTTAGACCATTCGGAGCAGCCCTGTTCCCGAATCCGCAATTCAATTGCGCGCCTGTCTAGAGTCGGAGTGTGGCTGACTCCTCGTACTTGCGCTTCCCGCACATCTCCCAAAACCTGCTGACGTTCGTCGCCGAAGACGACGTCTGGCTCGCCCCGCTCGACGAGGCGGTGGCGGGCACCGGACGCGCCTGGCGGCTGACCGCCGACCGCGCCCTCGTCCAACATCCGCGACTGAGCCGCTCCGGCACCCACCTCGCCTGGACCTCCCGGCGCGACGGCGGACCGGAGGCGTACGCGGTCGCGGTCGACGGCGGGCCGATCAGGCGCCTGACGTACTCCAGCGGCAGCAACCGCGAGAGCTCCGTGGTGCGCGGCTGGGTCAGCGAGACCGAGGTGCTGGTGGCCGGTACCGACGGGCATCACCGCAGTGGACGGACGTGGCTCCGCGCGGTCCCCCTGGACGACGAGCCGAGCCGCGAGCTGCCCTACGGCCCGGCGTCCGGGGTGTCCGTCTCGCCCGAGGGCGCGGTCCTGGTCAATTCCATCCACTTCGCCGAACCCGCGTGGTGGAAGCGGTACGGCGGCGGCACCGGAGGCAAGATCTGGTACTCCCCCGACGGCGGCGAGTACGAGCGCATCCTCGGCGATGTGGGCAACAACCTGGTCAACGCGATGTGGGTCGCGGGACGTGTGACGTTCCTGTCAGACCACGAAGGTATCGGCGCGCTGTACTCGGCGCTGCCGGACGGCACGGACGTGCGTCGGCACACCGACCTCGGCGAGTACTACGCCAGGCACGCGACGACCGACGGCACCCGCGTTGTCTACCAGCAGGCCGGCGAACTCTGGCTGCTCGAATCGCTCGACGCCGAGCCCGTCAAACTGAATGTGCGCCTCGGCGGCGTCCGCACCGGACGCGCGCCCTTCCCCGTGGGCGCCGCCTCGGCGCTCGGTAACTACAGCCTCTGCAAGACCGGTCGGATCGTCACGGCCGAGGTGCGCGGCACGACGCACTGGCTCCCGGTCGAGGACGGCCCGGCCCGCACCCTGCTCGCGGAACCCGGCGTGCGCACCCGGCTGCCGCTGATCCTGCCCGGCACCTCCACCGTCGTGCACGTCTCCGACTCCGATGGCGAGGACGGCCTCGACATCATTCCCGCGGACGGCGGCGAAACCCGGCGCATCCTGAGCGGCCAACTCGGCCACGTCCTCGAACTCGCGGCGTCCCCCGACGCCAAGACCCTCGCCGTGGCCTGCGACGACGGCCGGCTGCTCACCGTGGACGTCGAGAGCGGCACTGCCACCGAGATCACCCGCAGCACCGAGAACGAGGCCGCCGGCCTCACCTTCTCCCCGGACTCCGCGCTGCTGGCCTGGTCGCAGCAGTGGTACCCGGGCGACTTCCCGAACTCGCACATCCGCCTCGCCCGCCTGGCCGACGGGACCGTGGCGGACGTGACCCCGCCGCGGTTCAACGACAGCTCACCGGTGTTCACGCTCGACGGCAGGTACCTGGCGTTCCTCTCGAACCGCACCTTCGACCCGGTCTACGACACCCAACTGTTCGACCTCGGCTTCCTTCCCGGCGTCCGGCCGTACCTGGTCACGCTCGCCGCGGACACCCCGTCGCCCTTCGCCCCCGAGCTCAACGGGCGCCCGGCCAAGGAGACCAAGGAGACCTCCGACGCGTCCGCGGTGCCCGAGGTCCGCCTCGATCTCGAGGACCTGGAAGAGCGGGTCGTGCCCTTCCCGGTGACGGCCGGAAACCTGCGGACCCTGCGCGCGGCCGACGGCGCGCTGCTCTGGCTGGAGGCGCCGCGCCCCGGCGAACTCGGCGAGGCGCAGGACGGCGGCGAGCCCCCGAAGCAGCGGCTGATCCGCTTCGACCTGGGCAAGCGCAAGGCTGCCACGTTCGTCGAGGCGCTCGAGTCCTACGCGGTGTCCGGCGACGGCACGCGCGTGGCGTACCGCGCCGAGGGCGGCCTGACCGTGCGGGCCACGGACTTGAAGGACGACGAGGACGCGATCAAGGTGGACCTGGACCGCATCCGGGTCACCGTGCAGCCGGTGAGCGAGTGGCGGCAGATGTACGCGGAGACCTGGCGTCTGATGCGGGAGAACTTCTGGCGCCCCGACATGGGCGGGATCGACTGGGCCGCGATGGGCGACCGGTACCGGCCGCTGATCGACCGGGTCGGCTCGGTCGACGAACTGCACGACCTGCTGTGGGAAATGGTCGCCGAACTCGGCACCTCGCACTCCTACGTGCTGGCGCCGGTGCCCGAGCGCGCGCCCGCGAGTTCCCAGGGCATGCTCGGCATCGACCTGGCCCGCGACGAGGACGGCACCTGGCGGATCGTGCGCGTGCTGCCGAGTGAGACCTCGGTCTCGCAGGGCCGCTCCCCGCTCAAGGCGCCGGGCGTGGCAGCCAAGACCGGGGACGCGATCGTCGCCGTGGACGGCCGGCCCGTCGACCCGGCGCGCGGACCCAACGCGCTGCTGGTGGGCAAGGTCGGACAGCCGGTCGAGCTGACGCTGCGTCGGGAGGGCGCCGAGGACCGCCGCGTCGTCGTCACGCCGCTGGGCTCCGAGTCCGTGCTGCGCTACCACGACCTGATCCGGACCCGCCGCGCACTGGTGCGCGAACTGTCCGGCGGGCGGCTCGGCTACGTGCAGGTCCCTGACATGATGTCGCGCGGCTGGGCCGAACTGCACCGCGACCTGCACAACGAGTTCACCCGCGAAGGCCTGATCTTCGACCTGCGGGAGAACGGCGGCGGGCACACCTCAGGGCTGGTGGTCGAGAAGCTCACCCGGAAGATCATCGGTTGGGACGTGCGCCGCAACAGCAGCGCCGAGAGCTACCCGGCCGAGGCCCCGCGCGGACCGATCGTCACCCTGACCGACGAATGCGCCGGCTCGGACGGCGATATCGCAACCCAGGCCGTCAAGCGCTACGGCCTAGGCCCGGTCGTCGGCACCCGGACCTGGGGCGGCGTGATCGGCTACGACTACGAGCGCCACCTGGTCGACGGGACCGAGCTCGCCCAGCCCAAGCTGTCGTTCTGGTTCGACACGGCCGGCTGGGGCGTGGAGAACTACGGCGTGGACCCGGACATCGAGGTCCCGATCCCGCCGCACGACTGGGCCGCCGGGCGCGACCCGCAGCTCGCCGAGGCGATCCGGCTCGCGCTCGAAGCCCTCGACCGCACCCCGGCACTGGCCCCGCCGGAGCTGCCCGAGGACTAAGAGGGCGTTCGATAGGCATTTTTCGCCCTAGTACGTTCCTCTCCATGTTGGCGTGGTCTCGTCCGTTATGCGCTTGCTGGCGTTGTCGATCGTCGCGAGGTGGATCATGGCCTCAGGGCCCGCGGGCCGGCCTTCGTACTCCCTGGCAAGTCTGCGATGGAGCATCAACCAGCCGATGGTTCGTTTGACGACCCATCGTCGTTCGAGCACGCGGAAGCTTCGTTCACTGGGGTTACCAGTGACGCCCTCGGCGTCGATGCCGAGGGCGGCGGCGTGCTCGACGAACTGGTTCTTGAAGCCCTGATCGTCCCAGGCCTTGGTTGTCGCGAAATGAATGGATGACCTTGGCCTGGCCGATCCCTCACATGCCGGCGGTGTTCTCGGTGACGAAGGCGGCGAGCACGACGGCGGTGAGAAGGAGGGCCGCACGCGTCCGTGACGATTGTCCTGAGCCCGGGATCGGCTGTTCAGCACATGCACCACCGACTCCGGCGCGCCCGCCCGGCGGCGGAACGTGTGATGACCCACGCCGTCATCCAGCAACTCCTGGACGGCATCGAGTTGCGCAAACAGCAACCGGCCGAACAGGTCGGCGAACTCGCCACGCGCCTGCGCGAGGCGAGGGCCGAACGCGAAGCATTGCAGACCACAGCCAAGACCATCCACGCCATGGCCGCCGACCTCGGCGTTGCCGGACGCCGCGGCCTACCGCAGGCCATGAGCATCTTCGACCACGAACGCCAGCCGCTACGGGCATGTGAACGGTGGTGTCCCGCCACGTGTCGTAGTCGACCAGGTCGGTGTTCGCCGGTCGCCTCGGTGACCGCGCGTTGATCACGTGCTCGCTCACGAGCGGCTGCACGACTCGACGAGACACGACCGGTCACTCTTTCTTTCTTGCCGGGCCGTGTTGCCTGCTTGCCGTT
>Ga0302314_10002906_pt1 | contig 31771 bp, 32 predicted proteins | sample III_Palsa_N2_3_FD_200533 | JGI IMG/M metagenome (GOLD analysis project Ga0302314, IMG submission 200533) | Peat permafrost microbial communities from Stordalen Mire near Abisko, Sweden - III_Palsa_N2_3 | ecosystem: Environmental > Terrestrial > Soil > Palsa > Peat permafrost | place: Sweden... | reverse complement strand
TCCAAGGCGATCGTCGCGCGCAAGCTGATCGAGCTGGAGTACTACAAGGAGAACGAGGACGAGCTCGCGCTGCGCAGGGTCGAGCCGTACGCGCTGACGAACGGTCGCGAGGGCTGGTACGTGGCGTCGTTCGACCCCGAGCGCGACGCCGTGCGCCACTTCCGCCTGGACCGCATCAAGCACGTGAACGTCACCGACGAGCGCTTCGAGCCGCGCCCGGAGGTCGACCCGGCGGCTGAGGTCGACGGCTGGCTGCGCACGGGCGAGGTGCCCGCGTCGGCAACCGCGCGCGTATGGGTCTCGCCGGAGCGCGCGCGCTGGGCGCGCGAGGCGCGCCGCGTGGTCGAGGAGTGGAGCGACGGTGCGGTGATCGTCGAGCTGAGCTTCGCGGGGGTCGACTGGCTCGTGCGCGAGATCCTCAAGGAAGCCGGCGACGCGGCCGTGCTCGAGCCCGAGGACGCCCGCGACGCCGTGCGCGCGGCGGTAGCCCGCCTGCGCGAGGCCAACGGCGCCCCGACTCCCGCCTGAGTTCGGTTGGCCGGGGACACCACTGACGACCTCGGGCCGATTGCGTGAGCGAGCCTGCCCGCGGACATACGAGCACGTCGCCTCGCGACGCTCGGCGCCCTCAGTGACGTCGAAGTGCTGGTGGTCGACGAGGCCGTTGCCGCGTCATGGGCGTTGCTTCGCGTCCATCTCGCCGAGTCGGAGCGACGGTTGAACGTGAACGACCTCTGGATCGCAGCGACGGCGCTGACGCACCGGATACCCGTCATCACTCAGGACGAGGACTTCGACCCAGTCGAGGGAGTCGGTGGCTTGCGCGTCGTACGCGTGTGAGTCGGTCATGTGCGCGCGCCTCACAGCTCGGTGGGTCCAACGACAAAGCCGAGGCGATCGGCGCCGCGGCGCAGGCGTCCGTCGACCGTGACCAGCCGGCAGCCGAGCAGCGAAGCGAGCGCGACGTACTCGGCGTCGTAGGTTTTCGCCCAGCCGAGCTCGTCGGCGATCCGCCAGGCCTCGTCTGACAGGCGCGGGTGGATCCTGGATTTGACGCCCACGCGCGCGAGGTGAGATCGCGCCTGGCCCGCCTGCTCGGCGTCGAGCTCGCGCCGCCATACGCGCTCGTGGAGCGCCGAGTGGGCCTCCGACCACATCAGCGGGGGCGCGCAGAGCTCGTCCGCGAGGAGCTGAGCGAGCTCCTTCCTCCCGGCAGCGACACACCACTGGACGACCACGCTGGCGTCGACGACCAGCACCGATTCAGTGACCGGCTCGCGATTCCCTGATCCAGGCCGCGACATTCGGCATCGGCGCACCCCAGAAGGTCTTCTCCCAGCCCCACCCGTCGGGTAGGGGCAGCGTGTCGGGGTATCCGGGGCGTTGCATCGCCTCGAGATCCTGCTCCTCGATCACGTGCTGCGTACCGACCTTGTGCGCGCGCAGCTTGCCTTCGCGGATCCAGCGACGCACTGTCTCCGGATTGCGCCCCGTGCGTTTCGCGGCTTCCGGTACAGTCAGCATTGTTGTAGCATGATACATCATCGCTGGGCCGCCGCTGGTGCAGCGGGCTGGTGGTGGGTGGGCCGGTAGGCTCCCGTCATGAGCCGTCGCGATCAGATCAAGATGAGCGACGCCGAGGTCGCCGCGTTTCTGCTTGAGGAGCGCACGGTCACGTGTGCCACCGCCGGTCCGCGCGGCTGGCCGCACCTGATGCCCCTGTGGTACGTGCTGCGCGACGTCGCCGCGGGCGAGCCCGCGCCGCGCATCTGGGCGTGGACGTACGCGGCGTCGCAGAAGGTGCGCAACCTCGAGCGCGACCCGAAGGCGACCTTGCAGGTAGAGGCTGGAGAGGAATATCAGCTGCTGCGCGGCGTGATGCTCGAGTGCGAGGTGGCCGTGCACCGCGAGCTCGACGTCGTCCAGGCCCTTGGTCGTGAGATCTTCGCCCGCTACGCGAGTTCCCGCGGCCAGCCTCCCGCGGAGGATCTGCCGGCCGCGGTCGCCGAGATGGTCGACAAGCAGGCCGCAAAGCGCGTGGCGCTGGAGTTCGTGGAGCGCCAGAGGGTGAGTTGGGACCATCGCAAGCTCGGCGGGGGTTACTGAGGCGCGGGGGACTCGGCCGTCGGATCGGAGTCACGCAGGGCTTCGACGCGGCCCATGAGCTCCTTGGGCAGCAGTTCTAGGCCGTCGGCGAGCGCCATGAAGTTCAAATACGAGGGGTTTCCCTGCCCGCGTGCGTAGCTGTTGACCAGTTCGTAGCTCAGGCCGGAACGCTCGGCAACGGATGCTTGGGTCATGCCCTGCTTCTCAACTAGGCGAAGTGCGATCGCCTTTGCGAGCGGGGCGTGCTCGGGCAGTGGCTGCGACTTTCTTTCTGGTGGCATGGCCCGGGAGCCTTGCGCACCCAGCGTGCAGGAAGATAGGGGATATATGGCGAAAGCCGTCTCAGACAATCGTCATCAGCCCAATTTGGGAGCTTTTCTTTGTCTGAGAGCGAGCGGGAGCCACAGCGTAATCTACGGAGCCTCGGCGAAGCGGTCCGCCAGCTGCGCGAGCAGCGCGGCTGGAGCTCCTCGGAGTTGGCGTCTGAGTTGGGCGTCGAGGGAGCGTACGTAACGGCGTTGGAGGCCGGAGAGCGCGATCCCGACTATGAGCTGCTGCTGGCGCTCGCGTTGGCGCTCGGCGTGCGGCCGGCGGCGTTGATCGGTCGGGCGGAAGAGCTCGCGGGGGAAGTCTGATCGCACCGGGACGCTCCGCGATGGATCGCGGGACCGCTAGGCTCACCCCGCCATGGAGCCGCTCAAGGGACTGATCCTCTCCGGAGGCAAGGGCACGCGCCTGCGCCCGATCACGCACACCAGCGCCAAGCAGCTCGTGCCGGTCGCCAACAAGCCGGTGCTGTTCTACGGGATCGAGGCGATGGCCGAGGCGGGGATCGAGCAGGTGGGGATCATCATCGCGCCCGACACCGGCCCGGAGATCGAAGCCGCCGCCGGGGACGGGTCGCGCTTCGGCGTGCGCATCACCTACATCGTCCAGGACGAGCCGCTCGGCCTCGCGCACGCGGTGCTCACCGCCGAGCCGTTCCTGGGGGCGAGCCCGTTCGTCATGTACCTCGGCGACAACCTGCTCCAGGGGGGGATCTCAGAGCTGGTGGCCGCCTTTCGCGAGCACGCGCCTGACGCGCTGATCCTGCTCACGCCGGTGCCCGACCCCGAGAACTACGGCGTCGCCGAGCTCGCCCCAGGCGCGACCGACACGCTCGGCCGGGTGGTGCGCCTGGTCGAGAAGCCGCCGGAGCCCGCCACCGACCTGGCGCTCGTGGGCGTGTACATGTTCACCGCCGCCGTCCACGACGCCGCCCGCGCGATCGAGCCATCGCCGCGCGGCGAGCTCGAGATCACGGACGCGATTCAGCACCTGGTCGATTCGGGCATGCGCGTGGAGCCGCACATCGTGCGCGGCTGGTGGAAGGACACGGGGCGCCTGGAGGACATGCTCGAGGCCAACCGGCTGATCCTCGACAACCTGCGCGAGCGGATCGAGGGTGAGCTGATCGACTCGCAGGTCGACGGGCGCGTGGTGGTCGAGCCGGGGGCGCGGCTGGAGCGCACGACCGTGCGCGGCCCCGCGATCATCGGTGCGGACGCGCGGCTGAGCGACTGCTACATCGGCCCGTACACCGCGATCGGCGAGCGCTGCACGATCTCCGGCTCGGAGGTCGAGCACTCGATCCTGCTCGCCGGCTGCACCGTCTGCGACCTCGACGGGCGCATGGAGTCCTCGCTGCTGGGGCGCAACGTCACCGTGCGGCGCGGCGAGCGCCAGCCGCGCGCGTACCGCTTCATGGTCGGGGACAACTCCGACATCTCGATCCTGTGAAGCTGCTGGTGACAGGCGCCGCCGGGATGCTCGGCCTGGACGTGCTACGCGCCGGCGAGCGCGCCGGCCACGAGCTGGTCGCGGTGGATCTCCCCGAGCTCGACATCACCGACACCCGGGCGGTGGAAGACGCGTTCGCGCGCATCCGCCCCGAGGCGGTACTCAACTGCGCCGCGTGGACGGATGTCGACGGCGCCGAGAGCCACCGCGAGCAGGCGCACGCGGTCAACGCCGACGGGCCGCGAAACCTCGCGCTGGCCGCAGCGTGGGAACGCGTGCCGCTGCTGCACGTGTCCACCGACTATGTCTTTAGCGGCGAGGCGTTCGCGGATTCCCAAGGCGTGCCGCGCGCGTACGTGGAGTCCGATCCGACGGGGCCGCGGACCGTGTACGGCCAGACGAAGCTCGCGGGCGAGCGCGAGGTGCTGGGCGCCTCACCGCGTCACGCGGTCGTCCGCAGCGCGTGGCTGTTCGGGATCGGCGGGCGCAACTTCGCCGACACGATGCTGAAGCTCGCCGGCGATCGCGAGGCGGTGCAGGTCGTCACCGACCAGGTCGGCTGCCCGACCTGGACCGGCCATCTGGCTCCGGCGCTGCTCGGCCTGCTCGAGCGCGGCGTTGCGGGTCTCGTGCACCTCGCCGGCACCGGCCACGTCTCGTGGAATGGCTTCGCCACCGAGATCTTCCGGCAGGCCGGGGTCAGCTGCCGCGTGGAGGGCGCGACGAGCGAGCAGCTGGCCCGCCCAGCGCCGCGCCCGGCATGGTCGGTGCTCGAGTCAGAGCGCGAGGACGTGCTGCCGCTGCCGCCCTGGCAGGACGGGCTCGCCGGCTACCTCGCGGCGCGGGCTGGAATCGTCCGTACCTGACCGGCCATTGGCTTCGCTATTGAGCGTCGCCACTGGCAATGGTTGTAGGGAGAGTGAAGATGCGCGCGATCTCCATCGCGAACCCCTCCAGCAGATCGCTGGTCAGGACTGACCCATAGCCGAGCACCTCGTCCGGCGAAGCGTCCGGACGCACCTTCGTGACGCTGCGCGCATCAGGGTCCACGAGCCACAGCTCGCGGACACCCGAGCGCATGTACAGGTCGCGCTTGACGCCTTCGTCGTTCGCGCGGGTGCTGGGCGAGAACACCTCGACGACGAGATCGGGGACGGTCCGCATCGCGCCGCGCGACATCGGCGGGCGCTCGGCGCTCCACCACGAGATGTCCGGTCCCAGACGGCTCCCATCGGGGAAGGCCACGAATACCTCGATCATGAGAAGCCCCTTGTCGCCGGCTTCTTCTTGCCAGCGGTGCAGAGCGGCGTGCAACTCTCCCTCGGCGGAGGAGGCGGGCGGTCCTAGCGGCAGCACCAGGACGGCCTCGCCGGCGATGAGCTCGACGTCCATGCTCCAGCCGGTGTTCTCCTGAAGCGACTCGTATTCCCAAGTCTCGACATGGGGGTGAACGACGCTCGCCATGAGCTCATGCTAGCCAGCGATGGGGCGACGCGGTCGCGAAATGGAAGGCATGGGGAGCATCCAACCGCGCGCTTGGGATGGAACTCTCGGGCGAGGCGTCCGCACGCCGTGCGCATGGCTGGGATGATGCGCGCATGAAACTGCTCGTCTGCGGCGGCGCTGGCTTCATCGGCTCGACGTTCGCGCGCCAGCGCCTGCGCGAGCACGGCGACGAGGTCACCGTGCTCGACAAGCTCACGTACGCCGGGCGCGAGGAGAACCTCCAGGACCTCGTCGGGGATGCGGGCTTTCGCTTCATCCGGGGAGCGATCGAGGATCGCGACGCGGTCGCAGCGGCGATCGACGCTGGGCGGCCCGAGGCGATCGTCAACTTCGCCGCCGAGACGCACGTCGACCGCTCGATCGCCGAGCCCGACGCGTTCGTCTCGACGCACGCGCTCGGCACGTACGTGCTGCTCGACGCGGCGCGCGAACACGCGCTGCGCTACGTGCAGGTATCCACCGACGAGGTCTACGGCTCGATCGAGCAGGGCACGTTCACCGAGGAGAGCCCACTCGCGCCCTCATCGCCTTACTCCGCCACGAAGACCGGGGCCGACCTGCTCGTGCAGAGCTACTTCCACACCTACGGCCTGCCCGCGCTGATCTGCCGGGGCTCGAACAACTATGGCCCCTACCAATATCCCGAGAAGCTGATCCCGCTGATGATCCTCAACGCGCTGCACGGCGATTCGCTGCCCGTGTACGGGGACGGCATGCAGGTGCGCAACTGGATCCACGCCACCGACTTCGCCGCTGCCATCGGGCACGTGCTCGAGCACGGCCGCGAGGGCGAGGTCTACAACGCCGGCGGTCCCGACGAGGAGGCCAACATGACCGTCGTACGGCGCATCGTCGAGCTCACCGGGGCGGCCGAGTCGCAGATCGAGCACGTCACCGATCGCCCCGGGCACGACCGCCGCTACTCGCTCTCCTCCGAGAAGGTGCGAGCGCTCGGCTGGTCGCCGCGCGTGCGCTTCGGCGAGGGCCTCGAGCAGACGGTTACGTGGTACCGCGACAACGCCTGGTGGTGGGAGCCGATCCGCTCAGGCGACTACCGCGCCTATTACGAGCGCCAATACGGCCGCACCCTGAGCGGGCCGAGAGCCGGCGCATAGCGGCGTCCTGCTAGTACTCGCTCTGTGGCCAGTCGATCCCGTCGGCCAGGTCCGATGCGGCGAGGTCGACGATCTCGCTCCGATCGACCGGGCGGTACTCGCCCTCGCCAAGCGCGAGCCAGGTGACAGAGTGGGCTCGCGGGTCCACGATCACCAGCTCGTCGACCCCGTGCTCGGCGTAGAACGGGAGCTTCTCCCACGTCTCATCTCGAGGGGATAGAACCTCCACCGCGATCGCCGCCGTCGGGACCCAGACGCCGTGCGGGGTGCCCCGATGCACGCCGAGGTCCGGCACGCGGAAGTCGTCCTTCACGCCCATGTTGAACTCCACGGTGGCGCAGAGGCCCGCCGCGCGCGCCGGAGCGTCGAGCAGCACAACGAGCCGGGACACGATCAACGAGTGCGCTGTGTCTGGACTCGGGACCATGTGGTAAACGCCCGCCCACACCTCGTCATGCCGGTCCGCGCCCACGCGGCGACGACGCTCGAGCAGCTCCTCGAGCTCGTCCGGAGGCGGGTCCAGAACCAGTGTGTGCATCGATTTCAAGGGTATCGCGGACGTGTACGACGGCGGTCATGACGTCATCCAACCGCGCGCTTGGGACGGGACGCTCGGCCGGGGACATGCAGGGCGAAGCGGAGAGAAACAAATGCTCCGTTTCGTTGACATCGCGCGAACGCGTCGACTAGCGTCTGCTCGATCGGATCCGCTGCTGGCCGCGGCGGTATTTGCCGTGCCAATCCCCAGCTTCGAGGATCGATGTCACCTTCCAGCTCACGCCAGGTCCGCCGCGCGCAGGCGCGCAAAGCCGGATCGCTCGCGGCGGCGGTGGCCGCGATCGCGGTCGTCGCGATGCTCACGGGCTGCTCGTCGTCGTCCTCGGGAGGCCCGCCGCTGACCGGCTCCGGCTACCCCAACGTCGACGCGTCCAACACGCGCTACGTCGGCGGTCCGATCAACAGCTCCAACGTGGCGACGCTCGCGAGCGCATGGACGCTGCCGATCACCACAAAAAGCGAGTACGGCAGCTACTCCTCGGCGCCGATCATCTCCGGCGGCGTGATCTACTCGCAGGATCTCGAGTCAAACGTCCAGGCGATCGACCTGCAGACCGGCAAGGTGATCTGGACCAAGATCTACGAATCGCCCGACCAGGGGCCCAACGGCCTCGTCGTGCAGGGCGGGATCGTGTTCGGAGCGACCACCAGCGCCGCGTTCGCGCTCAACGAGAAGACCGGCCAACAACTGTGGTCGGTCACGCTCGCTCGCAACGAACACGAAGGCATCGACATGGCGCCCGGCTACCACGACGGCATCGTCTACGTCTCGACCGTCCCCGGGAACGCGACCCAGTTCTACGAGGGCGAAGGCGTCGGCACCCTGTGGGCGCTCGAAGCCAAGACCGGCAGGAAGCTGTGGCACTTCGACACCGTGCCCGAAGACCTGTGGTCGCCGACCAACGTCGACATCAACACCGGCGGCGGCCTCTGGTACGCGCCGGCCTTCGACGAACACGGGAACATGTACGTCGGCACCGGCAACCCCGGGCCGTTCCCCGGCACCAAGCAGTTCCCGTGGGGGTCGAGTCGGCCAGGCCCCGACCTGTACACCGACTCGATCGTCAAGCTCAACGCCACCACCGGTCAGATCAAGTGGTACTACCAGCTGACGCCCCACGACCTCTATGACCACGACCTCCAGGATCCCCCGATCCTCGCCAACGTCGGCGGCAGGCAGGTCGTGATCGCCGCCGGCAAGGGCGGCATCGTGATCGCGCTCGACGCCGAAACCGGCAAGCTGCTGTGGAAACGCCCGGTCGGCACCCACAACGGCCACGACAACGACAACCTCTACGCCCTCAAAGGCGAGTACTCCAAGCTCAAAACGCCCGAGACCGTCTACCCCGGGCTGCTCGGCGGGGTGATCGCGCCGATGGCCACCAACGGCTCGACCGTGTTCGTGCCCGTCGTCAACCACTCCGTCACCATCACCTCGCAGGGCCAAACCGAAGAACAGAGTCCCCTGGAAGGCGAAGTCGTCGCGCTCGAAGCCGCCACCGGCGCTGTCAAGTGGGATCAGAAGCTCGCCTCCGCCGCCTTCGGCGCCGCCACCGCCGTCAACGACATCGTGCTCGTCCCCGCCTTCAGCGGCAAGCTGTTCGCGTTCGACGACAGCAACGGCAGCGTCGCCTGGGAAACGCAGCTGCCCGCCGGCATCAACACCGGCGTGTCCGTCTCCGGCGACACCGTCGTCGCCCCCGCCGGCATCGCCGTCGAAAGCGGCCAGACCCCCGAAATCGTCGCCTACCGGCTACCCGCCGGGTAGCGCGCGGGACCATCGCAGGGGCGGGGCGCGGTGCGCGCTCCAGCTACGCGTACGCGAGGTCCGGATCCGGCTCGCCCGTGAACAGCCACGGGGCATGCTGGCCGATGACCTCACCACGAAAGCGCTTGCGTTTGCCGTACACCACCCACGTCGTGTCCACCGCGCCGTAGACCTCCTCCACGCGCAGCAGCTGCGGGTGTTCGGAGGCGTGGTGCAGGTGCGTGAGGCCCGCGTCGTACGCGCCCTCCAGCAGGTGGCGCGCGACGACCGGCTTGGAGGGCTCGTCCACGATCCGCTCGAAGCGCGCCAGGTCGAGGTAGCCGCGGGTCGCGTTGACGATCCCGAGGCTCGCCGGGCGCTCGACGTCTGCGCGCACGAGCAGCGCCAGCTCCTTCGTCGGGTAGATGAACGTGTCGATCACGAAAACCTCCGTGTGGTGGCGCTCGGTCACCAGGTGCACCTGCAGGTGCGCGCTGCACTGCACCAGGTACGTGTCCTCCCGGTCGCGCACCATGTCGATCGCCGCCAGCAGGTCTTCGCGCAGCACGATCTCCGCCGACGCGATCCCCTGGAACTCCAGGTAGCGCTTCAGCGCCGCCTCGTGGCACGTGCCCGAAGGGCCCAGCGTGATGAACGTCGGGCGCGTCATCGTGCGGTCCCCGCAGTCGGGCACGTCGCGGCGCGGCTGAATCCCATCGTGCGCGTCATGCCGCCCGTCCGCCCGGGTCGGTGTGCGGCGCCTCGACCAGCTCGTCGTACGGGACCGCGCCGATCAGTTCGTCCTCCATCTTGCACGTCGCCGCGATCAGCACGTCGAATAGCGCGTTCGTGAAGTCCACCGGCAGACCGCACTCGGCGCCGCGCGCGCGGTAGCGCGCCCGCACCTCCGAGACGCGGCCCGGCTGCATCATCGGGATGCCGTGCTCGCGCTTGTACAGCGCGATCTCGCGGCACACGTCGAAGCGGGCGCCCAGCAGCCGCGCGATCTGCTCGTCGAGCTCATCCAGGCGCCGGCGGTACGCGTCCAGGCCACTCATCGCGCCACGCTCCATGCGTGCTCGACCGAGATGGTCGCGTCCTCGCGGCCGAGCAGGCCGGTCGCGAACGCGTGCCCGCACGCCGCCAGCGAGCCGAGCGCGTAGCCGCCCTCCTGCACCACGCACACCGGCAGGCCCGACGCCGCCAGCAGCGCGCCGAGCTCCACGAAGATCCGCGGCGAGAAGCTCCAGCAGCCGTGTGGGTCGCCCGCGAGCGTGTCGTAGCCCAGCGACAGCACCAGCGACGAGGCGTCGCCCGACAGCTCGTCGAGCGCCTTCGCCAGCGCGTCCACGTAGCGCTCCTCGCTCGGCGCCCGCGCGAACTCGACCACGGACTCGCGCTCGCCGCACGGGTGCGCCGATTGCGACGGGACGTTCACCACCGGCCACGCGTGCAGCGAGCACAGGCTCGTATCCGCCATCCGCGCCGCGATCGCCGCCGTCCCGTTCGGGTAGTGGATGTCCACGTCGAGGATCGCCACCGGCCCCGCGCCGCCCTCGCGCAGCGTGTGCGCCGCCGCCGCCGCGTTGTTCAGAAGGCAGCAGCCGCCCAGCCAGCCCGGGCCCGCGTGGTGGCCCGGCGGACGGCACAGCGCGTACGCGAAGCGCTCTCCGCCCGCGACCGCCCGCGCCGCCGCGATCGCCGTGCGCACGCCCTCATACGCCGCCCGCGCGACGCTCGCGCACACCGGCGTGTCCGCGGCCATGCCCGGCGCCGCGAAGCGCTCGAGCAGCAGCGGCTCCTCGGACTCGATCGCCGCAAGCGCGCGCAGGTAGCCGGGCTCGTGCAGCGCGCCCAGGGTGAGCTCCACCTCGTCCGTGCTCGCCTCCGCGATCGACGAGCGCACCGCCGGATGGCGGACGAGGCCCGCGCGCAGCTCCGACAGGCGGCGGTCGTGGTCCTGCCCCGCAAGCCTCTCTCCCGCACGGCTCAGCAGCCACGGCTGAAGGGCCCGCGGCCCCGTGCGCTGCTCGATCATCAGCATCCCGCTCACGCCAGCAGCCGCCGCATACGCGGGCCGTTCGGCGCGAAGCCGTTGCCCAGGTAGAACGCCTCCGTCGCCGCGAAGCGCGCGAAGCTCTCCCGCGGCAGCCCCACCTCCACGCGCTGCAAGCGACGCGAGCGCGCGAGCTCGAACAGCTCCTGCAGCAGGCTCGCGCCCACCGCGCGGTCGCGCCAGTCAGGGCGCACCCACAGGTCCTGGATCAGCGCGTAGCTGCCCGGCACGTGGATCGCCATCTGCCAGCTCGCCGCCAGCACGCCCAGCAGCTCGCCCTCGGTCTCCGCCACGAGCACCGTCCCCGCCCACGGGCTGTCGATCAGCGTGCGCGCCGCCGCCTGCATCGCGCCGAGCGCCGACGCCGTGCCGTCGAGCTCCGCCAGCAGCTCGCGCACCGCCGCCGTCACCGCCACCACGTCCTCGCGCGCGGCGCGGCGCACGTTCCACGCCCGCGCCGCCGCCGCACGCGCGGCCTCGCCGACGGCGTCCGGGCTGCTCACGGCGTTCGGGCTGCTCACGGCGTCCGGGCTGCTCACGGCGCCCCCGCGACCTCGTAGCTCGGCTCGAGCTCGACCGTCCACGCCTCCGGCGCGGCCGAGCCGGTGACCGCCCGCGCGATCGCCGACATCGGCGCGCGCGCCTTCAGCAGCAGCTCGTCGAACTCCTCCGCCGGATCCGACTGCATCACGATCGCGCCGCCCGCGCCGATCGTCGTGCGGCCCGGACGCAGCACGATCGTGCGGATCACGATGCTCAGATCGACGCTGCCGTCGAGGCCGAAATAGCCGAGCGCGCCCGAGTACACGCCCCGCGCGACGCGCTCGATGTCGTCGATGATCTCCATCGTGCGCAGCTTCGGCGCGCCCGTCATCGAGCCGCCCGGGAAGCACGCGCGCACGCAGTCCACCGGCGAGCGGTTCGCGCCCAGCACGCCCGTGATCGTCGAGGTCAGCTGGTGCACCGTGCGGTAGCGCTCGCCCGCCATGAACTCCGACACGCGCACGCTGTCGACCTCGCACACGCGCCCCAGGTCGTTGCGCAGCAGGTCGACGATCATCAGGTGCTCGGCGAACGTCTTTTCATCCGCGAGCAGCTCGTCGCGCAGCTGCTCGTCGCGCGCCGGGTCCGGCGAGCGCGAGGCCGTGCCCTTGATCGGGCGCGCCTGCACGCGGCGCTCGCGGTCGACCGACAGGAAGCGCTCGGGCGAGGAGCTCACCACCGCGACCTCTCCCAGCTTCAGGTAGGCGGCGAACGGCGCCGGGTTGTCGTGGCGCAGCACGCGGTAGAGCTCGAACGGGTCCGGGCTCTCGCTCGTGGAGATCTGGTCGGTCAGGCACACCTCGTAGGACTCACCCGCGGCGAGCGCCGCCTGGCAGCGGGCGATGTCCGCCAGGTACTGGCGGCGTCCGCGCCCGCACTGAAACCTCACCGGAGCGGGCGGGCCGCTGCCATCCCCATTGACTCCCGCCCGCTCCGGTGGCGCCGTCGGGGGCGCAGCCAGAACGCCCCGCACGACGGCCTCGGCGTCGCTCAACCAGCGCTCGGCGTCCGCATCGTCATGAGCCGGGCCGTTCGGCTCCAGCGCCAGTAGATGCGTGTGCCCGGCGACGTGGTCGACCGCGACGACACGATTGGCAAGCATCATCATCGCATCCGGTATGTCTGAGCGGTGCACGTTGCGCGATCCGCAGTCGGCCTTGCACTCATAGCCGAGGTAGCCGACGAAGCCGCCCACCAGCCCCGGCGCGAGGCCCTCCGGCGGCGCGACCGCATTGCTCGCGAGCTCGCGCTCGAGCACGTCGAAGATCGACGCGTGCTCCACGACCGTCTCCGAGCCGCGGCGGATGCTCACCGCCGAGTCCTCCACGTCGTACTCGAGCAGGCACGCGTCCGCGCCCGCGCTAGTGCCCATGTACGAGCACTGCGCCAGGCGCGTGGGTGCGTCCGCGCTGTCCAGCCAGAAGGCGTGCTCGGCGTCCCTGAACAGCGCTTCGAAGACCGCCTCCGTCGCGGGCTCGCCCTCGACCGTCCGCGTCAGCAGCCGCAGATGCGAGTCTCCGCCCGTGCGTGCCGGCGGACGCTGCGAGGGGGTCACCAGACGTCTGGAGCCGAACGCGCGTGGCGGCTTGTGCTCGCGCGCGAGCGCGTAGAAGTTCTCGATCAGCTTGCGACCGTGCTCGGTCGAGACCGACTCCGGGTGGAACTGCACGCCCCACATCGGGCGGCTGCGGTGCTCGATCCCCATCACCACGCCGTCGTCTGTCCACGCCGTCACGCGACCGTCCGGCCCGATCGGCCCTGTCACCGCCAGCGAGTGGTAGCGCACGACCGAGAATTCCTGGGGTATGCCCTCGAACAGGCCGTGGCCGACGTGGCGCACGAGGCTCTTGCGCCCGTGCATCGGCATCGGCGCCGCCGCCACCGTCCCGTCGAGCAGGCGCCCGAGCCCCTGGTGGCCGAGGCACACGCCCAGGATCGGGATCTCGCTCCAGCGCAGGATGTCCTGGCACACGCCGAAGTCGTGCCAGCGCTCCGGGCGGCCCGGGCCGGGGGAGATCACGATCGCGTCGAAGTCCCAACGCGACAGCGCGCCCCAGGAGACCGTGTCGTTCTGGATCACGATCGGCTCCTCGCCGGAGACCGCCGCGAGCAGCTGGTAGACGTTGTACGTGTAGGAGTCGTAGTTGTCGACCAGCAGCGTGCTCATCGCGCTAGGACTCCTCCAGCCCCAGGCCGCGCGCGCCGCGCGCGAGCAGCGTGTGCGCGACGCGCGCGACCGGCTCGCTGCGCTCGGCCTCCAGGTACCAGCGCCCGAGGTGCACCACGTAGCGGGCGAGCGGGCCGGGGTCCATGCGCTCGACCGCGATCCGCAGGTGGCGGCGGTGGAGCTCGGACTGCACGACCGCGAAGCGGTAGTCGGGGTCGCGCGCGAGCTCGCCGGCGATCGCGCCGCGGCCGGGGCGCGCCCGCGCGTGCACGAGCTCCCAGCCCGGGCTCTCGCGCACGTCCAGCAGCTTCTCCGGCTGGAAGTCAACGCGCGGGGTCACCGGGCGCGGCACGAAGAAGCCGAGCGCGACCTGGCCCGCGACGCGCTCGGCCGAGCCCAGGCGGCTCGCCAGCTGTGCGCTCTCGGGGTCGGCCTCGATCTGCGCCTGCAGCCACTCGGTCAGCTCGTCGATCAACAGCGCGCCCTCGTCGCTCGAGGACATCGCGCGCTTCTGGCGCGAGACCATCCCGTGGAAGATGTCGCTCGTCGGGTGCATGCTCGCGCCGCCGTCGTCCATCAGCTCGCCCATCAGCTTGCGCCTGCACGTCACGTGCCCGACCCACTCCGAGCCGCACACCTGCACCGAGGTCATGCCCTCGAGACCCGGCGCGGCCATCCAGTAGGCCATCGCGCGCATGTGCTGCGTCGGCAGGTCATCGCCGCGCACGAGCGGGAACTCGTCGAAGTCCTCGCGTTCGGTCGGATAGATCACGACGCCGTCATCCTCGCGCCGGCGCAGCAGCCCATCGCGCAGGCCGCAGGCGGTCAGCTCGGCGGCCTCCGAGAGGAAGTCGGACTCGAAGAACACGCGGTCGAAGGAGATCCCCAGGCGCTGCAGCGTCTTACGCTGCCCCGCGATCACCCACGCGCGCGTCTTGTACCAGAGCTCCAGTGCCTCGCGGTCGCCCGACAGCACGCGCCGCAACAGCTCGTCCGCGTCGTCGCCGCGGACCGTCAGCTCGCGCGTCAGCGACGCCTCCGGCTCGCCGCCGTTGCCGTTGAACGAGCGCCCCGCCGCGACGTACTCGGCGTAGCAGCAGCCGACGAAGTGGTCGCTCTTCTCGTTGCGGTCCGGCCACGCCTGCGCGTGGCGCCCGCTCTTCATCACGCCCGCCATCGCCTCGCCCATGCTGCGGCCCGCGTCCGATATCAGCGCGCGGCGCTCGACCTCGCCACCGCCCTGGGCGAGCGCCGCGGCCAGCGCGTTGCCGATCGCGAGGTTGCGCAGGTGCCCGACGTGCAGCGCCTTGGTCGCGTTCGCGTCCCAGAACTGCACCGAGAAGCGCCGACCGCGCGCGAGGTCCGCCAGCTGATCCTCGCCGCCGTCGCCCTGCTCCAGGGCGGCGCCCGCGGATTCGATCCAGGCGTCGTCGAGGCGCACCTCCAGGCCCTGGTCGGTGTGCACGAGGTTCGCCACCCAAGGCTCGCGTTCGATGCGCTCGAGCGAGCGCAGCGTCGCGGCGTCATCGCGCCAGCCCGGCGCGCGCGGCATCAGCTTCAGATCGAAGCGCTCGCTCGGGCGCAGCGGCGTGCGCGCCGCCCACAGGCCGCCGCTGCCGCCCTGCTCGGTGTCCTGCTCGAAGTAGTCGAAGATGTTGGTGGGGATCGTCGGCGGGGGCATGTCGGTGAGCGGTAGCGGTCCTGAGGGTTGGGGGTCTGCAGGTGCACCAGCCGGGGCTCGAACCCGGATCAACGGCGTTTAAGGCCGCTCCCTTAACCGATTAGGGCACTGGTGCGAGGGGCCCGACCCCACCCCCGCGCCGCCGTTGCGGCGCGGTTTGCGCAGTCGAGGCTCAGCGAGGCACCATACGACTCGTTGTGAGCATTCGCACCTTTTCGATTCCGCCTACCCGTACGACGCCCCGCGCGCCGGCGCTCGACTCGGCGCTCCCGCCGGGGCCGCGGATGCCGAGCGCGCTGCAGGCCGTCGGCTGGGCGCTGCGCCCGCTGCCGTTCATGCAGCGCTGCCGCCAGCGCTACGGCGAGATCTTCACGCTGCGCGTCCGCGGCGGGCGCCCGTGGGTGCTGCTGAGCGACCCCGCGGACGTCGGCAAGGTGCTGACGATCACCCCCGAGCTCGTGGGCGCGGGCGCCGCCGAGGCCAACCCGCTGCTCGGGCCGCTGCTGGGGCCGCGCTCGGTGATGCTGCTGGACGAGCCCGAGCACCTGACCCACCGCCGCTTCATCCTGCCCTCCTTCCACGGCGCGCGCATGCGCGGATACGCCGAGATGATGGACGAGGTCGCGCGCCAGGAGATCGCGCGCTGGCCCGTCGGCGAGCCGTTCGCGCTGTGGCCGCGGATGCAGGCGGTCAGCAACGAGGTCGTGATGCGCGCCGTCTTCGTCGACACCGACACGCCGCAGATGCGCGAGCTGCGCACGCTGCTCAAGCGCCTCACCGACTGGCTCAACGACTCCTCGCGCCTGACGTTGCTGAGCGCGCTGGGCTCGCGCGTGCTGAGCAACAACGAGGGCTTCCGCGCGGTGATCGAGCCGGTCGAAGCGGCCGTGCTCGCGGAGGTCAGCCGGCGCCACGCGCTGCCCAAGGGCTCCGGCGACGAGGGCATCCTGGCGCTGCTCGAGCAGGCCTACGACGAGAACGGCACGCCGATGACGCAGCAGGAGCTGCGCGACGAACTGATCACGCTGCTCTCCGACGGGCCGACCGCGACCTCGCTGGCGTGGGCGTTCGAGCGCCTGCTGCGCCACCCCGAGAAGCTCGCGCGCCTGCGCGCGGAGGTGCTCGACGGCGAGCAGGACACCTACACCGACGCGGTCATCAAAGAGACGCTGCGCCTCGCGCCCGCGGTGCCGCTCGTGATGCGAAAGCTGGTCGAGCCGATGGAGCTCGGCGGCCATGAGATCCCCGCGGGCACGATCGTCGCCCCCTGCATCTACCTCGTCCACCACCGCGAGGACGTCTATCCGCACCCCTTCAGCTTCATGCCCGAGCGGTTCCTCGAGCGCCAGCCCGAGAACTACACGTGGATCCCGTTCGGCAGCGGCGTGCGTCGCTGCGTCGCGGCGCAGTTCGCGCAGGTGGAGATGAAGCGCGTGCTGCAGACGGTGCTGCGCGAGGTCGACCTGGGGCCGGCGAGCGACCCTAGGAGCCGCCAGCGCGCGACGCGTAGCTCTGTCGCGTTCGCCCCCGGCGAAGCGCGCGCGGTCGTGATCCGAAGGGGGCCAGCACACGGTCGGCGAGGACACCCAGCGAGCCGAGGTTGGAGAAGCCCGGTCCCTGGCTGAGCGCGGCCAGCCCCGGCAGCTGCATCCGCGGCTGCAGGCCATCGAGCTCGAGGAAGCGCCCGAACGCGAGCTCCGTCTCGGGCGGGCGGTCCCACACGGGGCCGACGCGGCGTTCGATCTCCGCGCGCGTGTCCTCGGCGCAGAGGACGCGCAGCTGCTCGAGCAGGTCGAAGCCGGTGCCGTTGATCACGTAGTCGTGCTCGTTGCAGCCCACGCCGAGCTCGCCCGCGTGTTCGACCGACACGCCGGCGCCGGCGCGCGCCGAAGCGACGTGCACGACCCGTCCGGGCACGAAGCGGCAGCGCTCGTCGTAGGCGAACGCCGCGATCCGCTCGGGGCCGAACACGCCGCGGTCCGAGCGCGCGATGAAGTCGCGGCGCGTCTGCACGCTCAGCGACGGCCAGTCGATCTCCTCGGGGTTGGAGAAGATGCGGTTCTCGACGTAGCTCTCGACGCGGCTCATCGGCAGGCCGGGGGTGTAGACGGTGAGCTGTGCGTCGGGTCTGACCGCGCGCACGAACTCCATGCAGCTGAGCGCGCTCTCGCCGCCGCCGACGATCGCGATGTCAGAGCTCTGCGCGACCGGCACGCGCGCGATCTGCAGGCGCCCGCTGTCACAGTCGAGCACGCGCGCCGCGGCGTCGAGGTCGTGGTCGATCGTGCGGTGCACGCCCGGGCCGGTCAGCACGAACGCGCCAGCGCTGTAGCGCAAGGCCCCGGCCTCCCCGGCGACGTCGACGATCCAGCGATCGCCACGCTCGCTCAGCGACACGCGCGCGGCGCGCCCGCGCACGTGCTCGACGCCGTCGCTCGCGCGCTCGAGCGCCCACGCGAGGTAGGCGCCGCAGACGCGGCGCTGGACAGGCGGGCAGCCGGCGTCGACCCAGCGACCAAAGTCGCCCTTCTCGACCAGATAGCGCTGCCAGGAGAAGGACAGCGCGGCCGCGTCGATCGCACCCCCGAGCTCGCCAAAGGAGCACGCGCTTTCGTAGGGGAAGCCGACGTCCTTGGTGGGGCTGATCGCGAGCACCTCGCGGCTGGTGCTGACGCCGTTACCGTCCATCCACGCGGCCGCCGGCCCCGTCGCCTCGACGAGCGTCATCCGCACGGGGCCAGCGCCGAGGCTGTTGAGCACGCTCGCCTTCATCGCGATCGCCGTGCCCTTGGCGCCCGCGCCGACGACGAGCAGATCGGTGTCAATCATCACGGCGCGACCCCATTTCCGTCGCGCCTCAGGACGACAGCGGGACTACCTCTCCGCAGCTGGGGCAGACGAGCGTGTGCGCGGGGGTGGCCACAGCGCTCGAGCTGTCCTCATCCGCCGGCGCCAGCGCCCGGCGCCAACTGCGCGACTCCACGCGCAGGTCGGCGACCGACAGTTTGTCGACCACGGCGCGTCCGAGCCAGTATTCCTGCCCGGGCACGTCGAAGGAGGCGACCGTCGCGTGATGGCTCCAGGACAGGTTCTCCCGACGTCGGGAGATCTCAAAGCGCGAGGCGACGTAGACCATGTTCATCAGCGACTGGACGTCGTAGCCGGTGAGCTTGGCCGCGCGCGAGTAGCGCTCGCCGAACTTCGTGTTGCCGTAGTGGATCCAGTCGCCCAGCCACCACTGGCTGCAGCGCCCGATCTCGCCGAAGCGCCGGCCGAACGCCGACCACTCGTCAAGCCCGATGTCCGCTCGCGGCGCCCAGCCGACGCGCGTGAGCTCCGTCAGCGCACGCGCGGAGCGGGCGGGACGGCGCGAGGCCCGGGGACGCGCGGTTCCCAGCTCCGGCGTACTTATGTCAGACGCGGCCCCCACAGATGCACCTCGATGACGATGGCAAAACGGGATCTCCCTGCGTCGGGAGAGATGCTTACCGGCCAAACCTTGCAGCGGTGCGACTGTTTGTCAATAGAGACGCCGGATGCGTATTCAGACAAGTCATCGCGAGCAGCGGTTGTTCCTGGAAAACGCCGGTTCTCCGGGAATGGAATGATTGTGTGGGTCGGAAACGCTGCTACGGATATCGGTAGATCGAGCCGACCGTGGCGACCCGCTCAGAGGTTCGACGCTGGCTCAGCCGAGCCCCGAGATCTTCCACTTCCCGCCTTCGGCGACGAGCGCGACGGTGCTCGGGCGGCTCTTGCCTTCGCGGATGCTCTTGACGCGCGCGGTCGCGGTCTTGCCGTCGGTGGCGACGGCCACCGATTCCACGCTCGCTTCGAGGCTGTCGACCTGGGCGAGCTGGCTTTTGATCGCGGCTTCGCAGCCCTTCTTGCCGCCGAGCCTCGTCACGAGCGAGGCGGCGAGGTCGTCCGCGCAGACCTTGCCCTGTTCGCCGGCGGTGGCGTCGGCCTGGAGGTTCGAGATCGTCTGCGCGACTTCGTGCTGCGTGCCCTTGAAGCCGGCGGTCGAGACGGTCGTGCCGCAGGCCGCGAGCGCGAGCGCGCAGACGGGCAGGCAGAGCAGGGCAAGACGGCGACGCATCGCCGCGAAGCGTATTCGGTTCGGAGCCGCTCAGTTCTTCTCGTCGTCGCGGCGGTAGCCGAGGCGGGCGGAGATGCGGTCGGCCGTGGAGACGAGGTGCGGGCCGAGCGCGTCGACGAGCTCCTCCAGCGAGATCATCGAGCTGTGCGCGGCGAGGTTGACGGCGGCGACGACGTCGCGCGCCTCGTTGCGCACGGGCGCGGCAATCGCGTACAGGTCGGCGGCGAGCTCCTGGTCGTTGACGGCGAAGCCCTCGGAGAGGATGTCGTCGAGCTCCTCCCGCAGCGCTTTCTTGCTCGTGATCGTGTTGGGGCCGCGCTTGGTGGGCTTGATCTCGGCGAGCAGGTCGCGCTGCTCGGGCTCGGGGAGGTTGGCGAGCAGCAGCTTGCCCATCGCCGTGCAGTAGGCGGGTAGACGCGAGCCCGTGTGCAGGTCGAGGTCGATCCTGCCCTGGCCGCGGCGGAAGCTGCGGACGCGATCGACGTAGAGGACGTCGGTGCCGTCGAGCACGCCGAGGCTGGTCGTGTAGGAGGTGCGCTGGCGGAGCTCCTCCAGATAGGGGTGGGCGTGCTCGCGCAGCCCCGTCGAGTTCAGCGCGGACATGCCGAGGTCGGTCACACGCAGCCCGAGACGGTACTTGCGCGAGGCGCCCTGCTCGAGGTAGCCGAGCGCGACGAGGGTGATCACATACCGATGGGTGGTGGAGCGGCTCATGCCGAGCTCGTCGGCGATGTCCGCGATGCCCAGCACGGGGCGCTTGGGCGTGAAGCAGCCGAGGATCGCGAGCCCCCGCTCCAGCGATTGGGAGTAGCGCGGTTCGCGCAGGCTGGGAATCGACCAGGCCGGCTCGTCCCCGTTGCTGGGGGCTTTGGAGGCTGCAGAACGCGTTCTGGGCATTGGCACCTTGGTCCCTGTGGTTGTCCGGTGTAGACCTAGTCGGTCGGAAAGTTCAACTGAATGATGTATGAACCATAGTTCGATGTTTCGGCAGGGACAATCATAAACACTGGAGTTTCGAGCGAGACGTGGGTCGCGTCGGGAACAGCGCGTCAGAGCTCGACGCCGTGGCGCTCGAGCCAGGCGAGGTAGCTCTTAACGAACCCCGGTAGGTGTCGGAGCAGGAGGCGAACCTGCCTGTGCACCTCGTCGGCCTCCATGTCCGGGGAAGAGTGCTGGAGGCGATTTCGCGTCCGGTGGAGCCCGACGAAGGTCTCCGCCTGACGCTTGGTGAAGCCGCCGTCCACGCGGACGGCGTCGACTATCCCGGGTAGGCCCGGCATACCGGGCGTCGACTTCAGCCCGGTCAGCTTGGCCCCCGCCTTGATCGCCTCGGCTGTGTTGTTGACGAGCGCCAGGTAGCCGCCGGTCACCGCGAACACGCGATTGATGTCATCAGGGTCTGGAGATTCGAACGCGTTGGTCCACGCCTCCCGATCGAAGTCGCCGGCAAATTGCCCCATCGCTTTTCGCAGCGCCGCCCTCTGGGCCGAAAGTCGCTCGAGCTTGGCCCTAAACCGGTCGGGCTCGGCCTCGTGCGAGCGCCTGGCGCGGCTGGCGATCCCGCTGCGACGCGTCGTCAGCCCAATCCACTCATGGTCTCGATCGAGCAGAACCCGGCCCTCGTCGATGGCCCTCAGCAGCAGCAGCGGGGCCGTTTCCTGTACGCGATTGAGCCGCGCTACGTCGACCTCGCGGCCCACGGCGCGCTCGAGGCGCACGGCGAGCTTGACGGCCGCATCCGGACGGTCCTCTCGGAGGGAGACCAGCACGTCCAGGCCGGAATCGGACGTGTCATCGCCCCGGGCGACAGAGCCGTACAGCACCGCGAGGCGGACATTGGGCTCGGTCCGCAGCGCGCGGCGCAGCGCCGCCAGCAGTGGCCAGTGTCCCGCCGCGTAACGTCGCTCGTCCTCCTCGACACGTTGCCGGCGGGCGCTGATGCGCTCACAGCGGATCGTCCCGCCGGCGGCGGCGCGTCGGAGAGTACGCGCATCCACCCCCAGTTCACGAGCGAGCTCCGAGAGTTCCAGCATGCGTCGAGTATAGGAGTTCGTATGACCGTTAGCCGTGACGGTCGACGGTGACGCGATAGCCTCAGAGCGTGCCGCTCTCCAGCTTCAGCCCACGTGTCCGCGAGTGGTTCGAGCAGGCCTTCGCTGCGCCCACAGCCGCGCAGGCGCAGGCGTGGCCGGCGATCGCCGCGGGCGAGCATGTACTCCTCTCGGCGCCCACCGGGTCGGGGAAGACGCTTGCGGCATTCCTCTGGGCGCTGGACCGGCTGAGTGGCGAGGGCGTCCGTGTTGGCGGCGGTACGCGCGTCGTCTACGTCAGCCCGCTGAAGGCGCTCGCCTACGACATCGAGCGCAACCTGCGCGTCCCGTTGCGCGGGATCGGCGCCGACGACGTGCGCGTCGGGATCCGCACGGGCGACACGCCCCAGCGCGAGCGCGCGGCGATGGTCCGCAACCCGCCCGACATCCTCGTCACGACGCCCGAGTCGCTGTACCTGATCCTCACCTCGCAGGCGCGCTCGATGCTCGACGGGGTTGAGGCGGTGATCGTCGATGAGATCCACGCCGTCGCGCACTCAAAGCGCGGCTCGCACCTCGCGCTGACGCTGGAGCGCCTGGAGGCCCACGTGCGGGAGGCGCACGCGCGCTCGCACGGGCCAGTCGGGGCGGCGGCACACCCGCCGGCCGAGATCCAGCGCATCGGCCTCAGCGCCACCCAGAACCCGCTGGAGGAGATCGGCCGCTTCCTCGTCGGCCCCCACCGCCAGGTGACGATCGTCGACGCCGGCGCACGCAAGGAGCTCGACCTGCGGATCGAGGTCCCCGTCGAGTCGATGGCCGAGCCCGACGCGCTCCCGGCGGGGACCTCCTCGACGGAGGACGCCCCCGAGCGCGATCCGCTCGCGTCGCCACCGCAGCTCGAGCCCGTCGCCGGCGGCGAGTCCACGCGCGGCTCCATCTGGCCCGCGATCTACCCGGAGCTGCTGAAGCTGGTCCGCGCGCACAACTCGACGATCGTGTTCGTCAACAACCGCCGCTCCGCCGAGCGCGTCGCGCTGCGGCTCAACGAGCTCGCGGCGCAGGAGCACGCCGCCCGGGAGGCCGCCAGCGGGGCGGGCGCGGACGCCGGGGCTGGGCCCGCCGACCACGCCGACACGCCGCCAGTCGAGATCGCGCGCGCCCACCATGGCTCGCTCGCGCGCGAGGAGCGCACGAAGGTCGAGGAGCTGCTCAAGGCCGGTGAGCTGCCGTGCCTCGTGGCCACCAGCTCGCTCGAGCTCGGCATCGACATGGGGGCCGTCGACCTCGTGATCCAGATCGAGTCGCCCAAGTCGGTCGCCCGCGGGCTGCAGCGCATCGGCCGCGCCGGGCACGGCGTCGATGAGGTCAGCGTCGGGCGGATCTTCCCGAAGTTCCGCGGCGACCTGCTCGAGTGCGCCGTCGTCGCGAAGCGCATGCACGAAGGCCTGATCGAGCCCACCGTCGTGCCGCGCAACGCGCTCGACGTGCTGGCCCAGCAGATCGTCGCGCTCGCCGTCAGCGCGGAACCGGACGGCGTCTCCGTCGACGACCTGCACGCACTCGTCACGAGCACCTACTCCTACAGCGAGCTCTCGCGCGAGCTGCTTGAGAACGTGCTGGACATGCTCGACGGGCGCTATCCGTCAAAGGAGTTCGGCGAGCTGCGCGCGCGCATCGTCTGGGACCGGGTCGCGGGCACGATCCGCGCGCGCAAGGGCTCGCGCCAGCTGGCGATCGCAAACGCCGGCACGATCCCCGACCGCGGCCTGTATGCGGTCACGCTCCCCGACGGCAGGCGTGTGGGCGAGCTCGACGAGGAGATGGTCTACGAGGCGCGCCCCGGGCAGGCGTTCCTGCTGGGCGCCTCGACGTGGCGGATCGAGGAGATCGGCCGCGACCGCGTGATCGTGACGCCCGCCCCGGGCGCCCCCGGCGCGGTGCCGTTCTGGAAGGGCGACACGGTGGGGCGCCCGGTCGAGCTGGGCCGTGCGATCGGCGCGTTCTCGCGCTGGGCGGTCGACCAGCAGCCCGAGACGCTCACGCGCGAGCACGATCTCGACGAGCGCGCCGCGCGCAACCTGATCGCCTACCTACGCGAGCAGCAGGCCGCCACACGGGTGCTGCCGAGCGAGCGCACGATCGTGCTGGAGCGCTTTCGCGATGAGATCGGCGACTGGCGGCTGTGCGTCCTCTCGCCGTACGGGGGGCGCGTGCACGCCGCGTGGGGCCTTGCGATCTCAGCGCGCATCCGGGAGCGCTTCGGCCTGGAGGCAGACACGCTGTGGTCTGACGATGGGATCGTGCTGCATCTCCCCGACCTCGACGCAGACGACGCCGAGGCTTTGCCGTCCGCGGCGGAGCTCGTGCTGCTGGAGCCCGACGAGGTCGAGCAGGCCGTTACCGCCGAGCTGGGCGGCTCGGCGTTGTTCGGCGCGCGCTTTCGCGAGAACGCCGCCCGCGCGCTGCTGATCCCCCGCGCCTACCCCGGGCGGCGCACCCCTCTGTGGCAGCAGCGTCTGAAGGCCCAGAACCTACTCGAGGTCGCCCGCCGCTACGACGACTTCCCGATCGTGCTCGAGACCTACCGTGAGTGCCTCCGAGACGTCCTCGACCTCCCGGGGCTGCAGGAGCTGCTGCGCGGCCTCTCGACCCGAGAGATCTCGCTCGTGGAGGTCGAGACGCAGACCGCGTCCCCGTTTGCCTCATCGCTGCTGTTTGACTACGTCGCCACGTACATGTACGAGGGGGACACGCCCTCCGCCGAGCGTCGCGCGGCGGCGCTGTCGCTCGACCGCGACCTGCTCCGGGAGCTGCTCGGCCAGGAGGAGCTACGCGAGCTGATCGACACACACGCCCTGCAACGCGTGGAAGACGACCTGCAACACCGCTCAGAGATGACCCGCGCCACGGGACGCGACGCGCTGCACGACGTGCTGCGCAGGGTGGGCGATCTGACGCGCGAAGAGATCGATGAGCGCGTTTTCGAGGGCGTCGATGCCGATCCTTTGCTGCGGGAGCTGGAGCGCGAACGGCGGGTCATCCGTGCTCGGATCGGCGGGCAGGAGCGCTACGTCGCCGCCGATGAGGCCGGCCTGTACCGCGACGCGCTCGGCGCCGTCCCGCCGGGCGGGCTGCCCGAAGCGTTCCTCGCCGACGTGCCCGACGCGCTCTCCGAGCTCCTCGCCCGCTACGCGCGCACGCACGGCCCGTTCACGAGCGACGAGCTGCACGCGCGCTACGGCATCGACACGAGCGCCGTGCTGCGCGAGCTCGAGCGCGCCGGCGACCTCGTCCGCGGCGAGATCCGACCCGAGGGCGCCGAGCGCGAGTGGTGCGACGTCGAGGTCCTGCGGCGCCTGCGACGCGCCTCGCTCGCCGCGCTGCGCAAGGAGATCGAGCCCGCCGACCAGAAACGCCTCGCGGCCTTCCTGCCGTCCTGGCAGGGCATCGACCGGCACGGCGCCGCGGGAGCCGGGATCGACCGGCTGCGCGAGGCGCTCGTGCCGCTGCAGGGGCTCGCGCTGCCCGTCGAGACGTGGGAGCGCGACGTGCTGCCGCGCCGCGCCGGCGCGTACTCGCAGACGTGGCTCGACAGCCTCTGCGCCAGCGGCGAGGTCGTGTGGGTGGGGGCCGGCGCCAGCGGGCGCTCCGGGCGCGTCGCGCTGTACTTCCGCGAGGATGCCCCCATGATCGGCCCGCCTGGCGGCGCGGGGCCCGCGCCGGGCGAGGACGGCCGCGACGTCCACGCGCTCCTGCGCGCTCGTCTCGCCGGCGGACCGTCGTTCTTCACCGACCTGCTCGCAGAGGTCGCATCGTCCCGGGACGGGGATGCGCCCGCCGAGGCTTTGCGCGAGGCACTGTGGGACCTCGTGTGGGCGGGCGAGGTGACCAACGATGCGTGGGCGCCGCTGCGCGCGCCGCGCCTTGCGCTCGCCAGGGCCGACGGTGGCGAAGGCGGCCGACCGGGACTCGCCGCCGGCGGCCAAGGCGCTCGCACGGGCCGCCCGAGCGTCGGGCGCTCGCGCTTTGCCGGGCGGCGGCGCAGCGGCGCGCAGTCGCAGGTCCAGGGCCGATGGTCGCTGACCGCGCCCGTGTTCGCCGGCGGGCCGGCCGAGGGGCCCGCGGGCGCGGCCGAGCGCCGGCGCACGCTCGCCGAGCTGCTGCTCGAGCGCTACGGCATCGTCACCCGCGAGCAGGTGCTCGCCGAGGGGATCAGGGGCGGCTTCGCGATGCTGTACGACACGTTCGCCAAGCTCGAGACGCTCGGCGTCTGCCGCCGCGGCTACTTCGTCGAGGGCATGGGCGGCGCCCAGTTCGCGCTGCCGGGCGCCGTCGAGCGGCTGCGCGCGGAGCCGGAGCGCGCGCGCACGCTCGTGATCGCCGCCGCCGACCCCGCCCAGCCCTACGGCGCGGCGCTGGCGTGGCCCAGGCGCGAGGGCCAGGATCGCCGCCCCGCACGCGTCGCGGGTGCGTACGTCGTGCTCGTCGCCGATGAGCCCGTGCTGTACGTCGAGCGCGGCGGGCGCGGGTTGCTGACGCTCGGCGAGCGCCCGCTTCCGGTATCCGCCGCCGGCCATGCTTTCGTCGCGCATCTCGCCGTCGGGCAGCCCGATCCGCTGCGCGAGGCGCTGGTCGCGCTCGCGGGCGCCGTCCGCGCCGGACGGGTCGGCAAGCTCGCCCTCGAGCGCATCGACGGCGAGCCCGCGATCACCTCGAATCTCGCCGCGGCGCTCGTCGAGCTGGGGTTCCACCCCGGTCCGCGTCGCCTGACGCTCACTGCCTGACGGCCGCTATCGGCTGGCAGGACGGTTCGAGACGCTGTGTCTCCATCTCCATCGGACCTCTTCTGGCAACCCGAATCCCCAATGTCCGAGCCATTCTTCGCAGTGGGTCGAATCGCCTTGTCTGTCGGACGTTTGACCAGGATGGAGACACGGGTGGAATCGTTTGGGAAGTCTTGTTATTAAAAGTCGAGAGAACTTGCAGAGGGAGGCGTTTTGCTCTACGTTTCAGAACAGTGGGGATGAGTCGAACAGGGAGCCAAGTCGCGCCGCTGTACCGGCGCCTACCTCACGGTCCCAGTGGCATGGACCGTGAGGAGGTCGCCCGCAACCAGCGAGCACGGCTCTACGGAGGGATGATCGAGTCGATCTCCCAGCGTGGCTACCAGGCCACGACGGTCGCGCACGTGATCGGCCTGGCCGGCGTCTCGCGCAGGGCGTTCTACGAGCTCTTCCCGAACAAGGAACAGTGCTTCCTCGCGACCTATGACATCGTCGTCGCGCGCAGCCGCAAGCGCGTGCTCGACGCGTGGGGTGCCGAGCGCGGCTGGGCCAACCGCCTGCACGCCGGCTGCAAGGCGCTGCTCGACGACGTCGCCGAGTCGCCCAAGGGGCCGCGGCTGGTGCTCGTCGACGCGCTCGGCATCGGCCCGAAGGCCAGGGAGCGCATGCAGCTCGCGGGCTTCACGTTCGAGCGCCTCGTCCAGGGCGCCTTCCAGATGGCGCCAGACGGCGTCGGCTTCCCGCGACTGACATCGCGCGGGATCGTCGGCGGCGTGCGCCATGTCGTGTTCATGCGCATGCTCGAGCACCGCGAGCGCGAGCTGTACACGCTGACCGACGAAGTGCTCGACTGGATCGAGTCCTACCGCGTCCCCGCCGCCGCGCGCCTGGGCGTGCCGGCCCCAACGTCCTCCGCCCACCAGCCGCCCGTGCCCGCGGCGTTCCTCGCCCGCGACGACAAGCGCGCGCGGGTGCTCGGCTCGGTCGTGCACCTGACGCTCGACGAAGGCTACTCGCGGCTCACCGACCCGCAGATCGCGCAGTTCGCGGGGATGTCCACGGAGGCCTTCCACAAGCAGTTCGCCAACAAGGAAGAGTGCTTCCTCGCCGTGCTCGACGAATTCGTTCGCGAAGCGATGGAATCGGTCACGCCCAGCTTCGAGGCCGCGAACGACTGGCCCGAAGGCGTCTACCGCGCGATGGCCGCGTTCATCGAGTACCTCGTCGCGCACGAGGCGCTGCTGCGGATCGCGTTCATCGACCTGTGGGAGGTCGGCCCCGGGATGGTCGGGCGCATGACCAGGTCGGTCGAGGTCTTCACCAAGCTGCTGACCGAGGCCGGCCCGCCGCCGCGTCGCGGGCCAGAGGTGTCCGTCGAAGCCGTCACCGGCGCGCTGTGGGCGATCATCTCCGGCTACGTCGCCAACGGCCGCCTCGCGCGGCTGCCGTGCCTGGTCGATCACCTCGCGTTCACCGTGCTCGCGCCGTACGTCGGGCCGAAGGCGGCGGTCGAGGCGATCCAGGCCGCGCGCAAGCCGCTGCGCTCGATCTGAGCGGACGCCCCCGCACGTTTCGCCTCGGTCGGCGGGACTTCTGCGATCGTGGCGGTCATGATCGACTCATCGCGCAGGCGACCGCGCCGCGTCGGGCACAAGGGGGCCGCGCACATCGAGCCGGGCAACACGCTCGCGAGCTTCGACGCGGCGCTGTCCCACGGCGTCGACATGATCGAGCTCGACGTGCTCAGCGAGGACCCCGGTGGCAGCGGGCGCCTGCTCGTCGCCCACGACCACGAGGTCCTGCGCGAGCGCGAGCCGCTCGGCTTCGAGCAGGCGCTCGAGCACCTCGCGGGCCCGCGCTTTGCCGGCGTCGAGCTGGACGTCGACATCAAGCTCCCGGGCTATGAGCTGCGCGTGCTCGACGCCCTGCGCGAGCACGGGCTCGTGCAGCGCACGCTCGTCAGCGGCATGTTCCCCTCCGCTCTCGCCCGGATCCGCGCGGCCGAGCCCGGGCTGCGCCTCGGCTGGTCGGTGCCGCGCGTACGCCGCGACTACACCACCGACATGCTCACCGCGATCCCCGCGCTGGCGATGCTCACCGGCTACCGCGCCGCGCTCCCGCGCCGCGCCCGCAACGCCCTGCTCGAGGGTCGCTTCGACGCGATCATGGCGCACTGGCGCGTCGTCACGCGTGGGCTGGTGCGGGCGGTGGCCGAAGGCGGCGGCGAGCTCTACGTGTGGACCGTCGACGACGCGCGCATGATCGAGCGGCTCAGCGCGATGGGCGTCGACGGGATCATCACCAACGACCCGCGGCTGTTCAGCCGATGACGCACGTCGCGGCGCTGTAGTTCGCCGGGTCGGCGCCGGCGAGGCTCAGATGCGCGGCGGTGCTCGGCGCGGCGCCGGACACGACGATCGTCTTGCCATGGCGCCACTGGAAGTCGACGACGCCGCGCAGCGTTACCGCCGGCTTGCCCGCCACGGGCTTCAGCACGAAGCTCGTGCCACCCTGGCGAGCGGAGGCGCCGCTGCCGACCGCGACGAAGCCCGAGCTCGCGCCGCTCGACAGGTTGATCCAGCTTTTGGTGGCGCTGTCGAGGTACTGCAGGCGGAAGCTCATGTACATCGTGTCGTGCGCGTGGCCGTCGCCAGGCATCGAGCCGCGGATGCCGACCGTGTTCGGCTTCTTGGCCGGGTCGCACACGTCGATCGTCGCCCACAGTTCGTGCGAGTGCAGGAGCTGGCGTTCGAGCGCGCTCGTCTTATGTGCCTTCGCCGGGGCGGTGTTCGAGGGGGTCGTGGCCAGCGCCGATGCCGGCACGAGCGCCACCGCGAGGATCACGCCCATGAGCAGCCGCTTGGACGGGAGCATGCGCCTGACGATAGCGCCGCACGTGGGCCGTGTGCGCCGGCGTGGTTCCGCGCATCCCGTTGTGGTATCCCCTGGAGCGATGGGGGCGACGCGCTCAGCGGACGTGGTCGAGCTGCTCGGGAGGGTGCCCGTCTTCTCGACGCTCGAGCCCAGCGACCTCGAGCAGATCGCGCAGATGGCCGTCCCGCGGCGCTTCGAGCCGGGGCAGGCGGTGTTCCGCGAGGGCGACTCCAGCGACACGTGCTACGTCGTGCGCGAAGGCCACGCGCGGGCGGTGCGCAGCCACGGCGACGGGCGCACGATCACGCTCGCGACGTTCGGGCCGGGAGACATCTTCGGCGAGCTCGCGATGTTCGAGGACGAGCGCCGCTCGGCGACCGTCGAGGCGATCGAGGAGATGAGCGTCGTGGGCGTGCTCGGCCCCGACATGCGCCGGCTGATGAGCGAGCACCCGCAGATCGCCGCGCGTCTGGTGATCGCCCTCGGCCGCCGACTGCGCGAGACCAACGAGCGACTGTCGCGCCAGTCCTTCCAGACCGTGCAGAGCCGCGTCGCGGTCGTCCTATCGGAGCTCGTCGAGCAGGAGATCGCCGCCGGCAAGGGCTCCACCGACGTGCTCTTGACCGCCACCCAGGCCGACCTCGCGCAGCTGGCCGGCTCCTCGCGCGAGTCGGCCAGCCGCTTCCTCGCCGTGCTCGAGCGCGCCGGGGTGATCGCCCAGGGGCGCGGGCGCCTGACCGTCCACGACCCGAAGGCGCTGGAGCAGTATGTCTTCTAAGTCTTCCAAGCAGGGACGCGAGTTCTCCGCCGGCGGCGTCGTCGTGCGCGACGGGGAGGTCGTCGTGATCGTCCCCACGCGCCGCGCCGCCGACGGCTCGCGCGTGCTCGCGCTGCCCAAGGGCCACGTCGACCCGGGCGAGACGCCGATCGAGGCCGCCACCCGCGAGGTGCGCGAGGAGACGGGGATCGTCGCCGAGCCGGTGCACGAGCTCGGCGAGTCGCGCTACTGGTACCGGCGCGACGGGCGCACGATCGGCAAGACCGTCGCCTTCTTCCTGTTCGACTACCGCGGCGGCGACACCGCCGACCACGACGACGAGGTCGAGGAGGTGCGCTGGATCGGCCTGCAGCAGGCGCGCACCGCGCTCAGCCACGCAGCCGAGCGCGAGATGGTCGAGCTCGCGCTGGCCCATCTGGACAAAGACCGATAGCCTGCGGGCGCGATGCAGGTCCTCAACTTCTACTCCACGATCTTCGCCGACGAGCTCAAGCGCGGGCGCAAGACCGCGACGATCCGCCTCGGCGACAAGTCCGGCAAGTACCGCAAGAACCAGGCCGTGCTCGTGACGATCGGCTACCAGTACTCGCCGCGCGAACGGATCTTCGAAGCGGTCATCGACCAGGTCGAGGTGATGAAGCTCGCTGACCTCTCCCCGCGCGACATCAAGCACGACAACCCCGAGTTCCGCCGCCACGAGGAGCTGATCAAGTTCCTCGAGCAGATCTACGGGCGCAGCGTGTCGATGGAGGACGTCGTGACCGTGGTGCGCTTCTCGCAGATCCTCGAGAACCCGACGGGCATGACCGAGGCCATGAAGGGTTTTGGGGGAGCTCAGAATTGACGTCGGGCTCGGCAGTCTCGGCACATGACTGCCGAGTCAAGGCTTGAATTCCTCTGGGTTTCGTCTATATTGAGGGCGTTGCTGGCACTCTCGGGTTGAGAGTGCCAAAAAAGAGGCGGGCCGCCCAGTTCTGAGGGCCGCGGACCGCCGGTCGCATTCTCAAAGACGGAGGTTTCAACATGAAGCTCAAGCCCCTGGGCGATCGTTTGATCGTGCGGGCGATCGAGGAGGAGCTGACCACCGCCAGTGGTCTTGTCCTGCCCGACACCGCTAAGGAGAAGCCGCAGAAGGGCGAGGTCCTTGCTGTGGGTGATGGCAAGGTGGATGACAACGGCAAGCGGATCCCGCTGGATGTCAAGGAGGGCGACGAGGTCCTCTACAGCAAGTACGGCGGAACCGAGATCAAGGTCGACGGGGAGGACCTGCTCGTGCTGCGCGAGTCGGATGTCCTCGCCAAGGTCGCATAAGGAGAACTGAGAGATATGGCTCACAAGGAACTGAAGTACGGCTCAGAGGCGCGTAAATCGCTCGAGGCGGGCGTCGACGCGGTCGCTGACGCGGTCAAGGTCACGCTCGGCCCCAAGGGCCGCTATGTGGTGCTCGACAAGAAGTTCGGCGCGCCGACGATCACCAACGACGGTGTCACGATCGCGCGTGAGATCGAGGTCGAGGACGTGTTCGAGAACCAGGGCGCACAGCTCGTGCGCGAGGTCGCCACCGCGACCAACGACGTCGCCGGCGACGGCACGACGACGGCTACCGTGCTCGCGCAGGCGATCGTCAAGCAGGGCCTGAAGAACGTGGCGGCGGGCGCGAACCCGCTGGCGCTGAAGCGAGGCATCGAGAAGGCGGTCGACGAGGTCGTCAAGAACATCGCCTCGCAGTCCAAGGAGGTCTCCGGCAAGGACCAGATCGCGCGCGTAGCGACGATCTCCGCCGGCGATGAGGAGATCGGCGACGTGATCGCCGACGCGATCGAGAAGGTCGGCAAGGACGGCGTGGTCAACGTCGAGGAGGGCCAGACGTTCGGCATGGACCTCGAGTTCACCGAGGGCATGCAGTTCGACAAGGGCTACATCTCGCCCTACATGGTCACCGACC
>Ga0302314_10002905_pt1 | contig 31780 bp, 20 predicted proteins | sample III_Palsa_N2_3_FD_200533 | JGI IMG/M metagenome (GOLD analysis project Ga0302314, IMG submission 200533) | Peat permafrost microbial communities from Stordalen Mire near Abisko, Sweden - III_Palsa_N2_3 | ecosystem: Environmental > Terrestrial > Soil > Palsa > Peat permafrost | place: Sweden... | reverse complement strand
CCCGCGCCCGGCCCCCGTACCCCGCCTTACCCCCGCGCGACCGCGCCGTTCCCCGCCGCCATCAACCTGACCGTTCCGGTCGGCACCCTGCTGGGCTGGTCAAGCGCCCCCGCCTGGGCTGGCAGCTGGGGCCTTCTCGACCCAGACGACACCCGCGACATTGTCCGGGCTGCCTCGCAGGACCCGAGAACGCGCTGGTGCTACACGATCATCGGACTCGATGGCACGGCCATCGCCCATGCCTGCTCCCGCGGTCAGCATCCCTGGGCACCCCCGACCCCCGGACATGCACCAGAACCCCGCAATCCGCCAGACGCCGGCAGTCCGCCAGGCTCCCGTGATCCGTCCACCTCGCACAGGCCGCCGGACTCGGACCCCCCGCCGGACCTGGAAGCCCCGCCAGACGGCGACGGTCCCGATCCCGCGCAGGCAGCGCAGCTCCACGACCTCCTCCGTCGGCTGAACGCCGTCCCCGAGCCCATCGCCAGGAGCGAATGCGACCACCGGAACGCCGAGGACCGCTACACCCCCAGCCGCAGGCTGCAGCACCTCATCCGTGTCCGCACGGCCACCTGCACCGCCCCCGGCTGCAACGCCCAGGCCACATTCTGCGACCTCGATCACACCATCCCCTATCCCGATGGCCCCACGTGCCAGTGCAATCTGGGCCCGAAATGTCGCCGCCACCACCGGGTCAAGCAAGCCCCCGGCTGGAACGTTGAGCAGCCCGCCCCCGACATCATGCTATGGACCACCCCCAGTGGACGCACCCACGCCACCACTCCCACCGTCTACGACCAATAATCCGGTTAGCCCTCCTAGTCCCGTTAGCCTCCGCTTGAGGAGATGGCTATCTGGTTGTCGTATTGGTGGCGTACGACCAACGGAGAGACTCGGCAGTGCTTGGCGACGGTTTCTAGGGCGCTATCGTCGCTCTGGCCGATGCTATCCAGGGTAAGCCGGATGCCTTCGGCGGGTGCCAGAAGTTCCGCGGCAAACGCGCGGGCGACTCGCTCATCGCGGCCTCGGGCGGCCGTGCACGTAGTCGGCATGATTCTTGGGTACGGCCACAGGACATGAGCTGCCGAGAGCCCACGGTAAGAGTTCACTGCGGCTCGTACAGGCACTGGTCGTCAGCTGTGCTCTAGATCGCGCAACAGCGTGTCAATGTCCTGTTCCTCATAGCGTGGTGTGGCCGGGGGGCGGAGCGCGAAGCGCCATAGGCGTACTCCTGGGATCGCCGCATTGATACCGGAGACGATCTCCTGTCCTGCTATGTCATCATCCGCGCGGATGTGCAGGGTCGATCCGGCTGCGGCGAGCCCGGTGAGAAGCCGCATGGTGGCGGCGGACGGCCGCCCGTTGGTGCACACCATGGGGAGACCGCGATCGCCAAGCTCGTCGGCCGCGGCGATGAGGACCGACGGATTCTCGCAGACGTACACATCCTGGGCGTCGGTGCTGAAGGTTCCGATGAGGGAGCGCCAGGTAAGCCATAGTGGCTCCGGGCCAGCCGCCTCGGTCAGCCGGACGCAGGCGGCGTCTCCGCGCAGGCGCAGGTTCAGGACCAGGACGCGGGAGGAAACGGGGTCGCAGTCGACTCCGTTCTGTTCCCAGGCCAGCCGCCACGCTTCGGCGGAGTCCGGGAGTTCATGACCGAGTAGCCGCAGCACGCTGGTCGCTACCGGACTACCGCGGTCCAGGGCGTGCGGATCGTCAAGGGCTGACGCGGCGAGGACGGTTAGCAGCATCCTTACGCCGTCCGGCGCGGGGAGGTACCGCCACACTCGCGCGCATCGTTCGGCGAGGTCGAGTAGCTGGCCGCTGCCCGCTGCCGGAAGTCCTCGCCGGGACACCCAGGCCGCAGCGATGTCAGGTGATACGCCCGCCGCGGCCAGAGCCGATGCGGCACACTGGCGTTCCGCCGCGATCTGCTGTCTGGCAGCATCTTTCTCTGCTCGAAGGTCGCGTACCGCTTCCCCGGTGGCGGCAAGTAGCTCCGCCACATCCGTGCCCAGACCGGCGACCGCCGTGGCGAGTGCGCGTGCTCCGACACCCCGTCCCGAACGGGCCCATGTCATGCCGAGGAGGCCGCCTACCTGATCGCGTTCCTTCATAGTGAGGTCAACCCGCAGCGGGCTGCCGGTCAGGCCATGGCCCGCCTCGAGCCGTCGTCGCGCGGCGGCAAGCACCTTCTGCGGTCCGGGCAGCCGCGCCCATTGGAGAAGTCGCTCGTCCACTTCAGAGATCCGGGAACAAAGCGTCCTCGTCCCGCCGTTCGTCGTCGACCGTCAGGTCCCGGAGGTCGGCTGGGTCCGGAGTCAAGACGTGGGTGAGCTCGTTTCCTGTCCACACGGCCAGCTCAAGCGACACACCAGGCAGCGGCTGCGGCGCCCGGCGCACCTCATAGATGGCTGCTAGCGGAACTGCGGCGGAGTTGGCTATGACGCCAGGCCCGGCGATGAGCCAGTCCAGGTCGCAGGCGGCAAGCAGGCGGAACATGCTCGCCTTGTTGGTCGCGTCCACCCCGCCGAACGCCTCGTCCAGCCACAGCATCCGCGGTCCAAGGCCGGCCTGGTCGTACATGGCGTGCAGCGCGGCGACGAACGGCTGCATGAGGGTAACGACCTTCGCGCCCCCGGAGAGCAGGCCATGGTCACCGCGGTCTAGCGTCCGCCATCCGCCGCCCGGCCGGCTGCTCACCCCCGACTGGGGCGTCCGGTACTCAAGACGCAGGTCAAACCAACGGCGGTAGTCCAGAATCAGCGCCAGCCGGGACCGCCACTCAGGGTCGCCCGACGCGCGAGCTTCCTCCTGGGCGCTCGTGACCCGGTCAGCAAGGAACGTCCGGATACGTTCCTGGGTCGGCTTGGGCAGCAACTCGAAGTCGCGCTCCAGCGCCGCCAGGACGTCGTTCGCCGCGCGCTCCTCCGATGCCGGCAGCCGCTGCAGACGGAGGGTGATGCCAGAAACCGCCGTGGGGTTCTGCGCGAGCTTGGCGTTGATGTCGCCGCGCAGCGCCTCGGCCTCGGCCAGCCTGTCGCGCAGATGCTCGATGAACGTGCTGCCGAGCAGGTTATCGATCGTCTTGGTGAGTTCCTCGTCATAGTCTTCCTGCAACCGGATCAGCAGGGACGACAGCCGGTCGGCGGCGGTCGGCGGCGCGAGGGCCGCGCCTGTCCCGTCCACCATGAGTTCTACGCCGCCGGGAAAATCATCCCGGCCCTCGCCTGGTGAGATGAAGCGGATACCACGGCCACCGAGCAGCTCCAGCTTCGAGCGCAGGTCACTGCCCGATCTGATCATGTCCGACCAGCGGTTCTGCACCCGCTGCGCGGTCAGGTGCTGGTCGTCGGGCCAGTCGCGGATCGAGATCGCGGACCGGGCCGCTCTCGCGGTCTCCAGCGCTGCGGTGACATGACGTGCCGCCGGATCGGGCACGCCGCGGAGCCGGGGGAGCCCCGTGTCCACGCAGCCCCACCAGCGGACCACGGCGGACTCCCGCTCCGCCTCGGCGGTCTTGCGCTTAGCTTCGGCTTGCTCCAGGAACGCTTCGGCTCGCGAAAGCTGCTTGCCTATCGTCTCGGCCTCGGTGGCTAGGCGTTTCAACGTTCCGTCGGCCGCCTTGATTCGCTGACGGAGTTGGTTGACCTCCAAGAGGATCTCCTGCGCACCCTGGGTGAGCGCTGCCTTGGCGGCATTTGACTTGGCGCGGAGGGATACGGCCTCGGTGCGGTCATTGTCGGCGTCCTGGGATGCGGTATCGGCTGTTTCGCGGAACCCAGCCAATGTCTGCGCAGCTTGGCCTGCGGTATCGCGCAGCGGTTCGATCAAGCTGAGCGCGGCGTCCAGGCTGCCGAGCAGTGACTCGTAACCGGAAACGGCACGCATCACCGCATCGACCTCGGCGCGGGCCAGGGGCAGGCCATACTCGCCGCAGTGGCCGGAGGCATCTGCTGCCGCGGCATCGACCGCGCTTCTCGCGTCCCGCTCGGCTTCCTCGACGCTTTCAGCCTCAGCAGCGGCATCTTCTACCCGCTCGGCAGCGTCTCGGGCGAGCAGCACGGCGGAAACGACTCCCGTGTCCGTCGGCAGGTGATCGCTCGCGGTGTCGAGCGCGCTTAGCAGACGGGTGACCTCTTCCAGCTCGAGGGAGAGAAGCTCATACTCGTCCGTCAGATCCGTCAGCCGAGCCCGCAGCAGCGTGCTGCGGCGCTCGCGGTCGGCGGACCGTCCGGCGGCGCCAAGCAGCCGTGGGGCATCCTCGGAAGGGGTGGCAAGTCCGGTGAGCTCGCCGTGCCGCCAGCGTCCGTCGGCGACGAGCGCCGTATTTCCCGCCGGAAGCCCCTCCTCGTCGTACGCGACGGATCCGAGCAACCGTTCAACCACGTCAGTCAGGTCGCCGCAGTCGTCCGCAGGTCGCAATACCGCCCGCAGCGAGGACTCTTGCGTCGCTCCTGTCGTTGCCGACCACACCGTTTCGCTGCCTTCCCTGCCGTTCAGGTAGGCACCGTCCGGACTCACCCAGGCCTGCAGCAGGCCGGCGGCGTCCAGCGCCGCCTCCAGCTCAGCCGCGGGTGCGCCGTCCATCGTCTCGACAAGCCGCCAGAAAGGCGCTCCTGCCGTAGTGACCCCCTCGGGTCGCTGCCGCCGAATCCAGAACTCGGGATCACGTGGACTCGGATCGCGCTCGGCTTCCACCGAATCCAGTTGTAGCTGGAGTGCCTCCCGTTCCGTGGCGTTGACAGTGAGGTCGCGGTTCAGCCCAGCTAGGCGCTGATCGTAGGGGCGGCGCACCGGGATCAGATGATCACGGCCGAGCGCGGCCGACAGCAGGGGAGCGGGTGCCGGGGATTCCGCCAGGCCGGACACCAGTCCCGACCAGTTCTCAAGCAGCTCGGCCGACGGGCGAATGGGTTCATCGAGACCCCGTGCCCAGGTGGAGAGCGACTCGGCGACTCCCGTGATCGCATCCTCGACGGCGAGCTCTCGTTCGGCTGCCACCCGCTGAGCTGTGCCAAGCCGGGTCCGCGCTTCGCGGACCTTGACCGCAGCCGCATCCGCATCGCTCAGCGCTTTCGAATACGCGTCGATCAGTTCAACGGCCTTCTCGGCAGCCGTTACCCGGAGCCTGACGGCTTGCCGGAGGCGCGCGGTGTCTAGTTCGGGAAGATACCTGGCAGTCAGCTCGGTCAACCCGGCTTCTCGTGCTTGCGCGGTCACCTTCGCCGAGACAGTCGCTACCGTCCGTTCGGCTGAATCTAGCTTTTCCTCCGCCGACTTAAGTTTCAGCTCTGCGGGCTCAACGGCGTCCAGTGCCGTCCGCGCTCGCTGGTCGGACCTATCGGCGATCGCTTCGGCGCGGGATGCCTGTTCCTCCAGTTGCCGGGCGTTAGCCAAGGCAGCCAAGGCGTCCTGATACGCCTCGTTCTCCTCTAGGGCTTCGCGTTTGGCGATAGCGGTTAGCCGCGCTTCGTCCTCCGTGATTCTTTGCCCGTTCAGCGTCGTCATGTCGGCTGAAAGGCTGTCAACCTTTTCTGAGGCACTCTTCTCTTCCCGGGTGATTTGCGTAAGCGCGCTGGTCACCGCGGTGACCGGGTCTGAGGCGGCGCGGATCACAGCATCGGCCCATGGTCGCCAGTGGCGTCGGCTGAACTCGGTGACGGCCGCGAGCGCCTGATCGGCCTCGTCGCGCTCGTCGCGGAGCCGCTGCAACTGCTCCCATCCGTCGGCGAGTTGGTTGATCTCGTCCTCGGCTATCGGGGGAAGCGCGGTGCGGAAGGCCTCCGTCAGGAACTTCAGGTCGATCTTGTGCCCGATCTGTGGGGTGCGGACCACGCGGAGGATGCGGTTCAGCTGATTCAGCCAGGCTTCGTCGGTGCCGTAAAGAGTCCGGGCGATCGTCTCGCGGTACGCGGTACCAGACGGGTGCGTGACGAACCCTGCCACGTCCTTGAACCGCGTCGGGTCGGCGACCAGCCCGGCCGTTGTCAGCGAGAGCCCTGAGCGGACCCGGATCTGGCCGCTGACGGTGCACCAGTCGACCTTCAGCCTCGCGTCGGCCCGGCGGGCCTCGGCGAAGAGCAGTAGCGTGAAGAAGTCCGTGCCATTGCCGAACTCAAGCCATGCCCAGCCCCGGCTCTTCTGCGCCGTGTCGTCGCGCCTGTCGAGCGCGTGCTCGGTCGGCTCCACGTAGAAACGGAAGTGCTTGTCGCTCTGGCCGAGCGTGTCGATATTGTGGCCGGAGATGTCACCAGTCAGGAGAAGCAGCGTGGTCAGCGTCATGAGTGTCGACTTGCCTGACTCGTTCGCGCCCTGCAACTGCATTCGGCCGTCGGCATACCAGACCTCGGCGGCGTCGTACTCCCACAGGTTCACCACGCCGGCCCGCTGCGGCTGCCACCGGTCGGAGCGGGCCGGCTCGGGGAGCTGCCCGGTAATCGCGGCGACGCGCCAGGACGTGAGTTCCTCGATCGTCGTCATGGCTCCAGGTCCTCAAGGGTGGGTTCCCACACGGCCTTCGGGTCGCGGTAGCGGGCGGCGACGGGGCTGACAGTCCAGCCGGCGCTGGTCACCCTGATCAGCCCGCAGCCGGACAGCACCTGTTCGACGACGTCGAACATCTTCGACGGAGACTCCTTCAGCGCCTTCGTCAAGGCGCCGAAGTTGTCTCGGTAGACCCGGCCGGCGACCGTCTCGGCCTCGGCCCTGGTGAGCGTTATCCAGCCTGGGTCGTTCGGCAGGCGGTAACTCATGACGGCATCGAGCGTCTTCAGCGCGAACCACGCGGACGCCGTCGCGGCCGGGAACTGCGCGGTGGCTGCCGCGCTTGCGGGCCTGTCCGCCGCCAGACGCAGCAGCATGCCCTCTTCCCGCATCTCGACCGCGCCGCCGGTCATGTCGACGGCACGGTCGGCCAGCCATGATCGCTGGCTCCTGGCGTACTCGGCGTCGAGCGGATGCAGGTCGGCGTACAGCAGGGCGGTGTCCTCGACGAGCGTCCGCAGCAGGCGCTGGCTGCGGGTGGCGGCGCGGACCGCGGCCGCGCTGTCGTCGTCTTCACCTTCGGGTTCTTCCGGCCGGAAGGCCAGCTCGACGGTGTACGGGTCGGTGAACTGGAGCAGTACGTCCCTGTCGATCTCGAATCCGGCACCGACCCCCGTTCCGTCCTCTTCCCACTTGCGGAGCAGTGCCTCGTCAGAGGTGCGGCGAAGCAGGATGCCGAGGCTCGCGAGCTGGTCGAGTCCGCGGACGAAGGCCTGGCGTTCGACACGGCGGTCCGGGTCGTAAGCCACGATGCGCGCACCTGGCGATGCGGACAGCGCCCGAACCTCGTCTGACAGGACCTGGACGGTTGTCGTGATGTCCGTGCCCTCGCAGGCCGCCGCGATCAGCGCCGCCAGGACGAGGACCCGCCGTGACGGCGGATCCCAGGCAGGCGGGGCCGCCGTTCGCTGCGGACCGGCTGGATCGCGGTGCAGCCGGGCCACCGTTCCGGTGATCACGAGCCGGTAGCCGAGCCGCCCGGCCCATTCGGTTATCCGAGCACGGTGACGGAGCAGCGAGCCGAAGCGAGCGGCGTCTACGCGCGCGGAGACCAGCGGAGTAGTGAGCAGGCCGATGAACGTATCCTGCGCGTCGGCGTGGGTGGTCAGGCCGGCCGCACCAGTCGTCATGCGCGCGTCACCTCGATCCGCCAGTTCTCGCACGCGACGCGGCCCTCGGGCATGCTGAGGACAGCGGAAGGGCATGAGGCGGGCGCGGGGTACGCGAGCACGATCCACCGATCGTCGCCGGTGAGAGTCGCGCGGTTTCCGTGCACGTCTGGCACGGCGCTGAGCACCGAGGTGAGCAGGTCCCACACGACATCAGCCTCTTCCGGGCTGGCGATCGGGGACCAGTCGGCCAGGTATGAACCGGAACGCGCGGCTAGTGCCTGCTCCGCTCGTTCGACAGACTCCCGCTGTTCGCGGGCGGTCTCCCTGGCAGCGCGGCGTGCCTCTCGACGGTTCGGGACCTGGGCTGGTTGACCCTTGACCGCCTGGGTGCCGCGTTTGCGCAGCGTGACATCCACGGGCACCGCGGGCGCTGTCCAGAACGAGGTTCGAGCGGGCGCATCAGGCTCGTCTGGCATGCCAGACAGGTGCCTGGCGGACCACAAGCCGGTGGCGACGCACCACACTAGCCAGGCGTCCGCATCGCTGCCGGCTGATTCGACCGCCGCGGCGACACGGAGCAGCTCAGCGCGTCTGGTCACGCGACCGCCCGTTGCCAGCAGCGCGCGCGACCCGCGGAGCAGTGGAGTGACAGCGTCCCTGACCTGGCGCCGCAGCCGCAGCGCCTGGCCACGGCTCTCGCCGAACCAGACGGCCAGGATCTCCGCCGCGTCGCTGTTGCCCTGCGCGATCGCCCGGACGGTTTCCTCGACGGCTGCGGCGTCTACCCCGGTCAAGGCCATGGCACGCCAGTCGGCGTCGGTCGATTCGGTCCTCAGGCGCCTGAGCGCGTTCCTGATGCGAGGACTGTAGCTGTCGACGCCCGCTCCCCAGACCGTGACATAAGCCATGAGGGTCTCGCGGAGCTGGCGCATCTTGCCCTCGTCGGGCGATCCCGCCAGCGCCGACGCCATCCTCGACTGCCATATCGACGCGGCCTCGGCCATGTCCTTCAGGGTCGTCCGCACCTGCGCCCAGGCTTGGGCTGCTCTCGCGTGGTCCCTTTCCGCGAGCGCCTCGACAGCCTCGTCAAGTCGCTCGGCGATGATCGCGGGCGCGAACGCGGCCGCGCTGGTCGCGACCGTGTCCTCGTCTATCTTCCGGCGCTGCCAGCGGTGCAGGTCAGCCGCCTCGCTAGTCAGCTGGAAGCGATCGCGGGTGCGGACGAAGTCGGCTTCTGTTTTCGCCTTGTCCTGCCACCGGATCACCACGCCCCAGCGCTGCAGCGCCCGCATCCGGTCGTCAAGGTCGAAGACGCCGGGGCTGGTGAGGCGGTCCGCGGTCGCCGTATCGGTGGCCGCCGCGATACGCTCGCGGACCCCCACGAGAAGATCATCTCGTCCGACGCCTGTCAGCGAGTGCTCTTGGGCATCAAGGAGCACATCGACGAGCACGCGGTACTGCGCCGCCAACTGCTCCGCAGTCAGGTAGGCGGCGACATCAAGGCGCCCTGGAAAGCCGACCAGTTCCCAGGCGTCAGCGTTGGGTGCGCTCATGACCCTCTGGAAATCCTCAGAGCCGCTGGTGCCTACATTGTACCGGAGCGGTAGCAGAGCGTATGTATCTTAGCTATAAGTAGCGCCAATGAAGCGGTCATCCGATGTTCAGACATGTCAAAGACTGTCTTCGCGGTTGCCCGATCCGGATGCGACGGCCTGGACCGACTCGATGAATCGCCATGCCGTGCGGTGGACGGATTCGCCTCGGCGGTCGTAGCGGCAGCGCACGTCGGCGCCCCCTGAGCGCCCTAAGATTGCACCCTAGGACTGTCTGCGGTCGGGAGGACGGGAATGAGTGACCAGGTGCTGCTGCGGGACCTCGTCGTCATCCCCGATGAGGTGCATGCGGGCGACTTCGTGCTCAGCCTCTCCAAGGGCGTCGGCGAGAAGTCCACGATCACCGACTACGTGGTCACCGAGCCCCTCGCGCGCAACTTCGACCGTGCCCTGGGCCTGATTAAGTCCGCGGTGGAGACGAACGCATCCCGCGCCGCCTACCTGGACGGCTCGTTCGGCTCAGGCAAGAGCCACTTCATGGCCGTGCTGTACGCGATCCTGTCCGGAGACCCGGACGCCCGGGGCAAGAAGGGCCTGGCCGACGTCGTCGCCAAGCATGATCCCTGGCTGAAAGGCCGCAAGTTCCTCCTCGTCCCCTACCACCTTCCCGACTCTCAGTCTCTGGACGCGGCCATACTCGGCGGCTACGTCAGCCACGTCACCAGGCTGCACCCGGGCAGGCCGCTGCCGGCCGTCTACCGCGACGACGAGCTACTTGAAGACGCTAAGGAGCAAAGGAACAGGGACGGCGACGCCAAGTTCATCGAACTGCTCCCAGCCGGCGACGACGAGTGGGGCGCTCCCGACTGGGACGCTCTCTCTCTCGACCAGGCGTTCGGCGAGCCCCCCGGCGGCCCCAACAGAAGGCGGCTGATCGGCGACCTCCTGGCTGGTCCCTTCCGTAGATATGCCAGGGCGGTCAAGGCCGACCAGGAGTCCTACATCTCGCTTGACGAGGGCCTGTCGGTCATCAGCAAGCACGCCAAGGAGGTCCTTGGCTACGACGCGATCGTCCTCCTCCTCGACGAGCTTGTCCTCTGGCTGGCCGGTTACCTGGGTGACCACACGAAGGTCAGCATGGAGGCGCAGAAGGTCTCCAAGCTCATCGAGTCCGCCGAGCACGAGCGCCCTGCCCCGGTGATCAGCTTCGTGCCGCGACAGCGCGACCTGCGGGACCTGGTCAGCAAGGCGCAGGCAGGCGCGGAGGTCACCAGCCTGTTCGACACCCTCAGGTACTGGGATGGGCGGTTCGACTCCATCCGGCTTGACGACAGCAATCTCCCCGCGATCGCACACGAGCGCCTGCTCAAGCCGAAGGACGACCGAGCCAAGACCGAACTCGACAAGGCATTCAACGCCGCCACGACCGTCAGCGCCCAGACCTGGCAGACGCTGGCCGACACCCACGGCGATGGAGGATCGGCGGGAGCCAAGGAGGCGTTCCGCCTCACCTATCCGTTCAGCCCGGCGTTCACCCACGCCATGGTGGACGTCTCCAGTGCTCTGCAGCGGGAGCGCACCGCGCTCAAGCTCATGCAGCAGCTGCTCGTCGACTACCGTGACACGCTGCCAGTCGGTCGGCTCATGCCGCTCGGCGCGATCTTCGACGTACTCGCCCAGGGCGCGGACCGGCCGTTCACCGACAAGCTGCGGGACGAGTTCGACCAGGCAAAGCGGTTCTACATGCTCCGCGTGCGCCCGTACCTGCTGAGCAAGCACGGGCTCACCGAGGAGACGGCGAAGACCCTCAGCCCCACGCACGCGTTCCGCGCCGACGACCTGGTCGTGAAGACCCTGCTGCTGGCCGCGCTCGTACCCAACGTTCCCGCGCTGAAGGGCCTGACCGCGAGCCGACTGGCCGCGCTCAACCACGGCTCGATCGTGACCATGCTCCCGAACCAGGAACGCTCGCAGGTCGCGAGGACGCTCAAGCAGCTCGGCGCTCAGTTCGGCGAGATCCGGCTGTCAGGCAGCGAGGACGACCCGCGCGTTGACCTGGCATTGATCGGCGTGGACACCGAGGCCATCCTGCGCGCGGCCCGGCACGCCGACGACGACTCCGCCCGGCGGAAGCTGGTCAAGGAGCTGCTCTGGGAGGAGCTGAAGCTCACCGACGAGGGCGCGTTCGAGACGCAGGCGCGGGTGGTGTGGCGGGGGACCGCCCGCGCGGTCGATGTGCTGATGGACAACATCCGCGACCGCGACCGGATGCCGAGCGCGAAGTTCACCGCCGATCCAGACACGCTGCGGATGATCATCGACTACCCCTTCGACGAGGGCAATCAGGGTCCGGCCGACGACATCCTGCGCGTACACGAATTGCAGGACCAACTCGGTGACCAGGCCACGCTGGCGTGGCTGCCGCACTTCCTGTCGGAGGAGCGGCTGATCGACCTGTCCAACCTGGTCGTGATCAACTTCTGCCTTGAGCGTGACCGGCTGGCGGAGCTCACCCCGAACCTGACCGCCGACGACAGGCACCACGCCCGCACCCAGCTCGACAGCAGGCGTAGCGCCTTGGTCGTGCGGCTGCGCGAGGCACTGCGGCGGGTGTACGGAGTGATAAGCCCGGACCCCGCCGACATCGGCAAACGCGCCGACGAACAGGTCATGACGCTGACGCGTGGGCTTGAGCCGCGCATCCAGCTTGGGCAGGGGCTGAGGGGCGCTTTCGAGCGGCTGTGCTTCCAGCTGCTTGACCGCCGTTTCCCCGGACACCCCGATTTTGATCCGAACGGACGCGGGCTAGACATCAAGGCCGCCGAGCTCGAAACCGTGGTCCGCGTGGTCGATATGGCGGCACGGGACAAGGTCGGCCGCTACGAGGTGCCGCGCGGCGACATCGCGACGATGAAGAAGATCGCCAACCCGCTCAAGCTCGGCGTGATGCACGAGGCGGCGTTCGTTCTCGGCCATGAGTGGCCGCAGTCCATCGAGCGGAAGGCAGCGGGTCTTCCCCAGGTCGCTGTCGCACAGCTCCGCGAGTGGATCACCCAGGAACAGCCGGGCCTGCCCGCGGCGGTGCGAGACCTTGTCCTCGTCTGCTATGCGATTCAGGCAGACAAAGCGTGGGTGCGGGCCGGCCAGCTCATCGAGCAGCCCTCGCTCGGCAGGCTCGCCGACGACATGGTGCTACGCGGCCAGGAACTGCCCTCAGAAGCGGAGTTCGACCTCGCTTCGCAGCGGGCACAGGGGATCTTCAAGGCGGTGAAGGAACCGGTACGCAGCGCGCGTGCCACGCAGGCGATCGCCCAGGCCGTCCGGCGTGCCGCGAGCGCGGCGCTGCCCGCGGCCGAATCCCTGGCTGCTGAACTGGATAATCATGCATGCACGCTGGACTTGGACGGTGATCAGCCGCGCCTGGTCACCTCGCGGATCATCACGTCGCTTGTCGCCCGTCTCGCTGCGGCCACCGACCCGACGCAGACACTGCGCGTGCTTGCCGAGGCTGAGCTTCCCAGGGAAAACGCGATCTACGCTGCCCACCTAGCGACGGCGGAGCCACTGGCGGGTGCCCTGCGCGGAAGGAACTGGCAGGTTCTCGACCAGCTCGCCACGTCGGCCGACGATGCAGAAGGCTCCTCCATCATCGCCGTGCTGCAACGGGCGGCACGCCACGACGAGCATGAGATCCCGCTCGCCGAACCGCTGCGCAAGGCGGACAAGGACGCGCTTGACCTGATCATGTCGCGGACAAGGGCCCCCCACCCCGATGTGCAATGGTCGGCCGCGCAGCAGGTGATCGAGCAGCCGATCACAGAGTCCGTCTCCCCGGGCAACCGGTTCCGTGCCAGTGACGTGCCCGTCGTGTTGGAGAAGATCCACGCGGCCGTCAATGCCAACCCCGATGCGACGTTCGAGATCATCTGGCGGGTTGTGACCGACTGATGGACGGTGGCAACGGTCATGGCGCTCCTCCGGTCGCGAACCGGTCTGTCGTGGAAGGTGAACTGAAGCGCGCGCTGAAAAGCGGCCGCCGTAATCCGCGCAACACCGTCCTGCTGCTGCGCGCGGCGCCCCAGTGGCGGGACGACGCGGAGTTCGGCGTTGAGGTAAACGGCAGCCAGGTGCCGGTGGCGGTCGCCGCATGCCCGACGGTGCTCTCCGTGCTCGACGCGCTGAGCGCCGGACGTGACGACGGTCGCTACCTGGTCGTTCTCACGCCTTGCGACACGCGCGAGGTGGGGGAGTCCGTGCTCGCGCGCGCGGTCGAGCCGGAGATAAGGCCGATCAACCGCTGGGATCTCGTGCAGGACGCGTTCGGCGCGTCCCGCCTGGATTCCAGGCTTACAAGGAGCGGCATGCGCTGGCTCGCAGAGTCGCTGCTCGACGCGCAGCCGGCGGGCGGCTGGCGGCGGCTGACCGGTCCGGTGCTCAGCAGGGACACCGCGATGAACCGGCTGGCTGCCGTCCGCCTTGGCATGGATGCCGCCGCGCTTGACGGTGGAGCGGACGCAGCGGCGCTTCTCGACTGGACCACGAGTTCGGCCGCCGTCTCGAGCTTCTTCCTATTGCGGGACGACGAGCGCTCTGGCCTCATCTCCTGGTTCAAGGAAACGGTCGGCCCGGTGGCCGAAGTCATCTTCGGCATGAGCGCTTCGGGGAAGGTCGCTGACGCCGTTTCCTTCGGCCTGGCGGCAGCCGCCCTGTACAGCGGCGAAGCGGCGGTGACCGCGCGAGTCAGGGCCGAGGAGCGTTACTTCGCAGGCAACGCTCCCGGGGACGCGGCGCTGAAGACGTTTGGCGAGGCGTCGGAGTCCCTGGTCATCAGGTGGACCGACAACGGGCACGCTCCCCAGGCCGCCATGATGTGCGAGCGAGCGGAGCTCATCCTCGCCGACCTCGGTGGCCGCGAACTCGCCGCGGCGAGCAAGGTGCTCGACGCGGGCCTCGACGCACGCCTGGCGGCCTTCGCCGAGGCACTGGGCACTTCGCTGGCCGAGGCGGCGGCTCTTCCCGCGGCAGAGAGCGCGCTGCGGAAGGTTGCCGGCCATGGCCGCAAGCGGGTCCGCGAGAACGAGATCACCGCGGCGGAGGCAGCGGTCCGTGTCGCGCGCTGGCTCGCCACCACCCCAGACGATGCCGTGCCGGCGACCCTCGCCGACGGGGCCATGCGAATGCTGCGGTCGTGGGCGTGGGCCGATCGGGCTCTCACCAGCCTCGCCAGCGCCGACACAAGCCGGGTGCCACGGCTAGGCGCCGTCTACGCGAGGCTCTGGGAGGCGGGCAAAGCGCGCCGCGCCGCGCTTGACGACCTCTTCGCCCGCAAGCTGGCCAGCTGGACGCAAGGCTCATCGGTCACGGACGATCTGCTCCTGGCCGAAAACCTCATGGAGAGGATCGCGCGCCCGCTGGCACAGCAGCGGTTGCCCGTCATCATCGTCCTCGACGGAATGAGCGCCGCGGTCGGCTGCGAACTCGCGGAGGAACTCACCACGGATGGCATCTGGCTGGAGGCTGGCCGTCGCGGTGACGGTCGCGAGCCAGTTCTCGCGACCGTCCCCTCTGTCACCTCGATTTCCCGGACCAGCCTGCTGACCGGAACGCTGCGCGCCGGCGCCCAGGGCGACGAGCGCGCTGGCTTCGCGGCGTTCTGGGGGAGGCGGAAATCCCGGCTGTTCCATAAGGGCGACCTTGGCCCCGCCCCGGGCCGGGCGCTGTCCGCAGAGGTCCGCGATGCGATACTCGACCAGCAGACAGTCGTCGCGGTGGTCCTCAACACCATCGATGACACCCTCGACAAGGGGAAACCAGGCGGCCCCGCGCACTGGACCGTCGATACCGTCACCTACCTGCGGCCCGTCCTCGACGAGGCACGCCGCGCGGCTCGCCCGGTCATCCTCACCGCCGATCATGGTCACGTTCTTCATAGAGACCAGGACACCGACCGGGGGCAGTCGGCCAGCGCGGCCCAGCCAGGCGAACTACGGGCCGACTCGGCTAGGTACCGTGTCGGTACGCCCGGCGTTGGTGAGATCCTCGTCCGCGGTCCCCGCGTGATCGTCGGCGGGGGATCGGTCGTCGCCGCGGTCGACGAGGCGATCCACTACACCCAGAAGAAGGCGGGCTACCACGGCGGCGCTTCCCCGGCGGAGGTCGTGGTGCCGGTGATCGTGCTGCTCTCGTCTTCGTCGCTGCTCCCTCCTGGCTGGTCGGCCTATGACGCGGTTGGTCACGCCCCGGCCTGGTGGAATCCGCCGGTCTCAGCGCCGCAGGCGCAGATCCCGACGCAAAGTCCGGCCCAGCCCCCGTCAGCGCGCCGCAGACGTCCGGCCCAGGCAGCCGATGATGGCGCAGCGCTCTTTGGCATTAGCGAGGTCACAGCGTCGGATCCGGCTTCAACCGCCTCATCGGCACCAGCCGCCACAGCGACCTCGCTGGGCGTGCAGGTGGGGACATCGTCTCGGATGGCAGGTCAGCGGCAGTTCGTCCGCCGTGCCCCGGGGGACGTGAGCGTCGACGCCCTCATCGACGCCCTTGTCCAGGCAGGCGGGTCCCTGACGCTCGCCGAGGCCGCAGCGGCCGTCGGCGAAGCGTCGGTCAGGATGTCTGGTTACCTGGCGCAAGTCGTTCGGCTACTCAACGTAGACGGCTACCCTGTGCTCGGGACCACAGATGGGGGCCGGACTGTGAAGCTGAACGAGCAGCTGCTCAGACAACAGTTCCTGGGGCAGTAGCCATGATCAGCCCGGCCAGGCGGCAGGAGGTCATCGATGCGCTGCGCCGCGGCACGGTCCCGCAGGCCGGGCTTGATCTGTTCGCCGTCGGCATGGACCGCTTCGAGCGCGCCATCGACGAAGAGCTGGACGGCGTCGCAGCGGGTCGTGCCGCGTTCAAGGCGGTCCGCGGCGAGTATGGCTCAGGCAAGACGTTCTTCGCCCGCTGGCTCGCCGAACGCGCCAAACGGCGCGGCATGGCGACCGCGGAGATCCAGATTTCGGAAACAGAGACCCCGCTGCACAAGCTGGAGACCGTCTACCGCCGTCTTGTCGAGCAGCTCTCGACAGCCGCTTATCCGCCGAGCGCGCTGCGCGAGATCGTATCCGCCTGGTTCTACACCCTCGAAGAGGACTGCATCGCCGCCGGCGACGCGGACCTTAAGGGCGTCGATGCGCTCCTCGAACGTCGGCTAGCTGACGTCGCCCGCACCACGCCGGCGTTCGCCTCGGCGCTGCGCGCCTACAGGAAAGCGATGCTCGACGGTGATCAGGCCACCGCTGAGTCCCTGATCGCCTGGATCGGCGGCCAGCCCAACGTCGCGGCGTCCGCCCGCCGCGCGGCGGGCGTCAAGGGCGACCTTGATCACTTCGCCGCGCTCGGGTTCCTGCAAGGCCTGCTCACCATTTTCCGCGACTCGGGGCACCCTGGACTGCTCGTCGTGCTTGATGAAGCCGAGACCTTGCAGCGAGTCCGTTCTGACGTGCGTGACAAGGGACTCAACGCGCTACGTCAGCTCATCGACGACGTCGACTCCGGCCGGTTCCCCGGCCTGTACCTGCTGATCACCGGCACTCCCGCGTTCTACGACGGGCCGCAGGGGATATCCAGGCTGACGCCGCTCGCGCAGCGGCTCGCGACCGACTTCGGCACCGACGCCAGGTTCGACTCGCCCCGTGCCGTGCAGCTCCGCCTGACCGGCTTCGACCTGCCCAAGCTCACCGAGCTCGGCGCCGCCATCCGCGACGTATACGCGGCGGGATCCGGCGCGGAGACCCGGATCCGCAGCCTCGTCGATGACGCCTACATCGCAGACCTGGCCAGAGCGGTCGCCGGCGAGCTTGGCGGCCAGGTCGGCATCGCGCCCCGTGTCTTCCTCCGCAAGCTCGTCGCCGACGTGCTCGATCGCGTGACCGAGTACCCCGATTTCGACCCGCGGCAGCATTACAAGCTCACTCTCTCCGCGACCGAGCTCACCGATGTTGAGCGAAACGCCGCCGCGTTCCAGCCATCCTCCGCGGATGAGGTGGAGCTCGAGCTGTGACCGAGCCGCTGACCGCGCTGCACCCTGCGCTCACACATAACCTGGTCAGCACGCTTGGCTGGACCCAGCTGAGGCCACTGCAGCAGGCGGCCATCGAACCGGTCATGCGGGGCGATGACGCCCTCCTGCTCGCGCCGACCGCAGGCGGCAAGACCGAGGCGGCGGCGTTCCCCGTGCTCTCCCTGATGGCCACCGAAGGCTGGACCGGGCTGTCCGTGCTCTACCTGTGTCCGCTCAAGGCCCTGCTCAACAACCTGCTGCCGCGCCTGGAAACCTACGGCGGCTGGACCGGTCGCCGGGTCGCCCTCTGGCACGGCGATACCCCGGCCTCCCGCCGGAAGTCCATCCTCGCGGACCCACCCGATCTGCTGCTCACCACGCCGGAATCGCTGGAGTCGATGCTGGTGAGCCCGAACGTCGATCATCGTCGGCTGTTCGCGGACCTGCGTGCCGTCGTGGTGGACGAGGTGCACGCGTTCGGCTCGGGTGACCGGGGCTGGCATCTGCTCGCGATCCTCGAACGGCTGTCCCGCATTGCCGGGCGGCCGCTGCAGCGGATTGGACTTTCGGCGACTGTTGGGAACCCGGACGAACTGCTGCGCTGGTTGCAGGGCTCCTCCGCTGGCAGGCGGCCGGGGATGGTCGTCGCACCTGAGGCAGGACAGGGGAGCGGAGACAGTCGCCCCGGTCCGTTCGGAATGACTGGAGACGTTGATCTTGATCTTCAGCTCGACTATGTCGGGACGGTAGAGAACGCCGCGACGGTGATCGCCGCCCTGCACCGGGGGGAGAAGCGCCTCGTGTTCTGCGACTCCAAGCGGCTGGTCGAGCTGCTCGGCGCGGAGCTCCGAGCGTGCGGCGTTACCACGTACCTGGTGCACGCCTCGCTCTCGCTTGACGAGCGTAGGCGTGCCGAGCAGGCGTTCTCCGAGGGCAGAGACTGCGTCATCGTGTCCACATCGGCTCTTGAACTCGGCATTGATGTCGGTGACCTGGACCGGGTCATCCAGGTAAACGCGCCGAGTACAGTCGCCGCGTTCCTGCAGCGTCTCGGGCGCAGCGGCCGCCGTGCCGGTACTCAGCGGAACTGCCTGTTCCTCGCACTTAATGAGGACAGCCTGCTGCTCGCCGCCGGGCTGCTGCTCGCCTGGGGCCGAGGCTTCGTCGAGCCGGTGGCGCCGCCGCCTGAACCGAGGCACATCGTCGCGCAGCAGCTGCTCGCGCTGTGCCTTCAGGAGAACCGGGTCGGCGAGAAGCTGTGGCAGGAGTGGCTGCCCGTGCCTGCGCTGACCGATTCGGCCACGCCGATCACCGGATTTCTCGTAGAACAGGGATTCGTTGACCGCGAGGACGGCATGCTGTTCATCGGGCCGGAGGCGGAGCGTGCGTTCGGGCGCAGGCATTTCATGGGGCTGATGGCAGTGTTCACCGCGCCGCCCGAGTTCACCGTGCTGCACGGTCGGGACGAGATCGGCCGCACCGACCCGGTGCTGCTTGTCGACCGGGTGGACGGGCCGAGGCTGCTGCTGCTCGGCGGGCGGTCCTGGCGAGTCACCTGGACCGATTGGAAGCGCCGCCGGTGCTTCGTAGAGCCGGCCGAGGGCGGTGGCCGGGCCCGCTGGCTGAGCAGCACGCCCGGCGGGCTGTCGTATGCGATCACCCGGTCCATGCGCGACGTGCTGCTTGGCGCCGACCCCCGCGGTGTGACGCTGACGCGGCGGGCGGCCGGGGTGCTGGCCGGGCTGCGTTCCGACGCGATCGGGCGGGTGCAGCCTTCCGGCACGGTGATCAGCGGCAGCGACGGCGACCTGCACTGGTGGACGTGGGCCGGTTACCGGGCGAACGCGACGTTCAAGGCCACGCTCAGCGGGATCGCCGACCCCTCGCAGCGGGTCAGCGACCTGTCGATCAGGCTCCAAGCCGACCTGCGGCCAGGCACATGGTCGTCGATCGTTCGCGCGCTTGAGAACCGGCTGTGCCTCCCCGAGATCGACGACAAGGCGCTCGCCGGCCTCAAATTCTCCGACGCCCTGCCGCGCCCGCTGGCCGTCGCCACCCTGGCCACTCGCCTGGCCGACCTCGATCACGCCGCCGCCGTCCTCGCCGAGCCGGTCCGCTTCGAACGCTGCTAGGCGGCGAACTGTACGAGAAGCCGGTGGCCTGGATCAAGAGTGTTAGTAACATCAAAGTTACTAACATAAATGTTAGTAACTAGGCGTTCGGGGCCGCCGACCGGGCTGGCGACGGCAATAGTTGAACGCCGGACGACAGCTGCGATCGCGAAACGCTCGGCGTCTATTCGCCTCGTCGGCCGCTAGTCGCCGGCCCGGCCATCCCCTGGATACGGGCCACGATCCGCTCAGCTTCTTCCACGGAGATCGGGATCATGTCGTTCGTGAGGTCGCCGCGTTCGGCCGAGTATAGGAGAGCGGTGTGCTTCCAGGTCAGGTCCCGAGAGAACACTTCGTCTCGCTGACCGCCATCCTGCTTCACGCGGCGGATCACTCCGAAAGGCTCCTCCCGGCTGCTGAACTCGTTAACGATCGCGTAGTACGTAGTACCTTCAGCCACCACGCTTCTCCCGTCGATAATCCTCGATGGCGTTCACGTCCGGCGGAATCGGGACCGTGGCGTTGACGCTGCTCTGGAACCCTTCAAGTTCCGCGGTCTCCCGGTCGGTCTCCGGGTTAGGGTCGGCGATGCTGCGAATTCGCTCGTATGCCTTATGTGAGAGTTCCTTGGCTTCGAGGCTGGCCTGCGTGTGAAATTGCACTTCGAAGCGTACCCCAGACCCCGGTTCCACCCATTGGGTGTTGATTCCCTTGTACTGGTCGCTTGTCCAGGTGTTCTTTAGCTTGTCGAGCTCGAACCCGCGCGCCTTGAGCCGCTCGACATCATCAGACACGCCCTGGGTGTAGCGGGTCTCCGGGTACTTGTACGTGAAGCGCACCGCGTCTGAAACAGCGTCAAGCGCCTCGGCTGCGGACAGTTTCGACGACGGCTCAAGCAGGTCCGCCACCTTTTCCTTCAGGCGGTCTTCGCCCTTGAATCGCCTGTCGAAGCCGGCCAGGTGCCTGGTCGGGTCTTCGGCCCCAACGGAGAGGATGCCGGGGATGATGGTCTTTTCCCCGGCCTCGCGGATGCCCGCGTAGCCGCGGTCAATCTCCTCGTTCTGCGCCGCGTCAAGCCTCCGGTCGCCCTTGCCGTGCCAGGCGCCGCCGTCGGCTTGCGGAGTCGGCTCCTCTCGTTCCTCGTACCGGTATTTTTCCCTGATTTTCTCCCAGGTGTCCCGCAGTTCGGGGACCGCCTCGGCCCACTGGTCACGCACCGCGCCGTATTCGCGGTCGACGAGCGCCCGGTACCTCTGGTGCTCCGCGATCCGCTGCTCGGGATCGGCGAGCACCCCGTCGGCGTCGGCGGCCGTCCGGTTCTCCCGGCCGGCCGGCTCGGGCCGGTCCGGCCCATGACGGGGCGCGTCCACATCGCCCCGCTCGATCCCCACCTGCCACCGATCCCGCGGTCCCGGCATCGACCCAATGTCGACACACCTCACCCTGGCAAACGGATACGCCCGCCATTGGGTTCAGGATGCGGCCCACCACTTGGCCAGCGAGCCCCGTATGGGCTGCGACCGCCCGAGCCGGTCAGGCGGGTCGGGACGTGCTTTCTTCGTAGCAGGCAAGGTGCGCCGCTGCAGCGGCATCCCACGTGTACTGCCCGGCCAGCGCCCGGCCCGCGGACCGGTGCGAGTCGGGGTCACCGAGCGCCGCGAGCATCTGATCGGCGAACCCCGTAGGCTCGGTCGCGAATCGGGCCGCGTCACGGAACACCTCACGCAGCACCGGCAGGTCTCGGGTAACGACCGGCACCCCGGCCGCGAGCGCCTCCATCGCCGCCAGCCCGAACCCCTCTTTAAGAGACGGGAAGCAGAACACGTCGGCCGCGGCGACCAGCGACGGCAGGTCGTCGTGCGCCACCGGACCGAGCACAAGCGGCGAAATGCCCAGCTGGGCGGCGAGCTTGTCCCAGGCCGCGCGGTAGTCCCGGTAGTCGAACAGCGTCTCGCCGCCGGCGATCACCAGCCGCACGTCGGGATCGGACTCAGCCAGCAGCGCGTACGCGGAAAGCAGGTCAAGCGAGCCCTTGCGCGGCTCGATGCCGCCGACCGCGAGCACGTACCGGCCGAGCCGATCCCGCCAGCACCGCCGCGCCGCGCGAGCCGCGCCGTCTGGACCGGCAGCAAAAGCGAAACGCGACGCGTCGACGCCGTTTGGTATCACTGTGGCCCGGATTCCCCAGCCGGCCTCAACCTCGGCCGCGACCGCGGCGGACACGCAGATGTGCGCATGCGGCACGACGATGGCGCGCTCGTGACAGGCGGCCAGTTCAGGCGTGCTGAAATGGTCCAGGTGATGCACGGTGCGAATGCACCGGTCGACCGCGTTCGCGCTGATGCAGTCCTGCGCGTGCACGACGTCATAGAGCTCAGGGGTGAACGCCGCCCGCAGCACGGCGATCGACCGGAGGATGCGCGGCCCGACCCCCTCATCCGGGTCGAGGTCGGGGAACGGCACGATCGAGAGCCGCACCCGGGGATCGACGGGCCGGAAGAACCCGGTGTCACCGGCCCGCCCCAGCGTCCACACCGTCACGTCCTGCCCGGCCCTGGCGAGCGCCTCGGCAAGCGCGAGGGTGTGCACCACTCCGCCGCGCGGCTTGGTCGAGTAGCTGAGCAGTGCGATCTTCACAGGTAACTGCCCGGCTTACGCTCGGCGAGGTGGTGCTGCACGCGCCTGGCCCGGCCAATCTCCGCCGCCACGTCCACGTCCGCGACCGCAAGACCCGCCTTGGACCAGGTGCGGGCCAGGATGTCGCCGCCAGGCCCGACCACCTTGGCCTGGCCGAGGAAGCGCATGCCGCCGAGCGCCCCGGTCTGGTTGGACGAGGCGAGCACCACCTGGTTCTCCGCGGCCCGCGCCTGGTCATACAGGTCGAACAGGCGGGCCTGCCGGTCCTGTGCCATGCGCGGGGCGCGGTTGGTGATCGACGTTGGCCACGCCGACAGGCAGGCGACGATCTCCGCGCCGTCAAGCGCAAGCGACCGCGCCGATTCCGGGAACGTCTTGTCATAGTCGATCAGCATGCCCACCCGGCCGGCCGGAGTGTCGAACGCGGCGAACCCCTCGCCGGGCGCGTATACCCCGATCTCGCCGGGCGGCTGGTGGACCTTACGATGCCGCCCAAGCACCCCGTCGCCGCTGACACATACCGCCGCGTTGTACCGCACGACGGAAATATCCGATTTGTCGGTCGGGACAGTGGGGGTGGTCGGGGCGGTTGGGCCTGCCTCGCAGTAGCCCAGGCAGACCACCATCTCCGCGGCGAGCGCGCAGACCTTCCGCAGATACGGACTGTCAGGATCGAGCGCGGGCGGCAGCGCGTCCGGCTGCGGCGCGCGCATCCGCGGGGCGTACAGCTCAGCGAGATAACCGCCGAGCGCGGCGTCGGGCAGCACGAGCAGCGTGGCCCCCGCCTGCCGCGAGTGGTCGATAAGCGTCGCCACCCGCTGCAGGCAGAAGTCCAGGTCGCGGCCGAAGTGCGCGGCGGCCGCCGCGATCACCGTCACCTGAGATCACCACTCACCTAAGACCACCCGTCAACTAGGTGGCCTCGACATAGTAGGCCTCAGGCCGCCTGTTGTGTAGGTGTGCCATGGACCGCCGTGCCGCGGTGATTTCCGCCGCCACGTCTAGTTCCGCGACGGCCATCCCCGCGCCGAGGCCGGTGCTCGCCAGCACCTCACCGCCGGGACCGACGACCTTCGCGCTGGCCACGAAGCGCAGGTCACCGAACGAACCCGACTGGTTGGCCGAGAGCCACACGATCTGGTTCTCAAGCGCGCGTACCTGGTCAAACAGGTTGAACCGCTGGGTCCAGCGGTCCTGTGACAGGTCCGGGGCGCGGTTCGTCCTGCTGGTCGGCCAGGCGGACACGCACGTCACGATCTCGGCTCCGGCCAGGGCAAGCGCCCGCGCCGATTCGGGAAAAGCCTTGTCATAGCAGATCATCATGCCAAGTCTGCCGACCGGCGTGTCAAAAGCCGCGAAACCGCCGCCGCGGTCGTAACTGGCGCCCTCGCCGAGCGGCTGATGAACCTTCCTGTGATTGCCGAGCACGCCGTCTCCGGTCACGCAGACGACGCTGTTGTACAGTCGCCCGTCGGCAAGCTCGCAGTACCCGGCGGTCACCACCATGTCGCCCGCGAGCCCGCGCAGCCGTTTGATCTCCGGTCCGTCGAGGCAGAGCGGTGGCGGACCATCGGCGCCGCCGTCATCGGCGTGCGGCGCGTCCAAGGAGGTCAGGTACCCGCCGAGACACGCCTCGGGCAGTGCGAGCAGACGCACCCCCACCGCCCGTGCGTCGGCGATCAACGACCCGATCCGTGTGAAGTCCTCGTCTAGGTCCCGGCCAAAGGGCGCCGCCACCGCCGCCATCCGCAACGTGGTCATGTTCCCTCAGTCCCCGCTCCATTAGCGCTGAAAGTTTGACCGGCTATAGGCGGCTCAACCTTCAGCGCTGCTGGTTCGCGCCCCCCATCCCGGATAACAGCAAGATGCGAGCCGCTCGCATTGTTTCGGATAACAGCAAGAGGCGGAACGCTCGCGGGCCCGAGCCCGGTCACACCGCCGCCGAGCACCGCGATCTCCTCCCCGTCCGGCCAGCGCAGCCGGACCCCCGCGCCGGACACGAGCTCGCCGCAGACCGCGCTCACCGCCGGCCCAGCCGTCGGCGCGGGAACCGAGGGAAAGCCGGAAGGCGCCGTTGTCAGCATGCCGAAACCGGGAAAACAGCTCAACCAGTCGCCCATCGTCGCCTCCGCCGGCCGCGGCACCGAGGCGACGTCGAGCACCGCGCCGCACCCGCTAGCCTCGGCGAGCATGCCGAGCGTCCCGGCGATCCCGGCCATCGACACGTCCTTCGCCGCGGCCGGCCGCGCCGCGCCGGCCGCGCCGGCCGCGCCGGCCGCGGAGGTAAGGCACCCCACCATGGCCCGCAGCTCCGCACCAGAACGGAACGACGTGGAATCCCACTGCCGCCCGGTGTACCCAGGCCGCCACCCGCCGCCCAGGTCCACCGTCAGCCGGACGGATTGGCCGGGACGCCCGCCGCCGCCGGGCACCGGGCCAAGCGGAAGCGGAGCACGCCCAAGCGCGGTCACGGAGAGCGAGGCGGGCACCCCTAGCTGCGTGTGGCCGCCGAGCACCGGCACGCCGTAGGCGAGCGACGCCCGCCGCAGCCCGGAAAGCACCCGCGCCGCGAACGAGGCGTCGCGCGCGCCGAGCGCGTCGAGCAGCCCCACGGGAGTGGCGCCCATCGCGGCCAGGTCGTTCACGTTCACCAGGACCGCGCACCAGCCGGCCCATTCCGGGTCGCGTTCCACCATGGACGGCACAATGGCGTCGCAGGCAGCGATCAGGTCACTGCCCGGCACCGGCACGCCGTCGTCACCCACAAACCCAGGCACCCCGGTCAGGCCGGTGAGCAACGGCCCGAGCGAGCCTTTGGCGGATGCGGCCAGCAGGGCAAGCCGCCCGATCGGCCACCGCATCAGCACGTGCGGCGCCCCCGCCACAGGAAGCGGTCGCACGGAATCCCAGCCAAGTTGGCGGAACATCCGCTCGTTCCCCGCCTGCACGGTCGCCTCGAACCGCAGCGCGCCCGCCGCTTCGGCGTAGGCGCACGCCGCCCGGATCAGCGCTGGCCCGACGGAGTCGCCCCGGTCCGTTCGAGCCGAGGATGACTTTGAATTTTCTCCCGAGCCCGAGCCGGACCCAGACCCACGATGCCGGCTCCCCGGGTACACCGCGAGCCGGGAACCGCACCACCAGCCGATGTCGGGACCGCCGGGGTCGAACGGGGAAAGCCGCACCCCGCCGACGACCTCCCCTGACCGGTCCCGCGCGACGAGCACCACGGTGCGCGGGTCGTCGTCGAAGTCGTCCGTGTCGTCGTCGGCGAACAGCCCCTGCTCCCGCACGAACACAAACCGCCGCAGCTCGCGGTAGGCCGCGATCGTCGAAGCATCCTCGGCGCGGGAGATCTCGAACGGCGGCAGCCGATCGACCTTCACCCCGGCCATCAGCGCCAGAACATCCATCGCGCTCAGCCGCCCGCTGCCGCGAGCGCGCTGCAGCCGCCGCATGCCGCGCAGCCAGCCCGCTGATCGGCGCCGGTCATGCCCGCCGCGCGCAGGAGTTCGGCCACCCGCGCGGTCACGTCCCGCACCAGCGACGGCGGCGGTGACGTCGCGCCGTCGCGCCGCGCCAGGGTGCCCGCCATCGGCCGCATGGGGACGACGAACGGGTACACGCCGCGCGCGATCAGCGAGGCCGCGCCGCGCACCAGGTCGTCCGGGTCCTCGCCGAGCCCGACGAGCAGGTACGTGGACACCCGGTTCCAGCCGAACACCGCGACCGCCTCGTCCCAGGCCCGCTCGTACTCGCGCAGCGGAACCGTCGACTTGCCCGGCATCCAGCGCGCGCGGACGGAATCGTCCATCGACTCGACGTGGATGCCGATCGCGGTCGCGCCCGCCTCGTACAGATCCGATATAACCGACAAATCGGAAACGGGCGGTTCGATCTGCACCTGGGTCGGCAGCCCGGGCACGGCGGCGTGCACCGCGCGCACGCACCGGGCCAGGTGCCGCGCGCCCCGGTCAGGACCGGCGGTGGTGCCGGTGGTCATCACAAGCTGCCGCACCCCGTCGAGCCGCACCGCGGCCGCCGCCACCTCGGCGAGCTGGGCCGGCGTCTTCGCCGCGACCGTGCTGCCCGCGTTGAGTGACTCCTCGATCGTGCAGAACCGGCACCGCTGGTCTTCGGCGTACCGTATGCACGTCTGCACGACCGTGGTGGCTAGCACATCCCGCCCGTGCAGCAGGGCGATCTTGTTGTAGGGGATCCCGTCCGCGGTGGTCAGGTCATAAAATTTTGGCCGAACGGACGGTTGCGCCTCTATACCGAGATCGATCCTGCCCTTGTGGAGCCGGCCGTCGGAGATGCTGTAAGGGCTGCCGGGATTGATCGGCAACGCCGCGTTGCCGCCGTCGAGCCACAGGTGACCGTCGTCGCTTGGACCGGCCCCCTTGCTGCGCTGAACCGGGGCCTCCACCCGCACCCCGGTCAGCGCGAGCTCCACCCGCTCACTGAGCTGCATACATCACCACATGTAGGTGGAGTTGATGATCGCGCCCTTACGGGCGTAGTGGATCAGCGCGTCCTGGACGTCGAGCGGGTGCGTCGGGATGACACCCTCGATCAGGTCCTCCTCGCGCAGGCCGTGCAGCGAGAGGCCGAAGCGACAGCAGTAGACCTTCCCGCCCTCCTTGATGAAGGTCTTGAGCTGCTCGTTAATGTTCTGCTCGCCGGGGAACGCGGAGTTGCCCGTGGTCGGGAAGCCGCGGGTGGCCATGCAGTTCATCGCGCCCGGGCCGTAGAAGTAGATCGCGGTCTCGAAGCCCTTCCGCAGCGCGCGGGTGGCCTGCAGGATGGCCACGAAGCTGACGGAAGATTCGTGCGCGATGCCGTGGATCAGCGTGAAGTACGACTGCCCGGGCTCGGCCTGGTAGTCGGGGAACACCTTGGTTCCGCCGTAGATGTTCGACCCCTCGGGCAGCGACGGGTGCTGAATTTCGTTGATGCTTGCCTGCTCGGTCTCGGTCAGCTCTGCTGGCATGGTCCGTTATCTCCCTTGTTGTCGATGAACTGTTGTCGATGAACTGTTGTCGATGAACTGTTGTCGATGAACTGTTGATTGAGCTGGTTATCCGTACAGCCGGTCGAAGTTCTCGCGGAAGATCAGGTTCTTGAGGTAGCCGTCGGCCGCGGCCGCCTGCAGCTGGGCGTACTCGCCCGCGTAATCGCCCCACGGTTCGTCGCTCGCGAACAGCACGCGGTCGTGCCCGATGCCGCGGGCCTCGATCTCGGCGGCGAGCCAGCGCGGCGCGAAGCCGATCGCCCAGGACAGGTCGGTGTAGACCTGCTTGCCTTCGGCGATCCAGTCGAAGAAGCGGTGGCCGATCAGCTTGATGTGCCCGCTCATCCCGCCGCCGAAGTGCACCAGGTGGATCTTCACCTCGTCCGCGAACGCGTCGACGAGCGTCCCGACCTGGTCGATGTCGGAGGCCGCGCCCGGCGAGGTGTGGATGTGCACGATCAGGTCGTGCTCCCTCGCGGCACGGAAGATCTCGTCGAGCTGCGGTCGGCCCGCCGGGTCGTCCGGGCGGCCGCCGAGCAGGAAGCTGAGCTTGAGCGCCTTGACGCCTGGTTCTCCTCCCAGCGCGAGCGCCTTTCTCGTGTTCTCCGCGTCGCGTTCGAGCGGTGACACCCACAGCGCGGCGGTGATCCTGTCGGTCCTTGTGGTCGCCTCGACGCACAGCTCGTTGAAGGAGAAGGCGAGCGCCGGGTCAGGCACGCCGTAGTTCGGTATGACGAGGGCGCGCTCGGTGCCCTCGGCGTCCATGTCCTTGATGAGGTCGTCGATGGTCGCCCTGGCCCCGATGTCCGCCCGGACCGGCGGGCCGCCGTAGAACGGGTAGGCGGGCATGACGCCCAGGTGCCGGTGCGCGTCGCGCACGTTCTTGATGTTGCCGCTGGCAGAGCGGGTCATCACGCCACCGTCCTCGGGGCCGTCCAGTCGTCGTCGCGGGAGGGAAACGTGCTTGTGGGCGTGCCCGCGATCCAGCTGACCTCGGCCGGTGCGCCGTACGCCCTGATCCGCCGCAGCAGGTGCTCCGCGTCCGCGCCCACCCCGCCAAAGCGGCCCGAGCCCCAGGTGTGCTGCCACGGCAGCCCGAGGAAGTACAGCCCCGGGCAGCTGGTCACGCCGCGGTTGTGGGTCGGGTAGCCCCGTCCGTTGAACACCGGCACCTCGATCCAGCGGTAGTCCGCGCCGAATCCGGTGGCCCAGACGATCGCGGTGATGCCCGCATCGATCAGGTCAAGCGCGGTGTGTGCGCTGGTCGATTGGGGTGCCCAGACGGGCTTGTAGCGCGGTTCTTGCGGCGCGGCGATGCCGCTTGCGGCGATGTGACCGTCGATCGAGTCCTTGATCGACTCCGACACCGCGTCGGCGGCGTCGAGGTTCTGCGCTAGGTCGTCGGCGAAGGTCAGGGCGCCCCCCGTGCTCGCGGTCCGCAGTCGTCCGTACAGTCGCATCCCGGTGCGCGCGAACGCCCGCAGGTCGATGTCGTGGCCGCCGTCGCGCCCGGTGACGTAGTGGTTGGCGCGGAACCGCACCGCGTCCGCGTCGGCGAAATCGCTGATCGCCCGGTTGTAATAGCCCATGTCGTCGAGCCACGCGACCACGTCCCTGCCCCGGTAGCGCCGGGCCACCCGGGGCGCGCTGCCCACCGACAGGTGCACGTCACGGCCGACCAGGTGCAGGTCCTCGGCGATCTGACAGCCCGACTGGCCGGTGCCCACCACGAGCACGTCGCCAGGGGGCAACTGACCGGGGTTGCGGTAATCCGCGGAGTGGACCTGCGTGATCTCCTCGGGGATGCGCTCACAGATCCGCGGCGTCCGGGGGATCTGGTACGGGCCGGTGGCCACCACCACCTGGTCGGCAGTGAACTCGCCCGCGGTCGTCGTGACGCGGAACCGGCCGTCGCCGCCGCGCCGCAGCCGGGTCGCGGCGGTCTGCTCCACCAGTGGGAAGTTGAAGGATTTTACGTACTCGTCGAGGTAGCGCGTGATCTCCTCGCGCACCATGAAGCCGTGCGGCTGGTCGCCCTGGTAGGGGAATCCGGGGAGCCGGCACTGCCAGTTGGGTGTAACCAGGCAGAACGAGTCCCAGCGCCGGTCGCGCCACTCGCCGCCCGCCTGCTTCGCCTCGAGCAGCACGTGATCGATTCCGTGCCGCAGGAGGTGGTAGCTCATCGACAATCCGGCCTGACCGCCGCCGATGACCGCTACGACTCGGTGCGTGTCATCCATAGTCACCGAGTAGACCGGCCGAAAATTACCGAACTGTTTCATCCGGAACAGTTCACGGTTACCGGACGATCGCTTTGTTACGTCAAGATTCCCTTCCGGCAGGGTCGGCCCCCGGCGTGGCGCGGTTAAAGATCGAAACGTCACCTTTGCGTTCCAGGAGTCGGAGCCCGGGGGCTTCGCTGCCGGAGCGGAATATGCTACGCACACTGGGTGACGCCGCTGGGGAGGGGGCCTGCCAGTGAGCGAGCTGCGGCTCGAGGCACGGGACTTCGTGGACCCGACATCGTGGCGATGGGTGCTGACCGGCGCCGGCGGGGTGTTCCTTGCCGACCATGAGGTGCGCCTTAATCCCGGGTGCTGGCAGTTTGAGGCGTTCACCGATCTGCTTGGGTACCTGACCTGGCACGCGGCGCCCGACCGGTTTGCCGAGGATGAGGCGCGGATCGTCGCTGCGGTCGGGGATTGGATCGGGTCGCAGGTGCTCGGGCCGATTGCCGACGCGCTCGTGCGGGCGCGCCCGGCCACGGCGCGCGTGGTGGTGCCGGCGCAGGCGCGGGCGCTGCTCTTCCGCCCGCTTGAGCTTGCTCACGCGGGCGGCAGGCCGATTTCTGTCCAGGACGTCACCCTGGTCATGGAGCAAGCGGGAGACGACGGCGCTGACGCCGGTGGCGGTGGTCCCGGTGGCGCTGGCACCGGTCAGGCCCGGGACCGGCTGCGGGTGCTCGGGCTGTTCAGCCTGCCCGAGGGCGGCCAGCCGCTGAACCTGCGCCGCGAGCGCTATTCGCTTGTCCGGCTTGTCCAGGGCATTGCCGCCGGCGGTAAGGCCGCGGATGTCCGGGTGCTCCAGTACGGGGTGACCAGGGACCGGCTGCGGAGTCCTGCCCGGTCCATCCCGGTGTCGCCGCGGCCGGGCGGGCCCAGGCCGGGGAACCGTTCCTGGACGCGGTGGACACCGAGGCCGCCGCGTACTGGGAAGCCGTGTACCGCTATGCGTCCGGGGAAACCGGCGACGGTGCCGTCCGCACCGGGCTGGTGGTGCGGGCCGGGCTGGCCGCCGTCCCCTACCTCATCCGCCGCCAGCGGTGGGCCGCGGCCGCGACCATGCTGGAGGGCGCCTTCCTCCGTGACCCGTCGCGGGCCAACGCCGCCGCCGTGCTGCCGACCATCCAGGAGATCACCGACCGCGACCCCGCGCGGACGGACGTGCTGGCCATGGTGCTTGCGGTGCTCGACCCCGCCGCCGCCGAGCGCCAGATGCGCGCCTACCTCGACGCCGCCGTCGCCCGCGGCGACTACATGGGGGCGTCGGTCACCGCCGGGCGGCTGGTGAACCTGTGCCTCGGCGGCGGGCGGCTGGCCGAGGCCCTGACCCACGCCGAGCAGCTGATCGGCTTCACCCGGCAGGCCGGGCTCGGACCGTGGACCCAGCTTAGCGCTGAGGTGCAGCGGCTGCAGGTGCTGACCGCGATGGGCCAGGCCGGCCGGGTGCTGGCCGAGGTACAGCGGCTCCGCGACACCTGGCCGGGGACGTGCTCGGCATCGCGGTCAGCTATCACAACCTCGGCAACTACCTCCACCGCCACGCCCGGCGGCCCGCCCCGGCGCTGGCCTGCCACTTGGCCGCCGCCCTGATCCGCGCCCTCACCGGCGCCGAGGGCAGCGATGATTCGGTCCGCGCCGCCGCGACAGACCTGCGCGAGTTCGGCACCGACGCCACCCCGCCCGCGGACGTGCCCGACCTATGTCACCGGGTCGCCGACATCCCCGGTACGGACCTGGCCCGCCTGATCGCGGCCCTTGCCCCCGACCCGGCCACCGCCGACCAAGCACTCCGCGACCTCACCGCCCAGGTCCAGGCCCAGGTCCAGGCCCAGACCCAGGCTCAGGACCAGGCTCAGGACCAGACCCTGCCCGCCACCCCGCCACAAACCACCCCTGTCTCGCCGGGGGCCACAGCCTCCTCGCCGGAGACCGCACCCGGCTGAGCAAGGGCGGCGCGCATCGGCCGATGTTCGCCGACCCCACCGGAATGTCAGACCCCCGCCGTAGAGTTGAAAGGTGGGCCGACAGGACTTTTCGGCCGATGAGGCCGGCGAGCCGAGGCGGGCCGAGATCAGCGAGATCAGCGAGATGAGAGGGGTGGCGCCATGCGTCCGGTAACCGACCTGCAGCGGAAGGTGGCGCCGTTTGAGGTCATCACGGAGATGGTGCCCGCGGGCGACCAGCCGACCGCGATCGCCGAGATCGAGAAGCGGATCCGCGCCGGAGAGAAGGACATCGTCCTGCTCGGTGCGACGGGCACGGGCAAGACCGCGACCGTGGCCTGGCTCGCCGAGCGGCTCGACCGCCCGGTCCTCGTCATGCTGCCCAACAAGACCCTGGCGGCGCAGTTCGCCAACGAACTGCGCGAGATGATGCCGCACAACGCGGTCGAGTACTTCGTCTCCTACTACGACTATTACCAGCCAGAGGCGTACGTACCGCAGTCCGACACCTACATCGAGAAGGACTCCTCGATCAACGAGGAGG
>Ga0302314_10002904_pt1 | contig 31783 bp, 27 predicted proteins | sample III_Palsa_N2_3_FD_200533 | JGI IMG/M metagenome (GOLD analysis project Ga0302314, IMG submission 200533) | Peat permafrost microbial communities from Stordalen Mire near Abisko, Sweden - III_Palsa_N2_3 | ecosystem: Environmental > Terrestrial > Soil > Palsa > Peat permafrost | place: Sweden... | reverse complement strand
CCACCAAAACGCTCCGCCCCGACCTTCGTCAGCGCCGCCGTCAGTGTCGTCTTGCCGTGATCCACGTGGCCGATCGTGCCCACGTTTACGTGCGGCTTCGTCCGTTCGAATTTACCCTTTGCCATGCGCGCTAAACCCCGATGGAGTCAATGATTGAAGGAAACTTTCCCGAAGATCGGTCGCGATAAGAATCGGTCTCGATGAATCGGGGCACTCCGCACCATGCGGAGAGATGGTGCTCATAACAGGAATCGAACCTGTGACCTCTTCCTTACCAAGGAAGTGCTCTACCGACTGAGCTACATGAGCACGGCAAAAACTTTAGAGTGCCAATGGAGCGGAAGGCGGGAATCGAACCCGCGTAATCAGTTTGGAAAACTGATGTTCTACCATTGAACTACTCCCGCCCTGCGCGGAACTCGTCTGGAGGGGTTGAGGATCTCACGGGCATCCACGCCCTCCGCCCCTCCGGGCCGCGCCGCTTTCGCGTCGCGTACAAGACCGCTCCTGCGACCCTGTCGAACCGTGCCGGCAATACATCGCCACCGCGGCTCTTGTGTACTTGACTCCCGCCAATCCGATATCGCATGGACTGGTGGAGGGAGGTGGATTCGAACCACCGAAGGCGTAAGCCAGCAGATTTACAGTCTGCCCCCGTTGGCCGCTTGGGTATCCCTCCAGCAAAGAACGCGTATTGTGTGGATCGCGTTCAGTACTGTCAACACCCGCGGCCGCGAAAATACCGCTCAGATCACCGTCGAAGCACGCAAATCGACCAGTTGCTCCATTTCTCGGGACAGCTCCATCAGATGCTTCGCCTGCTCCTGCAGGCGGCGCTCGGCGTCGTCGCGCGGCTCCCAGCGCGGCACCGGCGTCGGCTTGCCGTCCGGTTTGTCCAGCGCGACGAAAATCATCACGCAACTGGTCGCCAGTCGCTGCTCGCCGCTGCGCAGATCGTGCGCAAGCACATCCACCGCCATGTGCATACTGGAAGTACCGGTATGGATCAATCGTGCACGCACGCTGACCAGGTCACCGATCAGGATCGGCTTGACGAACTGGATGCCACTAACCGAGGCAGTAACGCAATAGGCGCCACTCCACGCGACGGCGCAGGCGTAGCCCGCCTGATCGATCCATTTCATCACCATGCCGCCGTGCACCTTGCCGCCGAAATTGACGTCGGTCGGTTGCGCGAGAAAACGGAAGGTGACTTCGTGTTGCTGGCCTGACATGCGTGCTCCGGTCGGTCGCGCGGAAGAATGTCCATTATGCGCGAGAGCTGCGGCTGAGCCGCTCGCCTTAGATGCGATCGACGTGGCCAAAATTAAAGAGGGCCGCGTATGCGGCCCTCTCGGGATGCATCTACGAAAGCGCCGCATGGTTCGGCGCCTCCGTTTTTCAGACCATCACTGCGTTAGCGCATTGATCAACGCCGCGCCATTGGGACTGCCCCAGCCGGTGACCAGATCGAAGCCCGCGACCGCTTTGTAGCCCGCACCGCTACCCTCGTCCGGCTTGTTGCTGCCGCTGGTGATGTCGTGGAACTGGCTCTTGTAGCTCGAACCGACGCCGAGGTTGTAGAGCTTGGTATTGATGAAACCAAGCGTGCCCTTGCCGGCGGCCACCGATTGCTGGTTGGCCAGCGCCAGGAAACCCGCCCAGCGCGGCGCGGCGAAGCTGGTGCCGCCGTAGCCGGTCTCGAAGCTGCCGTTGCTGACAGTGGGATTATCGAAGTTGGCTTCCGCCGCCACGTCCGGATCGTTGCGCAGCGTGGTCGAGCCCTTGTTCGTCGAAGTGATCACACCGGCAATCTGCTGATAGGCGGGGATCGAATAGCCCGCCGGCTTGTAATAGCCGCCGCTGCTGCCGCTCCAGCCGGTCTCCGAGCTCCAGGCTCCGCCGGCCTTGGTGGTGGTGAGGTCGGTGCCACCGACCTGCAGGATGTTCGGATCGAGCGCGGGCGGACCGAAGGTGCTGCTGTTATAGGCGCCGTCATCGCCGGTGGCGTTGAGGTAGGTCTGGCCCTGCGCGGCGAACTGCTTGTAGATCGGGTCGTCCGTGTCATCGCCAGTGGAACCGTAATACCAGGAATTGCTGATGACCTTGGCGGTGTTGTCCGTCGCCATCTTGTTGAGCACGTCGGTAGCGCTGGAACCTTCATAGAACAGCACCTGGGTCAGCCCGGGCGCCATGCCGATCACGTTGACGATATCGAGGATCTGCTCGCCGTCATCGCAGGTCGAGGTACCGCTGCCGTCGCCGGCATCGCACACCCCGCTGTAGCCATTCACCAGCACGTTCTTCACCGGCACCGAGGACTTCATCCCGGTCTTGCTGTAGTACAGCGTGAGATCGGCGGTCTTGTAGCCATCGATGGAAAAGATCGCGACCGTCTGACCGGCACCGGTCAGCGAACCCGAGCCGTAATAGGCCGCACGTATGTCGCTGGGCAGATATTCGCCGGATGGACCCGAGCCGGATGCTTTTTCCGTGGCCCGCGACTGCTGCAGCGCGGTTCCGTGCAGCGCGTGGGTATGCGGCAGGTTGATGTTGGTCAGGCCGGTGATCTTCAGCAGCGGTACGCCGAGGTCGAGCGTGGGCTCACGGTCGGGCGCGAAGAAGTTGCGGTTCTCAGTGGGATGCCGATAGGTGCCGATCTGCACATGCAGCGCGCGATTGATGATGTCGACCGAACCTTCGACATCCACCAGGCGACGGTTCGAGACGGATTGGCCCACGGTCAGGCCATACGACTTCGCCCAGGCAACCACAGCGTTGTAGTCCTGCTGAGTCGGCCCGAAACGGCTGGTGAACTCCTCCACGCTGAGGTAGTGATGGTAGTTCGGGCTCTGTGGATCGGAGATCTGCTGCAGCAGACCGTCCAGCTCGGCTTCATTGCGCAGCGGGAGGTTGAGTGCCAGCTTCAGGTGCTGGGCGGTCGCCATCGGTGCCAGGCGCACCGCCTGACCGGATGCCACGGCCGCGGGCACATGCGCACTGAGAACGTGGTTCGCCACCGCGGAAACATCGCCGGCATGGGCGATGCCCGCAAGCGCCAACGTATTGGCGAAGATAAGAGCAGGAAGAGTTTTCCTGAGGCCCGAGATGCGACGGCTGGCATGGCTGATCGGCATTGATTTCACTGTCCGTTTCTCCGCTTCGTTATGTTTGGACGGTGCCATGAGTGGCCCCGCGCTGGTTTTCTACTTCCCCTGAGAGTGACCGGTTGCGGCCCCGCCGCAACATCGAGCGTGGCAACCAAAACGTGGATGCGAAGATTGACGAACAGGAAGTCCAAACCCTAAGTACAACCGAGGACTTCCTCGCGATTCGGCTTCGAGACTAGCGGGCGCCGAAATATGCTGGCAATGCGAATCGCACAAATTTCATTCGATGTAATTTCTTGCGATTCGTTCTGTGATCGACATCAAGAAAGTCAGCGGAGTTGCCAACTGCACGCGCACAAGCAACTCGCTCGACAAACTCCAGTCGACCGCGCGCATGGCGAGGCTTGAAAAGCGCGCATAAAAAAGCCCCGGCAGAAGCCGGGGCCAAATTTCCTATGCAAGCGACTTTAGACGTTGAAGCGGAAGTGCAGCACGTCGCCTTCCTTGACCAGATAGTCCTTGCCTTCCAACCGCAGTCGCCCGGCTTCCTTGGCGCCGCCCTCGCCCTTGTACTTGATGAAATCGTCGAACGCGACGGTCTCGGCGCGAATGAAGCCGCGCTCGAAATCGGTGTGGATCACACCGGCGGCCTGTGGCGCGGTCGAGCCCGCCTTGAGCTGCCAGGCACGCACTTCTTTCTCGCCGGCGGTGAAATAGGTCTGCAGGCCAAGCAACTTGTAGCCGGCACGGATCACCCGATTCAGACCGGGCTCCGCCAGCCCCATGTCCTTCAGGAATTCGTCGCGGTCGGCGTCATCCAGCTCGGCCATTTCTTCTTCGATCGCCGCGCATACCGGCACCACTTCGGCACCTTCGGTCTGCGCGCGTGCACGCACCTTGTCGAGCAGCGGATTGTTCTCGAAGCCGTCGTCACTGACGTTGGCGATGTACATCAGCGGCTTCAAGGTGAGCAGGAACATGTCGCGCACCAGCGCCTTCTCTTCGGCATCCAGTCCCACGGCGCGCGCCGCCGTGCCCTGGTTGAGGGCGGCGGCGAGCTTCTGCAGCACCGGCTTCTTCGCCAGCGCCTCCTTGTCGTTCGCCTTGGCCGCGCGTTCGGCCTTGTTCAGCGCCTTCTCCACCGATTCCAGATCGGCCAGCGCCAATTCGGTATCGATGGTCTCGATGTCGTCGATCGGATCGACCTTGCCGGCCACGTGGATCACGTCGCCCTCGAAGCAGCGAACCACATGCGCGATCGCATCCACTTCGCGGATGTGCGCGAGAAACTTGTTGCCCAGCCCCTCGCCCTTCGACGCACCGGCGACCAGACCGGCGATATCGACGAACTCCATCGTGGTCGGAATGATCTTCTGCGGCTTGACGATCTCGGCCAGCTGATTCAGCCGCGGATCGGGCACCGGCACGATACCGACGTTGGGCTCGATCGTGCAGAACGGAAAGTTCGCCGCCGCGATGCCGGCCTTGGTCAGCGCGTTGAACAGGGTGGACTTGCCGACGTTGGGCAGGCCGACGATGCCGCATTTGATGCCCATTTTAGAAGCTCCGGGAAAAGCGGGGGAAACGGGGAAAAAGCAAAAAACGGAAAGCTGGAAAGACCACGCGCGAAATAACGCACTCTAGGAGACGGGGCGTTCCCCGTTCCCCGTTCCCCGTTCCCGGCTCTCATTCGTATGCAGTTGATGCATGGCCTTCTCGAATTCGCCGGCCACCGCCAGCGGCAGCACATCCAGCGCACGCGCGATGCCGCCGAGAATCGCATCCTCGTCCGACGCGGAGGGACGACCCAGCACCCACGACGTCACGCGATCTTTGTGGCCGGGATGGCCGATGCCAACGCGCAACCGATGGAAGCGCGCGTGACCCAGGTGCTCGACGATGTCGCGCAGGCCGTTCTGGCCGCCATGGCCGCCGTCGAATTTCAGGCGCACGGTGCCGGGGGACAGATCCAGTTCGTCGTGCGCCACTAGGCACTCGTCCGGCTCGATCTTGTAATAGCGCAGGGCCGAGGCCACCGCGATCCCACTCTTGTTCATGAAGGTAGCCGGCTTGAGCAGCCACACCGACTCGCCACCGATACGCAGCTTGCAGGTTTCGCCGTGCAGCTTGCCGTCGAAGGCAAACCGCTCGCCCAGCCCGGCCACCAGGGCATCCACAAACCAGAACCCGGCGTTGTGCCGGGTTCGGAGATATTCGGCACCGGGATTGCCCAGTCCGACGATAAGCCGCAAACCTGCCATGCGAGCCCGCAAGCCACGCTCCCACGCCCGCGAGGGGCGTGGGATGGCGCCGCTTACTTCTTGGCGTCCTTCGCGTCAGCCGCCGGCTTGGCAGCTTCCGCCTCGGCCGCTTCGGCAGGCGCCGCATCGACTTCTTCGTGCACGGTCAAGGCCGTGACCACGGCGATGTCGTGATTCTCGCCCAGGTGCAGCGCGGGAATTTCCACGTTCTCCGGCAGCTTCAGCTCGGACAAGTGGATGATGTCGCCTTCCTTCAGCGCACCGAGGTCCAGCTCGATGAACTCGGGCAGATCCTTCGGCAGGCAGGAGACTTCGACTTCGGTGAGGTTGTGCGAGATCACCACACCGCCGGTCTTGCCGGCCGGTGAGGATTCCTGGTTGAGGAAGTGCAGCGGCACGTTCACGCGCACCACTTCGTTCTCGTTGATGCGCAGGAAGTCCATGTGCAGCATCTGCAGCTTGAACGGATGCTTCTGCCAGTCACGCACCAGCACCTTCTGCACCTTGCCGTCGATGTTGAGATCGAGCACCGAGGAGAAGAACCACTCGTGCTTGGCGGCGAGCAGGATGGTGTTGTGCTCGATCTGGATGCTTTGCGGGTCCTGCCCCGCACCGTAGACGACGGCAGGCACGAAAGCCGCACGACGCAGGCGGCGGCTCGCACCTTTCCCCTCGTCCTTGCGGCTCTCCGCCTTGATTTCATGAGTCTTGGCCATTTCAGTATTGCCTGTAGGTTGTGTTGTGCCGCTTCGCAGCGGCCGGGTGGCTTTCCCGCGACCAGAAAAGCCGGGTAGTGCCGTGCCCGCGGGCACGGCGAAATCGAATTACTCAGTCCACATAGAGCGAGCTTACCGACTCGCCGAAAGCGATACGGCGAATGGTTTCCGCCAGCAGCTCGGCAACCGAGAGCTGGCGGATCTTGCTGCAGCCGAGCGCATCGGCGCGCAGCGGCAAGGTATTGGTGACGATCAGCTGGTCGAGTTGCGAGCCTTCGATGTTGCTGATCGCCGCGCCGGACAGCACCGGGTGCACACAGTACGCGACCACCTTGCGCGCGCCGCGCTCCTTCAGTGCCGCCGCCGCCGCGCAGAGCGTGCCGGCGGTATCGACGATGTCGTCCACCAGCACGCAGGTCTTGCCGTCCACGTCACCGATGATGTTCATCACCGTCGCCACGTTGGCCTTCGGCCGGCGCTTGTCGATGATCGCTAGGTCCGCATCGTCCAGCCGCTTGGCCAGCGCGCGGGCGCGAACCACGCCGCCGACGTCCGGACTGACCACGATGAGGTCGTCCATGCTGTGGTTGCGCCAGATGTCCGCCAGCAGGATCGGCGAGGCATAGACGTTGTCCACCGGAATATCGAAGAAGCCCTGGATCTGGTCGGCATGCAGGTCGACGGTGAGCACTCGGTCCACGCCCGCCGCGCCAATCATCTTGGCCGCCAGCTTGGCGGTGATCGGCACGCGCGCCGATCGCGGCCGGCGATCCTGCCGTGCGTAGCCGAAATACGGAATCACCGCGGTGACGCTGGCACTGGAGGCGCGCTTCAGCGCATCGGCCAGGGTCAGCAGCTCGAACAGGTTTTCCGCGCTCGGCGCACCGGTCGGCTGCAGCACGAACACTTCCTGCCGGCGGACGTTCTCCTCGATCTCGATCTGCGCCTCGCCGTCACTGAAGTGACTGACCAGGGCCTTGCCCAGCGGCATGCCCAGGCGCTGCGCCACGTCCTCGGCCAGCGCGCGGTGCGCATTGCCGCTGAACAGCATCGGGCTGGACGTATCCACGGGCGATTCCTCTACAACTGCTGACGCTGAATTAAAGAACTTAGGACTGAGTGGCTGGGGCGGCAGGATTCGAACCTGCGCATGCGGGAATCAAAATCCCGTGCCTTAACCAGCTTGGCGACGCCCCATCAAGTTTTTTGTGCGACATCCCTTTCGCGAGGATCAAGACCGTCCATCCATGGCCAGACTATTCGAACCGACTACCTCCATCGACCGTAGCGCGATGACGCGCCAAGGCCCGTTGCAACGGCGACACATTCACGCCATCCGCCACGTACGCACTGAAGCCATCCGGACATGCGTCCGCGATCGCTTCCGCGCGTTCGCGCGATTCCGTTTCCAGAAACACGCAAGCTCCACTTCCGGAAAGTCGTGCCTGACCGGACCGCGCCCGATCGAAGCCGCCCAGCCAGTCCAGCGCCGCCGCGACGCGTGGGTGACGCGCGCGAACGACCGGCTCGAAGGCATTTCCGCTCGTTTCGCCCGAAACAAAGGACGAAATTGTCGCCCGCGGCGCATTTCGTGTCAATTCAGACGCTTGAAACAGTGCCACGGTCGGCACCGATTCGTGTGGATCGAGCACCACATAGTATCGGCGCGGCAGCTTCAGCGGGGTCAGCTGTTCGCCGATGCCCTCGGCCCAGGCGGAACGTCCACGCACGAACACCGGCACGTCGGCACCAAGCTGGCGCCCCAGCTCGGCCAGTTGGTCTTCGTCCAGGCCCGTCGCCCACAAATGATTCAACGCGACCAGCACGGTGGCCGCGTCGGAGCTGCCGCCACCGAGGCCGCCACCCATCGGGATGCGTTTTTCGATGCCGATATCCGCACCCAGCGCGGTGCCACTCTGCGTGGCGAGCAGGCGTGCGGCGCGCACCGTCAGATCGTCCGCTTCCGGCACTCCATCGATCGCTGTGACGCGGGCGATCGCACCGTCGCCACGCACGCGCAAGCGCAGTTCGTCGCCCCAGTCGAGCAGTCGGAACACGGTCTGCAGCTCGTGATAGCCATCGGCGCGGCGGCCGACAATGCGCAGGAACAGATTGAGCTTGGCCGGCGCCGGCCAGCGGCTCCAGCCATTCTCGTCATGCACCAGCTGGCGTCGCATGAAGACGCGTGACCGCGGCGGAAAGCCGAGTTCGCGATCGTAGCGGCGGCGTTCGGCCAGCGCGGGCGTGTCGTCCTGCGGATCCAGCACGACAAAGCCATGGCGCGCATAGAACGGCGCATTCCACGGCACATCGGACAATGTGCCCAGCACGATCGATGGATAGCCTGACTCGGCGGCCCAAGCGCAAGCGTGTTCGAGCAGTTGCGCACCTATACCGCGGCGCCCAAGGCTAGGCAGCACGTCGATCTCGGCGATGGCGGCTTCGCCGCTTTCGATGCTGATGCCGACGTAGCCGACCGCCACGCCGCCGTCATCCAGCGCGACCCAGACATGGCCGCGCGTGATCGCCTCGAGCAGGGCCTCACGCTCGCTCGGCGTGGTGGCCGCGTAGGCATCCCAGGCCGGATGACCACGAAACAGCTCCAGCGCAGCGCACTCGATCGCGCGCAAGCGCTCCACCTGGTCGATTCGTGCGAGAGCGATGCGGCAGGACACTAGGGGCCGGACTGCCACGACTCGACCGACAGCTTCACCTTGTACGGCTGCTTGGTCGCGAACACGATCTCCGGCAACGGCGGCTGACGCGTGACATCCCACTTCCGGTATTCGACCGTCCAGCCATCCTGCAGCAGCAACGAGGGCAACCGGTCCGCGCCGAAGCTCAGCTCCGCCGCGCCGGCGGCGTTGCCGGCCGCGATGCCTGCGCGCATGCCGCGCACCCAGGCCTGCAGCTCGCGCAGCGGTACGTTCCAGCCGAGCGCGCGCTGCATAAGTTCCTCGGCATTCGTGCCCTGCAGCGGACCGCCATCGAGACCTTCCAGCACCGCACCGTCCGGGCCGCCACGGAGCCGGAAACTCTTACCGGTGATCGGTGCGCGCAGCACGAAGTCGTAGCGATCGCCGGCCTGGGTCCAGCTGAGATTGCCGGTATTGCCCTGTTTGCCGTCGGAGACGAACAGCTTGCCCTGCAACGTCCAGTGATCGCTGCCGCTCAGGACCTGCTCGCGCGCCTGCTGCTCGCCCAGCATGGCGGCATCACCATGCTGGCGGACGGCCGGTGTCGGCACGCACGCAGCAAGCAACAGCGGCAGCATCGCCGCAAGAAGTCGGATCGAATATTTCATGGTTTCAGCCGTTTCAGCGTGTCATGCAGGCTGGCATTATTCGGATCGGTGTGGCGCACTTCGTCGAAGACGCGCTTCGCTTCCTGCTGGCGACCGAGTTTCCACAACACTTCACCCAGATGGACGCCAACGTCGGCGTCCTTGTGGGCCAGCCACGCGCCGTTCAAGGCTTGCGCGGCCTGGTCGAGATGACCGAGCCGGTATTGCAGCCAGCCCCAGGAATCGGCGATCGCCGGATCGTCCGGCTTGGCTGCGCGCGCCACGCCGATCAACTGCTGCGCTTCCGGCAGATCGCGATCGGCATCGGCCAGGGTGTAACCAAGCGCATTGCTGGCATCCACGTCGCCCGGCTTCAGCTTGAGCAGTTGACGGAAATCGTCCACGGCCGGATCGACCTGCCCCCCGCCGGCATAGGCCAGCCCGCGTTCGTAGAGCAGCGCGGGATCGTTCGGCTGGATCTGCAGGGCGCGGCTGAATGCCTTGACCGCTTCGGCAAAATTCTGCTCCTGCATGTACAGCTCGGCATCCAGTTCGTAGGCGCGACGCAGCTGCTCCGGCTGGTCCAGATAATCGGTCTCGATCTGTTCGAGCTGTTCATGCGCATTGACGCTCTTGCCCTGCGATTGCAGGATCATCGCCGTACGCATCGCAGCGTCGAACTCGTGATCATCGTCGTCGACCTGGCTGTACCAGCTCAACGCCTCGTCTTTCAGATTCTGCATTTCGGCCAGCTGGCCGAGCAGGAAGGCATTGTCGGCCTGCTGTTCCGCCGGCGCACTCAGCAACTGCCGGTAGATCCGCGTCAGCGCGGCCTTGTCGTTGCTGCGCGCTGCCAGTGCCGCACGCAAGGCGTAGGTGCCGCTATCCTGCGGGCCGGCCTCGAGCACCTTGGCGGCACCTGAATAATCGTTCTGCTGCGCCAGCACACCGGCATACGCCATGCGTAGATGCGGATTGGCCGGATCCCGCGCCATGGCCTTGTGGAACAGCGCCTGCGCGCCCGCACGGTCGCCGCTCTTGAACTTCAGCTGCGCGGCCCAGGCGTAGGTTTCCGCATCCTTGAAGCGTGCGGCGGCGGCATCGGCGACCTGCTGCGCATAGGCATGGTGGCCAAGTTTGTCGCCCAGCTCACTCATCGCCAGCCACGCGGCCGAGTCGGCAGGAAGGCGCGCCGGCGTCGCCAGTGATTCGAGCAATTGACCCGCCTGCGCCGAGTCGCGGGCGCTCAGCAGCACGCGGCCGAACTGGCGCCATGCATCCTTGTCGCCGCTGGCGAGCAGGATCTCGAGCTGCCGACGCGCCTCCGCGGTATCGCCGTGCGACAGCGCCAGCTGCGCCCGTGCCTGCGCCAGTTCGGTCGGCTTGCCGCCCAGTTTCTGCCAGCGTTCAATATCGCGCTGCGTGGCGGCGTCGTCGCGGGTCGCCATCGCCAGGGCCACGGCATGCTCGGCAATGCGCGGATCGCCCGACAGCTGCGTCGCCTTGTCATAGGCCACCGCCGCCGCTTTGAGATCGTTGTGCGCCAGCGCCATCTCGCCGGCCATCAGCTGTGCGATAAGGTCATGATCGGCGTCCGAGGTCGCCACAACGGCGGTGGCCAGCGGCTGGGGCGACGACGTGCGGGCGCCGGGCGGGCGGTTGCCGGACGTGGCACAGCCGGCCAGCGCCAAGGCAACCACGCCTGCGTACACGAAAGGTCGCAGTTGCCGCAGTTGCTTGAACTTGGTCGCCTTGCTCAGCACACTATCCTCCAGCCCTGCATTGGATTACTTGACTTGCGACCGGTTCGACCCGCCGCAATATGGATTTTACCAAGCCTGTCGAATCAAGCCTGCGTCCTTTCAGCCCGCTCACATCAAACCTGCTCTCATTAAGCCTGCTCTTATCAAGTTTAATGCAGCCGCCCGCTACGCACCGCCTCGAATCCCACGCTCATGCCGCTGATCGCCCTCGGGCTCAATCATCTCACCGCACCGGTCAGCCTGCGCGAGCAAGTAGCGTTCGATGCAGAGACGGCCGGCCCGGCGTTGCGCGAGCTGACCAGCGAGCCCGGCGTGGAAGAGGCCATGATTCTCTCCACCTGCAACCGCACCGAGCTTTACGTCAGCGTCCAGGCCGGCGCCGAGGCCGCGCCGCGGAACTGGCTCGGCCGCCATCACCGGTTGACCGCCGGCAAGCTGGATGAGTTCCTGTATCGACATGACGAGCAGGATGCGGTGCGCCACATGTTCCGCGTCGCCACCGGGCTGGACTCGATGGTGCTCGGCGAGCCACAGATTCTCGGCCAGGTCAAGGACGCCTACCAGCAGGCGCGCGATGCGCAGTCGCTGCGCGCGCCGATGGACCGGCTGCTGCAGCATACCTTCGCTGTCGCCAAGCGCGTGCGCACGGATACCCGCATCGGCGCGCACACCGTGTCGGTGGCGTTCACCGCGGTGCGTCTGGCCGAGCAGGTCTTCACCGACCTGAAGCAGGCCTGCGTGCTGCTGATCGGCGCCGGCGACACCATCGAACTGGCCGCGCGCCACCTGGCGGACAAGCAGGCGCGACGGCTGATCGTCGCCAATCGCTCGCTGGAATCCGCGCAGGAGTTGGCGGGCCGCTACGGCGGCTACGCGATCGCGCTGGCCGACCTGCCGCAGCACCTGCCCGAGGCCGATATCGTGATCGCCTCCACTGCCTCACGGCAGCCAGTGCTGACCCGCGCGACGGTCGAGAAGGCGATGATGACGCGGCGACGCAAGCCGATGTTCATGGTCGATATCGCCGTGCCGCGCGACATCGAGGCCAGCGTGGGCGAGCTCGACGACGTGTTCCTCTACGGCATCGACGACCTGCGCCAGGTGATCGACGACAATCGTCGCTCGCGCGAGGCGGCGGCACGCGAGGCCGGCGTGATCATCGACCTGCAGGTCGACCGCTACATGGCTTGGCGCCGCGCGCTGCAACTGAAGAACCCGGCGCTGGACATGCGCCAGCACGCCGAGGTCTATCGCGACGAGGTGCTAGCCAAGGCGCAGGCGATGCTGGCGCGCGGCAAATCGCCGGAGGAAGCACTGAGCTTCCTCGCCAACACGCTGACCAACAAGCTGCTGCACCACCCCAGCGCGCGCCTGCGCGAGGCGGCGCTGAGCGGCGACATGGAACTGCTGCACGCCGCCGGCCGCCTGTACGGCCTCGACGAAGACGAGCCGACCGCATGACGATGCACTCGGTACCGGGATGGGGAATGCGTTAGCGACGCCGATCGCTGACGCCGTGCGCCCGCGCGACGAGCACTCGTCGCACCGCCCTTCCCTCCTGCTTGTCGCATCCCATCCATGACTCCCTCGATCCGCCGCAAACTGGAACACTTGGCCGAGCGCCACGAAGAAATCGGCCTGCTGCTGTCGCAGCCAGAGGTGCTGGCCGACAACACACGCTTCCGCGAACTGTCGCGCGAATATGCCCAGCTCGAGCCGGTCGCCACTTCGCTGCACCAACATGACGCGGCCGAGCGTGAACTGGCCGAGGCACGCACGATGCTGGACGATGCCGAACTGCGCGAAATGGCCGCCGACGACATCGAGCGCCTGCAGCATCACCTGGTCGAACTCGACGAACAGCTGCAGATCCTGCTGCTGCCGAAAGATCCGCGCGACGAAGCCAACCTGTTCCTCGAAGTGCGCGCTGGCACCGGCGGCGACGAGGCGGCGATCTTCGCTGGCGACCTCTTCCGCATGTACGCGCGCTACGCGGAGAATCAGCGCTGGCATGTGGAGATCCTCAGCGAGAGTTCCGGCGAACACGGCGGCTACAAGGAAATCGTTGCGCGCGTCGAAGGCCGCGGCGCGTATTCGCGACTGAAGTTCGAATCGGGCACGCACCGCGTGCAGCGCGTGCCCGAAACCGAATCGCAGGGCCGCATCCACACCTCGGCGGCGACCGTGGCGATCCTGCCCGAGCTGGACGAGATCGACGACATCGATATCCGCGATGCCGACCTGAAGGTCGACACCTTCCGCGCCTCGGGTGCCGGCGGCCAGCACGTCAACAAGACCGATTCGGCGATCCGCATTACCCACCTGCCCACCGGCGTGGTGGTGGAATGCCAGGACGAGCGCAGCCAGCACAAGAATCGCGCCCGCGCGATGAGCCTGCTGAAGGCGCGTCTGCTCGACGCCGAACGCAGCAAGCAGAACGCGGCGCAGGCCGAATCGCGCCGCCTGCAGGTCGGCTCCGGCGACCGCAGCCAGCGCATCCGCACCTACAATTTCCCGCAGGGCCGGATCACCGACCACCGCGTCAACCTCACTTTGTATCGTCTCGGCGAGGTCATGCAAGGCGCGCTGGACGAACTGATCGACACGCTCACCCGCGAGCATCAGGCCGACGAACTGAAGTCGCTGACCGCGGCCTGAGGCTTTTCCCGCGCTACCGATGATTGGCAGGCTTGGCTCGGTGGGTTAGCGTTCGCGGATGACTGAAGCCTTTTCCGCAAAATCCGATGCCGTTGCGCGGCAGATTGTCGACCTGATCAGCCGCGGCTCGCTCGCCGAAGCCGAAGCCCTGGCGGCGCGCGCGCGCCGCCAGTTTCCTGCCGCAGCCGAGCTGGCGCGGCTGCATGGTGTCGCCCTGCTGCGGCTGCAACGCCCGATCGATGCGCTGATCGCATTGGAGCAGGCCGCCGAAATCGATCCGCAAAATATCGAAGTGCAGTGCAATCTGGCCAGCCTGCAGCTGACCAACGGCGACGCCGATGGGGCGATCGAACGCCTGCGCGCCGCCTTGCGCATGGCACCCGGCCATTCGGCGGTGCTGCTCGGCCTCGGCAATGCCTTGATGGCCGCGGCTCGCTACACCGAGGCGCGCGAATCGTACGCCCTGGCGACCTATGGCGCGCAAGGCCACCCCGGCCTGCGGCTCAACCTGGCCGCAGCCGAGCTGCAGATCGGCCGCGCCGAGCAGGCACAGGTGCATATCGCCGAGGCCTTGCAGATCCATCCGCGCTTCGACGCCGCCTATGCCCTGCTCGGCCAGGTCCTGAGCCGGCTGGGCCAGCCGGCTCAGGCGGCCGAAGCCTGGCTGCAGGCCGAGCGCCTCGCGCCGCGGAATGCGCAATACCCCTTGGAAGCCGGCCAGCTGCTGGAAGAGACGGGAATGCTCGCCGCCGCCGCCGAGGCCTATGCGCGCGCCGTGCAGTTGCTTCCCGACAACGGCCCGGCGCTGAGCCAGCTGGTGTTCGTGCAGCGCAAGCGATGCGACTGGCGCGAGCTGGACTCGCTCAGCCAGAGCCTGCTGCGTCTGGTCGAAGCGGACGTCGTCGTCAGCCCCTTCGTCATGTTGGCGGAGGATGTCAGTGCGACCGTGCAGGAGCGTGCTGCAACGACGTATGCCGCGATGATCGAGCGGGAATCCGCGGCATTGCGCAAGCGGCTCGACCTGGTCCACGCGAAGGCGGCGCCGAACTCGCCGATCCAGGTCGGCTTCGTCGCCGATGGCTTCAACGAGCACGCGACCGGCCTGCTGATCGTCGCGCTGATCGAGGCTTTGGCTGACGACGGCATGCAGCTGCATCTGTTCGCCACCACCGCCGACGACGGCGGCCCGATCCGCCGCCGCCTGGCGCAGGCCGCCACGCTGCACGACGTGTCCGCGCTCGACCATGAGCAGACCGCCCGGCGCATCCATGAGACCAGCATCGAGATCCTGTTCGATCTCAACGGCTACAGCGGCCGGAACACCGCCAAGCTGATGGCGCTGCGCGCGGCGCCGTTGCAGGTGAACTGGCTAGCCTATCCCGGCACCTCCGGCGCGGCGTGGATGGACTACCTGCTCGCCGACAAGATTGTGGTGCCGGATGTCGAGCGCGTGCATGTCAGCGAGAAGCTGCTGCGGCTGCCGCGCTGCTACCAGCCCAGCGACATCACGCGGACGATTCCCGCGCCGCCCTCGCGCGCGGAGTGCGGCCTGCCTGAAACGGGCATCGTGTTCGCCTGCTTCAACAACAACTACAAGCTCAACCAGGCGGCGTTCGCGCGACTGATGCTGATCGCGCACCAGGTGCCCGACAGCGTGCTGTGGCTGCTGAGTGGACCCGAGGGCGCGGACGACCGCCTGCGCGCCGCCGCGACCGCAGCCGGCATCGCGCCTGAGCGCCTGATCTTCCTGCCGCGCCTGCCGCACGCCGACTATCTGGCGCGCTATGCGCATGTCGACCTGTTCCTCGACACGCTGCCCTATGGCGCGCATACCACCGCCTCGGATGCGCTGTGGGCCGGCTGTCCGCTGCTCACCTGCAGCGGCACAACCTTCGCAGGCCGCGTCGCCAGCAGCCTGCTCACGCAGGCAGGCCTGCCCGAGCTGATCACCGAGGACGAAGAATCCTTCATCGCGATGGCCACCAGTCTCGGCAAGCAGCCGGAGGCTCTGCGCACCTTGCGCCGGCATCTCGCACAGCAGCGCGCGAGCAATCCGCTGTTCGACATGCGCGGCTTCGCCGCGGATTTCAGCCGTACGGTGCAGACAATCAGCGCGCGCCATCGCATCGGGCGCCCCGCCGCCGACATCGATATCTGAGCGCCAGACCAAGGAAACCGACATGGCCAAGCCGCACAAGCACTACGAAAAACACCTCAAGCAGCTGCAGATCGAGCTGCTCGGCATGCAACGCTGGCTGCGTGTGAGCGGCAAGCGGCTGGTGGTGATCTTCGAAGGGCGCGACGCCGCCGGCAAGGGCGGCACCATCAAGGCGATCACCGAATCGATGGATAACCGCGGCTACCGCATCGCCGCCCTGGGCAAGCCGAACGACCAGGAGACCGGCCAGTGGTATTTCCAGCGCTACATCGCGCACCTGCCGACGGCCGGTGAACTCGTGCTGTTCGACCGCAGCTGGTACAACCGCGCAGTGATCGAGCCGGCGATGGGCTTCTGCAGCAAGTCGCAGTACGAGGATTTTCTGGCCGCCGCGCCGGCGTTCGAAAAGCTGCTCACCGACGACGGCATCATCCTGCTCAAATACTGGCTGGCGGTCGATCAGGAAGAACAGGAAGAGCGCTTCGCGGAGCGCGCCGAGAATCCGCTGAAGCGCTGGAAGCTGTCGCCGGTCGACCTTGCTGCGCGCAACAAATACGCCGAGATCGGCCAGTTGCGCGACCGCATGATCGAACGCACCCATGCGCCGAACGCGCCGTGGTTCGTCGCCGACTTCAACGACCAGAAGCGCGGCCGGCTCAACCTGATCCGCCACCTGATCGATCAGCTGCCCAACCGCGACGTGCCCACGCCGGAAGTGAAGCTGCCCAAGCTGCGCGGCAAACCGAAGCGCGAGCATGTCACCGACAAGGCGCTGCAGGTGCCCGAGTCTTATTGAGGCTCGCCGGTCGGCTCAGCGAATGCCGAAGCCCTGCACGGTCTGCTCTGGCAAAGCTTCGCGAATAACCGTATCGACCCGCGCGCCGGCAGGCCCATGCCGCAACCAGCGCTCGAGCGCATCCAAGGCCGCCGCCTCACCGCTCGCCAGCACCTCGACCGTACCGTCCGGCCGGTTCATCGCATGACCGGCAAGGCCCAGCGTCAGCGCCTGCTCGCGCGTGCTGGCACGATAGAACACGCCCTGCACCTTGCCACTGACGATGAAGCGTGCGCTCGGCATTAGACAGTCAGTGCCCGCCGATCGCCGCGCCCAGCGAAGCCTGGGTCACCGGCCCGACGAAACGCTTGGCCACCTTGCCGTCCGGTCCGATAAGCCAGGTCATCGGCAGGCCGCGCGGTTCGTCGAAGTCTTTCGGCGGCTTGTCCATGGTCACCTGCGCGATCGGATAGACGACCGGATTCTTGGCGAGGAAGGCCTTGATGTCGGCGGGATCGCTGTCGTCGTAGGCCAAGCCGATCGCGCTCACCTTGTCGTTGTGCGCGGCGACGAAGCTGGAGATGTCCGGCATCTCCTTGATGCACGGCACGCACCAGGTCGCCCAGTAATTGACGATCACCCAGTGACCGCGCTGCTTGGCGAGGTCGTAGGGCTTGCCGTCAAGCGTGGTGACTTTCAGCGTGGGCTGCTCCGGCATGGCGGCGAAGGTCGGTGCCGTGATGCCCGCGGCCAGTGCCAGCACAGCCAGCGATACGAACAATCTCATGGGTTGGATTCCGTGGATGGAGATACGGCCGGCGAGGCCGGCGGATAAGCCTGGTCGAGCCGGGCGTCAAAGGTGTTGTCCAGCGCCGCCGCGACCTTGTCGAGCAGCTCGAACAATTCGTCGGGCAGTTCCATGCCGTGCTCTACCGCCTCCCGCCGGGGATTCAACGGCAGACGATAACCGCTGTGCCGGTAGACGTGCAGCAGATCGGTGCTGTCCAGGCTGCGCTTGAGCAACCAGCCGCCGGCTTCGCCGCGTTGGAGCAGACCGGCACGAACGAGATCCTCGAAATAGCAGGCGATCGTTTCGCTGTGCAGATACGGCTCGCTTGCGCGCACGGCGGCCGTGTCGACGTTGCGGCCCTCGCGTTGCGCGTCGATGAAATGCCGCAGCACCACCAGCAGGCCGAGGAAGGCCGCGTCCTCCGCCAGGCGGACCGCATCTGGCTGGTATTCGAACGCGGAAATCGATGCGGAAATCGACGCCCCGAGAATCACGATGACCCACGACAGATAGATCCATAGCAGCAGGATCGGCAACGCCGCGAGCGCGCCGTAGATCTGGTTGTAGGTCTGCGCGTGGCGCACGAACAGCGCGAAGCCCCAGCGCGCGATCTCGAACAGCACGGCGCCGAGCAGCGCACCGATCGCCGCATCGCGTCTCGACACGGTCTTGTTCGGCACCACCGTGTAAAGCAGCAGCAAGGTGACGAAGGTGACCACGAACGGCAATACCTTGAGCATCTGACGGCCGAAACCGATCTGTGCGGTGGCATCCTGCAGCAGCGGCATCGCGATCACATACGAGGTCACCGCGACACCACCGACCACCAGGATCGGTCCCAGCGTCAGCGCTGCCCAATACAACAGCAGGCGCGAACCCCAGCCACGCGGGTGACGCACGCGCCAGATCAAGTTGAGCCGGTCCTCAATACTGATCATCATCGACAGCGCGCTGAACAGCATCACTAGGATGCTGATACCGGTCAGCTGGTTGGCGTTGGTGGCGAACGTGTTCAATGCTTTCTGTACCTCGGTACTGGCCGCCGGCACGAAATTCTGAAACACATAGTCGAGCAAGGTGCCGCGGAATGGCGCGAACACCGGGAACGCCGAGATCATCGTTACTACCGCCACCGTCAGCGGCACCAGCGATACCAGCGTGGTGTAGGACAGCGCGCCGGCCGTCTCGAAACACTTGTCGTCGATGAAGCGCTTCCAGAGAAAACGGCTGAAGGTGAATATGCGGTCGCGATCCAGGAGCCTGCTCATAATCTCCCCGCAGTTCGCGTTGCCGCTGGGTGGCAGTCGGGTGGTAGTGCGCGGCGCAGCGCCTGACGGGTGGTCAGGTCAAGCCACGCGCTGCCACATGGCGGCCACGGCGACATTGGAGGGCCCACTGTTTGCACCCGTGCCCACGTCATCACTCGGTCGTGTACGGACGTACACTTCTTCGCTCTTCCTTGGCCTGCGCGCAAACAGCTTCCGGCGCGAGCTGCGAGCAGATTATGAGCAGGCTCTAGAAGCAAGATCGAGATCTCCTGGTCGGTCCATATTTGATGGGGCGATTTGATGGGGCGATTCGGTGGGGACGATTCGGCAATCATCGGTACACTAACCCAACCTTTGTGAATTCCGCACCAGCATGAGCCGCGCCCGATGACTGCCGACATCCTCGTCCTGTACTACAGCCGCACCGGCCATGTTGCGCAGTTGGCCCGGTTGGTGGCCCGCGGCGTGGAGGAGATTCCCGGCATGCGCGCGCGCCTGCGCCAGGTGCCGCCGGTGGCGCCGGTGACCGAACGGGCACAGCCGCCGGAGCCGGACGAAGGCGCGCCCTATGTCGCCCTGCAGGATCTACACGACTGCGTCGGCCTCGCGCTCGGCAGTCCGACGCGCTTCGGCAACATGGCCGCGCCGCTGAAATATTTTCTCGATTCCACCGGTGCCGAATGGGCCAGCGGCGCATTGGTCGGCAAGCCCGCCGCGCTGTTCACCGCGACCAGCACGATGCACGGCGGGCAGGAATCGACCCTGCTGACGATGGCGCTGCCGCTGCTCCACCACGGCATGCTGCTGCTCGGCCTGCCGTATACCGAACCGGCCTTGTCCGCCACGCAGAGCGGCGGCACGCCCTACGGCGCAAGCCACGTCGCCGGCGGCAAGGGCGACCACCCAATCAGCGAGCACGAACGCGAACTGGCCCGCGCGCTCGGTCGCCGGCTCGCCGATACGGCGCGCAAGCTGGCGTCGGCCGTATGAGTTCGCTGTCAAAACCCGCGCTGGCGATGCCGTTTCGCATCGGGCTCGTCGCATGGGGCGCGCTGATCGTGCTGCAAATCGCCTGGCATGCGTGGCTGGTGCCGCCGCGCAGCATGCCGCTGGCGGCGGTGCTGGCGATCACCGTGCTGCCCTTGCTGCTGCCGCTCAGTGCGCTGCGCGAGGTGCGCCGCGCACTGCTGTGGGTCGGCATCTTCAGTCTGTTCTATTTCTGCCACGGCGTGGCCGAGGCGTGGAGCGCGCCGACCGAACGCGTGCTCGCCCTGCTGGAGATCGTGCTGACCCTGCTGCTGATCGGCGCGCTTGGCGCCAGCGTGCGACGGAAGCACGCTTAGCGCCTGACACAGCAAAAGTTCGACTTGAGCGTTGCTCCAGGCAATCTGCCTGAAGCGTGTTCCGCTCGGATGAATCTCTCTGCTCAACCACGCTTGGCCAAGGTCAATGGGGTGGACTTGCCGTCCTGGGTAAGCGTGCCGGTCGCTCCGGTCATGCTGGCATTTAGCACGCCCTCGAATGTCGCTGGATGGCCGGGAATATGCAGCACAATGCTGGCCTTGTTGCCCTGGTCACCAAGCGTCGTCGCTACGCCGGCCACATGTTGCGCGGGAAGGTCGGCCGTGATCGTGGTACTGGCGCCCTCGATCAGCAAATGCAGCACGATTTTCGAATCGCCACCCAAGCTGCCTGTCCACTCTTGATGGCTGACCGGTGTGGTCAGCTGGGAAATGCCCTGGTTGGATTTCCAGCCCGTGCCCTGGTATTCCATATAGTCGGCGGTGCTTTGCGCCACGGTCTGACCAAAATAATCCGCCACGATATGCAGCGACAGATCCACGCCGGAGGTCAGACCGCCAGCGGTGAAGGTGATCGGATCGGATTGCACGTAACGCACCTCGCGTACGAGCTTCACGTCCGGGAACCGGTTCTGCATGTTGCCGAAGTACCAGTGATGCGTGGTTGCCGGCTTACCGTCCAGCAGGCCGGCTTCGGCAAGTTTGAAAGCACCGGTGCAGACCGCCAGGATCGTCTTGTTCTGCGCGTGGATCTTCTGCAGCCATTCCTTCAAGCCGGCGCCGCCTGACTGCGCGCCGACCACCACCAGATCTGGCGTTGGCGCATCGGCAAAGCTGTAGTCGGGCGTGAGCGTGAGTCCTGGATGATTGCTGCCGGCGGTATGCAGCGGCGTCTTGTTCGGCGCCACGGTGAACAGTTCAAACGGCGCAATGTCGTTGCCGTGCGCATCCTTGACCGAGGTGTCCTGGAAGACTTCCCACGACCCGGCGATATCCATGACGTTGGCATTGTCACTGACGACGAAAGCCACTTTCAGCATGCCGGGCTTGGGCACCGCCGTTTTCGCGGACTCGGCAGCCAGGATGTGGTTTGCAGGCAACAGGGCGAACAACGCGGCAAGTGCGATGGTCTTCATGGCGGCTCTTTCCAGATCGGTTGGGGTTAGACGGAATCGGCCAGTCCGAAGCGCTGGCAATAGGTACTCGGCGAAACCGTGAAGCGTCGCTCGAATGCGCGCCGGAATGCATCGGCGCTGCGAAATCCCACGGTGCGTGAAATCGCCTCGATGCGCAGCCCCTGCATCAGCAGGGTACGTGCGTGGTCCAGCCGCAGGTGCTCGGCAAATTTCGCCGGCGATTCGCCGAAGGTCTGCGTGAAACGTCGCGTCAGATTGCGTGGGCTCATGGCCGCGCGCTCGGACAACGCCGTCACCGAATGATCGGACTGCGGATTGGCCAGCATCCAGGCCAGCAATCCACCGAACTCGCCGGCGGCCTGCTTCTGCAGTTGCAAGGGTTCGGAGAACTGCATCTGCCCACCTGCGCGCCGGTAATGCACCACCAGCAGCCGCGCGCAGGCGATCGACACCGCCTCGCCAAGATCCTCGGCAATCAGTTTCAAAGCGAGATCGATTCCGGCGGAAACTCCCGCCGACGACCAGATATTGCCGTCGTGCAGATACAGCACATCGGCATCGATCTGCAGCGATGGAAAGCGCGCACGCAGGTCGTCCGCATACTTCCAGTGCGTAGCGATCCGGTAAGAACCTTGCGTGAGTTCGGCAGCCAGGAAAGCGCCGGTACAGACACTGACCATGCGGCGACTGCGACGGGCCAGCGTAGCCAGCACCTTGCGTTGAGCATCCGTCAATTGCAGAGTCCGTGCGCCGCAGCCGCCAGGGATGATCAGCGTGTCGGGGCGGAGGTTCGCGTGCACGCAGGCATCGGCCAAAACCCGCGCTCCATTTTCGGCGCGCACGACTTCGCCTTCGAGGCTCCACAGCTGCAACCGATAGCTACCCGGCACCAACCCGTTCGCGGCGTCGAACGCATCCATCGGGCCGAATACGTCAAGCGACTGAAACCCCTCAAAGAGGATCAGTGCGACGGTACGTTCCGCATGCTGGCGGGTGGTCTGCATCGTGCGATTCTGCCGACCGATGCAATCTGGCGTAAAGGACAGAATTACGACAGTTCAGGACAGCACTACGAGTGCCACACGGTGCTAGCCGAAGATCACCATGCTCTGCCGGCTCAGTGCGATCGGCTCGCCGTGCGGCCCCCACAGCGTCACGCTCTGATTGGTGTAGCCGTCGCGCGCGGCGACCATCTCCGCGTCGACACGCCAATTGCTCAGCCCGAGCCCAACATAGTCGTCGCGCAGAAATTCGATCATCCAGCTCAGCGAGCTGCCGGCCACCGGCCGGTCCAGCATGTTCAGCGCGATCGGCGGAATGAAGTCGGCCAGCGCCAGCACATGGGTTTCGTCGATGTCGCCGGCGCCTTCGTCAAGCCCGCCGTCATCAAGCAGGTCCAGCTCGATCACTTGCTGTGTCGCGTCGCTGCCGGATAGCGGCAGGCTGCCGCGCAGCCAGCGCGCATTGAAGTGCTGGGTGAACTCGGGCAGCAGTCCCGGCACGTAGGGCAAACTCACCGGCGCGGGCAGGCTGCGCGGCATGCCGTCGGTCACACCGGGCAGGATCGGCAAGGCGATCATTTCGCCGGCCGGCGGCGGCGCCGGCTGCACCGGTATCCGTCCCACTTTCGATTCGCGCGGGGCGCCGTAGACACCGAGGCCAAGGCACAAGGTCTCGTCGCCCGCGACGATACGCGCCTCCAGTTGCTGCACGTTCTTGCCGGCACGCAGCAGCCGCGCGTGCAAGGTCACCTCGCCCGCCGCGACCGGCGCGATAAAAGCCACCTGCAGACTGCGCAACGGCAGGCCGGCGGGCAGCAGTCCACGCATCGCACGCGCCAGCAGCGCGGCTTGCAGGCCGCCGAACAGGCTGCGGCCCTGTTGCCAGTCCTCAGGCACCTGTAGCTTCCAGCCATCGCCGGCTCGCTGCATGCTGCGCATCAGTTCGGAAAATTGCATCGTTGTCCTGTAGTCATCGCGCCGTCCGGCGCCATCGATCGATCCTAACCGAAGCCGGCATCCGTCGCCGCGCCTATACTTCGGCCATCGATCAGCCCGGAGTTGAAGCGATGGGATTTCTGCAAGACGCACCACAGCTCGCCCACCCCTACCGTAACGACCGCCTGTTGCTGGCCCTGCTCGATCGCACACTGCCGGACGCGCGACGGGCGGAGCTGGACGCTGACCTCGATGCGCTGGGCGACTACGCGCAGATGGCCTGGTCGCGCGTCGCTGCCACCTCGCGGCGCAAGCCGGTGCTGACGCAGTGGAACGCCTGGGGCGAACGCGTCGATCGCATCGAACTGACCACCGCCTGGCAGGAAGGCGTGCAGCTCACCACGCGGCATGCCGTGCTCGCCGCGGGCCATGCCAACAGCGAACATGCGCGGCTGGAGCAGTTCGCGCGCGTCTACCTCTACCACATTGCCAGCGAGTTCTATTGCTGTCCGCTAGCGATGACCGATGGCGCGGCCACCGCGATCAAGGCCTCCGGCAACCGCGCCTTGATCGAGCGCGTGCTGCCGCATTATCTCAGCCGCGAGGTCGATGACTTCTGGCTCAGCGGCCAGTGGATGACCGAGAACGCCGGCGGCTCCGATGTGGGCAACACGGAGACTGTCGCGCGCCAGGATGCCGACGGACAGTGGCGGCTGTACGGGCGCAAGTGGTTCAGCTCGGCGGTGGTCGGCGAGGCCGCACTGGCGCTGGCGCGGCCGGAAGGTGCCGGCCATGGCACCGCGGCGCTGGCACTGTTCCATGTGGAGACCATGGACGGCGAGCATGCGGACGGCAGGCGCAAGCCCGAACTGATCATCGATCGCCTGAAGGACAAGCTCGGCACGCATGAGCTGCCGACCGCCGAGATCCATCTGGATGGCCTGTCAGCATGGCCGCTGGGCGAACTTTCCCATGGCGTGCGGCAGGTGGCGCCAATGCTCAACGTCACCCGCACCTGGAACGCGATCTGCGCTGTCGCAAGTATGGCGCGGGCGATCGCGTTGGCGCGCGACTATGCCGCACGCCGCAAGGCATTCGGACGTCCGCTGCGCGAACAGCCACTGCACGCGCGCACGCTGGCCGACATGCAGGCCGAATACGAAGGCGCTTTCGCGCTCGCTTTCGAACTGGCCCATCTGCTCGGTCGCGTCGAGCACGGCCACGCTGAGCCGCACCAAGCCGCCGCGCTGCGACTACTCACGCCCCTGGCAAAACTGTGGACGGCCAAAGTCGCGGTGAAGCTGTGCTCCGAGGCGCTGGAATGTTTCGGCGGCGCCGGCTATATCGAGGACACCGGCCTGCCGCAGCTGCTACGCGACGCACAGGTCTACGCAATCTGGGAAGGCACCACCAATGTGCTGGCGCTGGACAGCCTGCGCGCGCTGGCTGGCGACGCCCTGCCCGGCCTGCGCGACACCATCGCGAACTGGCTGAAGGACAACGATGACATGCACGCGGCGAGTGCGATCGGCCACACGCTCGATGCCGCCACGCGCTGGATCGAGCAGCATGCCGCGCAGCGCGATGCACTGGAGTCCGGCGCGCGCGGGCTTGCTTTCACCCTCGCACGCTGTGCGGCAGCTGCGCTGCTGGCACGGCAGGCCGCTTGGTCGCGCCAGCACGGAGACGTGCGCCCAGCCGCGGCATTGCGTCGTTTCGTCGGCCACGGGCTGGACCGGCTCGTCAGCATGGAAGACGGCGACACCGTGCTGCTGCTTGGCTGATCACGTGGCCGATCTGCGGCGAACCAGCCATGCCGGCTAGAATGCTCGCCTTCCCCTGACGGCTCCCGACCATGCAGCATCTGACCATCGTCACCACCGGCGGCACCATCGACAAGATCTACTTCGATGACAAGTCGGACTACAAGATCGGTGCGCCGCAGATCGGCGAAATCCTCGGCCAGCTCGGCGTGGCGTTCCAGTTCGACGTGATTCCGATCCTGCGCAAGGACAGCCTGCACATGAGCGAAGAAGACCGCGCGCTGGTGCGTTCGACCATCGAGGCGCAGCCGCACCGGCATGTGCTGGTGACGCATGGCACCGACACGATGGTGGACACCGCGCGCGCGCTGGCGGACATCAAGGGCAAGGTGATCGTGCTGACCGGCGCGCTCAACCCGGCGCGCTTCCAGGGTTCGGACGCGGTATTCAACATCGGCTGCGCGGTAGCCGCCGTACAGACCCTGGCCGACGGCGTGTACATCACCATGAATGGCCGCGTATGGGATCCGTCCAAGGTACGCAAGAATCGCGACGCCAATCGGTTCGAGGAAGTCTGACCCTCGGCTTCGTCCCGGCAATACCCATCAAAGAACCGGGCCCGGTCAGCGATGACCGGGCCCGGTTCTTTTTCGAACTGCACCGGAGCGATCCGGCACAGCGTCACTCGTGCATCAGTTGGTCCAGGTCGCCTTCAACGACACGCCGGAGAAGGCTGCGTAGCCATTCAGCATGATGTAGTAGGTACCCGTCTGCGGCGTGGTCACACTGCAGCTCTCGGTATTGCCGGTGATGTATGGACGGCAATCGTAGGTCGAGGTGGTTGGAGCGCTACCAAACCTCACATACAGGTCCGCATCGCCGGTACCGCCGGAGATGGCGATCTTCAGGTTCTTCGCAACCGCCGGGATATTGACCGTGTAGTTCAGCTTCGCGTTCTTGGCGGCCGACAAGCCGGTCACCGCCACGCCATTCTGCAAACCACCCGTACTACCGCTGCTGACCGTCACCGACTGCGTCTTGGTGTTGGTCGCACCGGCATTGTCCGTCACCGTCAGCGCCACGCTGTAGGTGCCCGCCGCCGCGTAGGTGTGGCTCGGGCTGGTCGCGGTCGAGGTGCTGCCGTCGCCGAAGTTCCACGAGCGCGACGCGATGCTGCCGTCGCTATCGGTGGAGCTGTCGGTGAAGGTCGCGGTCAGCCCGCTGGTGGTGTCGCTGAAGTTCGCCACCGGCGGCACGTTGGTGGTGCCACCGCCGCCGCCCCAGTTGGCCTGCGCGTAGGTGTTGACCTTGCCGATATCGAAGCTGCCGAAACCGGTGGTGTAGTCGAAGCCGGCGGCGGCGTTGTAGCCGTAGCCGTTGTAGCCGTTGTTGCCCGAGGTCACATCATGCAGCAGAGCAGCATTAGCGCTGTTCGAGAACGCGGCATAGAACTTCGACGCCGGGAAGCCGAGCGCGTTGCCGTTGGCCGACTGCAGGCGAGCGTAGGCACCGACGAAGATCGGCGAGGCCAGGCTGGTGCCACCGACCTGGTACTGGCTGCCGTTGGCATAGATCAACGCACCGGTCGACTGTGCCGCATCGAACGCCACGTCCGGCAGTACGCGCTTGGTCACCGAGCTGCCCAGGGCGGTGGTCTGCCATGCCGGCGCGGTCTCGTACTTGCTGACGCCGCCGCCAGTGGCCCACAGGCGATCGTCCGCCGTGTTGTTCTGGTCCTGCTGGAGACCTTCGTTCCACACCGTCTCGCCGGCCCAGGTAGTAGTGCCGGTGGTGGACAGTGTGGTGCCACCGACCGCGATGACGTTGGGCGAGACCGCCGGTTCGCTTACGCTGTAGTTGCTCAGGCTCACGCCGGACAGCAGCGTGGTGGTGCCGTGCTTGTAGAGATCGCCGCCGTACGACTCGTAGACGCCTTCGTCGCCCGAGGACGCCGAGAAAGTCTGACCCTGCGCAGCGGCCTGCGCGAAGATCTGGTCGTCCGAAGCCAGCGTGCCGGAGCTGTGCGCAGCCGTCTCGTCTTCGCCGAGCGAGATATTCACCACCTTGGCGACGTTGTCGGTCACGGCCTTGTTGTAGGCCGCCGTGATGCCGGCATCGGTGAGCGAGGCGTCGTTGGTGCCGTTCACTGCGGCGTAGAAGATCAGCTTCTGCACGCCGCCCGACGTACCCACGATGGACTGCGAATCCAGGCACCATTCGACGTTGGAGCTGGCATCGTTCCAGAACGTACCGCTACCGACGTTGACCGTCTGCGTGCTCACCGTGGACAGACCGGCGTTGCTGGTGAAGGTGCCGAGGTCCTTGATGACCTGGGTCATGCTGCCCCAGGTGATAACGCCGACCGTGGTGTTGGTCGCCGCCGGCAGACTGCTACCGCCGTAGATCTTGCCGAAATCGGCCGGGCTGTGCGCGACAGCGCTACCGGCCTGCGGCTTCGCCGCCTGCGGGTTCACCAGTTCGGCCTTGTGGTACATGGTGTGCTTGACGGCATAGTCCTGCAGACCGACCACCGAGCCGACGATATCGCCCAGTGCGGATGGCACCGAGACCGCCGAATCATTGGCGAAATGCTCCTTGCCGGCAAAACTGAAACGCTTCAGGTTGGTGCGGAAGGCGCTGCTCACATTGGCGGCGTTGCCGTCGGCGCTGACCAGCTGACTGTTCTCGGCCACCACGACGTTGCCGAAACCACTGCGCTCGAGATGCGCCACGACCTGTTGCACCTGCGCGTCGGTCGGCGAGTACTTCGCCTTGAACTGCGCCGGGGTCAGGTACTTGTGATAGTTCGGGCTGCCCTTCTGGTTTAGCTCGGCCAGGAAAGTATTCAACTGGTCGGCATTGCGCAGCTTCAGGCTGACCGCCACGTGCACGGTCTTGCTCGATTCCAGCGGCGAAACCAGGTTGTCCGGCACGCTGGGGTGCCCGGTCAGACTGAGCACATAGCCCGCGGCCGGATTCGCCTGCGCGATTTGCGTGGATGCCGCGGCCGCGCTTGCTGGCGCTGCCCCTTTCGACAAGGCCGCATCCGTGCGCGTGGCGACCCAGCTGTCCGCGGCCTGCGCGGACAACGAGATCATCGCCAGCGAAACGGCTACCGGCAGCAGGGCCTTGCGGTAATTCTTAGAAGTCGCACCCCGTAAACGAAAACTTCTTGACATTGCGAAACTCCCAGACGGTTGTAATGACAACGGATTTGATAGTCCGTTTGCCTTATCCATTAAGAGAAACGCCGCACTGATGCGCGACGCGCTTTTCGAGCGACCCTGTGACCCCATGCGGCGCCTCCCCCGAGACTCCCTGTAAAGCGGCCGTGGATGTCTAGACTGCCAACCATGCATGCCCCCAAAGTCATGTCATGGCTAACAGGATCAACCGTCAACTTCGCTGTAGACGGATGCATTGACGCTAATCGTATTTTCTATTTGGGTCAATCGGAAAAACGTAAATTCCTGAGTGATCCAGTTCACAAAAATAGGCGTTGCCCTGATTGGTACGCCTCAAAGATTTGGCAAATCGAAAATAGCCATAACCTAATCGCATTAATTAATGCCAAAAAATTGGGTAGCTAGGCTAGGCAGGGAAAGGGCTGCGCGTGGCAGCAGGTGGGCTCTAGAGCTCGTCTCGCAATAATTTGCGATCAAAATTGCAGACAAATCCTTGCAGACGCGATTTTATGAAGAAAATCCGTATCGCCGTCTATTTAGCGCAATTTGATGCGCCAATACGCACGCAGTCGACAGTGTCCGCTCGAAGCGTTTACGCGGAATGCTTCAAAGCATGCCCGTTTCAAGCTTTGCGGCATCGGACATCATGGAATGATTCCAGGGTGGATCGAAGACCAGATCGATATCCGCCTCGACCACCGTCGGAATCAGCTCGAGCTTGGTGCGTGCGTCGTCGACCAGAATATCGCCCATGCCGCACCCGGGCGCGGTCAGTGTCATCTTGACGTAGACCTTGCGCTGCTCATCTTCGATGCGCTCCAGCGCGACGTCATAGACCAGGCCCAGCTCCACGACATTGATCGGAATTTCCGGATCGAACACGGTGCGCAGTTGCTGCCACACCAGCTTCTCGACATCGTCGTCGCTGGCGTCCTCGGACAGCTCGATCGGCGACGGCACATCCTTGCCGAGCGCATCGGCGTCGGCCCCGGCGATGCGGAACAGGTTGCCGTCCACGTAAACGGTGAAGCTGCCACCCAGGGCCTGGGTGATGTAGCCGATCTGGCCGGCAGGCAGGCTTACGCTTTCACCTTGCGGCACCATGACTGCCTTGCAGTCACGCGCGAGGGTGAAGGGTTCGCTGCTCAAACTGAAACCGCTCATGCCGATCCTGTCGATCACTCGGCGCGCAGGGACATCGCGCCAGAACTGTCTATTATGCCTGCCGGTCGCCGACCAGCCATCGTGTATCAAAATCAGGCCGGAGCCGGCCGATCTCAAGTCGCCGGCCATGACGGGCGCGAACCAATCACACATCACGCTATGATCCGTTCCTTTGCCGGACGGAACGCCGCGTGCAAGACGCCTTACCGATGCTCGAAACGATGAGCGGGAGCCCGCCGTGAATGTGCGGCTTGGGTTCAACCTGGCTTTCGCCCTGGTCAGCGCGGCGATGCTGGGCCTGGCGGCCGGCGCCGTATGGATGCTGGCCAGCGTCTACGAGCAACACAAACTGCCCTGGCTCGCCTTACCCATCGGCTGGGCGCTGGCGTTGGGCATTCGCCGCTGGATACGGCCACCAGGCCGGGTTGCCGCCGCTCTGGCCGCCATCGCCACTCTGCTCGCGGCGGGCTATGTCAGCCTGCTGACGGCGGCGGCGCAGATCTCCTCCATGCTGGGCATTGAGCTAACCGATGTCATGCACACGGCGGGTCTTGGCATGCTGCTCTCGCTTACCCGCTTTTCGTTGTCCGCCAGCACCGCCGCCTGGTTTGTGGCCGGCGCCATCGTCGCGGCCTGGTTCGCCAAGCGCCGTCCTCCGGCTCTGCCCGCACCCGGCTCCGGACGATCTACCGATCCAGCCCCTTGATCTCGGTCACCAGCTGGCCCGCGGCCGCCTGGCCGTCGCCGTAGAGCATGCGCGCGTTGTCCGCATAGAACAGCGCGTTCTCGATGCCGGCGAAGCCGGTGCCCTTGCCGCGCTTCACCACGATGACGTTCTTCGCGTTGGACACGTCCAGGATCGGCATGCCATAGATCGGCGAGGCCGGGTCCGTCTTGGCCGTCGGATTGACCACGTCGTTGGCGCCGATCACCAGTGCCACATCGGTATTCGGGAACTCGGGGTTGATGTCTTCCATATCGACGATCAGGTCATAAGGCACGCCGGCCTCGGCCAGCAGCACGTTCATATGGCCCGGCATGCGGCCAGCCACGGGGTGGATCGCAAACTTCACCTTCACGCCGCGCTCGATCAGCAACTTGGCGACTTCCCACACCTTGTGCTGCGCCTGCGCCACGGCCATGCCGTAGCCGGGCACGATCACCACGCGCTCGGCGTAGGCCATCATCACCGCGGCATCGGACGCCTCGATCGGTTTCTGCGCGCCGGCGATTTCCTGCGCTGCCGCGCCGGAGGCGCCGAAGCTGCCGAACAGCACGTTGCCCAGCGAACGGTTCATCGCACGCGCCATCAACTGGGTCAGCAGGGTGCCCGCCGCGCCGACCACGGTGCCGGCGATGATCATCGTCTCGTTGCCGAGCACGAAACCCTCGAACGCCACCGCCAGCCCGGTAAAGGCGTTGTACATCGAAATCACCACCGGCATGTCGGCGCCGCCGATCGGCAGCGTCATCATCAGGCCGAACAGCAGGGCCAGCACGAAGAAGGCAGCGATCAGCGGCAGCGTCAGATGGCCGCTCACCAGCACCGCGCCAAGCACCACGGCAGCGGCCAGCACCAGCATGTTGACGAAGCGCTGGCCGGCGAATACGAAACGCTTGTCTAGCCAGCCCTGCAGCTTGGCGAAGGCGATCAGCGAGCCGGAAAAACTCACCGAACCGATCAGCGCACCGAGCACGGCCAGCGCGAGCTGCGCTTTCTCGGGAGCAGGTGCGCCCGCGGCGGTGAACTGGCCGCCGCCGAGCAGGGGCACGATCAGGCCGGCGTAGGCGATCAGCTCGACCGCACCGATCGCCGCGGCGGCGCCACCGCCCATGCCGTTGTACAACGCCACCATCTGCGGCATGTCGGTCATCGCGACCCGCTTGCCGCTCCACCAGGCGGCGGCGACACCGATGACCACGGCGGCCAGGATCCATACCTGGTTTTTCAGGTCGGGCAAGGCAAACGTGACCAACACCGCCAGCAACATGCCGACGCCGGCCCAGACGATGCCGCCACGCGCCGTGCGCGGCGAACTCATCCGCTTCAGGCCGAGAATGAACAACAGGGCCGCGATGAAGTAACAGGCCTTGATCCCTACATAAAGCCAGCTCATCAGTGGCCTCCCTTGCCGGCGCCGGGCTTGCTGGACTTGAACATTTCCAGCATTCGCTCGGTCACCACATAGCCACCGGCGGCATTGCCGGCGCCCAGCAGCACGCCGACGAACCCTATCGCAAGTTCGAACGGTGTGGTCGCATGACCTAGCGCAATCATGGCGCCAACCAGCACAATGCCGTGTATGAAGTTCGAACCCGACATCAATGGGGTATGCAGGATGACCGGCACCCGCGCGATGATCTCGTAACCGGTAAACGCGGCGAGCATGAAAATATAAAGTGCCAGGAATCCGTCAAGCATGATCTCCCCCCGCCAGAGCGCCAAAGTACCTGCATCATACGGACGCAGGTCAACCCGTGCGAGCCCGCTGCGTTGAACAGCAAAGCCGACCCA
>Ga0302314_10002903_pt1 | contig 31786 bp, 24 predicted proteins | sample III_Palsa_N2_3_FD_200533 | JGI IMG/M metagenome (GOLD analysis project Ga0302314, IMG submission 200533) | Peat permafrost microbial communities from Stordalen Mire near Abisko, Sweden - III_Palsa_N2_3 | ecosystem: Environmental > Terrestrial > Soil > Palsa > Peat permafrost | place: Sweden... | reverse complement strand
TGGGTCGGTCCAGACGATTCGTCTGGACCGACCCCTTTTTGCGTTCACGCCAAGCCGCTCAGGGCCCAAGGAGCACCATGGCACGCCTAGCTGACGATGATTACCCAGGTCTCAAGCGGGTCGCCACTCTTCTCGCTCGCCAGATGCTTCATCCCGTTGCGCTCAGCCATCCTCTTACTGGCAGCGTTTCGAGGGTCGATACGGGCCTGTACCAGAACAGTGTCCTCGGGCTCCGAGGCCAGCATGTCGCCGAAAGCATGCTCGATGACGATATCCGCCACGGATCCGCCCTGCTTGCGATGGTCCATAGAAACACCGATCGCCTTGAAGTTGCGTACAGGCCCCGAGTAGCCGAGAGCAACCCTGAGCCTCTCGGCTAACTCTTCATCGGCGAGGCGTTCGTGCGCATAGCACGCCACGAGCAGATCATCAAGGAACCCGAGTATCAGCCGCGCTCCCTGCGCAGTGCTGCCGTTCATGTCCGACAGGGCGCCAGCGCGAAAATAGGACTGCACCTTGCTTTCCCAATCGCGCGTCTGTACCGTGCGAAAACTGCCGTCCAACCTGCGCTTAGGCGTGGCGCACTCGAAGTGCTGCAAAATCGGGATGTCGTCCTTATTTGCAAGCCGCCACACAGGCTCGGTCAAGTCCGCTTACGCACCTTCCGACGCGGGATCTCGTCACGCCGGAGCATCTCAATTAGCACGGCCGTAGTCGGCTCAGACATAGGAGCCTTCACTAGCTCCATGTACTCGTTCGCTTCGGCCTGCTCATGACGCGCAATTGCGGCACTGGTCATCCAGGCGATCGACTTATAGGGTTCCGGACTGGTCATCGGCGCTATGCGGGACGCCGTGGTGAACATCGCCCTGGGGTTGATCACTCCGGCCACCTCCTATGACTTCGTCGTACGTGAGAGCTGCGCGCTCCAGCAGGCCGATCAACTCACCGAGCCTGCCCCTGGTAAGAAAGTACCGACCGTGGACCTCTACTTGCGTGCTTAATCGCAGAGTACCCGTGCCGAGCTCCGCGAGCTGCTCCTCGCTCACGTGGGGCGGCTCAGCATGCCCGACGCTGAGGTAGATGCCGTCGGGCTCAGCCCCGCTCGTCATGCCTAGCGCCACTGCAAACTGATTCGCGAGCAGCGTGGAGGGCTGGGACTCTGGCCACTTGACGGCGATCTCGGCCGGGTCAGGACTCGCCGACGAGTCGGAAGAGCTCACTGCCACAGTGTGTCACACCTTTCCGGACTGGAAAATGGGCCACCTTACGGCAGTCTAGAAGCCTGATCAATAGGAGCACGTCCCTGACCTGCACCTCCACAAAGTTCGTCGCCACCTCGGCCACCCGGCCCGCCGTGACCCTGCTCACAGAGCAGCATCGTAGGCTCAATGAGTATTCCCCCGCCTCACCAGGGCGACGCGTAGTGACCACGAGCAGACGCCCGTTCGGCCGAGCTCAGCACTCACAGCGGAGATCATCAGGGCCAAATGAGACTACGACTGAGACGGCCGCCCTTGAGCACCGTCCCAAAAAAGACCCCATTCATCAATGACTGAATACTAAAGGGCCAGGTCGGCGGCACCAACCTGACCCTTTACAGGTCGAGCCTCCTATCGGAATCGAACCGATGACCTACGCATTACGAGTGCGTCGCTCTGACCGACTGAGCTAAGGAGGCCTGGCCGGGAATGTGAAGCCCCCGGCCGGTCCCCAAGTGTAGCGGACCTAGCTGGTCTGCTGGCAAACGGTTCCGGCGGCGGGCAGCGCTCCGGTCAGGTAGTAGGCGTCGATCGCACTGTCGATGCAGTTAGAACCGCGAAGGTACGCGGTGTGGCCGTCGCCGTTCATGGTCAGCAGGTGCCCGCTGGTCAGTTCCGACGCCAGGTGCTGGGCCCACGCGTAGGGCGTGGCCGGGTCGTTCGTGGTGCCGACGACGATGATCGGCCCGGCGCCGGCGGCCCTGATCACGTGCGGGGAGTCGGTCGGGCTCGCCTTCCAGTAGGCGCAGGGCAGGCTGGACCAGTCGACCATCGGGCCGAAGAACGGCGCGGCCTTCTCGAACGCGGGCAGCTCCTGCTCGATCTGCGCCACCGAGGTCGCCTCGTCCGGGTGGTCCACGCAGTTCACCGCGTAGTTGGCCTCGATCTCGTTGTCCACGAAGTGGCCGTTTTCCCGGTCGTTGTACGCGTCGGCCATGGTCAGCAGCGTCGCCCCGTTGCCGTCCATCGCGCTGCCGAGCGCCGCGCGCAGGTCCGGCCAGTAGCCCTGGTCGTACATGGCCACAGAGATGCCGGTCAGCGCGTACGCCTCGTCCACCTTGCGCGTCCCGTCGCCGGTGACCGGGTTCGCGTTCAGGCCGTCGACCCAGTTCTGCAGCTTGGTGTACGCCACGTTCGGGTCGGTGGTGCCGAAGGGGCAGTCCGACTGGGTCACGCAGTCGTCGAGGAACAGGTGCAGTTCCTTGTCGAACGAGGCGGCCTGGGTCAGGTTCATCTGCTCGGCCGTCAGGTCCGGGTCCATCGCGCCGTCGAGCACGAAGCGGCCGACGCGCAGCGGGAACTCCTCCGCGTACGTGGCGCCGAGCAGCGTCCCGTACGACTTGCCGAGGTAGTTGAGCTGCTTGTCACCGAGGCCCGCACGCAGGATGTCCATGTCCCGGGCCGCGTCCACGGTGCCGACTTCGGGCAGCAGCGCGCCCGACTTCGCCTCGCACTGCTGGGCGAGCAGTTGCGACTGCTGCACCACCTCCGCGAGCTGGGCCGCGGTGTCCGGGTTCGACGGGGTGTCGACGAACTGGTCCAACTGGCTGTCCGTCAGGCATTCGACCGGGTCCGAGGCGCCGACGCCGCGCGGGTCGAAGCCGACGAGGTCGTAGCGGGCCAGCACGGACGCGTCCGCGGCGTCGCCCGAGGTCGCGTAGGAGATGCCGGAGCCGCCGGGACCGCCGGGGTTGACCACGAGCGAGCCCAGCCGGTGCGCCTGATCCGTGGCGGGCTTGCGGACGAGCGCGAGCTGGATCGTCGCGCCGCCCGGATCCGCGTAGTCCAGCGGTACGGTCAGCTTGCCGCACTGGTAGCCGCTGGCGCAGCCGTTGCCGGTGCTCCACACGAGCCGCTGGCCGTAGAACTTGGCCAGGCTGGCCGGCGTGCCCGCGGTCAGACCCGGGCCGCTCGTGCTGGTGCTCGCGGCCTGCGCGCTGGTGAACGCCGTGCACGCGGTCAGCGGAAGGGCGAACAGCAGGGCTGCGATGGAGAGTCTGCGCGAGACGGCCCGAGGAGTCATCGTCGGTCCTTTCGGAGAGATCTGACGGCTTGTCGGGCCGTCCTTCCCGGGCCGACCGGCGGATACTCCGGGGGACGGGAACACCGTACTCCTTACCGGTGACGGCCACGCGGGGAAATGGATCTTGAATTGGCCGGCCGGGCTGGGCTATCCGAGCGACACGGCCATGGCCTCGACCGCGAGCAGCGGGGCCACGTTCGCCGCGATCGCCCGGCGCGCGCCGAGCACGGCGTCGATGCGGCGCAGAGTGTCCTGCGGCCGGGAGCCGCGGGCGATCTCCGCCACCTGCTGCCGCAGGTCCCCGTGCACCGGCTCGGGCGCGGCGCCGCCGCTGGTCAGCTGGACCGCGAGCACGTCCCGGTAGAAGGCGATCAGGTCGCCGAGGGCCCGGTCCAGCGAGTCCCGCTGGTTCCTGGTCAGCCGCCGCTTCTGCTTGGTCTCGAGCTCCTTGAGCAGGCCCGCGGATCCGGCCACGCCGCGAGCCGTGCCCGCGCCCTTGCCCTGGCCGAAGCCGAGCGCGAGCTTGAGCTCCTCGGTCTCGTGCACGTCCAGCGCCTCGGTCGCCGCCTTGGCCTCGGCCTCGGCCGCGTCCACCAGCGCCTGGGCCGCGGTCAGCGCGCGTCCGATGTCCCGCGCCTCGCTCGGCAGCCGCAGCACGGCGCTGCGGCGCGCGGCGGCCTCCGGGTCGAGCACGAGGCTCCTGGCCCGCTCGTAGTTCCCCTGCGCGGCCCGCGCGGCGATCTCGGCCCTGGCGTGTTCGGCTCCGTCCCGCTGCACCAGGGCCTCGGCGACCGCCTGCACCGAGGGCGTGCGCAGGGTCAGCTGGCGGCAGCGGGAGAGGATCGTGGGCAGCAGATCCTGGCTGGAGGGCGCGCAGAGCAGCCACACGGTCCGGGCCGAGGGCTCCTCGATCCCCTTGAGCAGCACGTTCGCCGCGGCCTCGGTGAGCCGGTCGGCGTCCTCGAAGACGATGATCTGCCAGCGCCCGCCCGCCGGGGCCATCGCGCACTCGCGCACCAGCTTGCGCGCGATGTCCACGCCGATGCTGAGCTGGTCGCTGCGTACGACGGTGACGTCCGGATGCGTGTCCCCCATCGTCGTGCGGCACTCCTGGCACTGCCCGCAGCCGGGCATGTTGCCGGTGCACTGCAACGCGGCGGCGAACGAGCGGGCCGTCAGGCCGGTGCCGGATCCGGGCGGCCCGGTGATCAGCCAGGCGTGCGTCATCGCGTTCACACTCGGCCCGGTCACGCCGCGCAGCGCCTGACGGGCGGCCTCCGCGGCGCGCACCAGCCGGGCCGCGGCCTCGCCCTGGCCGATCAGCTCGGTCCAGACGCCGTAGCCCACGCTGGTCTCGGTGCTCACGACGCGTCCTCCTCGGCTTTCGGTGAAGACTCGGGCGACGGTTCCCTGGTCTCGGGCGCCCGCAACCGCACCGCCTGCTCGGCCGCCGTCTTCGCCGCAGCCGCCGCGAGCCGGGCCCGCTCCTTGGCCCGCGCCTCCGCCTGACGCACCGCCAACTCCTGTTCCCGCCGACGCAGCGCGTCCTTCTGGTCCTGGATCCGCCGCTGCTGCGCCGCCTGCTCGGCCTGCCGCCGGTCCTCCTCGGCCTGCCGCGCGGCCTCGGCCTCCGCCTGCTCCGCGCGCTCCCGAACCTCGGCTTCGGCGTTCGCCGCCTGCTCGGCTGCGAGCCGACGCCGCTCCTGCTCGGCCGCGTGACGCTCCGCCAGCTCCCGCTCCTGCTGCTCCCTGATCGCTTTCTCGGCGGCTTCGCGCCTGGCCTGCTCCGCCGCGGCCTCGGCGGCCCGGAACTCGCGCTCCCTGGTCACCGCCGCCTCGATCTCCGCGGCACGCGCAGCCGCCTTGGCCGCCTCCGACGCCGAGGGCGGCAGCAACTGGTCGAGCCGGTCCTGGATCGCGCCGGTCAGTATCCGCGGCGCCTGCTCCGCGTTGAGCACCAGGTAGCGCGCGGGTTCCGTCTTCGCCCTGGCCAGGAACGTCGCCCGTACCCGCTCGTGGAACTCCCCGGTCTCGGCCTCGAGCTTGTCCGCCTGCCCGGTCCGCTCCTCGCGCCGGGCCCTGGCGACCGCCGGATCCAGGTCGAGCAGCACCACCAGGTCGGGGCGGACGCCCTCGGTGGCGAACGCGGAGAGCGAGGCCACCTCGTCCGCCTTCAGCCCCCGGCCGCCGCTCTGGTACGCCACCGAGGAATCGACGTGGCGGTCCGTCAACACGATCGCACCGCGCTCCAGCGCCGGACGGACGACCGTCTCCATGTGATCGGCCCGGTCGGCGGCGAAGAGCAGCGCCTCCGCCCTGGCCCCCAGCTTGTGCTCGTCAGCGTGCAGCACCAGATTGCGCAACACCGAGCCGAGCGGCGTCGCCCCCGGCTCCCGGGTGGTCACCACCTCGTAGCCGCGGCCACGCAGCCACTCCGCCACGGCGGCCAACTGCGTGCTCTTGCCCGCGCCGTCGCCGCCCTCCAACGCGATGAACCAGCCGGCGTACGTCCTGCCGACCGATTCCCGCTCAGCCTGTGCCGAGCCGCCGACGGTCCGCCAGGACCGCATCGCGCGCAACTTCCCAACCATGCCGCCAAGGCTACTGGCCGCAGGCGACAACGAGGTCACGCGCAGTGGCCCAGTCCGTCGTCTTCGCGCGCAACTTCCCAGCGGCACCGCGCCGCCAAGGCTACTGGCCGCAGGCGACAACGAAGTCACGCCGAGTCGCCTACTCGGTCTTCTTGGCCGCCGACTTCTTCACCGTGGTCTTCTTGGCGGCCGTCTTCTTGGCCGCCCCGGCCGACGCGGTCTTCTTCGCCGCCGTCTTCTTCACGGCGGTCTTCTTGGCGGTCGTCTTCTTCGTCGCCGGACCCTTGGCGCGCTTCTCCGCGAGCATGTCGTACGCCTGCTGGACGGTCAGCTCCTCGACCGTCGAGCCGCGCGGCACCGTCACGTTCGTCTCGCCGTCGGTGATGTACGGCCCGAAGCGGCCCTCCTTGGCCACGACCGGCTTGCCGTTCGTCGGGTCCTCGCCGAACTCGCGCAGCGGCGGCTTGGCCGAGCCGCGCCGGCCGAACTGCTTGGGCTGCGCGTAGACGGCCAGCGCCTCGTCCAGCGTGATGTCGAAGATCTGGTCCTGGCTGGAGAGCGAGCGCGAGTCCGTGCCCTTCTTCAAGTACGGCCCGTAGCGCCCGTTCTGCGCGGTGATCTCCTCGCCGGACTCCGGGTCCTTGCCGACCACCCGGGGCAGCGAGAGCAGCTTGAGCGCGGTCTCCAGGTTCACCGAGTCCACGCTCATCGTGTCGAACAACGAGGAGATCCGCGGCTTGACGGCGTTCTTCCCGGTCTTCGGCAGGTCGTCCGGGAGCACCTCGGTGACGTACGGCCCGTAGCGCCCGTCCTTGGCGATGATCTTGTAACCGGTGGCCGGGTCCACGCCGACCTCGAAGTCGCCGCTCGGCCGGGCCAGCAGTTCCTCGGCCACCTCGACGGTCAGCTCGTCCGGCAGCGTCCCCTCGGGCACGTTCGCACGGGCCAGCGAGTTGCCCTCGTCGTCGTACTTCTCGATGTAGGGCCCGTACTTGCCGACCCGCAGCGCGATGTTCCCGCCGATCGCGATCGTGTTGATCTCGCGCGCGTCGATCTCGTTGAGCTTGCTGGAGATCTGCTCCTTGAGCCCCGTGTCGCCCAGGTAGAAGGACTTCAGGTAGGGCACCCGCTCGGCCTCGCCGCGGGCGATCCGGTCGAGGTCCTCCTCCATGTGCGCGGTGAACTCGTAGTCCACCAGGTTGCCGAAGTGCTTCTCCAGCAGCCCGACCACCGAGAAGGCCAGGAACGAGGGCACCAGCGCGGTGCCCTTCTTGAAGACGTAGCCGCGGTCCTGGATGGTCGAGATCAGGCTCGCGTACGTGGACGGACGCCCGATCTCGCGCTTCTCCAGCTCCTCGATCAGGCTCGCCTCGGTGTAGCGCGCCGGGGGCTTGGTCGAGTGGTCCTCGGCGGTCAGCTCGGCCGCGCGCAGGGCCTGGCCCTCGGTCACGTTCGGCAGGCGGCGGTCCTGGTCGTCAAGCTGCGCGTCGGGGTCGTCCGAGCCCTCGACGTACGCCTTCATGAAGCCGTGGAAGGTGATGACCTTGCCGGAGGAGGTGAACTCGGCCACCTGGCCGTCCGTCGCAGTACCCGCCACCCTGATCGTGACGGAGTCGCCGACCGCGTCCTTCATCTGCGAGGCGACGGTGCGCTTCCAGATCAGCTCGTAGAGCCGGAACTCGTCGCCGCTCAGCCGGGTCTGCGCCGGGGTCCGGAAGGTGCTGCCGGAAGGCCGGATCGCCTCGTGCGCCTCCTGGGCGTTCTTGACCTTGGAGGTGTAGGTGCGCGCCTTGTCCGGCAGGAAGTCGGCGCCGTAGAGCTCGCGGACCTGCGTCCGAGCGGCCGTGATCGCCGTCTCGGAGAGGGTCACCGAGTCGGTGCGCATATAGGTGATGAAGCCGTTCTCGTACAGCTTCTGCGCCACCGACATCGTGCGCTGGGTGCCGAAGCCGAGCTTGCGGCTCGCCTCCTGCTGCAGCGTCGTCGTGCGGAAGGGCGCCGAGGGGGAACGGCGGTAGGGCTTGCGCTCGATCGAGGTGACCGCGAAGTTCGCGCCGCTCAGACCCGTGGCGAGCGCGGCGGCCGCGTCGGCGTCGAGGTGCAGCGCTTCGCTGCGCGGCTTAAGCGCCCCATCCGAGCCGAAGTCGCGGCCCTGCGCCACCCGCGCGCCGTCCACCGAGAGCAGCTTGGCGCCCATCGTGCGCGGATCGTCGGTCGGCTTGTCCGTGTCGAAGAGCGCGGAGAGGTCCCAGTACGCGGCGGGCTTGAAGGCCATCCGCTCGCGCTCGCGCTGGACCACGAGACGCGTGGTGACGGACTGCACCCGGCCCGCCGACGTGCCCCCGGCGATCTTGCGCCAGAGCACCGGCGAGACCTCGAAGCCGTAGAGCCGGTCCAGGATGCGCCGGGACTCCTGCGCCTCGACCAGCTCGTCGTTGATGTCGCGCAGCTCGTGCAGCGCGCCCTGGACCGCGTCCTTGGTGATCTCGTGGAAGACCATCCGCTTGTACGGGATGCGCGGCTTGAGCGCCGCGACCAGGTGCTGCGCGATGGCCTCGCCCTCGCGGTCCTCATCGGTGGCGAGCAGGAGTTCGTCGGACTCGCGGACCAGTTTGCGCAGCTTGGCGATGTGCGCGTCCTTGCCCTCGGAGATCACGTAGAACGGATCGAAGTCGTGATCCACGTCCACGCCGAGGTTGGCCCACGGCGAGGAGCGCTGCTCCTCGGTGAGCTTGTCCCGCGTCTCCTTGCTGGGCAGGTCGCGGATGTGGCCGATGCTGGCCTCGACGGTGTAGCCCGGGCCGAGATAGCCCGCGATCGTCTTCGCCTTGGCCGGCGACTCCACGATCACGAGACGTTGCGGGGCGCTCCCGCTCTTACTGCTCGGCGGCACGGTCGTTGCGTCCTTCCGGTTCCTTCTTACCTGGTGGGTCCCTGCGGCCCTCGATACCCCGGTCACTGCCGGGGGAATCACCCGTTCCGCGCCGGCGCCCCACCCGCTCTGACGGCGGCCCGATGGCGCGACACGCCCACCAGGTTACGCCCGGTTGAGCACAAGTATCGCCAAGTGGGGGTCCGACGGGGAGTTCGGGGCGGGTTGCGGAACCTTTCAGACGGCGGCTCAGGGGCCCTGGAAGGCGTTTTCCGGGGCTAGGAATCGGTGGTCAGGAACCCCTCCTCGACCAGCGCGCGCACGGCGTCCAGCGCGCCGGAGCGCAGCGCGGCCGGTTCGATGCCGAACTGCCCGGCGATCCGGTCGAGCAGTTCGCCGAGCGGCCGTTCGCCGTCCGCCGCGCCGACCACGGCGATGCCGACCGGGTCGATCTCGCCGGTCGCGCGCAGCCCGCCGGTCTGCCGCAGGCGCGTGTCGGTAGGGGTCCACGCTCCGTCACCTGGCTCCGCGGTCTGCTCGAGCACGACGCCGGGAGCCACCTTGAGGATCGTGCCGAGCAACTGCTCGTCATCCGTCTCAGCCAGGAACGCGTGCCGGGCGAACCAGCCGGGCACGTGTACGCCGAGCGGCTGCTCGATCTGCCTGGTCAGTTCCTCCAAACGGATGGTCGGCTGCTCCGTTCCAGTGCGTTTGAGGATGATCCACCCGAAGGCCACCCCCTCGATCCGGTTGGCCGCGAAGTAGTCCAGATAGGCCTGGTAACGCTCGACGTAGCGCGGCGAGTTATGGTCCCCCGAGTCGCGCAGCCACAGCTCCGCGTACTCGGCCGGGTCCTGGAACTCGCGCTGCACGACCCAGGCGTCGCAACCGGTCCCGCGGATCCACGGAGCGAGCCGCTCGCGCCAGTCCTGACCGGCCACGTGCAGCCAGTTGGCCAGCACGTGGCAGTAGCCGTCCTCGGCCAGGTGCGCCGGGGCCTGCTCGAGGAAGCGGCGGCACAGCTCGTCGCCCGGCAGACCCGCGTCGCGGTAGGTGAACCGCCCCTGGCCCGCGGCGGACTCGGGCGAGATGACGAAGGGCGGGTTCGAGACGATCAGGTCGAAGCGCTCGTCCTTGACCGGCTCGAACAGGCTGCCGCCGCGCAGGTCGATCCGATCGGCCTCGCTCGGGCCGAGCGAGAGGGCTGCGGTCAACCGGGCGAAGTCCAGCGCGCGGAGGTTGAGGTCGGTGGCGGTGACCTGGTCGGCGTGTCGGGCCAGGTGCAGGGCCTGGACGCCGCAGCCGGTGCCGACGTCGAGCGCGCGGGCGACGGGCTCACGGACCGTCAGCTGGGCCAGCGTGGTCGAGGCGCCGCCGACGCCGAGCACGTAGTCCGGCCGCATCGGCGCGTTGCGCCCGGTCACCAGGCCGGCGCCAAGGTCGGACACCAGCCACCAGTCGACATCCGATTCGCCATACGGCCTGATGTCGACGAGCGCCCGTACGGTGCCGTCCGTCCGGTCCTCGGCCAGCAGCCCGCCGGTGATCGCCTCGGACAACGGCAGCGCGGCCTCGGCGGCGGCCCGGTCCACGTCCTCCTGGAGCACGAAGAGCTTGGTCAGCGTCGCGACCGGCGAGTCTTCCCCGGCCACCGCGTACGAGGCGGCGACGGACTCGTTGCGCCCGAGCGCAGCGTAGGCCGTGGCCCCCATCGCCTCCAGGCAGCCGTCCACCGTGTACTGCGCCTTCTCCAGCGCGGTGCGCAGTCGCTCGATCGCCGCGGGATCCCGCATCAACTCGCTCATGCGGCCAGATTAACGAAAACGGGGCCCGGCACCTCCGCGCCGGGCCCCAGTACTACTTATTACTGCTTATTACTGCGCCAGGTGGTGCGCTACGCGGGGGTCGCCGCGTTGTCCGCGCCGTCGTGCTCCAGGGCCGCCGTGCCCTGGCTGGGCACCTCGGCGCTCACCGCGATCGACTTGCGCTTGGAGTTCCACACCGCGACCACGATGATCAAGATCGCGACGCCCGAGATCAGGCCGCGCACCACCGGGTTGCTCTCGGTGCCCAGGGACAGCGCCACGATCGCCGGGGCGATCAGCAGCGAGACCAGGTTCATCACCTTGATCAGCGGGTTGATCGCCGGGCCCGCGGTGTCCTTGAACGGGTCGCCGACGGTGTCTCCGATGATGGTCGCCTCGTGCGCGGCCGAGCCCTTGCCCCCGTGGTGGCCGTCCTCCACCAGCTTCTTCGCGTTGTCCCAGGCACCGCCCGAGTTGGCCAGGAAGACGGCCATCAGCGTGCCGACGCCGATCGCGCCCGCCAGGTACGAGCCGAGCGCACCGACGCCGAGCGAGAAGCCGACCGCGATCGGGGCCATGACCGCGAGCAGTCCGGGCGTGACCAGCTCACGCAGCGAATCGCGGGTGACCATGTCCACGACGCGGCCGTACTCGGGCCGGCCGGTGCCCTCCATGATCCCGGGGATCTCGGCGAACTGCCGCCGCACCTCGAAGACCACCGCGCCCGCCGCGCGGGAGACCGCGTTGATCGCCAGGCCGGAGAAGAGGAAGACCACCGCCGCGCCGACGATCAGGCCGACCAGGTTGCGCGGGTCCGCGACGTTGAGAATGCCCAGGTACTGGTAGTTCGAGGCGGTCCCGGCCAGCAGGATGCCCTTCTTGGCGACGGCCTCGGTGATCGCGTTCTGGTACGAGCCGAACAGCGCGGTGGCCGCGAGCACGGCGGTCGCGATCGCGATGCCCTTGGTGATCGCCTTGGTCGTGTTGCCGACCGCGTCCAGCGAGGTCAGCACCTTGGCCGCGTCGCCCGTTACGTCGCCGGACATCTCCGCGATGCCCTGCGCGTTGTCCGAGATCGGGCCGAAGGTGTCCATCGCCACGATCACGCCGACCGTGGTCAGCAGGCCGGTACCGGCCATGGCCACGCAGAACAGCGAGAGCATGATCGAGCCGCCGCCGAGCAGGTAGGCGCCAAAAACGCCCGCGGCGATCAGCAGCGCCGAGTAGACCGCGGACTCCAGGCCCAGCGAGATGCCGGCGAGGATGACCGTGGCCGCGCCGGTGAGCGAGGTCTTGCCGACGTCCTTGACCGGACGGAACGCCGTGTCGGTGAAGTAGCCGGTCAACTGCTGGATCGCCACCGCGAGCACGATGCCGATGACGACCGAGACCAGCGCGATCACCCGCGGGTTGCCACTGCCGCCGGCCGTGGCGTTCGTCAGCTTGGCCATGCTGTCCGGCAGGTAGGCGAAGGCCGCGATCGCGACCAGGATGACCGAGGCGACGGCCGAGATGAAGAAGCCGCGGTTGATCGCCTGCATGCCGGAGCGGTCGCTCGGCCGCGGGGAGACCGCGAAGATGCCGATCACCGCCGTGACCACGCCGATCATCGGCACCAGCAGCGGGAAGACCAGGCCCTGGTTGCCGAACGCGGCGGTGCCCAGGATCAGCGCGGCGACCAAAGTCACCGCGTAGGACTCGAACAGGTCGGCGGCCATACCCGCGCAGTCGCCGACGTTGTCGCCGACGTTGTCCGCGATGGTCGCGGCGTTGCGCGGGTCGTCCTCCGGAATGCCCTTCTCGACCTTGCCGACCAGGTCGGCGCCGACGTCGGCGGCCTTGGTGAAGATGCCGCCGCCGACCCGCATGAACATCGCCAGCAGCGCCGCGCCGAAGCCGAAGCCCTCGAGCACCTTCGGCGCCTCGCCCTGATAGGCGAGCACCACGATCGAGGCGCCGAGCAGGCCGAGGCCCACCGTGATCATGCCGACGACGCCGCCGGTGCGGAAGGCGATCCGGGTGGCGCGGTTGGCCCCCGACTCGCGCGCCGCGGCGGCCACCCGCACGTTCGCGCGCACCGCCAACTGCATGCCGAGGTACCCGGTGGTCGCCGAGAACCCGGCGCCGAGCAGGAAGAAGACGGAACGGCCGATGCGCTCGTTCCAGTTGTCGGCGGGCAGCGCGAGCAGGATCAGGAAGGCGATCCCGGCGAATACGGACAGGGTGCGGAACTGCCGGGCGAGGTACGCCGTGGCGCCCTCCTGCACGGCGGCCGCGATCTCCTTCATCTTGTCGGTGCCCTCGCTGGCCGCCTTGACCTCGCGCACCAGATAGGCAGCCACACCGAGGGCTGCCAGCGCGACGATCGCGACCACGATGACCAATGTGATGTTCCCGCCCGAAAGGCTCGGGCTGGAATCCGCCAGAAACGGCTCGTGGAGCCGGGGCATCTCGTCCTCCTTGACGTAGTCGCCCCGGCCGCCGCAGGAGTGGGTGGGTGAGACTCCTGACAGTGCTGGAGCGTTCAGTGGATCCGGAGTTTACGCACGGGCAATGGGTTAGACCAGCGTCGAGTAAGGAGTTGATCACGCTAGGAGATGTGATCCACGTCTCAACGAGCGGGGATTCGCGGGCCCGCGACGTCGCGTTCCGGCGAAGTTCACCCCCAGGAGTGCAGAGCGGGATTCCTCGCCGGTCGTCGGTCCACCCGGAAACACGCATATCCCCTGCGCCCGCACAGGGCGGGAAGAGGGGATATCCGAGCTCTTCATCTTTCAGGTGGTTCCCGACGCGGCGTCAGTTCACGCCTGGGACGGGAAACCCATGTTGTCCGCTTTTGAGACCGGGCGGAGGCACGCACGGGGCTCCGAACGCGAATGCCTCGCGTTCGGAGCCCTAGCCCTTAAGCCTGAGCAGACCTCGGCCGGGTAGCGCCGCTGTCCGTCAGGTGTAGTCCGGGTGGTGTACCGGCCAGCCCATGCGGATGACCCCGCCGGTCGGCACGGTCTCCACCTCCAGGTCGTCCACCAGGCCGCGCAGCACCGCGAGGCCCATGTCGGCCTCGATGCCGTTGACCTCGAAGAGACCGGCCTCGCCGTCGCCGTCGTCCTGTTTGGGCACCGGGCCGCCGGTGACCAGGTCGATCACCGCGACGCTGAACCGGTCCCCGGGCGGGCCGAAGCGGACCAGCACCGGCTCGCCGGGGGCGCCCGAACGATGCAGCCCGACGGCGCGCGAGCAGGCCTCGCCGACCGCCAGCCGCACCTCGTCGAGCAGCCCGTCCTCGACCCCGGCTCGGCGGGCCAGGGCCACCGCCACGAGCCGTGCGGTGCGCACGTGCTCCGGCAGCGGGGCGAACCGCAGCGAGACGCCGTCCTCCTCCGGCTCGCGGCCGGGGGCCGCGGCTGATTCGGCGGCCTGAACACCCGTCATCTGATCCTCCGCAAAGTCGCGATCCCGGTCATCCACGAGGCGCGAACGTCAGTCGGTGGCCGAGATGGCTTCCTCGACGCTCTGGTGGATGGGGAAGACCTTGGTCAGACCGGTGATCCGGAAGATCTTCAAAATGCGCTCCTGGGTGCAGACAAGGCGGAGCGAGCCGTCGTGCGCGCGCACCCGCTTGAGGCCGCCGACCAGCACGCCGAGCCCGGTGGAGTCGAGGAAGTCCACCGCCTCCATATCCACCACTAGGTGGTAACGCCCCTGGTTCACCAGGTCCACCAGCTGCTCGCGCAGCTTTGGGGCGGTGTAGACGTCGATTTCGCCGCCGACTTCGATGACCGTACGGTCACCTTCGTGCCGGGTCGACAGGTACAGATCCACGGGTCCTCCAGCACAGCTTCTATGCGTTGTCCGCAACCGTCTCGCCGAGCGCGCGAGCCGGGCCCGGTTCCATCGGTACCCTGCATTCAATCACTCTCCGGGGACACCCGGTGACGGAATGGCCCAGCTTCGGGTCAATCCGTCGAAGGGCTTCACCACGAAGAGTGGCTTGGTGCGTACCACGACGGCCAGGAGCGCCTAACCTCTTACTACCATGCCACGTTCCAGGACCGCTGAGGAGATCCTTCGCCGACTTGTCTTCCTCGGCGGGCCGTCCCGGGCCGAGTCGGCGGTGCACGTGGAGCACATCGAGGCGCGCGAGCCGAGGTACGCCGACTGGCCGGAGTGGGCGGATCCGCTGCTGATCGAGCGGCTGCGCGCGAACGGCGTGGAACGCCCCTGGTCCCACCAGGTCGAGGCGGCGGAACTGCTGCACGCCGGGCATCACACGGTGCTGGCGACGGGCACTGCTTCGGGAAAGTCCGCCGGCTACCTGCTCCCCGCTCTCACCCGCCTCCTGGCGGACGCCAACGGAGGCGCGAACTACGCAACACCTGCCGGTTCGCGCGTTTCTACCACCGGAGCAGATAATTCCGGCACGGACGCCGGTATGAGCACCGGCGCAGACATGGGGTCAAGCGCGGACGGCGCTTCGGGCGCGGACTTCGGCACGGACACTGAGACCGACACCGACACTCGCGCTTTAGCGGTCGGCACTCGCGAGTCCACGGCCACGGTCGCCGGACCTCGAGAGCCCACTGCGTCAGCCTCAGCCGCCGGAGCGCGCCAATCCCCCGTCTCCGCCCGCCGTGATTCCTCCAGTCGCGGTTCTTTCAGTCGAGGCGGCGCCACCGTCCTCTACCTCGCGCCGACGAAAGCCCTCGCCGCCGACCAGGCACGCCGCCTGCGCGAGCTCGATCTCCCCCTCCCCCCGGCCGTCTGCCTCGACGGGGACACGGGCTACGAGGAGCGGCGCTGGATCCGCGAGCACGGCGCGTTCGTACTGAGCAATCCGGACATGCTGCATTACTCGGTATTGCCGGACCACCGGCGCTGGGCCTCGTTCCTGCGAAGGCTGACGTACGTGGTCATCGACGAGTGCCACGGATATCGCGGGGTCTTCGGCGCGCACGTGGCCTCCGTCATCAGAAGGCTGCGAAGGCTGTGCGCCCACTACGGCGCGGACCCGGTGTTCGCCCTAGCCTCGGCCACCACGGCCGACCCGGGGGCCACAGCGGCCCGGCTGACCGGTCTTCAGGTCGCGGAGGTGACCGAGGACGGCTCGCCGCATGGAAGGGTCTTATTCGCCCTGTGGGAGCCTCCGCTGACCGATGGGCGGGGCGAGCTGGGCGCGCCGACAAGGCGGACTGCGGTGGCGGAGACCGCGACGCTGCTGGCGGACCTGGCCGGGGAGCAGGTGCGCACGGTCGCGTTCGTCCGTTCTAGACGCGGCGCGGAACTCGTGTCGGTGATGGCACGCGAGGACCTGGCCCGCAGCGGCGGCGCGGGCGAGAAGATCGCGGCGTACCGGGCGGGCTATCTGCGCGAGGAGCGCCGGGCGCTGGAGGCGGCGCTGCAGTCGGGCAGACTGACCGCGATCGCGGCGACCAACGCGCTGGAACTCGGCGTGGACATCGCGGGTCTGGACGCGGTCCTGCTGGCGGGTTACCCGGGCACGCGGGCGTCGCTCTGGCAGCAGGCCGGCCGGGCGGGCCGAGGCGGCCAGGAGGCGCTGGCGGTGTTGATCGCCCGGGACGACCCGCTGGACACGTACCTCGTCCACCATCCGGAGGCGCTGTTCGGCAAGCCGGTCGAGGCGACCGTGTTCGATCCGGGCAACCCATACGTCCTGTGGGGCCACCTGTGCGCGGCGGCGGCAGAACTTCCGTTGCGGGAAAAGGACATGGAGCTGTTCGGCCCCGGCACGCACGCGCTGGTGAGCGAGCTGGGGAACTCGGGCTGGTTGCGTAGGCGGGCAGACGGCTGGTTCTGGACCCGTCCCGAGCGAGCGGCGGACCTGAGCGATCTGCGGGGGATGGGCGGCGAGCCGATCCGGATCATCGAGGCCGACACCGGGCGGTTGCTCGGCATGGCCGACGGAGGCTCGGCGGCGGGAGCGGTGCACCCGGGAGCCGTGTACCTGCACCAGGGCGAGAGCTACCTAGTGCGCGAACTGGACCTAGACGCGGCGATAGCCCTGGTCGAGGCGAAGGACCCGGGCTACGCGACGTACGCGAGGGAGGTCGCGCAGGTCCGGATCGTGCGGGAGGAACGAGCCGAGGACTGGAACTCGCACTGCCGGATCGCCTGCGGCACGGTCGCGGTGACGAGCCAGGTGGTCGGCTACCTCAAGCGTGACTCGAGGACGGGCCAAGTGCTCGGCGAGGAGCCGCTGGACCTGCCGGAGCACACGTTGACCACGAAGGCCGTCTGGTGGACGGTCACCCCGGCGGGCCTAGAGGACGCGCTGCTCGCGGCCCCCGACATCCCCGGCGCGGCCCACGCGGCGGAACACGCCTCAATCGGCCTACTCCCCCTGTTCGCCGACTGCGACCGCTGGGACCTAGGCGGCCTGTCCGCAGCGGAGCACCCCGACACCGGCCTGGCCACCGTGTTCGTACACGACGGCCTGCCCGGCGGAGCAGGCTTCGCCGAGCGCGGATTCGCCAAGGCCAGAGACTGGCTGACGGCGACCAAGGACGCGATCAAGGCCTGCGAATGCCGGACCGGCTGCCCGTCCTGCGTGCAGTCCCCGAAATGCGGCAACGGAAACGAACCCTTAGACAAGACGGGTGCCATCCGGCTGCTGGAGGTTTTGCTCAAGCCGAGCTAGCGGGTAGATAGCCGTCGTTGTCAGACCGGGAGAAAGCACGTGTTGACGATGGCGACGAGGGCGAACACCGCAATTCCGACAGCACGCGCAGCAACCGCACGCCCCTGCCGCAGGCGAGGCAGCGGCAAGCGAGGCAGCCGCCGACGCGCGGAAGCGAGCAGCCACATGCGCCCAGCGAACGCGCAGCCCAGGAGCGCCACGCGGACCACGGACGCGCGCAGCCCCACCAGCAGCGCACACGAACGCAGCAACCGGCCGACTGTAGACGCCTGGAGCGACAGGCGGCTCGCGGTCGCACGCAACAGCGGGCAGCCCGCCGACACTCGGGACTCCGCCTGGAGCGCACACGAACGCAGGAACCAGCGAACTGCAGACGCGCGGAACGGCAGGCGTACCAAAGACGCGCTCGGCCCCGTCCAGAGCGTGCACGAACAGAGCAGCAGACGGGCCGAGGACGCGCGGAAACGGGAGCGGGCCGCGGATGTGCGCTGCCTCGTGCGTGTCGGGCACGGGCGCAGCGGCGGTGGCCAGGTCGGCGGGGCGCGCGGTGCTGTCTCGGTTGACGTGGGTGTTCGGAGGGTCGGGTTCGGACTTGCCGGAACTGCCGAGACCAGACAGGGCGCCGCATGATAGCTGTGGCCCTGCTGGTGATCGTCGGGGTGGTCGCGATGACCTGCGGAATCGTGGCGGACTCCAACCATGCGGACACACTCACCTTCCTCGGGCTCATCGTGAAGACCACGGCGGCCCAGATCTTCCTCGCCGGAGCGATCTGCACGTGGGCGTTGTTTGCCGCCATGTGGTTGTTATCGGTCGGCATCCGCAGGTCCAAGGAACGAGGCCTGGAACTCCGGCTGCTCAAGGCCCTGCGGACGCGCGGGCTCGCCAGCATGCCGAGCCCGGCCGCCGGCATTGCGGCCCCGGCTGCGGACGTCGCGGATCTGGCTGCCGGCGCCACGGGCCTGATTGCGGAGATCGCGGATCTAGCCGTCAGCACTGCGGGCCCAATCACAGGCATCGCAGGTCTGGCCGTCGGCACTGCGGGCCCAATCACAGGCATCGCGGATCTGGCCGCCGGCGCTATGGGCCCGATTGCGGACGTCGCGGGTCTAGCCGCCGGCACTGCGGGCTCAATCTCCGGCGTCGCGGGTCTGGCTGCCGCCTCCAGCGCCTTCGGGTTCACTGACGGGTTGGGGGATCGGACGATGTCCGCGCCTGTCCTTCCCGACTCGGCCGATTTGGCGGCGTCGGCGGACTCAGCCGAGTTGGCAGACTCGGAGCCGACCATCGACTTCGCCGATCTTCTCGATCACGCCGACCTTGCCGATTTCGCCGATCTCGGCAGCCTGGGCGCTCTTGACCACATCCACGGCGTCGCCGAACCTGGTCTCGGGATGCGGGCCGAGAGCGGGCGCTTCTACCGCGCGGCTCCACGGCCAGACGCCGCAGAACCGCTCGGCTGACCCGTCCCGATGACCCGTTTAGCTGACCCGTTCCGATGGCTACCGGTGACCCGAACTACTGGTCCATGCCACTGACTACCAGTGACCCGAACCGCTGGTCCATACCAGTGAACCTACGCCACTGGGCCGTTGCACTGGCGCGCGCCGCTGTCCCGTGCCGGAGGTCCTGCTTCTTAGCGCGAAGCGTCACCGGCGCTCTCACCTACCGGGCCTGCTCGGCTCGTGGCTTCGGCGGGGCCTAGGCCGGGGAGCCGGGCGGCAAGTGGGCCGCGGAACGGCATGTCGCGTCGTACTGTGACGGTGCAGTCCAACGGGTCACAGTCGCAGCGGATCAGCTCGGCGCCTGCGTGGCTCGCTGCCTTCGCCGCTGCCACGCAGGGGTCTGAGTTGTCCTGAATCGCTAGGCGACGCAAGGCTGCTGACGCGGCGGTCAGAGCCGCTGCATCGGCGGCACGTTCGGCCGAGTGGCGTGTGCTCTCTGCGGCGACCCAGAGCAGCGCGCATCCGACAGCGGCCGAGACCAGCATCAGGACGCACACTGCCCAGATGGTTGCCGATCCACATTCTGCATGCGACGAACGCGGTCGCCGGGCATGTGGGGAACGGATTGTTTGGAGTCGCCGCGTCGTATGTCGGGTGTTTTGGGTCCGCGTTTCGCGGGATGGGGGATCAACCATTGGGCCTCCTGCGAATGTCGAGGGGATCGGTTCGGCATTCATCGACGCGCGGCTCGCACGGGACCGTCGCGGTTGCGGATATCTGTATGGATGGCAGGAATCGGCTCGCGATGCTTTGGTCTCGCTCGACCTCTACGGTCAGCGAGCCGTCATTGCTCCAAGCTTTGGCGTGCGCTCCGGCTGGGGCGTATTGCGCTGTAATGTCGGGTAGTTGGGCGGCGGGTACGCCGCGGGCCAGGGCTCGAGCCACTTCCCAGGCGGCATCGGCGCAGCGGATCTGGTCGGCTGTGAGGAGCACGACCAGGGCCAGCGCGTAACCGATGCCGAGAAGGATCGGCAGGAGGAGGGCGGTCTCGGCGGTGACGTAGCCGCGTTCGGAAGCAGGAGGGGCGACATCGGCTCGATCCGAATCGCGGGCAATGGGCGCGTTGGGGGCGGGGATCGGGGTGTGCATGATGGCGGTGGCGTCATCCGGCTAGTCCCAGGGCGCGGTGTACGAGGCCGCCTAGGGCCGCGGCGACCGAGCCGCCGGTGAGGATCTTGTAGAGCACGGCTGCGAATGCGCAGGCTGCGAGGGTTCCGATGGCGTACTCGGCCGTGGTGGTTCCGCGTTCGTCCTTCTTTCGTTGTCGGCGGCGGAGATTAGGGCTCATGGGGTTTCGGTCCTTTCGGGGGCTGAGCGGAGGGTGGGGTCGGCTTAGGCGTGGATGTGGGACAGGAGGCTTAGGGCGGTCGGTAGGACGCCCAGGAAGACGAACGCTGGGAGGAAACAGAGCGTCAGTGGTGCGGTGGCTCGGACGCCGACAGTGCGGACCTCGGCGGCCAGAGCGTCGGCCGCGGCTTCGCGGAGTTCGCGGGCCGCACGGCCGACCGTCGCGGCAGCTGGGGCGCCGGTGCGACTCGCACGGATGACGGCTGCCGCCAACGGGGCCGTGGCTTCTTCAAGGGCAAGGGCGCTCCATGCGGACTGCGGATCAGCGCCGGCGAGGACAGCCGTTGCGGCATCGTGAAAGCGGCAGGCCAGCAGATCGATTCCGGTCAGTTTGCTTCGGTCGGGCTCGCTCGACGGATCTCTGTTGGCAGGGCTGCTGCCGGCGTTCCGGTCTCCGCCGAAGGCGTGGGCCACGGTTACGGCCGCCTGCGCTGGTTGGAGGCCTGCAGCAAGTCCGGCGGCGAACAGGTCGGCCAGCGGCGGAACCTGTGCCGAGAGCCGTACCTTGTCGCGGAGGCCTGATTTGGCGCGTCTTCGGGAGAGCCAGACGAAGGTGCCGATCGTGCCGATCAACCCGGCGGGCACAGCCGCTGGACCGCCGATGAAGAGGCCTGTGGCCAGTCCGCCGAGTACTGCCCAAACGGCCTCTGGCACATTCGGCCTGTACAGCCGGACCGAAGTCCATGCGACGGCGAGCGGATCGCTCCGCGCCTGTTGCGGAAGGCTGGGGAACGACGGCCATCGACTGCCGCGCAGGACAAGGGCGCAGAACACGAGCACTATCGCCAGCACGATCTCGAGGGCTCGCAGGCCGGGATCGGGCCACGTCAGGGTTTCGACATGGGGCTTCATGCGAACACCCGGCTCATGCGACCCGTTGGTGCGGCGGCTCGTTCACTTGCGGCCTCGGGGCGCAGGCTCCCGACGAGATGGTCGGTCCAGAGCAGACCGATAAGGTCGAGTCCGACTCCGAGCATCAGGCTGAGTTGGCCGAATGTGCTGTGCAGCAAGGTATTCAGCGGATCGGCGCCGAGGGCTAGACCGAGGGCGAATCCGAATAGGGGCAGTGCCGCGAGCAGGAGGATCGTCGCGCGGATCCCGGCCAACTCCACCTCGGTGGTTCTGAGCCGAGCGCTTTCCGCACGTAAGCCCTCTTCGATACCGCCGACCGCATCGGCGAGTGCGATGCCGTGTCGATCGGCCGCGTACCAGCACGCCGCGAGCGAGCGCAAGGCTCGGCGTCCCGGTTGCTTCGCGTGTTCGGTAAGGAGCGCCGGTAGATCCATTTCGTTCTCGGGGTGGCTGGCTTGCTCTGCGAGATCCCGCAGTTCCGGGTACGACCACATGGCGGATGTGAAGGCCGCGCGCGGCTGGAGCCCGGCTTCGAGCTCCGCTCGCAGGGCAGTGCACAGGCTGGTGATCGCTTCGCGCTGCGCGTCGTGCGCGGCCCAACGTCGCTGCCGCGATCGGCGGAAGGCGACCACCAGGGCGACTGACGGCAGGACGAAGAATGGCATGAGGGAATGGAGGCCGAGTGCGAGAAAGGCTGTGATCACCGCCAGCGCCGTGGTCATCTGCCTTCGGCTGGGCTTTCGAAACTCCCCCGCGTTCGCCTTCATCGGTGTTCTCCGTCCCGCGGGTGGGGAACCCATGGCGTGCGGTTGCGGTATTCGTCGGCGACGATTTGCGCGTAGTCCGGCCTTGATGAGCGGCCGAAGCCGCGTTCCGCCGGCAGACCGGCGTAGCGGCCACGGCCGAGTTCGGCCTCCAACAGGTCCAGGCCGGGCCATTCGCGCATCTTGCCGGACGAATCGAAACTCAGCGCGAGAGCTGCTTGGAGTGGGCCGCTGCTGGCCTTCCGGCGCAGCACCGCGACGGATTCGAGCCTGCGCCGGCCGTCGTCCTCGCGGGTCAGGTGCAGGGCGACGCGGACTGCTGCCGCGGCCTGGCTGTGCACGGCCTCGCGGGAGACTCCGGCGAGCAGGCCGAGCGCCTCGATGCGCGCGGGCACATCCTGCGGGCGGTTGGCATGAAGCGTCCCGCATCCGCCCTCGTGGCCGGTGTTGAGCGCGGTGAACAGATCGACGATCTCACCGCCGCGAGCCTCGCCGAGGATGATCCGGCTCGGCCGCATCCGGAGCGCCTGGCGGACGAGCTCTCGGATCGTGACGCGACCGCGGCCTTCCTGGTTGGGCGGTCTGGCTTCGAGGCGCACGACGTGCGGATGGTCGGGGACGAGTTCGGCGCAGTCCTCGACCAGGACCAGCCGCTCCCCCGGATCGACAAGGGACAGCAGCGCCGAAAGGAGCGTGGTCTTGCCGGTACCCGCGCCTCCGGTGATGAGGAAGGCGACTCGTTTCTCGACGAGTTCGGTGAGCACGCCGATCGCTTCGTCCGCGAGCGTGCCGAAGGAGTTCAGCTCGGTGAGCGTATAGGCCTGGCGGCGGGGGATTCGAAGGCTGATCGTCGTACCTCCGACGGCCAGCGGTGGGAGAATCGCGTGCATCCGGGTTCCGTCCGGGAGTCGGGCGTCGACGAATGGACTGGCGTCGTCGACGCGTCGCCCGGCCCGGATCGCGAGCCGCTGGGCGTAGGCGCGGACGGCCTCCTCGTCGGTGAAGGTGTTCTCGACCCGCTCCAGCTTTCCGGACCTTTCCACCCAGGTCGTCGCGCATCCGTTGATCAGGACGTCGGTGACGGCGGGGTCTCGGAGGTACCCGGCGACAGGGTCGTTGCCGAGGAACTCCTCGCAGATCACCTGGGACAGCGCCTCGATGCCCTTGGGGCCGAGCAGGCAACGCTGCTCGGTCAGCGCGGCGGCGACCGCCGCGGGCTCCGGGCTCAGGCTGCCCGCGGCCAGCCGCAGCTTCATCTCGCTAATCAGCCCGCCGTGCGGGTCGGCCGGCTCCATGCCCGGTCGGCTGCCGTTTCCGGCGTTCATGCGGTCACCAGCCCGAAGAGCGAGTCCACGAAGCGACCGCAGAAGCGGTCGAGCGAGGCGCGGTGGACGGCGGAACGGTCCCGGCCGGCCTTGAGCACTCCGCTCAGCGGCAGGCGGAGGAGTTCGGCGAGACGTTGCGGGCTGAGCAGGTCGCGGCAGGGCAGCCGGGCGACGAGGCCTGGGCGTGGGCCGAGCGAGCCGAGTTGGGTCAGCAGTCTGTGTGCGGAGACGAGGGTGCGCTCGGCGACGGGTGCGATGAGCAGTGAGTGCGTGGCGTACGCGGCTGCGAGCCTGGTCGAGTCTGCCAGGGCACGCGGAAGGTCGACGATGACCAACTCCGCCTCGGGAGCCATGGCGGTGAGCGCGTGCCCCATCGATTCGGGCGGAATCGGCGTGCCATCCGGACGTGCGCAGGTGAGCAGGGACAGGCCGGACGCGCCTTGTTGCTCCGAGCGGTGGCGGCCGGCTGACAGGTCGTCGGCCAGGATCGTCTCGAGGCCGCCGCCTAGCGGATCTCCGTCTACAAGGACGACGGCGCGGCCACTGTGCAGGGCGCTCCGGGCGAGCCCGGCGGCGAGGGTGGACGCCCCGGCCCCGCCGCAGCCGCCGAACACGGCGACGCAGGGGGCTGAGCCTAGGCGGGTCGGGCTGAGCGACGGAGGCACGATGGCGGATCCCCTCGATAGGCGGGCCGGATGCGAAATGCATCCGCTTGATCACCATCCGTCAGAGTCGGTGATCTACGCCAGCCCCATCTGGAGATCTGTGGATAAGCTCGCCCTTGGCCTGTGGATAAGGTTCTGACGAGGTGGGATGAAGGTGCCCTATGGCTCATGGGTGAGCGAAATCTTCCCTTCATCGGCGCAGAAACCTGAGAGGCGGACGGGGGCGCGGTGACGGCGATGCGAGGGCAGGCGAGACGACGAGGGGAAGTGGGGACGCGGAGCGACCGGAAACCACGGCGCGCCGAGAAGATCGGGGGACCTAGAGAGAAGCCGGCTGCGCCCGAGGGAACAGGCGGGTGAGGTGGAGAGAACCGGGGTGCACCGAGAAAGGTGGCGCGAGATCGCGAGAGTCCGGAGAGAAACCGGCCGCGCGGAAGAAGTGGGCGGAAGATCAGAGCGGTCCGGAGAGGAGCGGACCGCAACTAGGGAACGAGCTGAGGACCGGGGCGATCTGGGAAAAACCAACTGCACCTAGCAAACGTGCTGAAGACCAGAGCGATCCAGGGAGAAGCCAGTTGCAGCTAGGAAACGTACTGAAAGCCAGGAAGATCCGGGGAGAAACCGGCTGCGCCTAGGAAACGTACTGAAGGCCAGGAAGATCCGGGGAGAAGCAGGCCGCACCGAAGAAACACAGGTGAGGCGGGTCGTCCTGGGAGTACCCGGAAGCCGGGAGAAAAGGACGACCCCCGCCGGGGGGGAGAGCGGGGGTCGTCACCCTGGCGCGGCTCGGGGGGGAGGAGCCGGGCCAAGGCTGCACGGTCGCGAACGATCCGTGACTTCCATGGTGTACCCGAACCGCGTTAAAGGCAAACTGACGCTCCTATGACTACTCTGAACGGTTGAGTACGTCACGCTGAGCTGCGGAAACGCGGCCGAGATCGGGCGGGGGACGCGGCGTGTCCCGGGCCTGCGCGGGGTGTTCGGGGCACGCTGGGCTCGGCCCGGCCACGCGTCCGAGCACGTATGCTTCCCTCATGCGCACGGCGGCGTTCTTCGACCTGGACAAGACCATCATCGCGAAGTCCTCGACCCTGGCCTTCGGCCGGTCGTTCTACCAGGGCGGGCTGATCAACCGGCGGGCGGTGCTCAAGACCGCCTACGCCCAGTTCGTCTACCTGGCCGGCGGGGCGGACCACGACCAGATGGAGCGCATGCGGCAGTACCTGTCCGACATGTGCACCGGCTGGGACGTCGGACAGGTCAGGGAGATCGTCGCCGAGACCCTGCACGACCTGATCGACCCGCTGATCTACCAGGAGGCGGCGGACCTGATCGCTCAGCACAAGGCGGCCGGCCGCGACGTGATCATCGTGTCCTCGTCGGGCGCCGAGGTGGTTGAGCCGATCGGGGAGATGGTGGGAGCCGATCGGGTGATCGCCACTCGCATGGTCGAGGAGGACGGGCGCTATACGGGTGAGATCGCCTTCTACGCGTACGCCGACAACAAGGCGGCGGCGATCAAGGAGCTGGCCGAAGCCGAGGGCTACGACCTGGGCGAAAGTTACGCGTACAGCGACTCCGCTACGGACATGCCGATGCTCGAGGCGGTCGGCCACCCATACGCGGTAAACCCGGATCGGGCGCTGCGCAAGGAGGCCGGCGCGCGCGACTGGCCGGTGCTGGTGTTCACGAACCCCGTATCGCTGCGGGCGAAGATGGCCAATATCCAGATGCCGACGAAGCCGGTGCTGGCGGCCACGGCGGTGGGCGTGGGAACGGCGGCAGCCGCGGGGATCGTCTGGTACGCGCGGCGGAAGAAGTCCGGCGGGGAATCGTAGCCGGGTGGGCCCGAGCGAAGGGCCCCGGCGCAGGACTTCGGCGAAATCGGCACAGGGCTTCAACCAGAAGACGGCGGCACCTCGAGCGCTACTGCGTCATCGAGGTGCCGCCTGGGAACGGTAATCCGGGATAGCAGAGGCGTGCACCGTTTCTTTCGCCTGTTCCAGGCCATCACCCGGTTCTCACTCCGCCCGGGTCTCGGTGGTCCGGCGGCGGGCCCTTACGAGGGTCGGTCGCGCGTGGGTTCCCGAATTTCCGTCTGCGGTCCGTGTGGCCGGTCGACTCCTACTCCTTTTCTCGGATATCCCTGGTATCCATTGGAATCGGTCTCGCGGGCCGTACTTCCTTTCTAGGCCCATCTCGGGCAAATGGGAAGTGGGGCGCCACCCCTAAGCAAGGCTGTTCACCCAGATAGCCCAGGCCTCTCCAGCAAAGCCCCAGCTCAGCCGCGTACCAGCGCCTCGCAGACCGCCAAAGAATCCTGTGCGCCCGCAACCAGGGCCTGTCCGCAGTGCGCGATCCACGCGGCGATCCCGGCGGCGGTGCCCCCGGCGTACGCGGCGAGCGCCTCGCGGTACGCGTCCTCGCCGAACTCCACGAAGCCGACCTCGGGCGCGGCGAGCGAGTTGGGGTCTAGGCCGCGATCGACCAGCAGCAGGCGGAAGACGGCGCGGGCCACCAGGCCGTCTCCCCAGCCGAAGGGGGCGGTGGCCAGCAGTTCGGCGTGCGCGATGGCCGCGACGACCAGCGCAGGGGCCTTGCTCGGCACCGCGAGAACACCGGTGAGCGCGCTCAGCCGGGCCGCGGACTGCTGCGCGTCGACGGGCGGGACGGGCATCGCGGGCTCGGGCTCGACCGTCTCGCCGGGCAGCCGGGGACGGCCGATCCGGCCCGGATCCGCGGCGCCCGCCGCGGCCAGCAGGTGCATCCTCGTCAGCGCCTGGGCCGGTGCCTGACGGAGGATCGGAAGCAGCTCGGAGAGCTCGCCGGAGATCCGCAGGGCCCCGCGGACGAGCGCCGCGCCCTCCTCCTCGCCCAGGTCCGTGCGCCGCCGCAGCTCCTCCAACGGCCAGTCGGCCCCGGCCAGCGCGGCCGAGGCCCGCGCACCGCGCAGCGCCGACTCGGCCGTAACCTGGGAGCTGCGGCTTCGCAGCACCTTGTGTCCGCGCAGCCGGTCCACGGCGGTCCTGGCCCGCTCCACGGCCTCGTCCACGCCGGGCAGCTGACCGACGGCGGCCAGGGGGTCGGCTTGTACCTGTTGGGTCATTGTCAGATGGTAACGGCGCCCGCCGACGCCGCCGCCGGACGGGGGCCGGGTGGCGGCGATTCGCCGGGCCCCGTCTTCCGCCGGACCTCGGACTGCCGTACCGTCACAGTTGTGGACTCAGTGACCACGTCCATTGCCATCGCCGGAGTCCTGGCCATTCCGGTAGGCGCCGCCATGCGCGCGGCGCGGCGCCATCACGTCTACGGCACGGCCACCGAGCGAGCCGCCTACGAGGCCATGCACACCGTCTCACTCGCCGCCCCGGCGCTGCGCGAGGGCCTGTCCGCCGACTCCGCCCGCAAGGCCGCGCGGCATCTGCGCCGGCTGCTCGACACCACCGCCGTCGCGATCACCGACGCCGACGAGCTGCTGGCCTGGGAGGGCAGCGGGCACAGGCATGAGGCCGAGGCCTTCAGCCACGCCAAAGAGGTCATCGCGACCGGCCGGGTCAAGCTGCTCGACTGGATCGAGTGCGGCAGCGAGGACTGCACGGTGCGCGACGCGGTGATCGCGCCGCTGGTCGTCGAGGGTGAGACGGTCGGCACGCTCGCCGCGTACAACACCGCCGCCTCCGTCGCGCTGACCCGGGCGGTGTGCGAGGTCGCGCGCTGGGTCTCCTCGCAGCTCGAACTCGCCCAGCTGGACCAGTCGCGGGCCCGCGCGGTCGATGCCGAGATCAGGGCGCTGCGTGCGCAGATCTCCCCGCACTTCATCTACAACTCGCTCACCGCCATCGCCTCCTTCGTGCGTACCGACCCCGGCCGGGCGCGCGATCTGCTGCTCGAGTTCGCGGACTTCACCCGCTACTCGTTCCGCCGCGGCGGTTCGATGACGACGGTGGCCGAGGAGCTGCGCTGCATCGACTGCTACTTCGAGCTCGAGCAGGCCAGGTTCGGCGACCAGCTCGAACTCGCGGTGCGGGTGGCGCCGGAGATCCTGGCGGTGGAGATCCCGTTCCTGTGCCTGCAACCCTTGGTGGAGAACGCGGTGCGGCACGGGCTGCGCGGACGCGGCGGGCAGGGTACGGTGACGATCACCGCGGAGTGCCGTGGCGACGACGGGATCGACGAGCACTTCGCCATCGTGATCCGCGACGACGGCGTCGGCATGGACGAGGAGATCATCCGCAGCTCGATCGAGGGCACCGGTTCGACCGAGGCGCACGCGCTGGCCAACATCAACGAGCGGCTGCGCGCGGCCTTCGGCACCGGCTACGGTCTGGAGCTGGCCTCCTCTCCGGAGACCGGGACCTGCGTCACGGTGCGCATCCCGCGGTAGAGGGATCCGGCGGCGGCCGAGCGGTCGCCGGCGGATCGGCAGAGCGATCGAGGAGCGCGCGGTGACTGAGCAGACCGGACTTTCCGTGCTGGCGGTGGACGACGAGAAACCCGCCCTTGAGGAGCTCGCCTACCTGCTCGAGGCGGACTCCCGGGTCTCCACCATCCGCACCGCCAACGGCGCGGCCGAGGCGCTGCGGGCGCTGAGCGAACCCGGCCGGATCGACGCGATCTTCCTGGACATCCGGATGCCCGGGGTGACCGGCCTTGACCTGGCCGGGACGCTGGCCCGGCGCAAGGACAGCCCGCACGTGGTGTTCGTCACGGCGCACGAGGACTTCGCGGTCAACGCCTTCGACCTGCACGCCGTCGACTATGTGCTCAAGCCGGTGCGCCAGGACCGGCTCGCCGAGGCGGTGCGCCGGGTCGAGGAGCGGCGCACCGCGCGGGCCAAGGGCAAGGAGGCGCCGGACGAGGTGGTGCCGGTCGAGCTGGCCGGCGTCACCCGCTTCCTGATGCGTTCGCAGATCCGCTATGTGGAGGCGCACGGCGACTACGCGCGGCTGCACACGGCCACCGGCTCCCACCTGGTGCGCATCTCGCTGGCCACGCTCGAGGAGCGCTGGACCGAGCACGGCTTCGCCCGGATCCACCGCTCCTACCTGGTGGCCCTCGGGCACATCTCGGAGGTCCGCTGGGACGCCGGGCACACCACTGTCACGGTCGGCGGGAAGGTGCTCGCGGTCAGCCGCCGACACGCCAGGGAACTGCGTGAACGGCTGGTAAACCTGCCAGGTCAACGCGGCTGAGGCGCGGCCGTTCGGCGCGCTCCGATGACCTCTGGGCGCACAGGTACCAACGATCATCTGCGGGAACAGCGGGAGCGGGCACAGCTTGGTCAGAACCCTACAATGGAGAAGGGATCTCGGCCGCATCATGAGCACTGAAAGCACTCCCGCCATCACCATCGCCGATCCGGCGCCGCTGGGGCTGCTCGGCTTCGGCTTCACCACGCTGGTGCTGTCCTTCGCGAACGCGGGCCTGATCAAGGTCGCCGACGGCGCCGCGATCATCCTGGCCCTGGCGATCTTCTACGGCGGCGCCGCCCAGCTGGTCGCCGGCCTGTGGGAATTCCGTCGAGGCAACACGCTGGGCTCAACGGCGTTCTTCTCGTACGGCGCCTTCTGGCTGATCATCTGGTACTGGTTCCACAACGAGGCCGCGTCCGCCTCGAGCAACGTGGTCGCGTTGTTCTTCCTCGGCTGGGCCATCATCACCGCGGTCTTCACCATCGCCTCGCTGAAGACGAACCACGCCCTGATCGCCGTGTTCTTCTTCCTCACGCTGACCTTCCTGTTCCTCGCCTTCGGGCAGTGGCAGGCGGGCGGCGTCTTCAGCCCGCTCAACGACCCCGGGCTGACGAAGGTCGGCGGCTATCTCGGCATCGTGACTGGAGCGCTGGCCTGGTACACGGCGGCGGGCAACGTCATCAACAGCTCGCACAAGCGCGAATTGGTGCCGCTCAACCTCAAGAGGTAACCCGGCCGGCGTGCCGAGAACACGGAAGAAAGTGCACCGCGGCCCCGACCTCCGGGGCCGCGGTTCGGCATAATAGGTCTAGACCAAATTTACGGCGCAGACTCTTGCCCGAGACGGCCCGGACTGATGTGCTTGGATGCACAGAGGGGTTACGTATCCCTCATTCCGGCAGGTCTGCAACGATGCCCTTGAAGGAGTTCGAGCGTGTCCAACGAAGCGCTGTCAAACCTTTTGCACGAGGAGCGACGGTTCGCACCCCCGGCGGAGTTCGCCGCGGCGGCCAACGTAACCGCCGAAGCGTACGCCGAGGCCGAGGCCGACCGGCTGGCCTTCTGGGAGACTCAGGCCCGCCGTCTTGACTGGGCCGAGCCGTGGACGCAGACCCTCGACTGGTCCGGGGCCCCGTTCGCCAAGTGGTTCATCGGCGGCAAGCTGAACGTCAGCTACAACTGCGTCGACCGGCACGTGGAGGCCGGGCACGGCGAGCAGGTCGCGATCCACTTCGAGGGCGAGCCCGGCGACTCGCGCGCGATCACCTACGCCGAGCTGCAGCGCGAGGTGAGCAAGGCGGCGAACGCGCTGCTCTCCCTGGGCGTCACGGCCGGCGACCGGGTCGCGATCTACATGCCGATGATCCCGGAGACCGTCTTCGCGATGCTGGCCTGCGCCCGGATCGGCGCGCCGCACTCGGTGGTCTTCGCCGCCTACGCCCCGGACGCGCTGCGCTCCCGAATCGACGACGCCGGGGCCAAGGTGCTGATCACCGCCGACGGCTACAACCGTCGCGGTTCGATCGCCAACCTCAAGCCGAACGCGGACGCGGGCGTCGAGGGCGCGGCGTCGATCGAGCACGTGCTGGTCGTGCGGCGCACCGGCCAGGACGTGCCGTGGAACGCCGAGCGCGACGTCTGGTGGCACGAGCTCGTCGACGCGCAGGCCGACCAGCACACGCCGGAGGCCTTCGACTCCGAGCACCCGCTGTTCATCCTCTACACCTCGGGCACGACCGGTAAGCCGAAGGGCATCCTGCACACCACCGGCGGCTACCTAACCCAGGCCTCGTACACGCACAACGCGGTGTTCGACCTCAAGCCGGACACGGACGTCTACTGGTGCACGGCGGACGTCGGCTGGGTCACCGGGCACTCGTACATCGTCTACGGGCCGCTGTCGAACCGCGTCACCCAGGTCCTGTACGAGGGCACCCCGGACACGCCGCACCAGGGCCGGTTCTGGGAGAACGTGCAGAAGTACAAGGTCTCGCTGCTCTACACCGCGCCGACCGCGATCCGCACGTTCATGAAGTGGGGCGACGCGATCCCGGCGAAGTTCGACCTGTCCTCGCTGCGGCTGCTCGGCTCGGTCGGCGAGCCGATCAATCCGGAGGCCTGGATCTGGTACCGGGAGAACATCGGCGGCGGGCACTGCCCGATCGTGGACACCTGGTGGCAGACCGAGACCGGCGCGATCATGATCTCGCCGCTGCCGGGCGTGACCGAGACCAAGCCGGGCTCGGCGATGCGGCCGCTGCCGGGCATCTCGGCGAACGTGGTGGAGAAGGACGGCACGATCGTGCCGAACGGCGGCGGCGGGTTCCTGGTGCTGGACAAGCCCTGGCCCTCGATGCTGCGCGGGATCTGGGGCGACCCGGACCGCTTCCGCGAGACCTACTGGTCGCGCTTCGCCGAGCAGGGCTACTACTTCGCCGGCGACGGCGCGAAGAAGGACGCGGACGGCGACCTGTGGCTGCTCGGCCGGGTCGACGACATCATGCTCGTCTCCGGCCACAACATCTCCACCACCGAGGTCGAGTCCGCGCTGGTTTCGCACCCGAAGGTGGCCGAGGCCGCGGTCGTCGGCGCCAAGGACGAGGTCACCGGCCAGCGGATCGTCGCCTTCGTGATCCTGCGCGGCGGGGCCGCGGAGGACGAGAACCTGGACGCGGATCTGAAGAACCACGTGTCCAAGGCGCTCGGCCCGATCGCCAAGCCGAAGCAGATCCAGGTGGTGGCCGAACTGCCCAAGACCCGCTCCGGCAAGATCATGCGGCGCCTGCTCAAGGACGTCGCGGAGGACCGCGCGGTCGGCGACACCACGACGCTGGCCGACTCCACCGTGATGGACCTGATCGCCGCGAAGCTGCCGCACGCGAACGAGGACTGATCCCCCGACGCCGACGGCCCGCCGCTTGCCGGCGG